>Ga0247823_10001204_pt1 | contig 21563 bp, 23 predicted proteins | sample 13C_PalmiticAcid_2_FD_192426 | JGI IMG/M metagenome (GOLD analysis project Ga0247823, IMG submission 192426) | Soil microbial communities from agricultural site in Penn Yan, New York, United States - 13C_PalmiticAcid_Day30 | ecosystem: Environmental > Terrestrial > Soil > Agricultural land... | reverse complement strand
ACCTTGCGGTCGCCGTCCTCGACCTCGATCTCGGTCAGGTTGGTTTCGTCGAGCACTGCGGCGAGCTGGCGCACCAGCTCGATGTCCACGTGCATGTTCTTTTTGTTCTCTTCGCTCATGCGACCTCGAAAATCAGAGCGAGCCCCTTAGTTTATCTAGGCCCGCTTGGAAACGCGCCTCTTAGTGAAGATGGACCCGCTTGCAAACGGGTCCTGGCTGTCAGAGGCGTGCGGCGGCTTCAAGCGCAAGCACGTAGGAAATCGCGCCGAACCCGGCGATCGTTCCCTTGGCGGCACGGCCGACATAGCTCAAATGCCGGAATTCCTCGCGCGTGTGCGGGTTGGACAGATGCACCTCGATCACCGGGGTGCGGATCGATTTGATGCAGTCGTACAGCGCGATCGAGCTGTGGGTATAGGCGCCGGCGTTGAGCAGCACGGCCTTCGCGCCGCGCGCCTGCGCCTCGTGCATCCAGTCGACCAGATGGCCTTCGTGATTCGACTGGCGCATGTCGATGGTAAGGCCGAGTTCGCGGGCGCGGTCTTCGAGCATGCCGGCGATGTCGTCGAGCGTGTCCGAACCGTAGATTTCCGGCTCGCGCGTGCCCAACAGGTTCAGGTTCGGCCCGTTGAGCACGTAGATAGTGTTCGACATTCCGGCCCCCTGCTGAGTCGTTGCGTCGCTATACGCTCTTGTTGCTGCCGTAAAGTTGAGCGGATTTACGCGTCTTCAACTCCCGGCGGGCAGGCTCACCAACGCGACGGGAGGCGATGGCGATGGTGACAAGCGTACTGGCGGCAATGATCGGGGTGGCTGCGGCAGGACCGGCCGGCTCACAGCCGATCGAGCTGAGAGCGATGGTGATCGAGCTGACCGTCGATGCGCAGGGTGCGGCCCAGGGGTGCAATGTGATCGAATCCACCGGGATGCCCAGTCTCGATACGCTTGCCTGCACTATGGAGTTGATGCGCCGGGGCGCAAAGGTGGAGCGGGGCAAGCTGGTGTCCGGCGATTCTCCGCCTGCGGTGGACGCAAGCGGTAAGCCCGTTACGACGCCGCAGCGGTTCCACGCCGCAATGGTGCGGTTCGACAATGGCAGCGCGCAACTGGCGAAGCCGCCGGAGGCGAGGGCACGCGCCGCCTTCGCCCGTATCCATCCTGGTGGCCGCCGCGGTGCGTTGATCGCCGAGGCGTACCGGAAACGCGACGGTGCCCGCACCTGCGCGTTCTTCGCGCCGCGACTCGTATCGCGCTTCGATCCCGCGCATTGCAGTCGCGCCGTCGAGTCTCAGGAGATGGCGGGCGAGAGGAAGGGCGATGGTGGGGCCCTGGTCTGGCGAAATGCGGTGCTGGCCCCCGAAGAGCTTTGACAACGGGCGGGCTGCGCCTAAGGGCCTCGCAGGAGGCCCCGATGGTACATAGCGACGGCACGGTCACGATCACGGTCAATGGCGAGCATCGCCGCGTTGCGGGCGGCATCACGCTCGCGCAGCTCGCATCGGAGCTGGGGCTCGCGCCCGAGAAGGTGGCGGTCGAACGCAATCTGGAAGTGGTACCGCGCTCGACGCTGACGCAAGTGCTGGTCGAGGATGGCGACGAGATTGAGATCGTACACTTCGTCGGCGGCGGCGACCATGCGGCCACGGTGAACGACGACACATGGACTGTCGCCGGCAAGACCTTCCGCTCGCGGCTGATCGTCGGGACCGGCAAGTACAAGGATTTCGAGCAGAATGCCGCGGCGGTCGAGGCTTCGGGCGCGGAGATCGTGACCGTCGCGGTGCGCCGCGTGAACGTCAGCGATCCCAACGCGCCGATGCTGACCGACTATATCGATCCGAAGAAGATCACCTATCTGCCCAACACCGCGGGCTGTTTCGACGCCGAGAGCGCGATCCGCACGCTGCGGCTGGCGCGCGAGGCGGGCGGCTGGGAACTGGTGAAGCTGGAGGTGCTGGGCGAGGCGAAGACGCTCTATCCCGACATGGTCGAGACGCTGCGCGCGACCGAGATCCTCGCCAATGAGGGCTTCAAGCCGATGGTCTACTGCGTCGACGATCCGATCGCGGCGAAGCGGCTGGAGGATGCGGGTGCGGTCGCGATCATGCCGTTGGGCGCGCCGATCGGCTCCGGCCTCGGTATCCAGAACCTCGTCACCATCCGCCTGATCGTCGAGGGCGCCACGGTGCCGGTGCTGGTCGATGCCGGTGTCGGCACCGCAAGCGACGCGGCGGTTGCGATGGAGCTGGGCTGCGACGGCGTGCTGATGAACACGGCGATCGCCGAGGCCAAGGAACCGATCCTGATGGCGCGCGCGATGCGGCTGGCGGTCGAAAGCGGGCGGCTGGCGTACCTGTCGGGGCGGATGGGCAAACGGCGCTATGCCGACCCGAGCTCGCCGCTGGCGGGGCTGATCTAGAACGGAGGCTGCGATGGTTTCCAAGGCGAGCTTGACAGAGAGCGTCCGGAACCATCGCTGGCGGGAAGTCGCTGAAGACCTGGCGGCGCGGCCGGACCTGTTGACGGTGCGCGGCGACAAGGGGCGGGGATGGCTGCATCTGGCGTGTATGGCGCCGCCGGGCGGGGATCCGGCGGACAGCCTCCGGCTGGCGGATATCCTGCTCGACCTCGGCCTTGGGATCGACGATGCGGCGTTCACCGAGGGCGAGTGGCAGGCGACGCCGTTGTGGCACGCGATCAGCCGTGGGCGGAACCTTACGCTTGCCGAGCATCTGCTCAAGCGCGGTGCCAATCCCGATTTCTGCCTGTTCGCGGCAGCATGGAACGAGGACAGCGCGGCGATCCACTTGCTGCTGGACCATGGCGCGAACATCGAGGAAGGCGCCGGACGCGGTGAGGCGCCGCTGATCGGCGCGATTTCGTGGAGCAGGTTCGAAGTGGCGGAGGTTTTGCTGGCGCGAGGCGCCAATCCGGATGCGGCGGATACCGGCGGCCGGACCGCATTGCATCTGATGCTTCGCAAGGCCAGCGCACCGGCGCATTTCGAGATGTTCGTGCGCCACGGTGTGCGCGGCGATATCGCCGACGGGGACGGGAACACGGCCATCATGTTGCTGAAGCGCAAGCGTGACCCGCGCTATCGTGAGATCGCGGAGCGGCTGATCGCCTAGGCGATCAGGCCTTCCCCACCAGCCAGATGGTCATACCGCCGCAATCGGGATCCTCGATGCGGTGGGCAATCACGGCAAGGCCGCAACTTGCGAACAGCGCGCGATATTCGGCGGGGGCAAGGCTGGCATGGAACAGCGCCTCGCCTTCCAGCTCGCCGATCGCCTCGCCATGCGCGGGACCGGTGTTGAACAGCGCGACGCCGCCGCGCTTGAGCCAGACGGCGATGCGCGGGATCAGCTTTTCCTGCCATTCGACATCGAGATGGAAGAGGCTGCTCCAGGCGATGATACCGTCATAGGCGCTCGATTCGGCGCCGAACTTGCGCATGTCCGCCTCGATCCAGCGATGGCGCGGAAAGCGGGTTCGGGCGAGCTGGATCATGGTGGGCGCGAGATCGATGCCGGTGAGCTGGAAGCCGCGGTCGATCAGGTAGCGCGCGACCGGCTCCCCGCCGCCGCAGCCCAGATCGAGCACCGCACCATCCTTGGGGAGGTGGCGGATGAAACGATCGAGCCAGAGACGCTCCGGAAAGCTGCGACGGCGCGCGGCGTCAAAGGCGTGCGCATGGCGTTGATAGAGTTCGGCTATCCGGTCGGGCATCATGTGCTGTCCTGGTTTTCCGCGCGCTGTTCCTGAACCCCTGCATCCTTCATCGGCCAGCCCCGTCGAACCGATTGTGCGCGCCGCGATCATGGGCGAGATTCAAGCGGAGATCAAAATGAGTATGCGATGACGCAACGAAGGCGGGATTCAGTGTGATTCCTGCGGGAAGCGGCCCTTTTTTAAGGACGGGGCGATTCGACTCGTTAACTTTCGTTGTGCATCATCCTGTTTCGGGCCGGGCTTTTCCCGGCGCAAGTCAGCCATCCGGGGGGCTCGACTCGTGATCAACACCGTTGCCGAACATCCTGTTCTTCCCTTTGCTCATGGCGAGTGGCGCGTCGAACCGCGCGGCAGTCTGGGCTATGTCCTCGCGCAGGCGCGCCGCGAGCGCGACATGACGATCGAGCAGGTCGCCGCGCAGACGCGCGTGCCGATCCGCTATCTCCACGCGATCGAGGACGAACGCTTCGACATCATCCCCGGGCGCATCTACGCCAAGGGCTTCGTCAAGGCGTTCGCGCGCTCGGTCGGGCTCTGCGAGCGTTGGGCGGGTGAGGCGATCACGCTGGCGATGGCCGAGAAACGGGCGCTGGTCGCGGCCTGACTTCCCTTACCCCCGGATCGCGGTGATCGTGGTGCCGGGGGTGATGAACTCCACATCGGTCTTTATGTGCAGCAGACGGACGCCGCTCTGCGTCAGCGCGCGGTCGAGTGCGGGCGCGAATTCGGCGGTCTTGACGACCGTCTCCGCCCAGCAGCCATAGGCGCGGGCGAGCGCGGCGAAATCCGGGTTGTGCAGCGTGGTGCCCGACAGGCGCGCGGGGAATTCGCGCTCCTGATGCATGCGGATCGTGCCATAGGCGCCGTTGTCGATCACCAGCACCAGCATGTTCGCGTCATGCTGGATCGCGGTGGCGAGCTCCTGCCCATTCATCATGAAGTCGCCGTCGCCGGCGAGCGCGACCGCGAGCTTGTCCTTGCGGCGCAGCGCCGCAGCGACCGCGGCGGGCGTGCCATAGCCCATCGCACCGGAGGTGGGGGCGAGCTGGGTAGGCTGGGCGCCGTATCGCCAGTAGCGATGCCACCAGCCCGAGAAATTGCCCGCGCCGTTGCAGATGATCGCATCGTCCGGTCCCAGCCGCTCGCGCATCGCGGCGACGCACTGGCCGAGGTCGAGGGTGACGCCTTCGCGCGGCTTGGGGGTGGACCAGTCGAGCCACTCGGCATGGGCTTCGGCAGCACCGGTGAAGGGCGTTTCCAGCCGCTTCAGGCTCGAGAGCATGTCGGCGAAGATGCCGACGTCGCAGCACACCGCCATGTCGGCATGATAGACGCGGTTGAGCTCTTCCGGGTCCGGGTGGACATGGATCAGCGTCTGGCCGGGATGGTCGGGGGTGACGAGCGTGTAGCCGTCGGTGGTCGCTTCACCGAGCCGGGCGCCGACCACGAGCAGCAGATCGGCGTCGCGGATGCGCTGGGTAAGCTTGGGGTTGGGGCCGTAGCCGAGATTGCCGGCCCAGGCGGGGGAGGTGTTCGCGATCGCGTCCTGACGGCGGAAAGCGCCCGCGACGGGGATCCCCCAGCGTTCGGCGAAAGCAGCGAAGTGAAGGCCGGTCGAGACGTCCCATCCGGCGCCGCCGACGATCGCCATCGGACGTTTCGCGGCATGGATGCGCTGAACGATCTGGTGCGCGGCCTCTTCGTTGACGTCGGGTTTGAGCAGGTAGGGAGTGGAGACCGGCCGATCCACCGCCTCGACCTCATCGAGCAGCATGTCCTCGGGCAGCGCGATCACCACCGGACCGGGGCGGCCGCTGATCGCGACGTTCCAGGCGCGGGCGATATATTCGGGGATGCGGCGGGCGTCCTCGATCCGCGTCCCCCATTTGGCGAGCGGGGCGAACATCGCCGGGAAGTCGACTTCCTGAAAGCCTTCGCGGTCGCGCATCGAACGGTCGACATCGCCGATGAACAACAGCATCGGCTGCGAATCCTGCATCGCGACATGGACGCCGATGCTGGCATTGGTCGCGCCCGGGCCGCGGGTGACGAAGCAGACGCCGGGCTTGCCGGTCATCGTGCCGTCGGCGCAGGCCATGAACGCCGCGCCGCCCTCTTGCCGGCAGGTCACGAGATCGATTTCGGGCACGTCGTGCAGCGCATCGAGCACTGCAAGAAAGCTTTCGCCGGGAACGTGGAAAATGCGATCGCAGCCCTGGGCCACGAGGTTATCGACCAGGATGCGGCCACCGTTGCGAAGCTTCGTCATGCCGCCTTCTTGGCGTCCCGTGGCGGGGAAGTCGAGCCGGGTAATGGCGTGTGATCGGGTTCGCAGCTAGGGTCGGGCGCGGTAGTCGGGGGAAGTGAAATGCGGGTGGCGAGTTGCCAGTGCGGTGCGGTGACGGCGGCATGTTCGGGCGAGCCGGTCCGGATTTCGGTCTGTCATTGCCTGGCATGCCAGCAACGCAGCGGCAGCGCGTTTGCCGCGCAGGTGCGCTTTGCCGCCGCCGACGTCGTCACCGCGGGCGAGACCGCGATGTGGCAGCGGACGGGAGACGAAGGTGGCGTCGGGAGCTTTCACTTCTGCAAACGCTGCGGATCGACAGTCTGGTACCATTTCGACGGCCAGCCTGACGTGATCGCGGTCGCGCTTGGCGCCTTTGCCGATCCGCACGCGTTCGGCGCGCCCTTCTACTCCGTCTACGAAGAGCGCAAGTTCGACTGGCTTACGGTCGATGCGCCCGGGATGGAGCATTTCGACTAGGCGGCGTAGCGCGTCTTGAGCATCGACCAGACCGCGCGCAGGCTCATCGCGTCGCCGCCCTTGGGGCGACCCGGCTTGGGTACGGGACGCCAGGCGAACAGGTCGAAATGCGCCCAGGCGATCTCCTTGGGCACGAAGCGGCGGAGAAAGAGCGCGGCGGTGATCGGTTCGGCAAAGGGGCCTTCGGGGGCGTTGATCATGTCGGCGATGTCGGACTTGAGCATCTCGTCATAGCCATCCCACAAGGGGAGCCGCCACAGCGGGTCCTTCTGCGCGATGCCGTGATCGAGCAGGTCATCGGCCAGCGCATCGGTGTTGGCGAACAGCGCGGGAAGGTCCGGCCCGAGCGCGACGCGGGCGGCGCCGGTGAGGGTCGCGAAATCGAGGATCAGCTCGGGCTTCGATTCGACCGCCCTGGCCAGCGCATCGCCGAGGATCAGGCGGCCCTCGGCGTCGGTATTGGTGTTCTCGACCGTCAAGCCCTTGCGCGTCTTGAGCACGTCGCCGGGGCGGAAGGCGTTGCCGGCGACGGCATTCTCGACCGCGGGAACGAGCATGTGGAGACGGACGGGCAGGCGCTGGGCCATGATGACGCCGGCCAGCGCCAGCGCATGCGCCGCGCCGCCCATGTCCTTCTTCATCAGGCGCATGCCAGCGGACGGCTTGATATCGAGCCCGCCGGTGTCGAAGCAGACGCCCTTGCCGACCAGCGCGATGCGGGGGTGCTTGGGATCGCCCCATTCGAGCTCGATCAGCCGCGGCTCGCGACCGCGTGCGGCGGCCATGCCGACGGCATGGATCATCGGATAACCCTGCTCCAGCGCATCGCCGCGGGTGACGGTGAGCGTCGCCTTGTGCGCCTTGGCGAGCGCGGCGGCTTCCGCCTCCAGTTCGGCCGGGCCGAGATCGGCGGCGGCGGTGTTGACCAGATCGCGCACCTTGAAGGTCGCGGCGGCAAGGCGCAGCGTTTCCTCGATCCTGCCGGGTTCGCCGGTCAGCAGCGTGCGCGGACCGGTCGGGCTCTCGTCCTTGCGGTAGCGGTCGAAGCGGTACTGGGCGAGCACCCAGCCGAGCATCGCGGCACCCGGCTCGCCGGAAGCGAGGCGATAGGTGCCCTCCGGTAGCTGTTCGCCGAGCGAGGCGATCCGGTAGGGCGAGGTTTCCGCCTCGTCGCATACCAGCAGCATCGACCAGTCATCGTCCTTGTCGCCGGGCAGCACCGCACGGTTGCCGGCCTTGCCCGTCAGCTTGTTCGCGGTGATCGCGGTGCGGACGCGCGGCGGTTGCCCCTTGAGCCATTCGGCCCATTTGTCGGGGTGGACGACGTGGATGGTGCGCGCGGGCTGGCCGCGATCAGGCTGAAGCAGCGGGGACAGGTCGGTCATTGCGATGATCTAAGCATTCCGGGGCATGGCCGCCAAGCGCTATCGGCGGACACAGAGATTCAGGGCGCGATCGACCATGGTGATGAGGCGGTCGCGGCTCTCCGCCAGCGCTGCAGGGGCGAGGCCGCGTTCCTGCGTCTCGAAGTTCACATAGTCGAGCCCGCGCAGCAGCGCGTAGTTGGAGAGCGAGCCATCGGCCACGCCGACCCGTTCGAACACGACGTTGAAATCGGCCTTGTCGAGCGCACGCCCGCACCACGCCGTCGCCGGCGACGTGCCGCTGCGCCAGGGGACATAGGCGAGGGTGTCATCGTCGTCGAAGGGCCAGTCGCGACTCCGCGAGGGGGACGGCTGCATCACATCGTCGCAGAAGCGGATCGAGACCTCACCCCGGCCCGGACGGTCGGACTGATTGCAGCTCGAGGCTGACGTGTCGAAGCCGGGCGAGTTGGTGTGCAGCGCGATGATCGGGCGTGCACCGCGGGCATAATCGGCGAGGACGGTGTTGGCATAGCGCGGATATCCGTCGCGGAAATTGCGGTTGGGGTCGATCGGGCGCCCGCGATCGACCGCCCCGTTGCGGCGCTTGCCATCCTCGGCGATGCCGGAATCGACCGTGATCACCACGCCGCCATGCTTGCGCACCCCGGCCAGAGCGGCCTCGAACCCGGCATTTTCATTGTCGTGCGGGACGAACCAGAGCGGGCCGCGGGGCTTCTTCACATTGGCGATGCGGAACAGGCGCCAGGCACCGCGCTCCTCGCGGAATTCGATCTGGCTCACCGAGAGGCCTCGCCACTCCGCCGGATCGCGGTGGCGGGCGAAATCGTCGTCGGCGATCGTCAGCGGGTCGACCGGGGTGTGGCGCACCCCGTCATCTTGCCGCGTGCCGCTCAGCGCCAGCCACAGGGCGGCTGCGAGAGCGACGCGGGCCGGCATCAGGCCAGCGGCACGCCATACAGATCGTGGTCGTCGGCGTCCTCGATCTCGACCTGGACGATATCGCCCTGCTTGAGGTGACCGGCATCGCGGAGGAAGACGGTGCCGTCGATCTCGGGCGCATCGGCCTGGGAGCGGGCGTTGGCGCCCTCATCCTCGACCTCGTCGACGATCACCTCGAGCGTGCGGCCGATCTTGGCCTGGAGCTTGGCGGCGCTGATCGCGGCGGTCTTTTCCATGATCCGGGCGTAACGCTCTTCCTTGACCGCTTCCGGCACCGCACCGGGCAGGTCATTGGCGGCGGCACCCTCGACCGGCTCGAACCGGAAGGCGCCGACGCGGTCGAGCTGCGCCTCGTCCAGCCAGTCGAGCAGATACTGGAAGTCCTCCTCCGTCTCGCCGGGGAAGCCGACGACGAAGGTCGAGCGGATCGTGATGTCCGGCGCGATGCTGCGCCAGTTCTTGAGTCGCTCCAGCACCTTCGCTTCGTTCGCTGGGCGCTTCATCGTGCGCAGCACGGTCGGGCTGGCATGCTGGAAGGGGATGTCGAGATAGGGGAGGATGAGCCCCTCGGCCATCAGCGGGATGACCTGATCGACATGGGGGTAGGGGTAGACATAGTGGAGGCGGACCCACGGCGCGATCTTGCCCAGTTCGCGGGCGAGATCGGTCATGTGCGGGACGACCTGCTCGCCCTTCCACATCCGCGGCTCCTTGCGGATGTCGACGCCATAGGCCGAAGTGTCCTGGCTGATGACCAGCAGTTCCTTCGTCCCCGCCTCGACCAGCTTCTCCGCCTCGCGCAAAATCGCGTCGGGGCGGCGGCTGACGAGATCGCCGCGCAGCGCCGGGATGATGCAGAAGGCGCAGCGGTGATTGCAGCCCTCGGAGATCTTCAAATAGCTGTAGTGGCGCGGGGTCAGCTTGAGGCCGCTGTCCGGCACCAGGTTGAGGAACGCGTTGGGCGGCATCGGCGCGGCGTCGTGAACGGCGCCGACCACTTCCTCATATTGGTGCGCGCCGGTGACGGCGAGGACGTTGGGGAAGCGGGCGCGGATCAGCTCCGCCTCCTTGCCCATGCAGCCGGTGACGATGACGCGGCCATTCTCGGCAATCGCCTCGCCGATCGCTTCCAGCGACTCTTCCTTGGCGCTGTCGAGGAAGCCGCAGGTGTTGACCAGCACCACGTCGGCGCCAGCATAATCGGCCGACATGGCATAGCCGTCGGAACGGAGCTTGGTCAGGATACGCTCGGAGTCGACCAGATTCTTGGGACAGCCGAGCGACACCATGCCCACCTTGGGGGCTTCGGGAAGTCGCGTTGCCATGATTGGCGGCGCACATAGGGAATTTTGCGGAAAAAGATAGAGGGCGGGCAGCGGACCGGGGAGGGCGCGCTGTCCCATCGGGAAATCCGGGGCAGATCGAAGCCGGCATTGGAAGCAGGCGGTTCCTCCGCCACGTGTCGGTTTCGACCTTGTCGTCCCGATTGATAAGGGCCTGACCCTTTGAAGTAATCCCGATAGTTATTTTTCCGCGCCTTGCACACGTCCTACCGTACTCGGGGAGGTCGGTGTCATGATTCGGCGAATGTCAAAATACACCGCCCGATATGTTTCCAATGCAGCGGGGATGTCGCGGGTAAGGCGCGACGGCGTAACCCTGCTTGCCTCGTACCCCAAGTGCGGGAGGACGTGGTACCGGTTCATTCTTGCATTCTACATCAACAGTTTGCGGCAGAATAACAGGGTGGATCTGACGACCATGTTCGGGCTGGTTCCGAACTACGACCTCGATCCTGTCCGCGGTATTCCTGCATTCTATCGCCGGGAAGCCGACGCGCGGCTGCCGCTCGTCGCAGCGACCCATCTGATGCCGCATCGGCTTGCCGCGGACGGCTGCCCCATATTGTTCATGGTCAGAGATCCGCGCGACGTCGCCGTGTCCTCCTACTTCCACCTGAAATACCACAAGCAGAGCTATAGCGGCGGGATTGCCGCGTTTCTGTCTGACGAGCGTCACGGGTTGCCGGCATACATCCGATATCTGAACGGCTGGGGGACATCGATTCGCTGGCACCCGCACCGGGTGATCGCGTACGAACGGCTGAGCGCGGCGCCGGTGGAAGAGACGATTGCGACGCTCCGGTTCCTCAACCTTCCCGTGGACCGTGAGCTGGTGGAATGTGCCGTCGAAGCGGCTGGCTTCGAAAGGCTTCGGCGCATGGAGCAGATGCAGGGCGTGCCCGGTCGGGCCTATGACCGGTCCAATGCCGATGCGTCGAGAATGCGGCGCGGGAAGGTTGGCGGGTTCCGGGATTATCTGGATGCCGAGTCCATCGCTTGGATCGATGACTATTGCGCCCGGCAGCTCAACCAGAATGCGCGCCGTCTGCTTGCGGGAGAAGCGCTGCATCTGGCTGCCGCGCGACCGGTTCGATCCAGGCAAGGCGTCAACGTTCCGCCCCTGCGGAACGCGGCTGGATCAGGCGGCTTTCGCGTCCGGCAACTGGCTGCCGAGGTGCTGATCAGTTTCGGGCTGGTCGCCGCGCTCATTGCCCCAGGGATCTTGCTGATCGAGTGCTGGGAATGGGTAACCGGCGGGGAATGGCCCGGCTGGTCGGTTGAGGACGGCCTGGGCCTGTTCGGGGTCGATCGGGGTGAAGGAGTGGAGAATTCGGGGCAGCGGCTGACCGACGTGCTGCTGGCGCTTCCGCTCACTTTCACCTTGTTCGTTACGGGAATACTGGCGTTTCTCAGCGGGCTGCGCATCGGCAACTGGGCGCCGGTCCGTATTTCGAGAGCGCCCGAACCCGAGCTGGACGATCAGCCGTGACAAGCGGTCTGGCGTCAGATGCAGGCTGAGCCGGACTCTGCAGCGACCCGCTTCCGGAAGATCGCGCACCTTTTGACCGGTGGTATGGCGGGCGCGGTGATCGCTATTCCCACGCTTGTGCTTACCGCGCGAGCGCTGGGCGGTGAGAGCTACGGAACGCTCGCGATGATCGTCTCGTACATCGCGTTCATCAAACGATTTGCCGACTTCCAGATCTGGCAGCCGATCATCCGTTACGGTGCCGCGCTCGATCCGGAAAGCGATCGAAGCAGCTATCTGGCATTGCTCAAATACGGGCTTGTCGTCGACCTTGCGGCGTCGCTGACCGGATGGCTCATCGGCGTGGGTGGAGCGATTGTCGCGCTGGAACTGCTTGGCCTGGATACCCGTGCCTTTCAGGGGATGCTCATCTACGCCAGCGTCCTGCTGTTCAATATCAACGGGATGCCGATCGCTGTCTTGCGGCTGAGCGGGCGCATCGGCGCGTTGGCCTACAGCCAGCTGGCCGTCGGCGCGCTCAAGCTGGCGCTTTGCGCGGCCGCCTTTGCGGCGCAGGCGGGACTTCTGGCCTTTCTGGCGATCTGGGCGCTCACCGAAGTCCTGGGGGTGCTGTTGACGCTGGGGCTGGCCTGCCGTGAACTGGGCCGCCGTGGTCTGTACCGGCTGGATCAGGGAAGGCTGCGCGATGCCCGCGCACTGTTTCCCGGAATTGTCGGCTTCAGCTTCAGCGCCAACATCTCGTCCAGCCTGTGGGCCAGCATCCAACAGCTGGATACCTTGCTCGTCGGCTATTTCGTGGACACCGCGTCGGCGGGACTCTACTTTTTTGCGAAGCGAATTGCGCGTCTGGCGCAGCAGCTAGCCCAGCATGTCCAGACCGTTGTCTATCCGGATCTTGCCCGGCTCTGGGCAAGCGCCGACCGCCGTGCGTTTCAGCGGGTGATCCTCCAGACGGAAGCGTTGCTGGCGATATGCGGCATCCTGATGATCCTGGGCACCTTCGCCCTTGCGAGCGAGGTCATCGCCCTGCTGGCGGGTGAGGGGTTTCGGCTGGCAGGCACCTATCTCACGGTTCAGATGGTTGCGGTGACGCTCATCCTTTGCGGCTCTGTGCTGCGATCGGGCCTGCTTGCCATGGGACGCGCCGACATCGTCCTTATCGCGGCGATGACGGCAAGTGGTGCGTTCTATCTGGTCGCGGTGACGCTGTTGCCATTGGCAGGGGTCGTCGGCGCCAATATCGCCCATATCGCTGCGAGCCTGATCTGGCTGACGATCCAGGCGGTGATGGTGTTCCGGCTACGACGCAGGCACCACCAGGCGGATGAGGAGATGGCGCGCGGACCGGCCGGCAGCGCGGGCTGCCGGCCGGTTGGTGTTTCCGCCGTGACGATCAGGGCGCGACGCGCGACCAGAGGTCGTTGAAGGCGATCGAGTCGTAGAAGGCGTTGGCTTCGACCACGCGGCCGTCCCTCATGCGGAAGAGCCAGGCGTAGGTGTTCACGTAGGGCTTGCCGTCTCGGGCTTCGCCGCGGGCGTCGAAGAAGATGACGACGCGGTCGGCTTCGGCGGTGATGCTGCGCACCGATGGCTTGATCCCGGCGACCATGCGCGCGTTGAAGGGCCGGATCACCTCTGCCATGAACGCTTCCTTGGTCGGATAGCGACGCGAGGCGGCTGAATTGCCCTCGATCGTCCAGCTCGCCTCGTCCGCGAGCAGATCGAACGGGCTGCCGGTGCCCGCGGCCCAGGCGTCGAACTTGGCGGCAACCGCGGCCTTGTTGGCTTCGGCGGTCTGTGCATGCGCCTGGGGAGCGAGGGCGAGGGCGAGGATGCCGAGGCCGGCGGCGGCGAAGGCGAGGCCGGTGCGGGCGGCGAAGCGGGCCCAGAACTTGTCGGTCATTGGTCTTCTCCCGAAAGAAAGGGGAGCGACGGGTTTCGCCGCCGCTCCGTGAGGTTCAGATTTCGGCTTCCCAGGCGGCGGCCTGCGCTTCCTTGAGCATGTCCTCGACCGCCTTGGGGCTGACGTTGCGGACCTTGCCGGTGTCGGCGGGGACGACGGCGATCATGCGGTCGATCATCTCCTGCGCGTCCATATGGCCCATCGGCGAGGCGAGCAGCGCGTCGAAGGTGGCGCGGAGTTCCGCCGGCTTGGTGAAGTTCTTCTTTGCATCGAGCCAGCGGAACGCGGTATCGGCCATCGTCTCGTTGAAGCCGGTGTAATAGGCGCCGGGGTTGATCGTCTGGACCTTGATCCCGAACGGGGCGACTTCCTGGGCGATCGCCTCGGCGATCGATTCAAGGGCATGCTTGGTCGAGACATAGGTGCCCCAGCCTGCCGGGGTGAACAGCCCGCCCATCGAGGAGGTGAAGACGATCTTTGCCTGCTTGCCCTGGTCGATCCACTTGCGGATGAACGCCTGGGTCAGCTCGAGCGGCTTGAACACGTTGATCTCGTAATTCTTGCGGACGAGATCGAGCGGGATCTCGCTCACCGGGCCGCTCTCGCCATAGCCGGCATTGTTCCAGAGCACGTCGATGTCGAAGGTCTGGATGAAGGCCATGTCATAGGGGTCGGTCAGATCGAGCTTCTCGACGCGGAGATTGTCGAGGCCGAGCGCAGCGGCCTTCTCGCGCAGTGCGGCGACCTGGGGCGAGATCTGCGCGGTGGCGATGATCTTGTGGCCGGCCTGCGCCATGCCGATCGCGGCAGCCTCGGCAAAGCCAGAGCCGGCGCCGGTGATGAGGATGGTCTTGCTGGTCATGATACGTCTCCTTGCTTGGGTTGGGTGGTCGCGGGTTTGGTCAGAGGTGAAGCGCGGCGACCGCGGCTTCGGCGATTTCGAGGTCTTGAGAGGGTGCGCCGCCCGACACGCCGACCGCGCCGAGGAAGCTGCCGTCGGTGGCAACCAGCGGCAGCCCGCCGGGGAAGGGCATCAGCCCGCCATTGCTCGCCTGAAGGTTCGGGGCGGGGGCGCCGGGCTGGCAATAGTCCCACACGGCGGCGCTGCTGATCCGGAACAGCGCGGCGGTGCGCGCCTTGCCCATCGCGACGTCGATGCTGCCCAGCACTGCACCGTCCATGCGGACGAAGGCCTTGAGGTGGGCGGCATCGTCGAGCAGTGCGATGTTGACCGGAACGCCGAGGGTTTCGGCGTGAGCGGTTGCAGCGGCGAGAAGCGTCTCGGCCTGGTCTTGGGTGAGGGTCATTGTCGGTCTCCCTTGTTTCCCGGTCCGAAGCGCCGGTTGACGAAAAGAGATTTGCGTCATTTCGATTGAGTCGATTAGACGATGAGTTTTCCGAACAATGCTGAGCGATAATCAGTAATGCGCGCGACCGACCTTTCCGAGCTGGCGGCCTTCGATGCGGTCGCGCGGCACCGCAGTTTCCGCAAGGCGAGCGAGGAGCGCGGGGTCACCGCCTCTGCGATCAGCCATGCGGTGAGCAACCTGGAGGCGCGGGTGGGTATCCGGTTGCTCAACCGCACCACCCGAAGCGTGTCGCTGACCGATGCGGGTGCGATGCTGCTCGCGCAGCTCTCACCCGCGTTCGGCGAGATCGGTTCGGCGCTCGATGCGCTCAACCAGTATCGCGACACGCCGTTCGGCAAGGTGCGGATCAACGCGCCCAACTCGATCGCGCCCTTCGTGCTGGGGCCGGTGATCGGTCCGCTGATCGAGCGGAACCCGAACCTGCAGCTGGAGATCGTCGCGACCGACCGGCTGGTCGACATCGTCGAGGAGGGGTTCGACGCCGGCATCCGGCTGGGCGAGAGCCTGCGCGACGGGATGACCGCAGTGCGGATCAATCCGCGGCTGCGCTTCGCGGTGGTCGGATCGCCCGCCTATTTCGAGCGGCACCCGATACCCTGTGAGCCCGGTGGCCTGAGCGCACACCGTTGTATCCGCAACACCTTTGCCAGCGGCGTTTCCTATCCCTGGTCGTTCGCGCGCAACGGGCAGGAGATCGATGTCGAACCATCCGGCCCGCTCGCGCTGCACGATCATGAACTGATGATCGAGGCGGCGCTGGCGGGCGTGGCGCTCGCCTATGTGTGGGAGGACCGCGCCCGGCCGCATGTCGAGAGCGGGCGGCTGATCGCATGCCTCGACGACTGGATCGTGCCGGAGGACTGGCTCTATCTCTATTATCCGACGCGGAAATATCTCTCCGCTGGGCTGAGGGCGGTGATCGAGGCGCTGCGCGCGGGGCAGCAAGCCGCTATCCCCTCTGCCTAGCCGAAGCGATAGGGATCGAAGCATTCTGCATCGGGATCGATCTCGCCAGAGAAGCTTCGTTCGAGCAATTGTGCCGCAAGCGCGGCGAACGCGATGCCGTTCCCGCCATAGCCAGCCGACAGCCAGACATCGGGCATCAAAGACGTCGGGCCGATCGCGGGCAAGCCGTCGGGCGAGGCACCGAAGGTGGCACCCCATGCGCGATCGATCGCGATCCTCTTGCCATTGAGCAGGCGCTCCAGCCTGGCGGCGATCCGGCCGGCGCTGGCCTCGATCCGCGCGTCGCGTGCGGCTTCGTCCGGCGTCTCGATGTCTTCGCCGCCTGCAATGATGCGGCCTTCGGTATTGGTACGGATATAGAGATAGGGATCGGCAGCTTCCCAGATCATCGCATTCTCGCGCCAGAGCGGCGCCACGCCGGGCGGAGTTGCGATCGCAAAGGTCGAGAGCAGGGAAAATGCCGGCGGCAGGAACAATTGCGCGCGTTCATAGCCGGTCGCGAGTACCACCCTTGCCGCAAGACAGCGCTGCCCGTTTGCGCATTCCAGCTCCACCCCGTCCGGGGCCGGGTGCAATGCGATGACGTCGACAGGATAGGTGAGTGTAGCGCCGCGTTCGGTCGCACGCCGCAGCATCGCGTGGCACAGGGCAACGGGATCGATCTCGTACCCGCCATCGGATACGATCGCGGCACGCGGGGCGATTCCGAACCGGCGGGCGGTTTCCGCCCCGGTCAGAAAGACGGACGGCAGGCCGTGACGCCGATGCAGCGCCGCTTCCTGGGCCAGCCCGGTTTCGTTCAGGACGTTGCCCGCAAGATAGAGGGTCGGCCGTTCCACGCGCTCGCCGCAATCGCCGAGCGCATCGATCCGCGCGGCGAACTCGCGCACCGCGGCGAATACCCGCGCCCAGCGCCGGGCAGCCTGTGTTTCGCCAACTTCTCTACTCAGATGCAGCAGCGGCACGTCCATCGCCCACATGACCTCAGCAGTGGAGGCCGCAGTGCTGCCGCAGCCTGGCGGGCGGCGATCGAACAATCCGATCGTGCGGGTACCGTTCGCCAGCCTTTCGGCGAGGACGGCGCCCATGATGCCGCAACCCAGAATTGCGACATCGACGCGTGCGGGAGGCGGGCAGGCAGAGGGAAGGCTCCAGCCGCCCTGATCCCAGGGCACGGCGCCCGTCCGGAGATTTCTGGCTTCGCTAAGTGGCAGTTTCATGCAGGAAAGCGTCGGCACGGCCAGCCCCGGCGATTGCCGGGGCGGCCTGCTCGATTGTCAGTTGTCGGAACCGGGTTCGCCGGTCTTGGGCGCCTTGCCCTCCTCGATCCGGCCTTCGTTACGCAGATCGCGCCCTTCCTGGGCCTTCTTCTTGCTTTCCGGGGAGTCGCCGTGCTCGAACGCCTCTTCCTACACATAGCCGGCGGCTTCCTTGATTTTTCCTTCGATACCCATGACTTGTTCCTTTCTGCCACAGCAGATCGTGACCAGGACAGAGCGTCTGGCGACCGTGTTCAGTTCCAGGTGATCGCAGGGATAACCGGGCTTTCGACGCCAGCTGGCCGCGCTTGCCGACCGGTTCGACGCGGGTTGCCGACCGGTTGTCAGCAAAATGCAAGTACGATACTCTGTTACAAGTGTAGCAGGGGAGGGTTGCATGGGGACGGAGATTCATTGGCTCGCGGTGTTGGTTGCGGCGATCGCAGGATTTGCGGTCGGCGCGCTTTGGTATGGTCCGGTATTCGGCAAGGCGTGGATGGCCGAGCGCGGCGTGACGCCGGAAGACGCTGCCAATGCGAACATGCCGCTGATCTTCGGCACGACGTTCGTGCTCAACCTGATCGCGTCGTTCGTGCTCGATCATGTGCTGGGCACCTATGGCGCGCCCGATCTGGGCCTGAGCGTGATGATCGCGGGCGGGATCGCCCTGGGCTTCATCGCGACGTCGTTCGGCGTGAACTATCTGTTCTCGCGCCTGTCGATGCGGTTGTTCCTGATCGACGCGGGATATTGGCTGGTCGTCTATTGCGTGATGGGCGTGGTGCTTCAGCTGCTGCGCTGAGGCGCCGGCGGCCGATCTAGCGGCCCTGAACGGCCAGATGCGTGCGGAAGAAGGGGAGCATGTCGGAATAGACCCGGCCCTGCTTTCCCCAATGCCGTTCGCCCCAGCCGCCGCGATACTCCTCGGCTTCATAGGGGACGCGATACTCGTCGAGCGTGCGGGTGAAGGCCTGAAGCGAGACGATGTGATCGGGATTGGCGTCGCCGCGCGCCCAATCGAACTTGAAGCCGCGTAGCCGCCTCAAATTATCGGCATAGCGGCCGACTTGCCGGTCGAGGAAGAAACTGTCCTGAAGACGCTGCGTCAGCGCGGGATCGACCTGCAGCTGACCGCCGGCCAGTGTCGCCGGGGACGCGAAGAACAGCGGTGGGCGATCGGGCGCGGGCAGATGCGCCTGAAAGATCGAGGCAAAGATCTGCGAGAACGGGTCGGTGCGCAGATCGTCGAGCGACCTCGCATTGGCGAGCAGCGTCCAGTTGGGCCGCGAGAACATGGTCTGCACGCCCTGGCCGATGCCGATCGGGTGGAGCGCATAGACCGAGCCGAAGGTGTCGGGATAGCGCATGCCGAAGCGGATGGCGCCATATCCGCCCATCCGATCGCCCGCGATCCCGCGCGACTGGGGCTGGGCGAGGGTGCGGTAACTGGCGTCGATATGCGGCACCAGCTCGCGCACCATGAAATCCTCCCAATTGCCGGTGGCGGGAGAATTGATGAACCACGAACCGCCCGTGGGCGTGGTGAAATCGGCGGTCACGACGATGACATCGCCGATCACGCCTTCGCCGATCGCCGCGTCGAACAGCCGCGCGGCATCATTGCTGGCGAAGGGGGCGGTCTGGTCCTCGAAAAAGTTCGAGAGGAAGTAGATCACCGGGAAGCGCCGGGTGCGGTCGGCATAGCCGGCGGGAAGATAGACGGAAATTTTGCGGACCGGATCTATGCCGATCCGGCTTTGGGCAAAGGCCGCGGAGCGGATCTGTCCGGGGACCAGCTGGCTGGCAGAGGCGGGAGTCGAGGTCAGGGCGGCGATCAGCCCGAGGCTTGCCAGTAGAAGTCGTCGCATTCCGATCCGCTCCTTCCATGCCTGATATGCCGGGGTCGATCCCCTCAGTCCGCCATTCGCACCACCACCTTGCCCTTGGCGCGCCCGGACTCGAGATAGGCGAAGGCGTCGCCGATCGCCTCGAACGGGAAGACGCGGTCGATGACCGGTTCGAGCTTGCCCTGCTCGATCAGCCGGCCGAGTTCGGCAAGCTCGCTGCCGCTCGGGTGCATGAACAGGAAGCGGTAGCGGGCACCATGATTGCGGGCTTGCGCACGCAGGCGATAGCTGGCGACCCAGAACAGCGCGGCAAGGGCCGGGCCGCGGCTCAGATCCTTGAGCGCGGTCTGCGGTTCGGGCAGCGCCGCGACCGAGACGACCATTGCGCCGGGCTTCACCACCCCGAAGGATTTGACCAATGTCTCGCCGCCGAGCAGGTCGAACACGCCGTCCATGTCGCGGACATGACCGGTGAAGTCCTGACTGGTGTAGTCGATCACGACATCCGCGCCGAGCCGCTCGACCAGCGCTCGTCCGCGCGGGGAAGCGGTGGTGGTGACTTCGGCACCGAGCCATTTGGCGATCTGGATCGCAAAGGTGCCGACCCCGCCCGCGCCGCCAGGGATGAAGACACGGCTGCCGGGCCTGAGATGGAGTTCGTCGCGCAGGGCCTGGAGGGCGGTGAGGCCGGCGAGCGGGACGCCCGCGGCGGTTTCGAAATCGAGCGCAGCGGGCATCGCCGCCACGACGGTTTCGGGCAGGACGGCATAGTCGGCGAATGCGCCCATCGAGCCCTTGGGTACGCGTGCGAAGATGCGATCGCCTGCAGCGAAGCGGGTGACGCCTGCGCCCACCGCCTCGACGGTCCCGGCCAGCTCGTTGCCCATCACGACGGGGAGGGCATAGCGCTGAATGACCTTGAGCTTGCCTTCGCGCGTCTTGAAATCGACCGGGTTGAGACCGGCGGCATGGACGCGGACGAGCAATTCGCCCGCGCCGGGTGCGGGGCGGGGGACGGTGCCCAGCACGGCGGCGTCCGGTCCGCCATAGCGGGTGAGGCGCAGCGCGCGCATCTGCTTCGTCATGCCGCGGCCCTTCCGCCGGTGCGTACCACCTCGACGATCATGTCGCCTGCCATCAGCGCCTTCGCTTCGTCGGTGAAATAGCCATAGGGCTCGCCCTTGCGGTAGAGGCGCAGGCCAATGCCGGTGGCGATGCCGGCCAGCGGAATGCCGATCTCCTCGGGCTTCACCGTGCGTTCGCTGAGCGCGACCGGTCCTTCGATCGAGGCGAGGTCCATCATATAGTCGGCGACATGCTGGCTCTTGCACGCGCTGGCGAGAAGCAGGCCGGCGAAGCTGACCGGGTTGATGACCGTGGTGGCGCCCGCGGCCCTCGCGGGCAGTTCGTTGTCCTCGGCCTTCACCACCGTGCTGATCTTGAGATCGGGGGCGAGGTGGCGCGCGGTGAGGGTGATGAGCACCGAGGTGTCGTCGCGCCCGGCGCTCACGATCATCGATTGCGCGCTGGCGATCTTGACGTCCTCCAGTGTCGCGTCACGCGTTGCGTCGCCCTGAAGGATGATGCAGCCGACGTCGCGGGCGCGGTCGAGCGCCTGGGCGTTGCCGTCGACCACGACGATCTGGCCGGGATCGGTGCCGCGCGCGATCAGCTCGTCCACCGCTTCGGAGCCGGTGGTACCGAACCCCGCGACGATGATGTGGTTGTGGAGGTTCCGTTGGATCAGGGCCATGCGCCACCTATCCCATGTACGCTTGAGGACGAAATTATAGGCGGTGCCGATGAAGAGCAGTACCGCAAAGACGCGGATCGGGGTCACCACCAGCGCGTCGAACAGCCGCGCGCGCTCGGTGACCGGGGCGATGTCGCCGTACCCGGTCGTGGTGATCGAGATCATCGTGAAATAGACGATGTCCGCGAAGCTGATATGGCCGTCATAATTGTCGCGCAGCCCCTCCCGGTCGAACCAGTGGACCGCGATTGCCAGCGCGAGCAGGCTGAGTACCGCGAGGACGCGCCAGGTGATCGAGACCCAGACGGGGAGGGTCGATTTGCGCTTGAGCGTGGCGTGAGGGAGAAAGCGCATGCGCGACGGAGCTTAGCCGCTATCGCCGCGCAATCAATGCGCCCGCCTCAGGGCCGCGCCGGAAGCCTCGGGAGCGGATCGACCGGGGTGCGGCCCTGACGCATCTCGAAATGGAGCTGGGCGCGGCTGGCGCCGCTGTCGCCCGAAAGGGCGATCATCTGTCCACGCTTCACGCTTTGTCCGCGCTGGACCAGCAGCTGGCCGGCATGGCCATAGACGGTAGTCCACCCGCCGCCATGCTGGAGGATGACGAGGCCGCCCAGCGAAGGAATATCGCTGCCGACATAGGCGACGGTGCCGTCTGCCGAGGCCAGCACCGGCGTGTCGAGCGGCACCGCGATCTTGAGACCGTCGCTGCGCTCGCCGCTTGCGACCGGGCCGAAGCGCCGGAGGATGCTGCCGCGGACCGGCCACTGGAACTGCCCCTTGAGCGCCGCCGGCGGCGCTCAAGGG
>Ga0247823_10001203_pt1 | contig 21565 bp, 21 predicted proteins | sample 13C_PalmiticAcid_2_FD_192426 | JGI IMG/M metagenome (GOLD analysis project Ga0247823, IMG submission 192426) | Soil microbial communities from agricultural site in Penn Yan, New York, United States - 13C_PalmiticAcid_Day30 | ecosystem: Environmental > Terrestrial > Soil > Agricultural land... | reverse complement strand
GCCGAGGCCGCTCGCGGCCGAGGCGCGCGCACGACAGAAATCCATCGCGCCGTCCCGAGCCCCAGCGCGGCGAAGGACGGCGCGATGGCCGCGCGTATGGGATAGATCAGCCAAGGAAGGGCGGGCGGCGAACCGCCCGCCCTTCGCTGTTCACGCCGCGAGCGGCGGGGCCTCGGCTTCGACCTCGGTATCGCTTTGGACGTCCGCGTCGATGTCCATATCGACGTCCATACCGACGTCGGCGGGAAGGCCATCGGTTCCTTCGGCATCGACCATCGCTTCGAGATCGGCGCCCCAGCGCGCATGTGCGCGCACGCTGCCGACCCCGCCGCGCGCCGTATAGGCCGCAGGCGGGAACGCCATCCACCTCGGCACCCACGGCGCGACCTGCGCCCGCCCGTTGGTGCCGTCAAGATGATCGGCGATGATCGCTTTCAGCGCTTTCGCCTTCTCCTTTTCGTTCGCGGCCGCGACCTCGGCACCCGCCACGTCGCCGACAATGGCGAGCAGCACCTCGCGGTCGCGAAGCTGATCGAAGAAGGCCGCGTCGGCATGCCAGTGCCTGCCCATATCGGTGCCGAGATGGAGTCCGATCGCCTCGACCGCGAGGCTTCCCGCCTGCAATGTCTCGCCCATCACGACCGCGACGACTTCCATCACCACCGGATCCGGAAGCTCGAGCAGACGCGCGAAAACGCTGGCGAAGCCCGGCCGATTATAGCCCGAACCCGTCACGGTCGGCGCCTCGGGATCGAAGCCGAGGACGCCGAGCACCGCGCGCCGCTGCGCATCGAAGACAGTCTCGGCGCCGCAGGTTTCGACGCTCTCGGCGATATCCTCCTTCGGCGCGCGCTGGCTCTCGACATCGACACGGTAATGGTCCGCGCCCGCGATGATATGCGCGACCATCGCACGCAGCGCGATGCCGCCATGACGCGACAGGTCGGCGCGAACGGCGGCGTGGCGGTGCAGGTCGACATAAGCGTTCATCGCCGATGTGACCTCGGGCCGGGTAGGCTTCAAGTCCCACGGCGAACCGCTCGCGCTGGCGCCGCGCGCGGCTTCCTTGGTGGTAAGGAACCCTTCGTGAAAGGTCACCTCGCCGCTGTCGCGCACCTCGACATAGACGCGCCCGCCCTTGCGTTTCGAGGCATGGGCATAGTCCCACGACCGGAACCACTCGCCGCGCGCGAGCACCGCGACATCGCTCCATCCGGCCTCGATATAGGCGGTCTTGCGCGCCTCGATCTCGGCCATCTGCGCGGCCCAGAAGGCATCGCTGTCGGCGAAGAAACGGTCCTCGCCGAACAGGTCGGCGACGATGGCCACGCCGCTCGCCTCGGCGTCGAACAGCGCATGCTTCACTGCAATCGCACTACCGCCGAACAGCCATGCCTTCAATTGATGGCCGGTCGGGCAATAGGCATCGGCGTCGTCATGAAGCGCCAGCCATGCCGTCTGCTGACTCTTCGAGGCGAGGGTCAGATGGCGCACCGTCGCGGCGTCGATTTCGCCGCCGCGATAGAGGGTGCGGATACGCGGCAGCAACGCGCCGAGCGCAAGGATGCGCTTCACCGCCGAGACGTCGAAGCCGAAGGTGTCGGCGATCTCTTCAATATTGCGGCCCGCCTTGACCAGCGCACCGAACGCTTCCCACTGGCTGACCTCGTCGGGCTTCACCCGCGCCAGATTTTCAAGCATCGATGCTTCGATGGCGGCGGCGTCGTCGGCATCGTCGAGGATCGCGCATGGCAGCGGGTTCACCGTACCGCCCTCGCGCGCTACGGCGTTCACCGCCGTGAAGCGGCGGCGTCCGGCGACGATCTCGAAGCAACCGGCCGAACAGTTGGGGCGCACGAGCAACGGCACGAGAACGCCGCGCGCGCGGATGCTTGGCAGGATATCGGCGACGTCGGGGTCCTTGCCCTTGCCGCGCATATTCGTCTTGGCAATCGACAGCTTGTCGAGATCGATAAAATCGAGTTTCATGGCACTTGCTCCTTGTGAGCGCCGGTCCCGTTTTGAGTGAATGCGAGACGGGACCGGCTTCGGTTGACGGCGAAACGCGCCGCCGCGTCAGCTGCCCCCACCCTCCTCGCCCGCGTCGGGGCGAGGGTCGGGTTCGGGCAGAAGCCGGTCGGATTTGCGGCGCTGGAGCGCCGCTTCGGCGCGCACAATCGAGCCGAGCCGCTGCGCGGCTTCGGTCCAGACCGAAAGCGGCGCGAGCGGGTCGAAATGCGCATCGCGCTCGATGACGAGGCCGAACGGCAGCCGCACCGCCTTGATTTCGCGCAGCGAAAAGCAGCCGAGTTCGGGGCATCCGAAGCCGAGGTCGGCAAGGCCGAACAGCGTGTCGCCATCTTCGTCGAGTTCGGTCGCGATCCATGTCGCCGCGCCCACCGGATTGAACAATTTGATGACCGGCCACGGGTCGAAGCGCCCACCCTGCGCGGCGTGGATGCGGCCCGTGAGGCCGTTGGCGTGGAGCGCGAAGGCGAGACTGTGGGGAAGAAGGATCATTGTCCCTCCCCCGCCGCATCCGCGCCGCGCGCGGCGCGGGCCGCGTCGGGTGCAAAGGCCATGAGATAGTCCGCCGCCTTGCTCGCGAGGCTCGCGGCCTTGAAGATCGCGCGCGTATCGGCGCGCAGGATCGCGAGCCACGCGCCGATATAATCGGCGTGGCGGACGGTCGGCTTGATGCCGAGCGCGGCGCAGAGGAAGGCGCTCGCAAGTTCGGCGCAAAGTTCCTCGCGCCCATAGGCGGCGCTCGCGAAAGGGCCCGACTGGTCGCGGTCCAGCCGCGATGGGTGACCGGTCCAGTGGCCGAGTTCGTGCAGCGCGGTGCGATAATAATCGATCTGGCTGCGGAAGGCCTGTTGCGGCGGCACCGCGACGAAATCGTGCGAGGGCGAATAATAGGCTTCATGGCCGCCGATGCGGAAATCGGCGCCGCTCGCCGCGATCAGCGCCTCGGCGATGGGCACGGTTTCGCGCGGCGGCAGCGGCGTGTCGGTCGACAGGCAGCGCGGCGGCAATCCTTCGCACTGATTGACGTTGAAGACGGTGAACCGCTTGAGAAACGGCACCCCGCGCGCGTCCCCGCGCGCATCGCCGCCGATGTCGCCGCCGATATCGCCGCCGTTCGCAGCGCCCGGTGCGCCCGATGCATGCGGTGCGCTGGCGCCCTCTCCTTCGCCGCCTTTGGGCGTGAAGCGCGCGGCATAGAAGATCGTCGTGCCCTTTTCGCCCCGGCGCACCGCGCCGCCCGCGCCAAGCGCCTGACGGAAGGTCAGCCAGCGCTGCGCGGCAAAGCCGCGCGCCGCCGCCTCGCCCCAGAGGATCAGGATGTTGATGCCCGAATAGCTGCGCCCGCTGTCGGCGTTGCGCGGCAGCCCCGGCGCGAAGGCGGCGGCGTCCCATGGCTGAACCCATGGCACGCGCCCGGCTTCGAGCTCGCCGACGATGCGCGCGGTGACCTCGTCGTAAAGCGACACGCGCGGCGCCGCCGCCCTTCGCTCGCAGCGCGACGCCGCGCGGCGTCCGCGCTTTTGAGACCTGCGCGCCTCAGCCGCCTTGGTCGGCATTGGGTCTGGCGCCAGTGTCGGCGTCGGCGTCGGCCCCGAAGCGGTCTGTCGCGTCGGTGTCGGTGTCCCCGACATATCCGGACTGTTCGAAAGCGCCTCGCGGCCATCGGCCAAGGCTTGCGGATCATAAACCATCGGTGCGGGTCCTCCTGACCAAAAACCGCCGCGGCCGGCCCCGGACGGCGGGGCGGGCGGCAGATCAGGACAAGGGGGTCGCCCCCGGAGGCGGGTCCGCACCCGAAGGGCCGAAGCGAAGCGGAGGAGCCGGAAGCATGACGGCTTGCGGAGCCGCCGGGCGGCCCCATGGCCCTGCGCCGCCCGAACCGCCGTTCCGGTGCGCCGCCTCATAAAGCGCCGCCGCGCGCCGCCGGCGCGCGGCGTCATCAGCGGCGATGCTGTCGCCTTGCCACTTTGTCATTCACCCCCTCGGTCGGCCAGGACGGACGAGGAGGAGGCGAAATCAACCTTGTCGGCAGACCCCGGGATCAAGCAAAGCGCGGCGCACGCGCCTCCCGACGATCGTCGGCGCGGCGGCCCGTCAGGGCCGCTGCGCCGACCGGAAAGATAAAGGCGCCCTTGGCGAGCCGCAGGCGGAGCGGCGTGCGCACGGATGCGGCGGGTCGGGCATGGCGTCGCCATGGCCGGAACAGCGCGGTAGCGCTGTGTACCCGCCTCGAGACGTGCGCGCCCGCTGCGTCAAGACAGCGAGCCCAAGAGCGCTTGCGCGGCCAGATGAAAAAGCGCGCGACCTCTGGCGGCGGCCCCCGCCGCCAGTGTGCGCTCCTTTCAGCCGCGCGCATTCAGCCGCGCGCATTTATCCGCGCCATGTACGGCATCCCGTGCCGATCGCTGCCGTCTGCCCGGGTCATGGCAGCGATCAGCGCCGGATGAAGAAGATGTCGGTCTCGACGGCCGGATTTTCGGGATCCGGCGATTTCGGCTTGGCCGCGACCACGACGGACGCCGGAACCCCGCGTGCGGGCCTCGGCGCGTTGCCCCCCGCGACCTTCCGCAGATAGTCACGTGTTTCCCCTGGAAGCGCGCGGCGGCCTTCAAGATAGGCCGCGTAACGCTCCGGTCCCGCGTTGTAGGCGCCAAACAGGCCGGGATAGCCGAAACGGTCGTACATCAGGCGCAGATAGAGGGTGCCGGCAAGGATATTGTCGCGCGGGGCATGCGGATCCCCGCCGAGACCGAGGCGGCGTCGCATCTCGGCCCAGGTGCCCGGCATCAGTTGCATCAATCCCATGGCGCCGGCATGACTGACGACCGGGCGACCGTTCCAAAGCGTTCGTCCGCCGCTTTCGGCGACCATGACGCGCTCGATCCATGGCACCGGAACGCCAAATCGCCGCGAGGCTTCCTCGATGTGCGACCGCCAAGGCACCGTCGGGCCTGTCGAATCAGGCGTCGGGGCGGCGAGCGCGTACGGTGTCTCCGCTGTTGCCGGTCCCGCCAGGACCGCCGTTGCCGCCGTCGCCGCGACCGCCGCCGCGCCTCCCGCGAGGGCGAGAAGCCTCAGCGCGCCCATAGCAAATGCACCTTGCCAACGATGTCGCTCTCAGCGGTCGGCCCGAAATAGCGCCCGTCGAACGATGTAGGGCCGGGCATCAGCAGCAGATACTCGCCGCGTCGCAGGACCATACAGCCCGACCAGTGCGGCATCGGCCGCCCGGCGCCGTCGATTTCAAGCCGGCGTGCGACGGTTACGCCATTGACCGCGATATCGGCGCCGGTCGCGCAGGCGCGGTCGCCCGCTGCGGCCGCGACGCGTTTGATCAGCGGGACGTTGGCAGGAATATAGCGCCGTGCGCTGCCGAGCGAGCGCCAGGGCGGCGCCAGCCGCGCCGCAACCATATCGCCGCGGACGGGCGACCGCCCGCCACTCACCGTATAAAGACCGATGGGCGCGCTCGAGGATATGTTCCAGATCAGCAATGGCCTCGGCGGGGCGAGCAACGTCAACATGACGCCGACGCCGACGCCTGCGGCGATGACGCCCGCTGCGGCGCCGACCGACGAGGGTTCCGGGCGAAGGACTGCAGGCCTGGGCATTGCCGGAAGCCGGCGTTGCCTTGCCGAGCCACCATCAACCATGAGGCCTTCCCTCGACGATCGTCGCTCGCGACCAGGCATCGAGATCCTCCGCGCAATAGACGATCAGGCGGCCGTGCCTTCGATAACGCGGGCCTTCGCCGCTGACGCGCAGTTGCCGGAGCTTTCGCCAACCGATGCAGAGATAGGCGGCGGCCGCGTGGGTGTTCATGAACGGACGGACGTCAGCCATGGCGGCCAATCCCGAGATCGGGCATCCGCCGCGCGGCGTTGCGGCAATAATGTGCAAATGGTTGTTCCACGGTCGACTCCCGGCTTGTTGAGCACCAAGTCGAGCAGCAAGTCCGAACGCCGGGCATCCCCAGTTCTAGGGAATAATCTCGTCGACGCCGACCAGCCCATGCCGCTGCGCGATCCGCGCGAGCTGCGTGCGACTGCGGGCAGCATAGGTCTGCCGCAGATATTTCATATGCGTGAGAACGGTCGAGCGCGCTACGCCCATGCGCTGCGCAATCTCGGCGTCGCTGTGCCCCAGGGCGGCGAGGCGCAGGCATTCGAGGCGCCGCGGACTGAGCGGCGGCGGATCGTCTCCGGCGGCAGCGGGATAGCCGTAGATGCGGCGCACTTCGGCGAACGCTTCGTCGACGATCCATGCGGCGGCGCGGCAATAATCGCGTGGAGGAAGCTCGGAAGCATCGGTGGCAAGCGATCCGCTGCCAGGCGGCTCGCCGGCAACCCCGATCGGAACGGTGATACCCCGGCGCAGGCCGTGACGCGCAGCCTCGTCCAGGATCGGCCGATGCACGCGGCTTCGTCCGAGAATCGAGCCGAGTTCGTTCCATGCGAAACATCGGTTCGTACGCAGCGAGGCGAGCTGTACCGGATCGCGGCGATAATAATGGCGCGCGATGAAGATGTCGTGCCACTCGCCATAATTGTCGAGGCAGAAATAGCGACGTTCCTTTCGCACGAACCACAGCATCTGAACGAGCGCCACGCGGTCGAATCCCAGTTCGCGAACGGCATCGACCGTAACGGTCAGGATATCGCGGTCGCGCCGTGCGGCGCGAACCGATTTGCGGTGCTGCTCGATCAGCCGCTCGAGCGGCATGACGGGAACGCGCGGCCGTAGCACGCGTCATCGCCGAGGGGGGGCCGCCACCTTTCGACCGAAACGGCGAATCCAGCTGAACGGACCCGCATTCGTCGTCGCTCGCATGCGATCCGCATCCAGCCGCTCCCGTGCATTGAATGCGGACAGGTCTCAATCAAATGAGCAATCTGCGCCATCCCAAGAAATGGGGTGCGAACGGCCGATTTTTCGGAGAATCCCGCGCGGCGGATTTCACGCTGCGGAGGCGCCGCCGCCCCGTCGGGTCCTTGCCACGGCCGCCTTTTTGACAAGAGTGTCAACATGGCCGAATCGCACGCTATTCTTCCTGACGACGCCGAACGCTGGGCGCGGCTGACCGAAAAGCACCGCGCGTGTCTCGACCTGCTCCTCGAGCACAGGACGTCCAAACAGATGGCACGGATCCTCGGCATTTCGAAGCCGACGGTCGACCAGCGCATCGCGGCGGCGCGGGCCATCCTCGGCGCAAGCAATCGCGGCGACGCCGCTTTGCGCTATGCCCGGCTCAAGGCGATATATGATCAAATCACATATGATCCGATGCAGGTTCCCCAGCACCGTCAGCTTGTGTCATCCGACTTTGCGAACGGTGATCCAGCCGGGACGACAGCGCCGGAAGAACGCGCCTCGCTCCTCGTACGGTCGCCGTTCGGGGATTTTTGGAGGTCCGACCACCCTCCGATGACGCGAGGTACGATAACGGCTGTCCTGTTGGTCCTGACAGTCTTTCTCGTCCTCGCCGGCCTGATCATCGGCGACGTCCTGACGCGGCTGATCTCCGGCTGATCCCTCCCAAAAACCGAAACCAGTATCGGGGTCCGTCTGCCGGTCCCCGCAAAGGAGAAGCTATGTCCAGTTCGATCACAAACACAGCCGCCCGCCTCCAGCGCGACGTACCCGCTACCGAATTTCGGATCGACGACGCGCTGGTTGCCGTATCTTCGCTCATGACGACGATCGTGACCGCGCGGCGCGACATCGAGAGCATCCCTGCCGTGGCAGGCCAGGCGACGATACGGCGCCTCGCAAAAGCGCAACTCGCGCTCGTCGGCGTGAGCGGGGAGGTTTTGCGGGTTCATGGCGAACTTGCGCGTATTGGCACGGAAACCGCGGGCTACGATCTTCCCGAATGTCCGGATGCCCCTTCGGCTGCACTCCCGCTTCGGAGCGTCGCATAAAGCCATATTGACCCGGGAGCAGCCAGCGTGGAAAAAAGCCCTGATGCGAACCGCCTTGTTTCTGGCCTTCTTGCTGGCTGCGCTTGGGTTCGCTGTCTGGCGGGGTGGCGGCCCCGAACGCGCCATGGCGGCAATCGCGCTTGGCCTGGTGGGCGCGGACGGGATCCTGCACCGATATATTCCGGTGGAGTTTGCGGCGCTCGACTTGGGGCATCTGACGATCGACCTTTTTGGCGTATCGGCTACGACAGCGCTCGCGCTCTGTGCGCATCGCTTCTGGCCCATGATCGCGGCCGTCCTTCATGTCTTGCCGCTGATGGCGCACACGAGCCGGATGCTCGACATGACGCTGCATCCGGCGGCCTATCTCACGATGCAGGTGGCGGCGTCATGGCTGGTACCGCCCCTCCTCATCCTCGCAACCTGGCGTCACCAGCGGCGCTTGCGGCGGCGGGGCAGCGATCCGTCCTGGCACGTCTGGTGGCGTGCGTCGAACCCGACAACGCCGAGATCGTAGCGGCACGGCTCATCGCCGAGTTTCGAAGCCTTGCCCGCCTGCTATCGCAAAGTCCGGACGCGATCGCTCGGGTCGTGGGGCGGGACAGTCCGATCGTCCCGCTGCTGCTCGCGTCGCGCGAGGCCGTGCGCGAGGCCATGCGCGGAGAGCTGAATGACAGGCGGATTAATGCGTCGAGCCGCAGGCTGACCGATTATCTCAAAATCTCGATGGGCGGCCTTCCCGACGAAACGCTGCGCGTTCTGTTCCTCGACGCGCGGCACAGATTAATCGCCGACGAGCAGATGCAGCGGGGAACGATCGATCAGGTGGTGATCTATCCACGGATCATATTGCGCCGCGCGATCGAGCTCGACGCGGAAGCGGTCATCCTCATTCACAATCATCCCAGCGGCGATCCGACCCCGAGCTCGGCTGATCTCGGGATCACCGAACGACTGGCCGAGATGGCGCGATCGCTTGATATCGTCGTCGTCGACCATATCGTGGTCACGGCGACATCGCATCGAAGCATCGTGCGAAAGAGCGGTTCATCGGGCGACAAAAGAGCGCAGTCCTTCGGTCTGCGCTCGGGAAGCGAGGACTTGCCGCCCGTAGATGGCGCCATTGACGCCGATAGCGCCTTGGGCGCCGTACCCGGCGCCGCCCTCGGCGTCGCTTTGCCAGACGCCCTTGCGAACGCGCGGCGATCGGTCCGACGCCTTCTGCTGCGCCGGCAATTGCTCGGTGCCGACGAGCTGTTCGGCGAGCCCGCATGGGATATACTCGTCGAGCTCTTCATCGCGCATTGTGAAGGAGCGACGGTCCCGACAGGCGCGCTCGGCATCGGCTCCGGTCTATCGTCGAGCAGCGCGCAGCGCCTGGTCCAGCGGCTGGTCGACGCGGGGCTCGTCATGCGCTCGCCCGACCCGGACGACGGACGACGCTATTTCGTCAGCCTCTCGCCCGAAATCGCGCACCGTTTGACAGTCTATTTCAGCGCGCACGACGAGTGAAGCGAGGCGCATCGCGACGGCGGTGGTCCTTCTCCTATACCGGAGCCAAGCTTCTGAATTAGAACCAGTTTCGGGATCGATTCTTCACTGCGCACTCTTCAATCTTGATGGTTCATCTGTTACCATCGGCGTGCCGGTTGTCATCTAGCGATACCGTAACGGCAAGAGCCGACCTTGAGATGACAGGACCAATCGCGCGATCGTTCAGCGAGGCCGGACCGGGAGAGGAACCCGGAAAAGCGCAATGTGGAGCGGCTGCCAGCGAAGGGTCCGGAACCCGTCGGCGGCCGACGACCTGACACCATGCAGTACCGACTGATTCAAAAGCTTGCGTCCGATATCGCCTCATCGGGGACCGAGGACGAACTTTACGTCGCCATGTCGAGCGCCGCCGCGCGGCTCGGCTTCGATCATTTCGCGCTGGCCTACGACCGCCGCGGCGCCAGTGGACCGGCCTCCCTGCTGATCCACGACTATCCGGACCCTTGGGCCCGGCTGTACGTCAAACTCGACCTGGGCGGCATCGACCCGGTACGGCGGGCGGCCGAACGATCGATGACCGGTTTCAGTTGGCACGAACTCGACCACTATATTCCGCTGACCAAAGGCGACCGGAGGATGCTCGAGGTGGGCCGCGAACATGGGGTGGGCGATGGCTTTACCGTCCCGCGGCATCTCCCCGGCGAAGCGAGCGGCGCCTGTTCGTTCGCGATCCGCTCCCAAAAGCAGATGCCGGGCGGCATGTTCCATGCCGCCGAGATCGTCGGCGCCGTCGCCCTGAGCACCGCGCGGAGCCTGATGGGTGCGCCGAGACCGAAGGATCGGCCGAGGCTCAGCGAGCGGCAGCGCGAATGCGTGCTGTGGATCGCGCGCGGGAAAACGGCCGGCGAAACGGCGGCGATCCTCGGCATCAGCGAGGAAACCGTCATTCAGCATCTCAAGGTCGCGCGCGACCGATACGACGTCCATTGCCGCCAGATGCTGATCCTCTGCGCGCTGTTCGACGGGCTCATCGGCTTCTCGGATATTTACGACTGGTGGCACGACTGACGCAAAACCGGGGGTGGCGACGCGCAAACCATCCCCTTTTCTTGGTATAGCCGAAATCGGCCGGTCATGGTCTGATCCCACCTCTCACCAAGCGAGGAAAAGTCATGATCGACCAGCACACGCGGGCGAAGCAGGCGCCCGGGGATGCCGCTATGCGCGCGATGTTCGCGGCCCGGAAACGGGTCTTCGTGGACATGTTGCAGTGGGACCTGCCGGTCCTCGAAGACATGTACGAGATCGACCAGTTCGATACCCCCAGCGCCGAATATCTCATACTGGTCGGCGGCGCTGGCGAACATCGCGCTTCTGCCCGGCTGCTTCCGACAACCGGGCCCCACCTCCTTGGCGATCTCTATTCGTGGCTGTGCGACGAAGCGGTCCCGCGCGGCGCAGCGGTCTGGGAGATCAGCCGTTTTTGCGTCGACCCCGACCAGACGGCGTCCGCACGCCGCACCGCGCGCGACGAGTTGGTCACCGCGCTCGCCGACTATGCGCTGCGCCACGATATCAGCGATTATACCGGCGTTGCCGAGTGGAACTGGTTCCAGAAAATCATGCGTTTCGGCTGGTCCTGCCGGCCGCTCGGCCATGCGGCCGATGACGGCGCCAGCAAGCTTGTCGCTCTTCGCATCCGCATCGACGCCGACACCAAAGCCGGCCTCGAACGTGCCGGAATCTATGTCCCCTCAGAGCGTGTCGATCATGAGAGCGAGAGGACTAGACAATGAAACACAATCTCCCGCCGGACGTGGCAGCGGCAAAGCTCATCCTGGAGCTTGCCGCCACGGGCTACGCGATCATTAAAAGCTGCAGTCCCCCCAAGTTTGTGGCCAGCCTTGGCGAGGAACTCGGCCCTCTGTTCGATAAAACTCCCTTTTGCGAAGGGCCGTTTTACGGCAACCGGACGAAAAGGATCGGCGGCATGCTCAAACGGTCGCCGCGCGTTCGCCATCTGGTGGAAGATCCGGTCATTCTGACCGGCGTGCAACAAATTCTCGGCGGCGGCTGCGACCGGATTCAGCTGAACGTCGCGCAGGCGATCGAAATCCACCCAGGTGAAGTAAGGCAGTTTCCGCATCGCGATCATGACATGTGGCCCTGTGCCAAGGGCGATCAGGAGTATCTCGTCAATGTCATCTGGCCGCTCACGCCCTTTACCGCCGACAATGGCGCGACCCACGTTTACCCGAACAGCCACGGCGTGGGCGGAATGGCGAAACCCGACCTTGGGTCTCCGGTCGTCGCCGCGTGCGAACCCGGCTCGGCGATATGTTTTCTCGGCTCGACCGCGCACGGCGCGGGATCCAATCTCAGCGCCGAGGTTCGGCGCGGGCTTGTGATCGGCTACAGCCTGGGCTGGCTCAAGCCCTATGAAAATCCGTGGCTCGCCTACCCGCCCGATGTGGCCCGGACCTTCGACCCCGCGCTTGCAGCCCTCGCCGGCTATGCGCAGCACCGGCCCAATCTCGGCAATTACGAAGGCAGGTGCCCGTCGGTGCTGCTCGAAGACCATATACCTAGCCATTTGGGCGCGATCGATGCGCTTCGCCCTGACCAGGCCGCCGCGGTGGCCGCCTTCGCCGCCGCCGAGAGAGCCGAACGATGAGCCCCGCGCATGTCATCGAGCCGACCTATGAAGCGATCAAGCGGCGACTGATGCGCGGCGAATGGGCCGGCGGCGCGCGCCTCGATTCGACGCGGATCGCGGAAGCCCTGGGCGTCAGCGTCACCCCGGTGCGCGACAGCCTCTATCGGTTGGCGGGCGAGCGCATGGTCGACTTCACGCACGGCGAGGGCTTCCACGTCCACCGGCTCACCGAGACCGAACTGCGCGACATGCTCAAACTCAACCTCGTCCTGCTGCTTGCCGCGATCGCGACGGGCCGCGGTCATGCGGAAGAGATGATCGCGGGAACGGCCGATGACGCCGACGCGGCCGCGACGCTATTTTTAGAAGTGGGGCGCCGCTCGGGCAATGCCGAACTGGCTGCATCGATCGCGGCGCTGAATGATCGCCTTCACGTGGCGCGCCGGCTCGATGCCACCATATTGGGAGAGGTTGCGATTGAGCTTGCCGAGCTTGGCTCCGCTCTGGCCGACGAGCAACATCCACTCGGCGCGGCGCGAAGCGCGGTGCTTCGCTATCATGAACGCCGGGCGCGCGAAGCCGCCACCTATGCACGCCGGCTAGCCGAAGCGGCAAGTCGCTGACATCGCGGCCGGTTCCGCGAATTCGCAGCTCAGGGCGGCCCCTCTAATCGACATATCTTCGGCAAGTCCCCGCCCGGGACGGCGAAGACGCGCGAGGCGCAACGCTGCTTGAAGCGGGCGCCGAACGCGTCGCCGCCCCCGATGAAAGACGCGCCCCGGGTCAATCGCGCGGCCGATGTGACGCCGCGCCGGGCGCATCATCCGGGCCCCAGTAAAACCACCATCGACTGCGCGGCGATCCGCACGCCACGACGAGCAAGAGCGAGCGGCCGCAAGCCTGTCCGCGGCCAACACCTTCTTTCGCGTCCGGCGAACAGAGCGGTATTGGCGCGGCCCGCCGGGCGCTTCATCGTCGCAAAGAAAAGTTTCAACTGCAACTAAGGTCCTGCGCCAAACAGCATCTTCCCTCCCCGAAGGCCGTGCGCCGAATGCGCGGCCCAGACAGAGGGAGAGGCCTGATGATGACTTTGAAGAGGCGCGCCGTACTTTCGTTGGCCGGCAGCACAGCCATATTAGCAGGGCCTGCGTACGCGGTGCCGCCCACGCTCGAGACAGGTTCGCGGTTCGATCAAGGGGCGCAGAACCCCCGCGATGCGCTCCGCCAGATCGCCAAGCGCGCGGGCGCCAAACGCGATGTGTCGCCCCTCGGTGTTGCCGATCGCAGCGCACCGCCGCCAAAAGGCGTGGCCGGCCTCGATCAGCCGGTTGCACCATTCTTGCAAAAAACGCCGTTGAAGGGCGATGCTGGCCCCGGTTCGAACGTCATCAGCGATGCCGAGTCCTCCGCGCCGGGCGGCGCCGTCGACGAGCCGATCATCGTGACCGGCACGCATATTCGCGGCGCCCAGATTGCCTCGCCGGTCATCACCGTCGGCCGCGACGCGATCGAAAAGGCGGGTCAGAATGACCTCGGCGAGGTAGTCCGCAGCATTCCGCTAAACTTCAGTGGCGGCCAGAATCCGGGCATTGGAACCGGGGGCGGCTTGGCCAATGGCAACCTCGATTCCTCGTCGCAGCTCAACCTTCGCGGCCTTGGCCCCGATGCGACGCTCACGCTGCTCAATGGCCACCGCCTCCCTTATGGCGGCGCGTTTGCCGGGATCGACATCTCGGCGATCCCCGTTGCGGCGGTCGAACGGCTCGAAATCGTCCCGGACGGCGCCTCGGCTCAATATGGCTCGGATGCGGTCGCGGGTGTCGCCAACATCATTCTGCGCCGCGACTTCGAGGGCCTCACGACGACGGCCCGCCTCGGAGCGGCCTCGTCGGGCGGCACTTTCCAGCAAGGCGCGGATGCGGTTGCCGGCACGGGCTGGTCGAACGGCCATGTTATGCTGGCCTACCAGTTCGCGAAAAACACCGTTATCGCGGCCCGGCAGCGCGACTTCGCCGGGTCCCTGCCGCAAGGTAACAGTCTTTATCCCGCTATCCGCCAGCACAGCGCCATATTGAGTGGTCGCCAGACACTCGGCGCGGGCGTCGAATTCGATATCGACATTGTTTTCAGCGACCGTCGCTCGCGGACGATCGGCGGCAACCTTACCGCCGCAGGCTGGCAGCGCCTGGTCTTCTCGGCGACCGCGCGGAGCTTCAGCATCGCGCCCGAACTCGCGATCGAACTGGGCGGTGACTGGCAGGCGCGTACGTCGATCGTCTATGGCAAGAGCAACAGCCGCTATCATAGCGCGTTCGAGCCGACCGACGGACCGCGCACCTTGACGACGGGCTGTTTCTGTAACAGCGCACTCAACGCGGAGCTCCTGTTCGACGGATCGCTGTTCGCGCTTCCTGGCGGCGATGTCCGCGTCGGGTTCGGCGGCGGGTATCGTTCGAACAAGCTAAGCTATTCACAGGTCCGTGACGGGGCGGCAGTCGCGGCTTTCGACGTCAACCGCGACAGCCACTTCTTCTTCGGCGAGGCGAATATCCCGGTCGTCGGCCCCGCGCAGCAGCTCGGTCTCGTCAACCGGCTCACTTTCACCGCCGCCCTCCGTCACGAAGATTATCCCGGCATGGGGCGCGTCACGACGCCGAAGCTCGGACTGGTCTACGAACCCGTCCAGAAACTCGCGATCAGAGCGTCGTGGGGCCGGTCGTTCAAGGCGCCGACGCTCTACCAGCAATATGTCGGATACGAGACCTATCTGTTGCCGGCGAGCGCCTATGGCGCCGCGCCCTCGGGCACGATATTGTACGCGAGCGGCGGCAATCCGTCGCTGCGGCCCGAACGTGCGCGAAGCTGGTCGGCGGGCGTCACCTTCGAGCCGACGCCCGCGCTCAAGCTCTGGGCGAGTTATTTCAACGTCCGCTATCGCGACCGCGTCGCCCAGCCGGTTCCCGGCTCGATCGCCTCGGCGTTCAGCGACCCGGGCTATGCAACGCTAATCGACCGCGACCCATCGGCAGAGCTGCTCACAAGTCTCATCGCGGGCTCGCTTTCCGGCCTCACCAATTTTACCGACGAAGCCTTTGATCCGGCGGCGGTCGCCGCGCTCGTCGACAATCGCAATCGCAACATCGCTCGCCAGAATATCGAAGGCGTCGACCTTGGCGCCTCGTACCGCTTCGAAGTCGACAGCGACCGGCGTCTCGATGTCAGCGGATCGCTGACCTACCTCCACAGCGAACAGCAGCTGGCCGACGCGCTACCGAGCAGCCAGCTTGCCGGTACGGTCTTCAACCCGCCGCACTGGCGTGGCCGGGCTGGCGTGTCGTGGCAAGGTTCCGGCTACACGATTTCGGCGTTCGGCAATTATACCGGCAAGCTCGCCGACCGGCGTTTCGCGACCGTCGCGATCTTGCCCTCGGCGCTCACGCTCGACCTCACCGCGCAGATCGCCGTCGGCGCCGTGCCAGGCCGCCCGCCGGCATTCGACCTTACACTCGTCGTCAACAATCTGTTCAACGACCGCCCGCCGGTCATCGGCACCTTTGGGTCGAGCGACACACCCTATGATTCGACCAACTATTCTCCGATCGGCCGCTTCCTCGGGGTGAAGGTTTCGCGGACATGGTAATGCTCGCTGTCACCATATCCGCGGCGCTCGCGGCGCAGGTTTCCCTTGCTTCGGATCCCTGCGCCGCGTTTGCCGACGACCGCCCGCGCGGCGAGGCCGGGCGACCGGTCGGCGTCCGCGACCTCGCCACGATCGCCGATATCGGACAGGCAAGCCCGCATGATGTCCCGAATTCTCCGTTCGGCGTGTCGCCGGACGGCCGCTCGATCGCTTTTGTCGTGCGCCGCGCCAATCCGGACACGAACAGCTATTGCCAGCGATTGCTCGTCACCTCGCTGAGGGAAGCAGGCGCGGTGCGCGAGCTCGACCGCGGCGGCGAGTTCATCCGCATGCTCACCCCGGTGCGAAAATTCGCCGCGGTCGAATCGGGCGTCGCCGATGTGATCTCGCCGCGTTGGTCTCCAGACGGGCGGGCAGTGGCCTATGTCAAACAGATCGGCGGCCACGTCCAGATCTGGACCGCACCGGCTTCGGGCGGTCCGGCGGTCGAGGCCACACATCTCGAGTTCCGGCCCGAGAATTTCACCTGGAGCTCCGACGGCCAAGGCTTCATCGTCGCCGGGCGCCCGGCGATCGCGGCCGAAAAGGCCAGGATCGACGCCGAAGGCCGAAAGGGGTGGCTCTACGACGGACGCATCGCGCCGTTCGTTTCGAACACGCCGCAGGTTCGGGGGACATTCCCGATGGAATATTTCCATGTCGATGCCCGCACCGGACAGCGCCGCCCCGCCCGTCCGGACGAGATCGCGCGGGTCGATCCCGAAGCCGATCCGGGCAAACCGGCTGGGGCGGGCCTTTTCGCCGCCGGCAAATCCGGCAACCTGGCCTGGACCGAAGCCAAGTCGCCGGACAAGCTCCTCAGCCCCAAGCGGCTCGTCGTGAGATGGCGCGATGGCACCAGCAGCCTTTGCGATGACGAGATCTGCTCGACCATCCGCAGGCTGGGATGGTCGGACGATGGCGCGACGATCTTCTTTCTCGCGCGCCAGGGCTGGGCAAAATCGGTGACGTCGGTCTTCCAGTGGCAAATGGGCGAGTCCAGTCCGCGCGAGCTGCTGTCGACCGAGGACGTGCTGGTCGGATGCGAATTGCATGGAAGCGACCTGATCTGCGCGCGCGAGGGATCGCGCAGGCCCCGCCGCCTCGTCGCGATCGATCTCGCGGACGGCAAGGAGCGGGTGATCTTCGATCCCAATCCGCAATTTGCCACGCTCCAGCTCGGCGAGGTGCGCCGCCTGCGCTACACGACCGCGTTCGGGACCGAGGCCTTCGCCGACCTTGTCCTGCCGCCCGGCTCGAAGCCGGGCGACAGGCATCCGCTCGTCGTCGTGCAATATAACAGCGAGGGATTTCTGCGCGGCGGGACCGGCGACGAGGTGCCGATCCAAGTTCTTGCGGGGCGCGGCATTGCCGTCCTGAGCATTGAGCGGCCGTTCGGCGCACCGGGGAAAGAGGAAGCAAAGACTGAACTGGAATATCGGCAGCTCGTCCGCCGCAACTGGTTCGACCGCCGGAACGTCCAGTCCGCGATCGAGAAAGCCATAGCGGGAGCCGTGGCGACCGGCCGGATCGATCCCGACAGGCTCGGCATCAGCGGCTTCAGCGAAGGGACGAGCGCAACGCAATGGGCGCTCATCAACAGCCGACTGTTCAAGGTCGCCGCGCTCGGCATCTGCTGCGAAGACAAGGTCGCAATCGCGATGAACGGCGGGATCGATTATGAGACCTTTCTGCTCGAAATGGGTCAGCCGCTCTATTCCTATGAGAAAGAGCGCTATTGGGAGCCGCTGTCGCTGATGCAGAATGCCGAACGGATCAACGCGCCCATCCTTGTCCAGAGCGGCGAATATCTTCTGGGCCTCGACGTGCTCGCAGCGTTCCGGCGCCTGGGCAAGGTCATGGAGCTGCATGTTTTCGACAATGAGCCGCACATCAAGTTCCAGCCGCAGCACCGGTCCGCGATGTACGACCGCGTGACCGACTGGTTTGCCTTCTGGCTGAAAGCGGAGCGCGACTGCAACGCGGAAAAGGCCGAGCAATATGAACGATGGCTCGCGATGCCCGGCGCGCCGCGATCGGTGTCATGCGCCGCCGGATCCGCGTCGGCCCCATGACCGCACCCAGGCTTCGGCCTCGGCGAGTTCGAGCAGCCGGTACAGCAGTTGGCCACGCGTAACGCCCGGATCGTCAAGCGCCGCCTCTACGGCAGCCGCATCGATGATCCGGTTGTCGCGCAGCGCGCCGCCCAAAAGGAGATCGCGAAGCACCGGCCGTCCGAGCTCGAAGACCTCCGCGGTCAGGCTTTCGGGTCCGGATTTGGAGCGCCGCGCGATGACTGGCGTGGGAAGCAAGGCGCTGAATGCCTCGCGCGTTATCGCGCGGTTGATCCCGCCGCGGCACCAGTCCCATGTCGGGATACGCAGACAGGTTTCGACAATCGGCTGTGCGAGCAGAACCGGAATGGCGGGAGGAAGGACGCCGCGATCATATCCCTCGACATGGTTCTGGATCCCCACGATCAAGTCGATGTGGGCACGTTTGCCGGGGAGGCGAGCGGCTGTGTCCCGGCGACCGGCGACCTTCTCGAGCCAGGGCGTGAGCACCGGAGTCCACTTCGTCCCCTGCCGGTCGCCATCGATCAGGCGCATGTCGCGGCCCTGTACCGGTGGCGACCGCCGAACGAGCAAGGACATGGTTGCGCGCATCATCGCCGCGATATCGCACTGCGTGATCCGGCACATATCGACAAAGGTGCGGGCAACGCCGCGGCGTTCGTGCGCACTCAGCAACCGGTCGACGATGGGCGCGGCTGAATGCAGGTAGCAAAAGACATTGTCGCCGCCGTTACCGGTGAAGATGGCATCGAACCCCTGCGCCTCGACCGCCGTGCGATAAGCGCGCTCGATCTCCTGCATGAACTGCCTGCCGACCGGGCGCGGCAAGTGCGTCGATCCCGACTTGGACAGATCGACCTGCCCGGCCTCGTACCGATGCTCGAGCAATGCCGCATTGGTCCTTGTAGCGACAAGCCGCGCATAGGCGCGCTCGTCGCCGCTCGGATCGTCGGCATACATCGTCAACGCCGTGAAGCGCTGTCCCGCCGCGGCGAGCGCCGCGCAGACGACCGAGGAATCAAGGCCGCCCGACATGCCGACGACGATATTGTCGAAGCCGCCGCCGATGGCGGCGATGCTCGAGCAGACGCTGTCGCGTAACGCCGGAACGGCTCGATCCGACGAAATCCGGCACTCCGCGCCCGTAAAGGTCCAGGGAGTCCAGAGACGCCGCTCGGATCGCCCTTCGCTCCCGTAGCAGGTCAGGACGCCGGGCGGCAGCTCGTCCAGGCCTGCGAGACAGGTCGCGCGCCGCCGGATTCCCGGCGCCTGCAGAAATTCGGACAGACGGTCCCAGTCGACTGCGCCTGGCCCCGATCGGGCAGCCTCGAGGGTGGCAACGTCCGATGCGAGCACGACGCTGTCATCGAACTCGCGGATGTAGCAGGGCATGAGTCCGGTCGGATCGCGCAATATTCGGCTGCCATCCGCCCCGCCGACGATCGCCAGATAAGAGCCCCAAAATTTCTCGACGAAAATCTCGGGCGATATGTGCAGCCCCGCTGCCATGCTCTCCGCGATCGCGTCGACGGGGCGAGACCCGCTGCGATCGAACAGCTGCCCGATGACGAGCGTGCGGCGATCTTGCGCCCAGACCAGCCGCGATTGATCGCTGCACCAGAGCGCGGGCGCGTCCCCGCGCGCCCGTTCGGGGCTGCCAACCAGCGAAATCGGCTTCCCGCTATTTTCGAAGCGCCGGGGAAGTGCGAGCAGATAACGGACGGTCATGCGAAAAAGATCGGCGTGTAACGCGATATTTCGTCGGGCGTATCGTTCAGGACGATGTCACCCGACTGCACCCAGGCATGCGCGGCAAAGGGCTGGGCGCGAACGCCGAAAACGAGCAGGGCATCGCACCGCAGGCCCGCGAGCCGGCGCGCCATCGCCAGGGAGCGCGACAGACAACGATTTGCCGACGCTCGGAAGAGCTTGGCATTTTCATAGGCACGCACGACGCGAACCGGCCCGTCATCCTTTAGCGGTGTGGCCAGGGTCCGCCCGACCTTCGAGTTTTCATAGGATGCAATGAGCGCGGCCAGCCGCCCCAGTCGCAATTGCTGCGACACGTTGATGTCCGAGGCAAGGGCGCGTGTCACCTCGAAGCCGCCCGTCCCTCCCGCACCCCGTGTGTCGAGCCCCGTCGTGGCGGCCACGAGCCGCGGGCGGTACAGGCTCTGTCTGAAAATCGCCGGGCGCAGCACCCCCGCTTCGATCAGTGGCGCCGCCGCCGATCCGGCGGACAGGGGGTCGTCGACGAGCTTGCGGAAATGATCCTCCAACCGCGCCGGCAAGCGAAAATAGCGATCCTTCTCAAGGTCGAGAAAGATGAAGGCTGAAGCCGCCTCGCAAAAGTGGAGGCCGGGACGAAGTGCGAACCCCATGTTGAAGCGAAGAACGGGCGCGCGCTGGTGGACGCGCGCCCGAGCCCCTCAGTCCTCGGCGATGCCCGAGACGAACTTCAGCAGGGTGCCGCCCGGATCCTGGTCGATCCGCCCCTGGCCCTTCGTTTCTTCCGAGGCGACGCCGAGTTCGATGACGGCATCGTCACGATCATTGATAGCATTCATGACATATTTCCTTTCCACATCTGCGACCGGAATGAGTCGCACGGAAAAATTATGTCAGGGCAGCCGCGCATTCCATTTTATAAACTGTTTATTATTGCGGCGACCGATAACTTAAAAAGGTGACCGGGCTGAGAAAACACGCTTCCGGAGCGTGTACTGGTGCCTTTAGCGGCAGGCCTGGACATTCGCACCAGAACCCGGCCACGCATCGTTACTTGAAGGATGCGGATTGGTTTTTAGGCTTGGCCAATAAGATCGCAACCGGAACTGCACCCGACAATGGGTTTATCATCATGGCCAGAGAAGTTTGGCCGAAGAGGCTGGTGTTCCCTGCACGGTAACCGACGTCAGTCTGCAAGGAGGCGGCTGTGACGCGTCCTGCAAGGGCGCGGAGATCGCGGAGGCGCGCAGAGTGTAGGCAGACGGATCGTCGGTGCCGGTCTGCGTCCCGTCGCCCGGTTGAATTGGCTGCGCTTCTGCAGTGGGCCGATCCCACGCCATGATGGGCAGCAGTTTTAATGGAAGGCCAGTTTGGAAGATATTATATGCTTCAGCATATTTCCTTAATCCAACATATGCCTTGGCATATAACTCTTGTTTTCCAGACGAATTTCATATATTCAAGCATATACCGCTAACGAAATTATATATTAGAGAACATAATGTATGACAATTTGAGCCTCGCCGAAACTCTAAAACGGGCTCGCCGGGCGCGAGGACTGACCCAAACCGAGCTTGGGGTACGGGTCGGCATCCCGCAAAGCCACATATCCAAGATCGAAAAGGGCGGCGTCGACATCAAGCTCTCAAGCCTCACCGAGATCGCCCGCGCGCTCGACCTCGAGCTGACGCTGGTGCCGCGCCGCGCGCTTCCCGCAGTCGAAAGCAGCGTGAGGGCGCTGGGCGGTGCGGACGAAACCAGTCGCGCGATCGCCGCCCTTGACGAGCAGCTCGAGCTTGCCGAAAGGATCGAGCAGAAGTTTCCCGAGCTTACCGAAACCGGGAAGTTCGAGGCTGCGGTCCGCAATCTCAAATATCTTTCCTACACTCCGCCGCTGTGGAAGGCGCTGAACGAAATCCTGCGCCCCTCCCGCGAGCTCCGCAAGACGCTCGACGCGCTCGGCAATCCCGGGACGCTCGCACCT
>Ga0247823_10001202_pt1 | contig 21568 bp, 16 predicted proteins | sample 13C_PalmiticAcid_2_FD_192426 | JGI IMG/M metagenome (GOLD analysis project Ga0247823, IMG submission 192426) | Soil microbial communities from agricultural site in Penn Yan, New York, United States - 13C_PalmiticAcid_Day30 | ecosystem: Environmental > Terrestrial > Soil > Agricultural land... | reverse complement strand
GCTCTATGTGATCGCGCAGGTGATCGGCGCGGTGATTGCAGCCTGGTTGCTCTATTGCATCGCGAACGGCGCGCCGGGCGGGTACGACCTTGCGGGCGGGCTCGCGGCGAACGGCTTTGGCGAGCATTCGCCGGGCAAGTTCAACTTCCAGTCGGCGCTGGCGATTGAGGTCGTGCTGACCTTCATGTTCGTCATCATCATCATGGGATCGACCGACAGCCGCGCGCCGGCGGGTTTCGCGCCGATCGCGATCGGCCTCGCGCTGACGCTGATCCATCTCATCTCGATCCCCGTCACCAACACCTCGGTCAACCCGGCGCGCAGCACCGGCCCCGCGCTGATCGTCGGCGGCTGGGCGATCCACCAGCTGTGGCTGTTCTGGGCGGCGCCGATCGTTGGCGGGGTGCTCGGCGGAATCTTCTACAAGGCGCTTGGCGCCGAAGCATCGAAGCGGCCGCCGGTCGAGGGCGAGCCGCTGCCCTGATCCTGTATCCGTCACCCCGGTTCGCGCCGGGGTGACGGACGATCTCAGGCTTGTGCGCCTTCCTTGATGCGGTTGGCGAAGCTCTTGCGCAGCTTGTTGAGCTTGGGCGGGATCACTGCCAGGCAATAGGGATTGCGCTGGCCTTCGCCTTCCCAATAATCCTGATGATAGCCCTCTGCGGGCCACCAAATGTCGCTGGCCTCGATCGTGGTGACGATCGGCGCGGGCCATTCGCCCGCATTGCGTTCGATCCCGGCCTTCGCCGCTTCTTCCTGTTCGGGCGACTGGGGAAAGATCGCCGAGCGATATTGCGTGCCCACGTCGCCGCCCTGCCGGTTGAGCTGGGTCGGGTCGTGCGTCGCGAAGAAGATATCGAGGAGGTCGCCGTAGGTGATCTGCGCCGGGTCGAACACGACCTTGAGCGCCTCGGCATGGCCGGTATCGCCGCCGCACACCGCCTTGTAGGTCGGTTCGGGGACGTGCCCGCCGATATAGCCGCTTTCGACCGACTCGACGCCGATCAGGTCCTTGAACACGGCTTCCACGCACCAGAAGCAGCCGCCCGCCAGAATTGCGGTTTCGGTGGTCATCATCGAACTCCTTGCTTACCAAATGAAGATAGGGTTCAGGCCGCGTGCGAACAACGGGACGGGTGACGATGCGCGAAGGCACAGTGATGGTAACCGGCGGGGCGGGGTATATCGGCAGCCATGCCGTGCTGGCGCTGTTGGACGCTGGCTGGCGCGTGGTGGTGCTCGACAATCTCGTCACCGGCTTCGATTGGGCCGTCGATCCGCGTGCCAGGCTCGTCGTCGGCAATGTCGCCGATGACGACAAGGTCCGCGCCGCGATCCGCGACCACAATGTCGTCGCGATCATGCACTTCGCCGGGTCGGTGGTCGTGCCGGAATCGGTCAGCGACCCGCTCAAATATTACCGCAACAACACCGCCGCGTCCCGCAGCCTGATCGAGAGCGCGGTGAGCGAGGGCGTGCGCCACTTCATCTTCTCCTCCACCGCCGCGACCTACGGCATCCCCGAAGTCGTGCCGGTGCGGGAGGATTCGCCGCAGCTGCCGATCAATCCCTATGGCATGTCGAAGCTGATGACCGAGCATATGCTGCGCGACGTCGCCGCGGCCCACCCGCTCAACTTCGCGGCGCTGCGCTACTTCAACGTCGCCGGCGCCGACCCGCAGGGCCGCTCGGGCCAGAGCACCGCCGGCGCCACCCACCTCATCAAGGTCGCGGTCGAGGCGGCGACGGGCAAGCGCGACGGCGTGTCGGTGTTCGGCACCGATTTCGCCACCCGCGACGGCACCGGCGTGCGCGACTATATCCATGTCAGCGACCTCGCCGCCGCGCATGTCGATGCGCTCGACCTGCTGATCGCCCAGCCGACGCAGAGCCATTTCCTCAACGCCGGCTATGGCCGCGGCTATTCGGTGCTCGAAGTGCTCGACGCGGTCGATCGCGTCACCAATGTCAGGATCGATCGCCGGCTGGAAGGCCGCCGCGCGGGCGATCCGGACGAGCTGATTTCGGACAATCGCGCCATCCTCGAAGCGCTTCCGTGGCGCCCGAAGCATGACGATCTCGACCGGATCGTCACCGACGCCCTCGCCTGGGAGCGGCATCTCGCCGAACGCGCATGATCGAACTGTTCCTCTCCGCCTTCGCCACCCTGTTCGTGGTCATCGACCCGCCGGGCTGCGCGCCGATCTATGCCGGGTTGACCAAGGGCGCGACGATCGCCCAGCAGCGCAGCATGGCGATCCGCGCGGTGACGATCGCCAGCGCGATCCTGCTGGTGTTCGCGCTGGTGGGCGAAGCGTTGCTCAAGACGCTCGGCATCAGCCTCAACGCCTTCCGCATCGCGGGCGGGATCATGCTGTTCATCATCGCGCTCGAAATGGTGTTCGAGAAGCGTCAGGAACGGCGTGAGGACCGTGCCAACAAGATCATGGACACGCCTGAGGTCGAGGACGTCTCGGTCTTCCCGATGGGCATGCCGATGATCGCCGGCCCCGGCTCGATCGCCACCGTCATGCTGCTCGTTTCGCGCAGCGAGGGGGCGGGGGAGACCGCCGTGGTGTTCGCCGCGCTCGGTCTGGTGCTGGTGCTCACCCTGATCGCCTTGCTCGCTGCGGGACCGCTGATGCGGCTGCTCGGCGCCAAGATCGAATCGGTCATCACCCGCCTGCTCGGCGTGCTGCTGTCGGCGCTGGCGATCCAGTTCGTGATCGACGGGATCAAGCGCAGCTTCGGGCTCTAAAGGGGGCGGCCGGCGCGCGCTGGCCGCTGCCGCTCGAACCCTCTGGAAATGTTGGATTTCGGCTGCTCTATCCTGATCGATGGATGCGCAGCGGGTTCCGACGACTCATGACACCTGCCGCCCGACCGGCGCGTGGATGGCGCACACCTGCCGCGTCCCGGTCGCGATCCCGTCCGAACCCGGCGCGGCCTTGTCGCGCGGTTGCCGCGCCCGTGTCGCAACCCTGTCGCCGGGGTATCGCTTCGCGGGCGCAAACCTGTCGCGTTCCCGTCGCTTCCGCCGCGAATCCGCGCATTTGCGTCAACTATGTCAACCTGCCCGGCGGTTCAGCGGTCGTAGCGGATCCGCCACAGCCGATAGGGCGACCTTGCCGGCAGGCGCACCGGATCGAGCCATTCCGGCACCTTGCCCTTGGCAAGCTGGCCATAGAAGCCGTCGGGCTTGCGGCTGCGATAGATGGTCGTCTCGGCCATGTTGGGGCAGACCAGCAGATACTGGGCGCCATAGCGGCTCGCGATGCCGCGGAATGCCTCGGGGCTGCCCGCAAAGGCGTTGTGCACGTCGAGGATCGCCCGTTCGTTGCGGTGATACGGCCCGGCAATGCCCTTGTGATGCGTCATCACGATCAGCCGCGGGCCCAGATCGACATGGGTGAACAGCGTCGAGGGCGGCAGCGTGCGGTCGAGCAGCGACATGCCCGTGGCGCTCGCACAGCGCGCATTGGCCTGGGCGACGACGCTGCGCGACTTTTGCGGCTTGTCGACCTTCACATATTTGACGACGAACCCGGTGAACAGGCCGGAGAGCAGCAGGAATGCGGCGACCGCGCCCAGCACCCGCACCGCGACATAGTTCTGGTTGAGGAACCACGGCACCACCAGCCACACCAAGGCGGTCGCGCCGGGAATGGCGAGCAACTGCGCCGCCGGGCCAGCGCGGATCTGCCACAGCAGCATGGCGCCGGCAAAGGCGGTGAACAGCGCGATGGCGATCCAGCTGCTCAGCTGCACCGCCGATGCGCGGGCGCGCCACGCCGCCACCGCCGCGCCGATAATCCCGATCACCGGCAGCGCCGCGACCGGGAAGCCCATCGCGAAGCTGTGGCGATAGATCGGCCGCGCTTCGCGGACATTGCTCAGCCAGATGTCGTAGAGCTCGTCCGAAACGCCTTCGGGCCGCGACAGGCATTGCGGGAACAGCCCGGCAAAACCGCCCGCGACTGCCGCGCCGGCAACCGCGGCAAGGCCCAGCCGCGCCGCGCGGCTGGCCGGGTTCAGCAGGCTGATCGCGAACAGCAGCACCCCCGCCGCGATCATCACCGACAGCCATACCGGGGTCAGCGCATCGCATCGCATCGCCTGATTGGCGTTGGAGGCGAAGGCCGCGAATCCGATCGTGCTTCCGCCGGCCAGGCTCAGCGCATAGGCCTGCATCCGCCGCACTTCGCCGCCGTCCCATACCCAGCGCAGCGCCACGATGGCGCCGGCGATGGCGCAATAGGGCAGCAGTTCAAGGCCGATCGTCAGCGACGCGGCGCTGGAAAGACCGACGACCAGACCGCCGCGCGTGCCCTTCGGGTCGGTGATCCCGGCAAGGGTGAGCGCAAGGCAGGCGAGCTGCCAGCCATGATGATCGATGCGCAGCGGCATGAACATCAACATTGTCGAGCCGCAGCCGAGCAGGATGATCGCCGCAATCGGCCATGCGACCGGCGCGATCAGCCGCCGGACGGTCACGCCCATCGCCGCCATCGTCACGGCAAGGGGCAGCAGCGGGGCGATGCCGCACGCCAGCCGTTCGGCCATCGCGGTCCCGACAAACGGCTTGAAGATCAGGATCAGCGCCGCGATCGGCAGGTCGACCAGCCGCGACCAGTGGATGTCGAGCCCGCCGGGCGGGCTCAGGCGGTACTGGCGCAGGTCGTACCAGCCTTGCCCGTCGAGCAGCGCACGCACCTGCATCAGCCGCATATTGTCGTCGGTGTCGCCCAGACCCAGCGCGTTGATCAGGCCCCAGCGATCCCACAGGAACCATGCGGCGATTGCCGCCCAGGCCAGCAGTGTCCAGCGCAGCCAGTGCACCGACAATTCCCGCTCCAGATCGAAGCCACGCAGTGCCTTGGTCAAAACCGCTTCCCCTACCGATTGATGGGCATTAGTGCGGCGCCCGGCTTCAGGGCAAGGCAGGCGTGACGGCGATCATCCACAGAATAGGCGAATTGCAGCGCAGCGGGGTGCTGGGGCAGCTCGTGCGCTTCGGCATCGCGGGCGTGATTTCGACCGTGATCTATTCGGCCGTCTACCTTCCGCTGGCATGGTGGGTGTTCCCGAACCTCGCCGTCGCCGCGGTACCCTTCGCCTTCGCGGTCGCCGTGACGTGCGGTTTCTTCCTGCACAGCGCGTGGAGCTTCAAGGGGCATGGCACGCGCGAGAATAGCGGTCGACAGCACCTCAAATTCCTCGTCGTCCAGGGCTTCGGCTTGGTACTCAACGCGCTGTTCACCTGGCTGATCGCCGATCTGATGCACTATCCCGACTGGGTGCCGCTGATCCCGATTGTCACCATCACCCCCGTCGCGACTTTCGCGCTCAACCGTCAATGGGTATTCGGCTGAAATGGATCGCATCGTTTACGACCGCATGGCCGAGCATGATTCCACCCATTGGTGGTATGTGGCGCGCCGCGACATCCTTGCCGATTTCATCGCCCGCGAAGTGAACCCGCCCAAGGGCGCGCGCATCCTCGAGATCGGCTGCGGCACCGGCCATAATCTTCCGATGCTCGGCGCGTTCGGCGAAGTGGATGCGATCGAGATCGATCCCGCCGCGCGCGACATCGCCAGCAAGCGGCTCGGCAAGGAAGTCGGCAGCTCGCCGCTCCCCGAGCTGTCGGGCGTCGCCGACGGCCAGTACGACATGATCGCGGTGCTCGACGTGGTCGAGCATATCGAGGACGACGTCGCTGCATTGGAGGCGATGGCGAAGCGGCTGAAGCCCGGCGGCACGATCTTGATTACCGTGCCCGCGCATCAGTGGATGTGGAGCGCGCACGACGTGGTGAACCACCACAAGCGCCGCTATTCCAAGGCGACGCTGGTCGCCGCGCTCGAGCGTGCGGGGCTGAAGTGGCGCAAGCTCGGCTATTTCAATTCGCTGCTGTTCCCGGCGGCGGTCGCCGCGCGGTTCGCCGGTAAATTGACGGGCAAGGACGACAGCGACGATTCGCCGCCGGCCAAGCCGCTCAATGCGATCTTCGAGAAGGTGTTCGGGCTTGAGCGCCACCTTGTCGGGCGCGTGCCGCTGCCGCCCGGCCTGTCGCTGATCGTGCTCGCCCAGCCCAAGGGCTGAGCACCGGCGTTGCCGGTTGCAATGTTGGATCCGGTCTGCTCTGCCGGAGCCTGCGGATCGCCGCAGGCTCTTTGACAGTCAGTTCGCTTCGGCGATCGCCACCAGCGCGGCGTCCATCGCCGGGGTCGCCGCGGTGCCGGACGGCACGTCATTGGCATAGGCGGCGAAGGTCAGCGTCTTGCCGCTCTTCGTGGTCATATAGCCGGCCAGCGCGTTGGTGGCGTTGATCGTGCCGGTCTTGGCGAAGATCTTGCCCTCAAGGATCGTGCCCTTGAACCGGCGTGACAGCGTGCCGTCGACCCCGCCCACCGGCAGCGTCTCCCGCCATGCCGCGCCCCAGGGCTGGGCGCCGATCCAGTGGAGCAGCTTGACCATGCCACGCGGCGCGATGCGGTTGTAGGTCGACATGCCCGACCCGTCGGAAAAGTCCCAGGCGGTACGGGGCACGCCGGCCGCGGCGAACATCGCTTCGACCTGAACCAGTCCGTCGGCGACCGATCCGGTGCCCCTGGCCAGTCCGACACGGCGCAGCAACAGCTCGGTATGCAGGTTCTGGCTGGTCTTGTTGATGACCCGCATGTCCTCGCTCAGCGGCGGCGGCGTCAGCGCGGCGAGCGGGGTGGGGGACGTCACCCGCGGCGGCGGCGTGTCGCCCCGCTGGCGCGGATCGTCGCTGGCGCCGGGCGTGCGGTAGAGCGACCGGATCTCGCCCGCGACCTTGACGCCGCGTTCCCGCAACAGCGCGGCAAGGCGCCAGGCGGCATAGTGGGCGGGATCGTCGATCCCCATGCGCACCTTCTGCGGGATGGCGTCCGCCGCGATGGTGCCGGTCAGGCGGATCGTGCGGTCGAAGGGCAGCCGGTCGACCTCAAGGTCGGTCTTGCCGCCTGCCGCGACAGTGACGGCACGATTGTCGATCGTCAGGTAGCCGAGATGCGCGACGGTCGGCGCCGATCCGGCCCTGCCGGGCGTTGCGGTCGCGATCAGCTCGTTGTCGTCGAGCGTCAGTGCGGTGAGCGCGGTGCCATAGGGGCTGGGGATGTTGTTCCAGCTCATTCCCGAGCTCCAGCGCTCGTCGGGGAACAGCGTGGCGTCGCCGGTGATGTTGCGGACCCGCTTGGCCCTTGCAGCGACGGCGTCGGCGAGCTGGGACAGGCAATCGGTGGCGCAGTCGGCCGCGCTGGAAAGCCGCGCGTCGCCACGCCCGGTCAGTACCACGTCGCGGCCGTCGATCCGGACGCTCGCCCCGCTGTCGCTGTCGGGCCGGTCGATTCCCGGCAGCGTCATATAGGCGGCGGCGGTGGTAACGATCTTGGTGTTCGATGCCGGGATGAAGCGCTGGTCCGGGTTGACCGCGACGATCTCGCGCCCCTGTGCATCGGTCACGACCAGGCCGTAACGGGTGCCGGGCGCGGCCTTGGCCAGTTCGGCCTCGACCCGGCTCTGGATCGGCGCAACCTGCTGCGCAGCGAGCGGTGTCGCGGCGGCGAGCGCGAGAAGGGAGAGTGCGCGCTTCAAAGCAGCGTCGGCGGTTCGTCGGCGCCTTCGGCAGGCTTGCGGCGTGCGGGCTTGGCCAGAGTTGCGGCGGGGGACGCCTCGACCGGCTCGTGACGGACCGGGGCGTGCGGCGAAACCGTCACCTCGCCCGAGTCGGCGAAGCGATAGCCGAGCGAAGCGTGGCCCTTCACCGGGCCGGCAACGTCGGCGACCAGATAGAGCGGGCGGCGCTTCGATTCGACGTAGAGCCGGCCCAGATATTCGCCGATCATGCCCAGCACGAACATCTGCACCGCGCCGAGGAAGACGACGACCAGCATGGTCGAGGTCCAGCCCTGCACCGCGTTGCCCAGCAGCCAGCCGACGACGATGTAGAGGAACAGCAGCGCCGACAGACCGGTGAGCGCGAGGCCGGCATGGCTGGCGAAGCGCAGTGGTGCGGTCGAGAAGCCGGTGACCGCGTCGAGCGCGAAGCGGATCATCTTGGCGAGCGGATATTTGGTCTCGCCCGCATGCCGCTCATGCCGGTCATAGACGAACGGTACCTGCCGGAAGCCGACCCAGGCGACCATGCCGCGGATGAAGCGCGCCTGTTCGGGCAGCGAGAGGAAGGCGTCGAGCGCGCGCCGCGTCATCAGGCGGAAGTCGCCGGTGTCGAGCGGGATCGGCGTATCGGTGATGCGATCGAGCATGCGATAGAACAGCGCCGCGGTCGCCTTTTTGAAGAAGGTCTCGCCGTCGCGCTTGCGGCGTACTGCATAGACGACGTCGGCGCCCTGCTCGCGCAGCGTCGCGCGCATTTCGGTCAGCAGCTCGGGCGGATCCTGCAGATCCGCGTCGATCACCAGGATCTCCTCGCCCGCGCACAGGTCGAGCCCGGCAGTCAGCGCCAGCTGGTGCCCGTGGTTGCGCGACAGGTTGATCGCGACGAGGTGCGGATCGGCGGCCGACAGGCGCTGCATGACGGCCCAGCTGCCGTCGCGTGAGCCGTCGTTGATCAGCACGATCTCGTAATCGTCGCCGACCGCGGCGCGCGCGGCGGCGGACACCCGGCCGTGCAGCAGCTCGAGACAGCCTTCTTCATTGTAGCACGGCACGACGACCGAGAGCTTGGGACGTTGCATGACGAGCGTTTAGCGCGCCGCTTGCGAAACGTCATGCGGGTTTTGCACGCCCCGCTCCGCCTCCACGCAATTGACAGTGGTTCGCAACAAGCTTAGGCGGCATCTAATAATGCGAGTCAGTCGCAATCGCAAAGAATAAGGGGAAATCATGTACGGATCACGCAGCTTCCTTGTCGCCGGAGTCAGTCTGCTGGCGCTCGTCGCGGCCCCGGCCTTTGCCGAGGAAGCCGATACCGACGCGCGGGATACCGTCACCGTTACCGCGACCCGCTCGCCGCTGGCGACACAGGATGCGCCCGCGACGGTCAGCGTGATCGGCGAGGAGCAGATGGCGGACGAACTGGTCACCGACATTAAGGAATTGGTCCGCTTCGAACCGGGCGTCAGCGTCACGCGCCAGCCGACCCGCTTCGGCGCGGCGCTCGGCACTACTGGCCGCGCGGGGAATGAAGGCTTCAACATCCGCGGCATGGGCGGCAATCGCGTGCTGATCCAGGTCGATGGCGTGCGCGTCCCGGACGGGTTCAGCTTCGGCGCTCAGGGTGTGGGCCGCGGCGACTATGTCGACCTTGGCCTGATCAAGTCGGTCGAGATCCTGCGCGGACCTGCCTCGGCGCTCTATGGCAGCGACGGCCTTGCCGGTGCGGTGAGCTTCATCACTGCCGACCCCAAGGACTTCTTGCGTGAAGGGCAGGATTTCGGCGGCCGCGCTCGTGCCGCCTGGTCCTCGGCGGACAATGAGTTCAGCGAGACGCTGATCGCCGCCGGGCGCTCGGGCGACTGGTCGGCGATGGCCGCCTATACCCGTCGCGACTTCAACGAATATGAGAATCACGGCTCGGTCGGTGGAACCGGCGCGACCCGGACGCTGGCCAATCCGCAGGACGGACGTTCCAACGCGGCGCTCGGGCGGCTCGTCTATGAAAGCGGCGGACACCGTATCCGCCTGACCGGCGAGTATCTCGACACCCGCCTCTTCACCGATGTGCTGACCGGCCATTCGGCCACCGTCCTGAACCTCGATGCCACCGACACCGGCCATCGCTGGCGTGCTGCGGTCGACTGGACCTGGGCCGGTGCGGGCACGGTCGAGCAGGCGCGGCTCACCGCCTATTTGCAGGACTCGGAAGACCGGCAGTTCACCTTCGAGGATCGCAACCCGGCGATCGATCGCACACGCATCAACACATTCGAGAATCGCATCTATGGCGCGGCGGGCGATGTACGGCTCAACTTCGGCAGCACCGAAACCCCGCTACGGCTGATCCTCGGTGGCGACGTGAGCGTGACTCAGCAGGAGGGGCTTCGTGACGGCACTGTCCCGCCTGCGGGGGAGGTCTTCCCGACGCGTGCCTTCCCGAAGACCGATTACACGCTGGTCGGTGTGTTCGCCGCGGGTGAGATTGGCCTTGGCCCGCTGACCCTGCATCCGGCGCTACGCTTCGATCACTATAACCTGTCGCCCGACAAGGATCCGTTGCTTCCGGCCTTCGCCGCGGCGAAGCAGAGCGGATCGCATGTCTCGCCCAAGATCGGCGCGGTGCTGAAGCTTGGCGAAACGGTGCGGTTGTTCGCCAACTATGCGCAGGGCTTCAAGGCGCCCGAGCCGAGCCAGGTGAACCAGTTCTTCGAGAACCTCGCCTTCGGCTACACCTCGGCCCCCAATCCGAACCTGAAGCCGGAGACCAGCGAAGCGTTCGAGGCGGGCATCCGGTTCCTGGGCAGCAATGTCCGTCTCGACCTCACCGCCTTCCATGTCGATTATGACGACTTCATCTCACAGGAAGTGGTGAGCGGCGGCTTCACCCCGGCCAACCCCGCGGTCTACCAGTTCATCAACATCGACCGGGCCCGAGTGAAGGGTGCCGAGGCGCGGTTCGAGGCATGGAACGACGCCGGTTTCACCGCGCGTTTCGCCATCTCCTACGCCACCGGCGACGAGATCAGCCCCACCGGCGTCAAGTCGCCGTTGCTTTCGGTCGATCCGCTCAAGGTTGTCGCCGGCGTCGGCTGGCGCGAATCCGCGGGCCGTTTCGGCGGACAGGTGATCGCGACCCACGCCGCGCAGAAGGAAGCCAGCCGAGCCGCCGGCCAGTACACGCCGCCGGGCTTCACCACGCTCGACGTCACCGCCTTCGTCAAGATCGCGGACATGGTCACCCTGCGTGGCGGTCTCTTCAACGTCACCGATGAGAAATACGCCTGGTGGAGCGACGTGCGCGGCCTGACGCCGACCTCGCCCATCAAGGACGCCTACACCCAGCCGGGCCGCAACGGCAGCGTCTCGCTGAGCGTCCGCTTCTGAAATTCCGAACGACACAAGAGAGGGCAACAACAATGAAAAAGATGATGTGGATCGCCAGCGCGGCGTTGATCGCCTGTGCGACGCCGGCATTGGCGGACGGGCCGGTGAAACAGGGTAGCGAAGCGGAAGCCAAGGCGTCGTTCGAGGCCGACCGCAAGGATATCCTGGCGATGGCCGGCAACTACAAGGTCAAGTTCGACATGCAGGAATCGACGCCGTGGCGCGCCGATTACACGCCGATCGCAGCCAAGGTCTCCGGCGGGCATGAATCGGTCCGGGTGATCGAGGACACTGGCCGCAAGATCGTGCTGCAGCATCTTCTGGTCGTCAGCCATGACGGCAAGGACATGATCATCAAACACTGGCGCCAGGACTGGGAATATGAACCGGCGAGGGTGCTGGTCTATTCCGGCCCCGACAGCTGGACCTGGGAAGAGGTGCCTGAGCGCATGCGCAAGGGACGCTGGTCGCAGACGGTGTGGCAGGTCGACGACAGCCCGCGCTATGGCGGTTGGGGTCAGTGGACGAGCGAGGCGGGCATTCGGCGCTGGCGCTCCAACTGGACCTGGCGCCCGCTCGCCCGCCGCGACGCCGTGCGTGGCCCGGTCTATGACCGCTATTATTCGATCAACCGCCACCAGTCCTTCCCCGGGGGCTGGATCCACTGGCAGGACAACACCAAGATGGGCCAGTTCGACGGCAAGCTCGAGCCGGTGGTGCAGGAATATGTCCTCAACACCTATACGAAGTTCGACGGCTATGCGGTGAAGGCCGCCGACGATTACTGGGCGGCGACCAAGGGTTATTGGGCCGCGGTTCGCGCCGAGTGGGATCGTATCGCCGCCGCCAAGAATGGCATCCGTATCACCGAGGCGGCGGAAGCCGGGACGGTGATCGCCAGCCGCCTGCTCGGCATCGCCGACGAGATCCAGAGCGGAAAGATCAAGGAAGCCGATGCGATTCGGACCGCCAAGGCGCTGATGGATCAGGCGACCAAAGCCGCCAGCTGAGTTTCACGAGACCCTCCGGCACCCCATGTGCCGATCCCTGGCCCGCCCCGGAATCAGCCCCGGGGCGGGCATTTTTCTTCGCGCGATGGTGCACTGCAACACGTTCGTCACGCTTTGCCGACATGGGACCGGGACGGGGACATTCCGTCCACGTCAACAGGGGCTCTCATCATGTCGATCCGCTTCCCGCTTCTTGCCTTCGCCAGCCCGATCGCGCTCGCCGCGACCCCCGCTCTGGCGCAGGACGCGCCGGCGGAACCGGTGGTGGACGAAGTGGTCGTCACCGCGCAGTTCGTCGAGCAGCGCCCGATCGAGGTGCCGTTCGCGCTGACCGCCTATGACGGCAAGTTCCTTGAGCGGCTGAACATCCAGGAGTTCGACGCGCTCTCGCGCTATGTTCCCGGCTTCGAGGTCCAGAACCAGTCGCCCAACAATCCCGGCTTTGTGATGCGCGGTATCACCTCGGACTCGGGCAGCGCGTTCAACGAGCCGCGTGTTTCGGTCTTTCAGGACGGCGTCTCGATCTCCAAATCGCGCGGCTCCTATGTCGAACTGTTCGATCTCGAGCGCGTCGAAGTGGCCAAGGGACCGCAGTCGACTCTCTACGGACGCGGCGCGCTGATCGGTGCGGTCAACCTGATCCAGGCCAAGGCCGATCCGAAGGCGGGCTATGGCATGCTGCGCGTGTCGGGCGGCGACTATGGCATGTACCGCGTGGACGGGACGTGGAACATTCCGCTCGCCGACGATCTCGCGATCCGTGCCGCCGCTCGCGTCAAAAAGCGCGACGGCTTTGTCGAGGACCTGCTCGGCGGGCATGACTTCAACGGGATCGAGAGCGAAGCGGTGCGCGGCAGCCTGCGCTGGGAACCCGCTGGCTTCACCTTCGACCTGATCGGCAACTATCAGACCGATCGTGCGACCGGCACGGCGTTCAAGTCGATCGCCTATAACCCGACCGACACGATCACTGGCGCGGTGATCGGCAATCGCGGCCGCAACACCGGCGCCGCGCTCGCCGCCGGGCCGGGTTTCGAAGGTGGCAAGCGCCTTGGCCTCGAGCGTGAGGTATGGGGCGTCACCGGCATCGCCAATGCCGAACTGGGCAACGGCTTCTCGCTGAATGGCACGATGGCCTATCGCGCGTTCAGTGGCACCGAGATTTTCGACGCCGATGGCATCTCGCTGCCCGTGCTGACCGCGGCCGAGGATGCGGCGGGCAAACAGACGATGGCGACACTGCGCCTCGGCTGGGACAATGGCGGTCCGCTCAAAGGCTTTGTCGGCGCGACCTATTTCTACGAGAACGGACATCAGCGCACGCCGTCGCAGTTCGACGAGCGTGTCGCGCTGGCGCGGCTCACCAACACGCTGAACGGCGGGGGTGCGATCCCCGGCCGTCCGGCGACGGATCCGGCGCCGATCTCGCTGTTCTCCAACACCGCATTCACCGGACAGTTGCTGCAGGGCATCGTGCGCCAGAATGTCGCAGCAGCGGTACCGGCGGGAACGCCCAACCGCGATGCGATCATCGATGCACAGACCAACGCGATCCTGCCAGTGGCCACCGCCGCGGGTATCGCCGCCAATCTCAAGAGCGCACATCGCGAGACCAGCACCAATTTCAGCCGTACCAAGGCATGGGATCTGTTCGCCGATGTGACCTTCGAGGTGACCGACGCGTTCGAGATCGGCGCCGGCATCCGCTACAGCCGCGACGACAAGCGGACCAGCTACACCGCGTCGGTACAGAATGGCCGATCGATCCTGGGCGGGTTTATCGGCGCGCTCAGCCAGAGCGGGGCGACGCGTACCGCCCTGCTCAATGCGCTCGCGGTGCCGGGCGCGGCGAATATTCCGCAATCGGCGCTCTACCCGGTGCCGCTGTTCGGGCTCGGCCTCCAGCCAACGGCGGGCAACGGTGATCTGGTCGAGGCGACCAACGACAGCGGTGGCTTCACCTGGCGCGCCACCGCCCGCTACGAGCTGAGCCCGCGGGCGAGCGTCTATGCCAATTATGCCCGCGGCCGCCGGCCTGAGGTGCTTGGCGTTTCCCCGCCCGCGGCGCCCGGCGGCGCGGCGCGTTTCAACCTGCTGCCTGCCGAGACGGTCGATAGCTTCGAGATCGGCCTCAAGACCGAACTGCTGAACCGCACCCTGTTCTTCGACGGGGCGGCTTTCTACTATGACTACGGCAATTTCCAGACGACCGAGCAGGTCGGAACCACCTTCGTCACCGTGAATGCGGGCAAGGCACAAAGCTACGGTTTCGAAGGCCAGCTGCGCTGGAACCCGGCGAATTGGGTCAATCTGTTCGCGACCTACGCCTATAACCACAGCCGCTTCAAGGCGGGCGCGCGCGACGGCAATCGCTTCCGCCTGTCGCCCGACCATAGCGCCTCGGCGGGCGCGACGCTGCGCGGGGATGTCGGGCCGGTCGCGATCGACTTCACGCCTGACGTCACCTGGCAGTCGAGCGTGTTCTTCGACGACGACAATGATCTGGCGCGCCTCCAGACCGGTAACCTTATCCCCGACACGCTGCAGGATGAGGTGCAGGGCGCCTATGCCACCGTCAATGCGCGGATCGGGATCGAGACCGCCAATGGCCGCTGGCGGATCGAGGGTTTCGTCACCAACTTGTTCGACCGCGAATACATCAAGGATGCGGGCAACACCGGTGATGGGCTCGGACTGCCCACCTTCATCGCGGGCGAGCCGCGTATGTGGGGTACGACGCTGATGCTGCGGCTCGGGGGGAAATAATCCCCCCGGCCGACCCGGTCAGCCCGCCGCCACCCGCCGCGCGTCTTCCTCCACCAGCCGTTCGAGGGTGGTGAGGGGAACGGCGCCACGGCGGATCACCTCGTGGAAGCGCTTGAGGTCGAACTTGGCGCCCGCGATCTCCTGCGCCTTCTTGCGCGCGCGGACCCAACTGGTGTGGCCGATCTTGTAGCTGCACGCCTGCCCAGGCTGGGTGCAGTAGCGTTCGACCTCGCGCTGCGAGCGCGGACGGGCGAAGCCGACGGTGTTGACCATGTAATCGGTCGCCTGCTCGCGGGTCCACTTCTTGGCGTGGATACCGGTGTCGATGACGAGCCGCGCCGCGCGGAACAGGAAGGACTGGAGATAGCCGGCGCGCTCGAGGTCGCTGGCATAGGCGCCCAGTTCGTCCGCGACCTGCTCGGCATAGAGTGCCCAGCCTTCGCTATAGGCGCCAAAGAAGCTGAACTTGCGGATCATCGGCCCTTCGGCGCCTTGCGAGGTGCTGATCTGGAGGTGATGGCCCGGCAGCCCCTCATGATAGGTCAGCGAGGGCAGGGTGTATTTGGGCCAGTCGGCGACGCTCTTCAGATTGATGAAGTAGATTGCCGGACGCGAGCCGTCGAGCGCGGCGCGGTTGTAATAGCCGTTCGATGCACCGTCCTGAATCTCGACCGGCACCGCGCGGATCTCGAGCGGCGCCTTGGTCGGGTCGATGAACATCCTGGGCAGCAGCTTGGCGACCTTCTCATTGTCGACATTGAGCGACTTGATGAGGTCGATCCGCCCTTGGGCGGTGTCGGGCCAGAGCTGGTCGGGGCGCTGGTTCAGCGCGGTAAGCCGCTCGCCGACGCTGCCCTTGATCAGACCCTGCGCCTTCAGGATCTTGTCGAGTTCGGCACTGATCTCGGCCACTTCCTCCAACCCGATCTTGTGGACCTCATCAGGCGTGAAGTTGGTGGTGGTCGCCTGCACCAGTGCCGCCGCATAGATATCGGCGCCCTGCGGCACGTCCCACACACCGGCGGTGGTCCGTCCCTTGGCCCGCTGCTGCTTGATCAGCGCGATCTGGCGGTCGAGCGCGGGATAGACCGTGCCCTCGATGATCTTCGCCGCCCGTGCGCCCCAATCGCCGGCGATGCCCTTGGCTGCGGTGCGCTGGACCAGCGACTTGGCGATGGTGTTCTCTATCGCGGCCGGCGCGCGCAGCTTCTGCATCTGCTCGATTGTCAGGTCGAGGCAGAAATCGGGGGCAACGACGCCGCGCTTGCCGAGGTCGGCCTGCTCCTGGGTATTGTAATCGAGCGCCTGTCCCATCTGCCCGAGCCGTGACAGCAGCGCCTCAGCGTCGGCAGCGGTGTTGATTGTGTGTGCGGTGTTGAGGAAATCGGGCATCGAGAAGTAGATGCCGCCCTGCTGGAAGATCGCGAACGGACGCATCACTGCGTCGAGATCGAAACGCTCGCGCGGCACGAGCTGGGTCTTGAGCGAGTAGGCGACGATCTCGCGGTCGAGCTTCGAGGCCTCCGAGAGCGTTGCGGGATCGACCGCGTCGATCCGGGCAAGTGCGGCCTTGGTCTCGGCCTGTGCCTGTGCCTTTGCCGCCGGTGAGCGATCGGTGAGCTGGCTCTTGAGCGCAGCGCCCGGCCCCTTGTCGAACCCGATCGAGGTTGCAAGCTCGGGCGAGCGCTGGATCGTCTTGCGCAACACCTCATCGAAAACGGCGTTTAGGCCGGCATCGCCCGGCCCGGCAGCAGGCTTCGCCGTAGCCTGTAGCGCGCGGGCGGCGACCGGACTTGCCGCGAGCGCAGCGGTTGCGGTGCCGGAGGCGAGGAAAGTGCGGCGGTCCAAGAGAGATCCTTTCGGCTGGTGTAGTGCCAGCCTAGCGCACCGGTTCGCCGCCGCAAGAATCTTTCAGGCGCGTTCCACCGAACTTACCGCATCGGCTGCACGCAACGCTGCGATCAGTTTCATCAGATGCGCGGCGTCGCGCACCTCCAAGTCGATCATGTTGGTATGGAAGGTGGTGTCGCGCGTGTCGAAGCGGATGTTGAGGATGTTCGCCTTGTGCTGGCCCAGGATCGTCGCGACCGCGCCGAGCGCGCCCGGCTCGTTCTTCACCGTCACCGCGATGCGCGCGGTGCCGCCTTCGGCCTTGTCACCCCAGCCGATGTCGATCCAGTCCTTGTCCTCGACCTTGTCGAGCTTGGGGCAGCTGATCTGGTGTATTTCGATCGGTTCCCCGGGCTGGCGCACGCCAACGATACGATCACCGGGAATCGGGTGGCAACACGGGGCGAGGGTAAAGGCGACTCCGGGCGTCAGGCCTTTGATCGAGATCGGTTCGCGCGCGGCGGGGAGGGGGGCGAGGTCGCCTTCGGTCGATCCCGGCATCAGCGCTTCCATCACCTGGATGTCGGAAAGCTTGCGCCGCGCGATCGCCTCCATCAGCGCGTCGGCGTCTTCGAGTTTGAGCCGGGTGAGCGCAGCGCCCAGCGCTTCCTCGCCGATCGGCACGGGCAGGCGGCGGACGATGTCGTCATAGAGCTTGCGGCCGAGCGCGATCGTTTCGTCTAGCTCCTTGTGCCGCAGGTGCCGCCGGATCGCCGCGCGTGCCTTGCCGGTGATCGCGAAGTTGAGCCAATTATCCTGGGGCCGTTGCGCCTTCGAACGCAGGATCGCGACCTGATCGCCTTGCTGGATCTCCGTGCGCAGCGGGACGACCTGACCGTTGATCTTGGCGCCCACCGCCTGATCGCCGAGATCGGTATGCACCGCATAGGCGAAGTCGATCGGTGTAGCGCCCTTGGGCAGCTGGATCAGCTCACCCTTCGGGGTAAAGGCAAAGATCCGGTCCTGGTACATCGCCATCCGGGTGTGCTCGAGCAGCTCCTCCGGGCTTTCGGCGGTTTCGAGAATCTCGACCAGATCCTGAATCCAGCGGACCTGCGTATCGGGGCGCACGCCCGACTGCTTGTATGCCCAGTGTGCTGCGAGACCGTATTCGGCCTGAGCGTGCATCTCCTGCGTGCGGATCTGGATTTCGACACGGGTGTCGCCCGCATGCATCACCGTGGTGTGCAGCGAGCGGTAGCCGTTGCGCTTGGGCGTCGAGATATAATCCTTGAACCGCCCGGGCACGAACGGCCAGCGGCGGTGGATGATGCCGAGCGCGCGGTAGCATTCCTCCTCGGTGCCCACGGTCGCGCGAAAGGCCATGATATCCGAAAGCTGTTCGAAGCTGACGTGCCGCTCCGACATCTTCTTCCAGATCGAATAGGGGTGTTTCTCGCGCCCCGACACTTCGGCATCGACACCGCCGCGCGAGAGCAGCAGCTTGAAGCCCGATCCGATCTTGGCGATGCGATCCTCGCCCTCGACCTTCAGCGCCTCGAGCCGTTTGGTGATCGATTCATAGGCCTCAGGCTCGAGCTCGCGAAAGGCGAGCGTCTGCATCTCGGTCATGAATTCGTACATGCCGATGCGCTCGGCGAGCGGGGCATAGATATCCATCGTCTCGCGCGCGATGCGCCTGCGCTTTTCCGGCTTCGGGATATGATGGAGCGTGCGCATGTTGTGCAGCCGGTCGGCCAGCTTGACCAGCAGCACGCGAATATCGTCCGACATTGCGAGCAGGAACTTCCGCAGATTCTCCGCGGCGCGCTCATTCTCGGTCTGCGCTTCGATCTTGGAAAGCTTGGTGACTCCGTCCACCAGCCGCGCGACATTGGGGCCGAACCGGGCGAGGATTTCCTCGGGCGTCGCCACCGTATCCTCGATCGTATCGTGCAGGATCGCGGTGACGATCGTCTCGTCGTCGAGATGCAGGTCGGTCAGGATGCCCGCGACTTCGATCGGGTGGCTGAAATAGGGATCGCCCGACGCGCGTTTCTGGCTGCCGTGCGCGTGCATCGAGAAGACGTAGGCGCGGTTGAGAAGCGCTTCATCCGCTTCGGGATCGTAGCTCAGGACCCGATCGACAAGTTCATATTGACGCAGCACGCGTCCAAGATGGTGCGGCGGGCTGCTGCTTTGCAATAAGTTTCAACGCAAAACGGGCACCGGCGATGCCGATGCCCGTTTCAGTGTGGCTTTGGTGTGACTTACTTGGCGCGTGCGTTGCAGGCGGCCAGCGCCTCGGCATCGAACGCGGTGCCGGCGACGGTGAAGGCGGACAGGGCGCCGATGCGCTGCACGGCGCGCTCGCACACGATCTTGTCCTGCGATCCGGAGCGGGGCGCGGTGCAGACGGAATCTTTGCACTTCCAGATCGTGTTCTGCGTGACGAAGCTGCTCTTGCTGGGCGCTTCCACGGCAGTCGCGGAATAGTGGCCGCCCGACTGAGCAAACGCGGCGGCAGGCATGATCGCCGCGACCGACAGCGCGGCGGCGGCAAGCGAGACGAAGCGGGTCATGGTGATACTCTCCCTGGGGTACGCAACAAAGGTTGCGAATCGCAACTTACTAGATTAGGATTTAGGTTGCAAACGGAAACTGGTGTTGCATTGCGGCAACTTAAGCGGTTTGTCCACCAGGGATTTTGGAGTAGGCTCGACGGTTATGGGTCAGAATGGACTGCGAGAACCGCTTCGTCAGTTGGCCGCCAACTGTAGCCTGCCCGCCGCGCTTGAGGCGATGGGCGAGCGCTGGTCCTTCCTCATCCTGCGCGGGTCATTCAATGGCCTTCATCATTTCGAGGAATTCCAGTCGGAACTGGGCATCGCCCGTAACATCCTGGCCAATCGGCTCGCGCGGCTGGTCGATCACGGGATCCTGGCACGCCAGACCTGCGACGACGATCGGCGCAAGGTCGAATACCGGCTGACCGATAAGGGGTTTGCGCTGCTGCCGACGATGGTAGCGCTGCGCCAATGGGGCGAGCGCTGGGAAACGGGGATGCCCGCCACCCCGGTGCTGGTCGACGCGCGCGATCACCGGCGGATCGCGCCTGTGCAGGTGCTGAGCCATGACGGCCGGCCGCTGACCAAGCATGACCTGCTCTGGTCGCTGCCCGAAGATGTCGCGGGCGAGGGACGTAATGCGCAAGAGGCCGCGGAGTAAGGTTTCAGCGGTCGAAGTCAGCCTGCGGGCAGCATGCGTTGCCGGATCGCCGGCGGCACCGGTGAGGACGTGCCGGTCTCCAGATCGACATTGACGTAGATCAGCTCGATCACGGTGTGGAGCACGCCGGTTTGAGCATGGCACAGCTCGACGCTGCTGGTGAGACTCGACCTGCCGATCCGCTCGGTACGGGCCCAGGCATCGATCTCGTCGCCATAGCGGAACGGCGCCTTGAAATCGACGGTGGCGCGGGCGACGTGGAACTCCATGCCGTCCCATTCGGGCAGCTCGGAGAGCTTCAGCCAGCGCCAATATTCGCTGAGCGCGACATCGGCATATTCGAGATAGCGCGAGTTGAAGACGACCTTTTGCCCGTCGATCTCGGAATAGCGGACGCGAAGGCGTGTCGAGAAGTCGAAGCCTTCGCGTCCCATATGCGTCAGGCCGATTTGACGCCGGTGTTGACGCCCATCGACTGGAGATATTTCCGCACATTACGCGCCGCCTGACGCAGGCGCTGCTCGTTCTCGACCATCGCGATACGGACGAAGCCCTCGCCATTCTCGCCGTAACCGACGCCTGGCGCGACCGCGACCTTGGCATGGGACAGGAGCTGCTTCGAGAATTCGAGGCTGCCGAGATGCGCGAGCGCTGGCGGCAGCGGTGCCCAGGCGAACATCGACGCGGCGGGGGAGGGGATGTCCCAACCCGCACGGCCGAAGCTCTCGACCAGCACGTCGCGGCGCTTGTGATACAGTTCGCGATTCTTCTCGACGATGTCCTGCGGCCCGTTGAGCGCGGCGCAGGCCGCGGCCTGAACCGGGGTGAAGGCGCCATAGTCGAGGTACGACTTCACTCGCGTCATCGCCGCGATCAGCTGCTTGTTGCCGACCGCGAAGCCGATGCGCCAGCCCGCCATCGAATAGGTCTTGGAAAGCGAGGTGAACTCGATCGCCACGTCCTTCGCGCCCTTGACCTGCAGGATCGAGACGGTTGGCTTGCCGTCGTAATAGAGCTCGGAATAGGCGAGGTCGGAGATGATCCAGACCTTGTTCTCCTTCGCCCACGCGACCAGCCGCTCGTAAAAAGCGAGGTCGACCGTCTCCGCCGTCGGGTTCGACGGATAGTTGACGACGAGGATGCTCGGCCGCGGCACGGTGAAGTTCATCGCCCGCTCGAGGCTCTCGAAATAGCGCTCGTCCGGCGTGGTCGGCACCGCGCGGATCGTCGCGCCCGCAATGATGAAGCCGAACGTGTGGATCGGATAGGACGGGTTCGGTGCCAGGATCACGTCGCCGGGCGCGGTGATCGCGGTGGCGAGGCTGGCGAGTCCTTCCTTCGAGCCCATGGTGACGACGACCTCGCTCTCGGGGTCGACGTCGACGCCGAAGCGGCGGCCATAATAGTTCGCCTGCGCGCGGCGCAGACCCGGGATGCCCTTGGACTGCGAATAGCCATGCGCGGAGGGCTTCTGCGCAACCTCGCACAATTTGTCGATGACGTGCTGGGGCGGCGGCAGGTCGGGATTGCCCATGCCGAGGTCGATGATGTCCTCGCCTGCCGCTCGTGCCGCTGCCCGCATGCCATTGACTTCGGCGATGACGTAGGGCGGCAGGCGCTTGATGCGGTAGAATTCCTCGGACATCGTATTTCTCGGTGAGCTCCTCTTGAGGTCGCGCTGGATGCGCGGGGCCGTTATACAG
>Ga0247823_10001201_pt1 | contig 21568 bp, 27 predicted proteins | sample 13C_PalmiticAcid_2_FD_192426 | JGI IMG/M metagenome (GOLD analysis project Ga0247823, IMG submission 192426) | Soil microbial communities from agricultural site in Penn Yan, New York, United States - 13C_PalmiticAcid_Day30 | ecosystem: Environmental > Terrestrial > Soil > Agricultural land... | reverse complement strand
CCGGCAATGAATCGACACGCGGCAAGATCGAACTGGTCGATCTCAAAGGTGGCGAAGCCTGGCGCTACAAGGCAAACACGACCCACCCCATTGCCGTACTTTTGCCAGCGGACAAGACCGGCATCATTCTTCAGAGCGGCGGCGCCACGCAGATTCGCTACCTGGACCAGCATTGACTGGCTGATCTTTCTCGAATTGCGTTTTGGTGCCCACCAGCAATCGAATACCAGTTTTAAATAACTGATTTAACACATATACCACGTTACTAGTTCAAATTTCGACTCACTTTCTGACTCGCACTTCTACCGGCTCGTCCCGGATCTCTTGGCACGTTCTAATACGCCGATCCATCCTCGCCAGCTCTCGGCTACCTGTCGCCTCTGCGACCAAGCATGGGCCTCAGGTGGTCCCAGAGTCCATCCTCGAGGACCTGGGCCACAGGATCGCCGAGGCCGGCGAACCGGTAGAGGTAGAACTCGACGCTTAAGTCGAGGACATTCGCCCATGCGGCGAAATGAATTGCATACGTGCCGGACGCGCTGGACAGCAGATGCTGTCTGAAACGTTGGCGGGGCGTGTAGGAGCGACCGACATACAACGCCCGGCTAGCGTCCGAGCCCAGGTTTGGCCTGCAAAGATTCTTCTTTCCCTCGTAGCACGCGGCCTGCTGAAACGCTCGCCCAGCATTGAAGGCGTCGAGGATTCTCTTGTGAGAGGGGGGACTCGACGGCGCGACACGAAAGACATAGATGTACACCGCGTCCGCGTCTTCTTTCGCGCGTCCGGTCGGAATCGATCCGGCGAGCTCTCCAACATCCTCCTCCGAGAGCCTACTGGTCGAGAATGACCGGACCAAGGGGGGAGGAAGTACCACCTCCCTAGCCTTCACGATCGCCTCGTCAGCGGTTCGCGCGAAGTCTTCGATGGCGAGGGACAAATCGGATTGCACCAGCATGTTCGCTCCTGCGTCCACGGCTGTGACGCTGTCCATCAGATGGCAGCGCAACACGGGACTATTCCAACGTAGGTAGACAGCAGACAACGCCGAGTCTTGTGGCTCCCGAGCCTGAACCTCTCTCGTTATGGCGAAACTTTCAACAACCGTCGGGAGAATCTTGGGAAGGCCCCAGCCGTACGCTTGCAGTATCTCGTTCGGTTGAGGTCCATCTGCAAGGATCGCTTGTCACCGTTCGACGGCGCGAATGAACAGACTAGCCTCCCGAGGCGGTACTGCTCGATCAAGCATTAGTTGTTCCCATCTTCTCCGCTCCTCCCACCGTTGGGTGCTGCGCCCATCAAGGTGCCACCATAGCGGTTCGATCGGTTGAATCCAAGGCCAGAAGCGGACATCGACCAACGCTTGAACTAAGCCGACCCGGGAAGCGGGTTCGGCTTGAATGACTTGCTAGGCGTCACCTGCCGCCACGGAGAACCTTGTCTATCTCAATAAGCATGGCGCTATTGCGTTTGAGTTGGTGATAGAGCTCATCAAGCAGCTCCTGAGCCTCCGCAGCCGTTTTCTCTCGCTGCTCGGTAGTCTTTTCCTTGACTAGGCGCTTCAGACGGTTAGTGATGGTTCTTTTCTTGCCGAGGAAGCTGTAATCGTTGACGGCCCAGTAGATCTCTCCGTACTCGTACTGAGGGTACTTTTTGGCAATGTCGCTGATCTTCTTTCCTTTGCCGAGAAGATCATTCATCGCCTCGAGTTCTGCTTTGCTTATTGCCATAAGACTCCCCTTGATGTGTGTTCTGATGCCTAACACTTTATGTCTTAGTTTTCCCGTAGCTTAGGCGTCGAGAGCCTAGCGTGCACGCTGATGACGCCTCGGTGTAACCGCACTGCATTCAGCAGGCCGAACACCGAATCTCGCGCCCTCCGCACAAGCAGTTGGCCGAGGTCTCCCTCGAACTGATAAGCGTGGGCGCCCGGCGCGATGCTCTCGACCAGCCAACTCTAACGGAGAACGGGCATGACGGCAGTGCGCACGATGGGGGAAGGCAACCCTGGATGCGGCCATTGAGAGTCGGACGGGGGTGCTACGGGTAGCCAACAGCACGGCATGCATCGGCAAGCTGATTTGACAGCCGGCGAGTTTGGCCCAGGCCCAAGCCAAGGCACGGATCCTGGTCGAGGCGACCGGCGACAGGTCATTCTGTCACGCCTCCTTTTCTTGGGCTCGATGTGGATGGAACCGGACATTCTAGGGCTTGAAGGCAAGCGCAACTTTCGCTTTGGTTCGAACCTACTGCCCGCGAGTAGTCTAGAAGAAGCTGTCGCGCTCATAGCGCTGCCTCCTAAGTATGCAGCGCATCTCGTGCAGCGCTTGCTTGTGAATCTGCGAGACGCGACCTTTCGTCACTCTCCACTTCGCAGCAATATCTTGGAACGGGACTTGGCGAAGATAATGACTGATGAGCAGCTGACGTTGGCGGGCAGGAAGCTGAGACAGGGCATTGATAAGGATTTCTCCACTCTCCACGTCTGCCGTAATGTCTGCCCCCTCTTCCAGCAAGTATCCAATGCTAAGGCCAAGCACGGCGTCGATAAAGTCCGACACGGGATCATCGCCGCCACCCTGGGAAAGCGAGGCCAGGCGGTCGGGCACATGGGCGACCCTCGTACCGCTGCCGATTTGCAGAGCGCGTACACCATTGAAGACAGCACCGCGTACACGAGGCTTTGCAAAAGCCATAAAGTCGGTGCCGCGGGACACATCGAACCGCGACATGGCCTCGAACAGGCCGATGCGAGCATTCTGTACATGGTCCTGCCATTCCAGGATGCCGGGACGCAGCTTCCTTGCGACCGAAGCAGCCACGCCACGTGCCCAAGACGAGTAACGGAGGAACAGATAGTCGCGGGCCTGCGCATCCTGTTCGTCCCGGTAACGTCGCCACAGCTCCTGCTCTTCAGCTTCCATGCTCATGTGCGGAGGCTAGGACCAGAAACTTCCCAGCAGGGTCTTGGATACTAGTACCCATCCATCAATCAGCACGAATAGCAGGATCTTCAGCGGCAGACTGATGGTCGTGGGCGGCAGCATGATCATCCCAAGCGCCATGAGAATCGCCGACACCACCAAGTCGATCAGCAGGAAAGGCAGGAAGATCACGAAGCCGATCTGGAACGCCGTCTTCAACTCGCTGAGCAGGAACGCGGCAGCCAGGTGAGTGAACTTGATCTCTTCCATCGTCTTGGGTGGTGCGACCCGCGCCATCTCCACGACCGCCAGCAGGTCGGACTCACGGGTCTGCCGGATCATGAATCCCCGGATAGGATCCTTGGCCTTGTCGATGGCCTCGCCCGCCGAGATCGTTTCCGCCATGTACGGCGAGATCGAGTCCTGGTGCACCCTCTCCACGACCGGCCCCATCGAAAACAGGGTCAGGAATATCGCCAACGTGATCAGGACGCTGTTGGGCGGCGTCTGCGGAATCCCCAGCGCATGACGCAGCAGCGCGAGCACCACGATGATGCGGGTGAAGGACGTCATGCCGATCAGGACGATCGGCACGAACGACAGGAAGGTCAGTATCAGGAAGGTACGAAGCGCCGGCGCCACGTCCTGCTTGGCTGCGGCCCCCAGCGCTTCCACGGCGGGATTGGCGATAACGCCGGAAGGCAGGAGCAGCAACGCGAACAGCACTGCAAGCATCAGCCACAGGGAAGGCCGATCACGCATCGTCGGTCTCCGTCTGACCCGAGCCCGGCTCTACCCACGTCGTCACGGCGACCGATGTGGCCGACTCGACGATGACCAGGGTCCTGTCGCCCTGCTTCAGGGTGTGCACCCGTGTCTGGCGGCCGATGCGCTGCGTGTGCGCCTGCCAGAGCACGCGTTGGACCTTGGCGTTGCGGGATTCGGAAGCCGCCATCCATCGGTCCAGCCAACCTTTGCGGCGTGCATACAGCAGCCCCGCGTAAAGGGCACCCAGCAGCAGCACGGTGATCAGCATGACCACCAGCCATTGTCCATCGGCGAGCACAGGCTCAGTCCTGTAGGGGATCGCGGTCGCCGCCATCATCCGACCAGTTCGACGATCCGGACGCCCAGGTTATCCTCGACTGCCACCAGTTCGCCGCGGGCAACAGGCTTGCCATTGAGCAGCAGGGTCACGATCGCATCGCAGGATTGGTCAAGCTTGACCACATCCTCCGTCTTGAGCGCGAATAGTTCCTGCACCGACATCTCGGTACCGCCGAGTTGTGCGACCAGAGAGACCCGTACATGGCCTACCAAGCTGAGGTCTTTGTCTTGGAGCGTGACTTCTTTGTTCATGATGCCTGTCTGCGTGGGCGGACTGGTGTTCAGTCCAGGATGAGGGTGTGGTGCTCTGCCTGAGGTACCAGGCGCGCTGTGGCGATTGCCGTGGCACCGACCATAAGATGCGCATGACTGTCGCGTGGTGCATCGGTGACCAGAACATCACCGACCGACCAGCTCAGCGACTCGAGTAGGGAAACCTCGCCAAGTGCCATCTGGCCGGTCACGTGCACCGCAGTAGCGGTTATCGCCTGCTTGCGCGAAAGCAGATCCGGCTGCCTCGGCAGTGGGTCCGCACCGGCGTGCGCGCGGCACCACGCATCATCCACGATCAGTCGTAGCGGCTCGGGCAAGCCATCCAACAAGAAGTACAGAGCGCCATGGCGGAGTAGGCTCTCGTCGCCCGGCCTGGAGGTCGATGCCGGAACATCGGTCTGGGAAAGATTGCCTTTGTGCAGGGCCACATGCAGCGCACGCGCCGCGTGGGTGCCCAGTTCCCCTGCCAGTTCCGGCGCCGAGTGGGCGTCGAGCGACAGGCAGGCTGCCCCCAATCGGGATGCGAATGTCCTGGACGCATGGAACCATCCCCTGCCCTGCGCATCTTCCAGGCAAAGGGCGTCTGCATCTGCGGGCGGATGCGACTCCAGCACCACGCATAATGGTGGATGCGAAGGGGGCAGCCATGCCTCGCGCCAGAGCTCTAAGCGCTGCGACAGAAGCTGTTGTAGCTTCACGGCGCGAGACCGGGGTTGCCATGCGATCCGCCTCATGATGTCACCCGCCTCGCGTGCTGTTGTAGAGCTGCTCGATCATCTCGTTGCTCACCGTCATCACGCGTGAGCTGGCTTGGTAGCCGCGCTGGATGATCAGCATGTCGGCGAACTCCTGGGTCAGATCGATATTCGACATTTCCAAGCTCCCCCCTTGCACTTTGCCGAACACAGACGTGCGAGCACGACCGATCTCGCTGCGCAAGGCGTCGGCATTGGAAATCAGGCGACCGTTCTGCAGTTCGAGCGCGCTCTCGCTGATGAATGAGGCCAATGCCAGTTGTTGTCCCTGTCGGGTCTCGGTGGAGCTGTAGCGGAACTGCAGGACGCCGCTCTCATCGAAGGACACCGTCGTGATCCCCAACTGCCCCCGACCATCCGCCGTGGCGGTGCCATTGCTGGAGACGCCGCTGAGACTGGTAAGGCCTTGCGACGTGCCCGGCGCACCGAAATCCAGAGTGATGGCCTGGGTGGTTCCCTGAATCGGTACGCTCAGGTTCACGGTGTTGAAGCCTGGCTCGAGAAAGCCGGTAGTACTGAACCGAATCTCCCCCGACCCGATCTGCGCGCCGCTGGCATCGGTTACGGTCACCAAGAAGCTGCGCGCGCGCTGGGCGCTGTTACTCGTGAGCTTGATCTTCACGGTTTGCGTAGCGCCAGTGGCGCCATAGACGGTAATTGGCCCCATTTCGTAGGTACTCGCGCTGACGGCGACATTGCCCGTGGTCGTCAGGCGAGTGGTGGCTTGAGCGGGGAGTGTGCGATTGCCCTCCATCGTGATTGGGGATAGCTGGCCATCCGCACCGATGGCCATCACATTGAAGCGACTGACTGAATCCACCAGCCAACCGTTGTCATCGAAGATGAACTGACCGGCACGGGTGTAATGCAAGCGGCCGCTTGCATCTTGAAGAATGAAGAAGCCTCCGCCATCGACGGCCACATCCGTCGCATTGCCGGTCTGCCTGACGTCACCGGCCGCGGTGCGCAGCCCCTGCCCCGATATCCGCGTGCCGTGTTGGCCGCCAATGTTCTCGAAGAACGAGTCGCTGCCTCGAAAGCCCGGAGTGTTCATATTGGCCACGTTGTTACTGACCGTGTCCAGGCTGCGCGAGAAGCTGAAGAGCCCGGACAGGCTGTTGAAGAGTGCCTGGAACATATCGACTCCTTAGGGGCGAACGAGGTTGACTTGCGGCAACCGGATACCGGTAAGCGCCGCGCCATTGGCATCGACGGTCAGGACCGGGCCAGTGCTGGTGAATTGCACGGCCTTGACAGTGCCTGCCACGAAACTTCCATCCATCTGCGCCACCTCCACCGGGCGGTTGAGCAGGCTCAGAGCCTGCGTGGCGGACGTCATCGTCAGCAGGCTTTCCGTATTCATGCTTAGCTGACGCGATTGCTCCAGGTTGCTGAATTGCGCCAGCTGGGCGAGGAACTCGCGGTTATCCACCGGTTCCAGAGGGTCCTGGAATTGCAGCTGGGACAGGAACAAGCGGATGAAGCCTTCCTGGTCGATGGTGTTGCGCCCTGTCGTGCTGGCACTGCCGTTGCTGACGGTGGAACCGATGGCATCAATGGCCATTAGACGATCTCCTAGGAAGTGGGCGGTGCCTGGCGCCATACCTCGACGCCGTTGATGACGACACGGGTGATGGGGTTTGCCTCGGCAGGTTCAGAGAGAAGGTCGGCCAAGGCCAGCGCGATCTCACGAGGGCTCAACCGGTAGTCGCGAAGCCATACCGTCGATCCTCCGTCCTGCGTGGAAATGCGTCGCAGCGTGCGCTCCGACCAAAGCAAAGGCGCTGCGACGGCCTCCTGGTTGGTCAGGGCACTGCCGAAATCCGTGGCACGCGGGCGATCAAAGACTGCGCGACGAAGCACGGACGTGGATATCTGCGTCTGCGATGAGGCTGATTCGTCCGAGCCGCTCGATACAACCGTGCCACTGGCCAATGGTGCGACACTGCGCTCCTGAGCCGTGGGCGAATGACTCGAGCTGCGTCCTGGCGCGGTGTGTACGCCGTGCAAAGTATCTACGACCAACTGCGACAGCGAGGTCTGTGCCCGCAGACCCCAGCCGTAGAGAACGCCCGTCGCTAAGCCTGGGGCGGACAGGACCATCGCTGTAAGGAGGCCTTGGTGGTCCGCAGGGGTACCCTCCGCGCATGATATCTGTGCGAACTGGAGATCGGGATCCTGTTGCTGGATCCAGTGCGCAAAATCCCCCTCCCCCGCTCCATCAGGCGCCGGCTTTGCGCGGCTCTCGGGCCGGACTCGTTGGATCGGCTCCAGTGGCAGCTCAGACTTGATCATTGATCCGCCTCGCCAACCATGCATCGGCGACTTCATCGGCCTGACGATGCGCCTCGGCGTGCGCCAGCCGGGCGGCCTCCCGCTCGCGTCGCTGCTCGACCACGCGCACCGCATTGGCGTTGCGTTTATGGTGCCCACTGGCGTCCTGGCGTTGCTCCGACGTCTGCTCCTCGCGCCCTTCGGCTTGCTGCACTTGGCCGGCTTGGTAGATCTCCAGCTGCAACGCATTCTGATAGTGGGCCAGCTGCAACACACCGCCGGCGTCGGCCGTGTTCTTCCACGCCGACACCGCAGCCAGTTCGCGCAATGCTTCGGCCGTTGCCTGTTGCGCTTGCAGGTGCCGTCCGATGGCCTGCTGCAAGGCCAGCGCAGACGTTTCGCGCTTGAAGCGTCTGAAACGTAGCAACGCATCCAAGCGTGAGGTATCAGGACTGCTCATCGATACCTGCCTGTTTCAGCACGCGAGACAGCTGGGCCAGTGCTTCTTCGCGCGACGTGGCCATCCGGGCATCCTGTGCCAGCACTTCGTTGAGGCGAGGCTGCGCCTCGATGGCTCGATCCAACGCCGCGTTGATGCCGGGTTGGTGTGCTCCCAGCTCGATCATGTCGCGTGAGCCCTCGTACAGGGCGAGCGTGCGACGGACCTGCGCGGCCAGCGCCAGTTCCGTGGGGGTGGCCAGGGCCGATGCGAGGCGGCTGGTGCTCTTGAGCACATCAATGGCCGGATACTGGCCGCGCGCGGCGTGCTCCCGGGTCAGCACGATATGGCCATCGAGTATGGCGCGCATGTGGTCGGTGATCGGCTCGTTCAAATCGTCGCCCTCCACGAGCACGCTGTAGACGGCAGTGATCGAACCTGCGCCATGACGACCGCAGCGCTCGGCGATTCGAGGCAGCCAGCTGAACACCGAGGGCGTGTAGCCGCGGAACGTCGGTGGCTCGCCCACCGCCAGGCCGATCTCGCGCTGTGCCATCGCAAAGCGCGTGATGGAGTCGACCACCAGCAACACCGAGCGTCCCTGATCGCGGAAGTATTCGGCCACCGCATGAGCAGCATGCACCGCATGCGTCCGGACCAGGGCGGGCTGATCCGCCGTGGCGGCCATCACCACCGAGCGGGCGCGTCCAGACTGGCCAAGGGCATGCTGCAGAAAGTCACCCACCTCGCGACCGCGCTCACCCACCAGCGCCAGGACAGTGACGTCGGCGCGTACGTGGCGGGCCAACATGGCGAGCAATGTGCTCTTGCCGACGCCGCTGCCGGCGAACACGCCGACACGCTGTCCTTTGCCCAGCGTGAGCATGCTGTCGATCACCCGCACGCCGGTTTCCAGCACTTCTTCGATCGGAGGCCGATGCAGGGGATTCAAGGGAGCAGCATGCAGCGGATAGTGCAGTTCCAGGGGAAGCGGACCGCTTCCGTCCAGGGGGCGGCAGAACGCATCCACTACACGTCCGAGCAGCGCCGGGCCTACTGGAACGTCCAGTGCGCGACCGGTAGCGTGGATTAGGCTGTGCGGTGAGATTCCTTCCACCTGCCCATACGGCATAAGCAGGACATGTTCCTTGCGGAACCCCACCACCTGGGCCGGCACGGGCATGCTGTGGCGTGCCGCACGTATTTCGCACAGTTCGCCAATGGGAGCATCAGGGCCCTCGGCTTCGATCACCAGACCGTTGGACGCGACGATCCTGCCTTGCCGGCGCTGGAATTCGGCCTGACCGATCGCCTGCTCGAGGTGGGCGGCCAGACTCACGCCACGTCCTCGTGCTGGCGGTGCCGAGCCAAGCCGGTCAGCAGGGCCGTCCTGAGCGTCTCAAGTCTGACGTCCAGACCACTCTCGTAGTGCCCAAGGCGAGTGCGCAACAGGCACTGCCCCGGCTGCAGTCGCGCATCGGCCACCAGTCGCACACCTTCCGGCGGCACGACGTGGGGCATATCCTGCGGCGCAAGGTGGATGGCATCGGCCGGCTGCTGCGTATCGGCAAGTGCCTGCATCACCCAGGGCTGCATCAGCTGGCCGTCAGCGTAAGCTTGGCCCAGCATGCGCACCACGGCAGCATAAGCAGCTGCAACCGCAACTTCCTGAGCGGCCTGTGCATGTTCCGCCAGCGCAGCCGGCAGCGCGGTGACCAAGGCCTCCAGTTGCTGTCGCGCATGCTCCAGCTCGCCAACGGCGTGCGCGTGTTGGCGCGCTGCCAGGGCAGCCTGTTCCTGCGCCTGCCCAAGAACTTGCTGATGTGCCCGCTGCGCGCCTTCCTCGTAGCCTTGCTGGTAGCCGCGTTCACGGGCGGCATCGAGCACGTCTTCGATCGGGGAGGTACCGGTATCGAGCGTACCCGTCAGAGCCGCCGGAGCTTCTAGGACCTGTTCAGCACCCCAAAGTGGTTGCACCAGCGGATTCTTGCTGTCGAGCCGGCGCATCATCACGGCGCTACCTTCGGAGCTTCGAGCACACGAAGGGCCCACGCCAGCGTCGCCGAACGAGCGCCTTCGGGCAGCGCAGACAGTTGCTGTAGCGATTGGCGGACGCGATCGCCGTACTCCGGCTCCAACAGCGTAATCAGAAACTGGGGGTCGGGCAGCGCCGCGGCAGCGAGCACCCGTGAGAAGGCGGTACTGTCGACCTGGCTAGACAGTCCGATGAGTTCTTCCAGGCCGACCTGGCCGGCCTGCCCCAAACGATCCAATTGCAGCCCCAGCGCCGCCTCCACCAGCTCGCGCCGATTCCAGCCCTGTGACTGAACCTGCGCGATCAGCGGCTTGAGCTTTCTTTTCACGTGGAGAGGCTGGGTCGCCAGCACCTGTGCCCGCCGCGTCCTGGGCAGCAGGCTGATCAGCAGAGCCGACTTGCGCAATGCCGGGCTCATACCGCGCCGTCCGCCAACCAGACACGGATCTTGCGGGCAGCCGCCTCACTTTCTGCGGCATTCAATAGCTTTGGAGACTGCGCGCGCCGACGCAGCAGGAGCGCACCCATCGCCAGTCCGAGCAACCACGCGGGCAGCGCGGCCCACGCCAGCAAGCTCGACCGTGATGCGGCAGCAGGCGATGCACGCGTCGTTTCGGTTCCGGCAACGCGATCGGACGTATCCGCCGCTGTCCTCGCCACGGCAGGCGTGGGCGCAAGCGCGATCTCCAGCCTATCGCCGCGCGCCACGTCCAGACCTGCAGCCGCGGACAACAGCCGTTGCAGGCGCCCCTGCTCGGCGGTCGAGACGGAGTACGGCAGCATCACCGCCACGGAAATACGCTCTATCTTGCCCGCCGCCCGCACCACTTCTTCGCGCTCGGTACCGTGCGCGTACTCGACCTGCTCGTTCAGCATCGCCACTGGTGCGCCGGCCTCGGGGGGACGAGCGCCGTTGCTGCTACGCTTGACGATCACACCATCATCGCTGCCCGCCCGACCCAGCAGGCGCTCGCTGGTGCGGTGGACGCGATCGAAGTTCATCGTCACATCGACCGAGACGCTAGCCTGCTTGCCTGGCAACGCTTCGGCCAACAGCCGCTGCAGTCGCGCCTCCAGCGCGGCACCCAGCTCGCGCGAAGACTCGGATTGTTCGGCTGCCGCCAGTTCGCCCTCACCTCCGCCGCCCAGTTGCAGGCCTGAGGGACCGACGATGACGACAGACTCTGGCGTAAGCCCTTCGACCGCCGATGCCACCAGATTGCGGATGCCGGTCAGCTGCCTACGCTCGAGCTGCCGGCCCGGCGCCAAGCTCAGCGCCACCGACGCTTTGGACTGCCCCGCATCATCCAGGAACAAGCCGGCGCGCCGGATCGACAGGTGCACGCGAACATCCTGCACGCCGGGCAGTGCGGCGATCGTGCGCTCCAGTTCGCCCTGCAGGGCGCGCTGGTAGTTGATGCGCTGGGCGAACTCGGTGACACCGAACTCGTTGTCGTCGAACAGCTCGTAGCCGGTGTGGCCGCCGGTCGGAATCCCTGCCGACACCAGTCGCATGCGCAAGTTGTGCCGCTGCTCCTGGTCGACAAGGATCCCGGCACCATCCTCGGTGAAACCATGCGGTACCTTCCACTCTTCCAAGGCAGCGGCGACTTCCGCCGCCTCCGCTTCGGGCAGATTGCCGAACAGCAGCGCCTGACGGCTGGAGAACAGCCAGTACAGCGCCGCAAGCGTGCCCAGCAGGATGACCGCCAGACCGATCGCCAGTCCCCAGCGCGCGACGGGTGCCATGCCCTTGTATGTCGAAATGATCGATGCCACGTTCTGGTGTCCTTACAACTGCATTCGCGTGAGTTCCTGATAGGCCTCGACGAGGCGATTGCGCACCTCGCTCAGCAACATCAGCTTCATCCGGGCTTCTTCCAAGGAAATCATCACGTCGTGAGGCGCGATCTCCTGGCCGGCGGCCAGGACGCGGACCTGCTGATCGGCGACGGCCAAGGCGTTGTCCACACTGCCGACGCCCTGGCTCAAGACGGCGCCGAAGTCGATGCGCGCCAGCGACGTAGTGGCCGCTTCCCGGATCGGGAGCACACCGGCAGTTCCCACTGCTTCAATGGCGTTCATCGAGTACCGATCTCCATGGCCTTGAGCACCATGCTGCGCAGCACATTGAAGGAGCGGACGTTCGCTTCGTAGCCGCGGCTGGCCGTCATCAGGGTGGTCATCTCCTGCACCATGTCGACGGCCGGGTAATGCACGCGGCCCTGGGCATCGGCCATCGGGTGCCGCGGGTCGTGGACGGTGCGCGTGGACAGCGGCGCGACCTCTTCTCCCGCCAGCGCGGCAGCGAATCCTCCGCCGCCGGCCAGGCGCGCCGGATCGATGGGCTGGTTGGCGCTCGCGATATTGCGGCTGGCCTGATCCAGGCGCAGTCGCTCGTTTTGCATGCCGGCGCGGGTCGCTTCGAGAATGGCGTCGATACTCATGCGCCACTCCTGCCGCTGATGGCCAGACGCATCAATCCCAGATGCCGGCTCAGCGATTCGCTCAGGGCCTGATAGTTCAGTCCGGCGCTTACCGAATCCGCGACCAGCTCGTCCAGCGAGGAGCGGACGGCATCGTACTGTTCGTTGACGATGGCCATCGTGGGCGAGGACGGGTCGGCGAGCTGCGCGCGCACCTGCACCGAATCCCCCTGTACCGCCTGGCCCAGCAGTGCGTCGGTGGCGCTGTGGTCGATGACGAACATGGGCGCATCAAGTGCCGAGGCATTGACGATGTTCCAGCTCGCCACTTCCGCCCGCAGGGCGTTGAGGCTCATCGCCATGCGTACGGCATCGACCGTGATATCGGTTGCCATTTCTCCTCCTGTTATTGAATGACCAGCTCGCCGTCGAGCGCGCCAGCCGCCTTGATGGACTGAAGTACCGCGATGACATCGCGGGTGCTCAACTTGATCGCGCGCAGGGCCGAGATGAGTTCGGCCACACTGGTGCCCTCTCCCACGGACACGAGGGGCGCAACGCCTTCTTGCGTTTCGATCCTGCTCTCCGGCACCACCACGCTGCGCACGCCGTCTCCGGGACGGACCAGCAGGCCATCCGGCTGGGACACGCTGTAGCGCGTGGTGATCTCAACGCGCAGGTCGCCATGGGAAATGCTGACCTGTCCCAGACGGATGTCACCGCCAGCCACGACCGTACCGGTGCGCTCATTGATCACCACGCGCGAGCGTCGCTCACGGATCACTGCGAGATTCTCGATGCTGGCGATCTGGGACACCAACGAGTCGTGCTGGCTGGCCAGCACGACCTCTACCTTGCCTGCGTGCTCGGCCTTGGCCTGTGCCCCCGGCATGGCGACGGAAATCGCCTGTGCCAAGCGGGTCGCCATCGTGAAGTCGGGCTCGTTGAGCAACACACTCAGCGACTGGCCATCGCCTGCGACTCCCAGGGGGGAGCGCATCTCGACGCTGGCGCCTGATGGAATCCATCCCACTGTGGGATGGTTCTTCTGGACGGAGGCCGTGATCGCTTCGAACTGGTATCCGCCAACGGAAATCGCCCCCTGCGCGATCGCATAGACGCGACCGTCGGGCCCGTTCAACGGCGCGAGCATCAGCGTTCCGCCTACCAGACTGCGTGCGTCTCCCGCCGACGCGACTTGCACGTCCAGCAGCTGGCCAGGCTCGGCAAAGGCCGGCAACTTGGCGGTGACGATCACGGCCGCCACGTTGCGGCTGGACAGGTCGCCCAACTCTGCGTTGACGCCGAAATTCCGCAAGGTGTTGGCGACGGACTGCACGGTTGCACGATTGCGAGGCGAATCGCCCGAGCCGGATAGCCCGAACACCAGTCCATAGCCCGTCAGCGGGTTGTCCCTCACGCCCGCGATGCGTGCGATGTCCTTGACCCGGACCTCGTTGCCCGCGGCCCATGCTGGCGAGGCGATCGTCAGGAGGATAAGAATGAGCAGGCGGTGGCTCACAGCAGCCTCAACCATTTGAGAACCTTGTAGACGATGCTCTGGCGCTGGGACTGGCTGACCACCCCGCTGCCGCTGAACTCCACGCGTGCATTGGCCAGCCGGTGCGACCACAGGCTGTTGTCGCGCTGGATGTCATCCGGACGGACCAGGCCACTCAGTACAATGCGCTGGTCTTCCCCATTGATGACCAGCGATTGCGCGCCTTCCACGGCCAGGGTGCCGTCGGGATGGACGTCCACCACACGTACCGACAGTTGCGTGCGCAGTTCGCCAACGCGCGAGGTCTCCGCCCCCCCGGCGCTGCCCGCGCTGAGGCTGCCGCTGATGCTGCCCTGGTAACTGTTGCTGGTCGCCGCCCCCTGGAGCCGCACGTCCGAGCTGGCATCGGTGCTGGCGCCTGAGCGTGCGCGCGCCGCTTCCAGCACGTTCACCGTCAGGATGTCGCCCAACCGATAGGCGCGACGATCTGCAGCGATGCCGCGATAGGACTCCGGCTGTATCAGGCTCTCCTGCGCGGCGATCTGCGCCGCCGTCAGGAGCAGCACGACGCATGGCAAAAGAAGGAAGCGACGATCAGTTCTCAAGGGTCACCTCATGCGGACCGCTCACCCGCGCCGTTACCCATTGCTGTGCGGACAGTGCACGTACCGGCACGGGTTCGCCCAGTTGGCCGTCCCGCTGGGCGATCGCCGGCACACGCAACCGCACCGCCCCCTGTAGGACGTTCAACGCCACCTCCGCGTTGCGTTGCACGGGAGGTGCAATCTCCATGTCGCCCTGGATGACCACCGATCCCGCGCGCACACGGCGGTTGAGGCGCAGCCCTGGGGGCAGTGCTGTGCCCTCGAGCCGCATCGGTTGGAGATTTGCGATGTCCCGCCTCTCCATCGTCACCGCGAGCGCCTCGGACGCTTCACCCGCCTGTGCATCACGCGCATAGACAGGAACATGTGCCCAGCGTCGCACGGTGAACCAAACCATGCGCGATTGCAGCTTCTGCGTGTCGACGTAGACGTGGACCGGAACGCCGACGCGCGCGCGCGGCCACTGTCCCTGGACCTTGCCAACCACCAGGTGCGCCGTGGTACCGGAGGGTAGCAGCGAATCTTCCAGAGCCATGGCGGGAATGAATTCGAATGTGCCAGGCAATACATCACTTTGCGCCCGCAGCGCTTGCTCGGCGACCCGGACCAATTCGGCCGCGGGCACGCGCGTTGCTTCACGGGCCATGCCATGAAGGGGCCAGGCGACCGACAGCAGCAGGAGCAGATAGGGCTTCATCAGCGGCGCAGGTTGTTGATCGTTTCAAGCACCTGGTCCGAGGCTTGCAGCACGCGCGCGTTCAGCTGATAGGCGCGCTGGGCCAGCACCAATCCGGTCATCTCGTCGATCATGTCGACGTTGGCCGCTTCCAGATAGCCTTGGGCAAGCTTGCCGGTCCCGCCCTCACCTGCAAGTGAGGGCAACGGCGGCCCGGAGCGGTCCGTGGCGCGGAACAGGTTGTCTCCCTGGGATTCGAGTCCTTCCAGCGCGGCAAACGTCACCAGCTCCAACGTGCCCAGGACGGTGCGTTCGGCATCGGCGCCGAGCTTGGCGCTGACCTCGCCCTGCGGACTGATGCGCACATCGGTGGCGTCCTGCGGAATCTGGATGCCCGCACTCAAACGCATGCCACCCACCGAGCCCAGATAGCCCTCTGTATCGACCCGGAATTGGCCCGCGCGAGAGTAGAAGCGACTGCCCGCAACATCCTCAAACTCGAAGAAGCCTTGGCCATCGATCGCCAGATCCAGCGGATTGCGTGTGGGCTGCAAGGCGCCCGCCATGAACTCCAAGGAGGTCGAGCTCACTTTGGAGCCGCCGCCATGAAACGCGCCCACGCTCGATACCGTGTCGCTGGAAGCGGGCGTGAAGGCCACTTCTGAGAAGTTGACCCGACCGCGCTTGAAACCGGGGGTCTGCATGTTGGCGACGTTGTTGGAAATGACGTCGATCTGCTCCTGCTGACTGCGCAGGCCGGAGGACGAAATGTAAAGGGCATCGATCATGGTCTGACTCCGGGTTAGTTGTCGCCGAGGCGGTTGATGCCGGTTTCCAGCGTGCGGTCATAGATGGAGATCACGCGCTGGACCGACTCCGCGTGACGGGTAAGCTCGACCAGGCGCAAGGTCTCGGCGGCTGCGTCGACATTGGATTGCTCGATGGCGCCCTGCTGGAGCGAGCCACTCCAGGGGCGCGTGGTGCCGTCGTAGCGATACCCGCCATCCACGGGCTGAAGTCGCAGGGGGTCGGCCACATCAACGATTGACAACGTGGCCAGCAGCTTCCCATCCACCAGCACTTGGCCGTCGCGCTCGATGCGGATCGGCCCCTCCGGCAGCAAGAGCGTCCCGGTGTCGGCGAGCACCCGGTCTCCCAACGTAGTGGTCAAGCGTCCCTCGGCATCGCGCATGAAGCGCCCCGAACGCGTCAACAGTGTCTGCCCATCGCGTTCGATCACGAAGAAGCCATCGCCACGCAAGGCCAGGTCCAGCGGCCGCTGGGTCTGTTTCAGCGGGCCGTCGGCCAGTTCCACGGCGCGTGCGTCCGTATGCTGCAAGCCGGCGGCTGCGCCGAAGTCTGGCAGCGCACGCACGCCCTGGAATCCCGGCGTATTGAGGTTGGCGACGTTGTGGCTGACCGTATTGATGCCCTGGATATCTGCGCTGAGCGCGCGTGCTACGGACTGGATCACATCACTCATGCCGATCTCCTCAGGCGCTGGCATCGATGGTGGCGAAGGAGCGCACCGGGGTGGTGGAAGGAATTTCGTTCAAGCCAAGTACCGCCACATGCGGGAGCGAGCGCTGGATCAGACCGCGTAGAGGTCTGCGCAACGGCGTCGGACACAACAGCACTGGCATCAGGCTGCGCCCCATCATGGCTTCTGACTGGCGGGCCAGATGGCGGATGAAGGCATCCAGTTGGCCCATGTCGGTAAAGAGCGAACCACGCCCCTCGGCGCTGCGGTGGTTGCCCACCAGTGTGCGTTCGGTGTCCGGCGCCAAAGTCAGCACGTTGAGCTCCCCGCGGGCATCGTTGAATTTCTGGCAGATGCTCGGGCCAAGCCGTTCCCTGACACGTTCCACGAGTTCTTCCGGTGCCTTGACCGTGCGTCCGGCATCGACCAGCACCTCGAGGATGGCCTCGAGGTTGCGGATGCTCACCTGCTCGCGCAGCAACAACTGCAGAGTCTTCTGGATATCGGAGTACGTCAGGATGTTGGGGACCAGTTCGTCGATCAACGCTGCGCTCTCTTCGCGCACGCGCTTGACCAGGCGCTCTGTCTCGGCGCGTGTCAGCATCTCAGGGGCTTGCTGCTTGACCACTTCGTTGAGGTGCGTAATCAGCACCGTGTCGGGCTCGACCAGCGTGTAACCCGCCGCCTTGGCTTGCGTACGCGCCTGGGCATCGATCCACTGCGCAGGCAGGCCGTATGCAGGGTCCCGGGTTTCGGTGCCCTCGAGCTTTGCACGCACGCCACCGGGATTGATGGCCAGTACTTTGTCGGGCACGAGGTTGCCGTGCCCCACACGATGCCCTTGTACCAGGATCTCGTAGGCTTGGGCATCCAACTCTGGACGCAAGCTGCTCTGCAGCTTGGGCATTACAAACCCCAGATCTCCGGCGACCTGTTTACGCAGATGGTTGATGCGCTCGGGCAGGTCCCCCTGGGGTCCCAACAAGAGCTGGTGCACCTGCGCTCCCATACGAATCTCGATGGGCTCGACCCTCATGGCCTGTTGCAGTTCCAGCTGGCCGGCGACCGCCTGTGGCGCATCGACGGCGCCACTTCCACGCTCGTCGACTTCGCCGTCCGCTTCGCCTCCGGGACGGGACGCGTACCAGGCGAGCGCCATGACACCGGCAAGCACGATCAGCACCGGTAGTTTGGGGAATTGTGGCAGTAACAGAATCACCAGCAACGCCGCCGCCACCATCAGCAAGGCGCGTGGACTGGACAGGATCTGGCGTGGGATTTCCGACCCCAGCCGCGCATCGGCTGCCGCGCGGGTGATGATGATGCCGGTGGCCACTGCGATGACCAGCGAGGGGATCTGGGTCACGATGCCGTCACCCACGGTGAGCAAGGTGTAGCGCTGGACCGCTTCTGTCCAGGGCATCCCGAGCTGTGCGATGCCGATGGCCAGACCGCCCACGATGTTGATCAGGATGATGATGATGCCGGCGATCGCGTCGCCCTTGACGAACTTGGTCGCGCCATCCATTGCGCCGTAGAAGTTGGCTTCTTTCTCGATCATGGCCCGGCGCCTGCGCGCCTCATGCTCATCGATCAATCCCATGTTCATGTCGGCATCGATGCTCATCTGCTTGCCGGGCATGCTGTCCAGGGTGAAGCGCGCCGCCACCTCGGCCACGCGCTGCGCGCCGTTGGTCACCACCACGTACTGCACCACCACCAGGATCAGGAACACGACGATGCCCACGACGTAGTTGCCGCGTATCACGAACGAACCGATGGCACTGATCACGCGTCCGGCATCGGCCCCATCCAGGATCAGGCGGGTAGCAGAGACGTTAAGCGCCAGCCGGAACATGGTGGCGATCAGCAGCAGTGTCGGGAAGGTGGAGAAGTTCAGCGGCGACTCGGTGAAGAAGGTCACCAGCAAGATCAGCAGCGCCAAACTGATGTTGATCACCAACAGGAAATCCAGCACCGGCGCCGGCACCGGTACGAACAGTACGATCAGGATACCCAGCACCAGGGCAACCAGGACAAGGTCGCGCTTGTCGGCCCACAGCATCGAGAACAAGGCCTTCATTGGGCCCTCCGACGATCGGAGGCATAGAGCTCGCGATAGATCGGCGCCAACTGACCATACAGGGATTCGGGCACCGGCACGTCGATGTCGCATTGCCGATGCAGCGCCCGCGCCAGCACCGGCGAGCGGACGATCGGCACCCCGTTTCGCTCGGCCAGCGCACGCACGCGGGATGCGAGGAATCCACGCCCCTTGGCCAGCACGATGGGCGCGCGCATAGTCCTGGGGCGATACTGCACAGCCACCGCAAAGTGCGTGGGATTGGTCAGCACGACGTCGGCGTCCGCCACGCGCGGCAAGGCTCGCACCTTCTTCAAAAGTTCGCGGATCTGCCGTTTCTGCTTGGACTTGACCTCTGGATCACCATCGCGCCGCTTGGTCTCATCGCGCAGCTCGCGTCGGCTCATGCGCATGCGGCGCATGTGGTCGCGGCGCACGAACATCAGGTCCGCCAACGCAACCAGCGCCAGCACCAGGATGACGTAGAGCGAGGTAGTCCAGAAACCATCCTGCAGCAGGCCCGGCAGTTGCACTGATTGCGCACCGGCGATCCGCGCGACCCAGCTCGGGGCGGCCTGTGCACCCAGCCAGCTCAAGCCGGCCAGCAAAGCGAGCTTGACCACCAGCTTGCCCAGTTCCCACAGGGTCCGCCTCGAGAACACGCGCTTGATCGCCTGGGCCGGGTTCATGCGCTTGAAGTCAGGCGTGATCGGATGCGTGCTGAAGATGGGGCCGGTCTGTGCAACGTTCGCCACCACCGCCACTACGATCAGGGCCAGCAGCAGGGGCATCAACGGCGGCAGAAGTCCTGCATAGACCTGCCCCAGCCAACCGGCGAATCCGGCACCCACGTCTGGCCGCATGCCCGCCATCGCAATAATCTGCCGGGTCGCGGCCGTCAGGCTGCCAACGATGCCAGCCACAGTCAGCATGATCACCACCGCGAACACCAGCAATCCCAGTGCACCGACCATATCGACGCTCTTGGCCACCTCGCCGCGTTCACGCGCCTGCTCCAGGCGATACGGCGTGGGTTGCTCGGTCTTGTCCTGATCCGCCTCGGCCATCAGGGCGCCCCGAGGCTGGCGGGCACCTGTTGCAAGGCGCCGTGGAAGAGCCGCCCCATCAACATCGGCATGTGAGCGAGTGTCAGGACCATCAGCCCCATCGCCACCGCCACCTTGAGCGGCAGGGCCAGGAAATAGACGTTGGCCTGCGGCATGGAGCGCGACGCATAACCGACGCCCAGGTCGACGCAGAACAACCCCAGTACGATGGGGGCCACCAGGAGCAGACCAAGGGAGAAGCTGCGCCCCAGCATGGCCAGCACGCCCGTACTGTCCACCTGCAACCCTACGCTGCCGAGCGGCAGGACGCGCAGACTCGCACTGATGCCCTTGAACAAGGCCAGGTGCAAGTCCAACGCAAAGAAGAGCACCGTCGCCACCAGCATCAACGCATGACCGAGCAACGACTCGGCGGCATTAGCGTTGTTTGGGTTGAACAAGGTGGCGGCGCCCAGACCAGCCTGCATGTCCACCAGCCAGCCCGCGCTGTGGATCGCGGCGTTGGGCAGCATGAACGCCAAGCCGAACACGCTGCCCAGCAGCAACTCGCCTGCAGCGGCAAGCATCAAGCCCATGGGCCATGCCAACGCCGACGCCGGGCCTGCATCAGGCAGGCTCAATACAGTCAGCCATGCAAAGGCCAGCATCACCACGACACGAACGAACGTGGGCGCCCATACGAGCGGCGAAAGACCGGGCAGCACCATGACGGGCAGATACCGCAGCGAAGCCAGCACGAAGAGGACCGCAAAGTTCGTCAGCGCGTCCATCTACAGTCCCGCCGCGAAATCGAACAGGCGCTTGGCCAGTTCCACGGTGGTGGCCATCATCCAGCCGCCGAGCAGGATGCAGAGAATCCCCACCGTGATCAGCTTGGGAATGAACGTCAACGTCATTTCCTGGACCTGCGTGACCACCTGCAGGATGGAGATGACCAGCCCGACCGCAAGCGTGGCCAGCAGCACGGGCGCGGAAACCTTGGCGGCCGCGATCAGCGTCTGTGCCATCAACTGCATTGCGGTGTCGGCGTCCATGCCCGCGTCCTCAACCCTGTGCGCGTCGAGACGTGGCGCGCGCGCGGAGACGCTCGGCTGCCTGGCTGGCCTGCAGCGGATCAATGCCCGGGAGGGCGCCCTGCTCCATCAGTTCGGCAAAGAGGGCGTCGGATGCTTCCGCCTGATCCGTATGGTGCAGCCAGAGTGTCTTGGCATATCGACCGCTGACGCATTTCGGGTCCAGCTTGAGTGCACGCTTCATGCTCGCTTCGCCTTCTTCGAAGCGATCTTCGAAGAAGGCCACCACGGCCAAGCCACCATGCGATTCGGCAAAGTTCCGGTCCAGGTCGTACGCGGCCTGGTAGCTGTTTCTGGCCCCGGGCAGGTCGCCCTGCAGCAGTTGCACCCAGCCCAAGGCATGCCATGTGCCGATGTGATCGGGCATGGTACGCACGGCATGCCGCAAGGTGGCTTCCGCCTGTTCGAGCTGGCCGGCCATGGCCAGTACCTGCCCCATGCCCGACAACGCGCGGCCTGAATTCGGGAACCGAGCCAACGCGCGCTGATACTGCTCCCCCGCCAATGCGGGATTGCCCGTCCACAGATGAGCGGTTGCGGATGCGAGCAGGGCTTCGTGCTGGTCCGGGTATCGGGCCAGGCAGTCCGCTGCGGCCGCTTGGGCGGATGGGAGATTGCCCGAGTCCAGCAGGCCCAGCGCTCGCACGCCCATGGCAGTGGCGTGATCGGGCTCCATGCGCAGTGCTTCATCCAGACTGTGCTGTGCCTGCGCGTGATCGCCATCCATCAGTGCAACGCGTGCACGCAGAACGTGTAGTTCGGGGGAGGCTCCGTGCCGCGCGATCGTACGACTGATCGTTGCAGCGGCGGCGTCGGTACGACGTTGGCATAGCTGGGCAAAGGCCAAATCGTG
>Ga0247823_10001200_pt1 | contig 21571 bp, 32 predicted proteins | sample 13C_PalmiticAcid_2_FD_192426 | JGI IMG/M metagenome (GOLD analysis project Ga0247823, IMG submission 192426) | Soil microbial communities from agricultural site in Penn Yan, New York, United States - 13C_PalmiticAcid_Day30 | ecosystem: Environmental > Terrestrial > Soil > Agricultural land... | reverse complement strand
CGATTCGCCCTGCCCTGCACTACGCCCGTAAACGCCCTCCCCGAAGTCATACTACCGTATGTACCATGTACCCCTGTCCGACCCTGCCTCGCCTGTCTTAGTCTCGGGAAGCACAAAAGAAGCCTAAATGACCTCGGTGAAGGGAAGAGGAGGGGAGGATGAGGCCGCCCTCCCTTCCTCAGCTTTGGGGAAGGTAGGCAGGTAGGCGAGTGGGCAGGCAGGCGAGGATGCGAGAGCGGGTGGTTAGTATTAGATTGTCCTGGGCGGGCACCACTGTGCGGTGAATGGGAATTCGACTTGGTCGCTTGCCGGCTGGCTGGCTCCCTGTATGGCTGGCTGCGGTGTGTTGCATAACAAAAGGCGGGGGGAGACGGTCATGTCTTCGTCAGTGTCTGTCAGCCAGGCAGTCGGTCAGGCAGTCAGTCACGGAGGCAAGAAGGTAAGGCAAGATGATAAGGTAAGGAAGGGTGGATCGGAGGGGATGAAAATCAACGCTTTTGTTAATCTTGGGGTGAGTGCGTGCTAGCTAGCTACTTATTAGGCTCCATCTATGTCCGCGCAACTTGCCTGATAGAATGCAACGCCTCCCTTTTCCGTTCCTTTCGCGCCAGGTTTTGATGTGATGCGAGATGCCATCCCTCCCTTCCGTCCCGTATTATGACAGGGCTGATGGTGTGGTATGGGAAGTCATCGAGTATCCCCCTCCACGTCAAACAGCCGCTTGTGGAGAGGGAAATGACAAAAGAAAAGAATGAAAGATGAGAAAGAGAAAAGAAAAGCCGGAGAAATGGCGCAAGTGTCCCCAGATCATCTCGGCATGCGTCAGCACGCAATTGCGGCGTAGCTGCAGAAATAGGCCGTGAGCTGGGAAACTCAAAAATCATCGTCCGAATCCTCGTCGTCATCGTCATCGTCGTCCACGGTCGGAATATCGTACTTCAGGTAGTCGGGAAGCTGCGGCGGCTGCTTGCGAGAAGGCTGATTTGGGGTTAATCCTGGTTCTTATTGCACACTCAGGAGAAATTACTTACCACCTTGGCCCAGCCGCTCCGTCCCCGGTTCTCAGGCCTTGGGCGGCGGGGTGGAAGCGGCTCGTCGCGTGTGCTGCTTGTCACGACCGTCGGGGTCTTGACCATGCGCCGGTACTCGCCATTCGGGCCCCAGGCGTTGAAAGAGATGGGCTGAGCACGAGGTCCGGGTCCGCCGGCAGACACGGTCATGTCACTGCCTGTGACTGAGGTGCCAGTGATCGAGGTTCCAGCCGCTGATGTGGTGCCGGATCCCAACGTCCAAGGCCGAGGGTTGTCAAAATCCGGGATCAGCCAGTGCGGCGCTCTGGCCGCCCGGCGCCGCGGCAGAAGCGGCAGCGGCAGCTCGTCATCCCCGTTGTCATTCGTGACTTCTGCGTCATTGATGAGGCTCCCTGGTGCAGCCGACTGCTGGTCAGAGAGTGACAGACCAGACATGGTGGACGTCATGTCTGAGGCGCCATCGTCGGTCGCGACGGTAGACTGCAACAAGTTAGCAACTCGGTGAGATCAAGGTAGGGCTCGAGTCCATTACCTCGTCGTCGTCAACATTCTGAGACTGGTGGTCGAAGATCATGTCATCTCTCAGATGCGCTGGGTGAGGCAGTCTGGAACCGAGCTCCTCCACCGACAGCTGAGACCCGGGCGGCGGCAGCGTCTCGCCGTTTTCCGTCTTGGTCTGCCAGTCGGTACAGTCGACGCACCACTAAAGCGTAAAGTGAGAAACACGGTAATGCTCGAGTCGGGGCGTCCAACTCACGTATTTTCCGCTGCGTCGGGAGCTCTTGCTGAAGCGTCCCAGCTCCCGCCGACGGCCGCAAGGTCCCTTGCACCTGTACTCGAGATCCTGCTTGTTCACATGCTCCAAGCAGCGGATGCCCGTCTTGGACGCACTTGCCGTTCCACTGAAGAGTGCCTGGTCGTACTTGGCAAGCGAGCTTTTAGAAAACTGGCTGCGAGGCTTCCACTCGCCGCTCTCGCAGCGCAGTCGCTCAGCCATTGCGACTCAGGTTTGTATGCTTGCCTGGAAGTCGGCGTGTCAGTGAGACAAATTCCACCAGCCAGAATCTTGGCTTCTCTGGCGCAGGACAACGGAATGGAAACGCAGGGAGATGTGGGTAGGAAAATGGCGCCGAAAGTGGTGTCGGGTCTGTGTGACGTTCTGGAAGGAGGGCGGGGATGCAACAAACTCAGAGCCAGCAGGAGGAAAAGAAAGCAGAAACTCTCTACTTACTTTTCGTGACAATCGAAAGAAGGTGCCAATACGGAAATTTGCGCTAGCTGAAGCACAAGTTTCAGCCTTGGTTTGTCGAGAAAGAAGGGGCGTTGGGAGGTCGGTATATGAGGCAGAAATGGCAGCCCTTCCGCGGATGAACTGGCTGCTTTGTTAGATAGTAAAAGCCCCAGCCCTGCAGAAGGATCGGTGGAAAAGAATTAAAGTGAAAGGACTCGATTTTTAAATCGCAGTTGAAGACTTCAAGTTGAATCGCCGGAATGGGTTGCGCACCTTAGATCAGATGGGAAGGTGCCGGTTCACACAAGGCGGCAAGACGGATGCGTACCTTCCCCTTTGTTGGAGCTGGCGAGGCAACAATAGGACAGCTTACTTGAGACTCTAAGCACAATAAAAGGAGAAAGAGGAAGGATAATACAAAGTGCAACGCGAAGGAAGAATTAGCAGAGGGTGGCATGGAGACGAAGGTCCCAAGAGAGGGAAGGCGATCAAGGAGGCGGTCACAGCGACGGCCTGCAACCAATCCACCCAAAAGCGGAATCTATTTGACATCATTGTTGTGTTCTCTTTTACGCTTTGACTTTCAAACTTTTCTGCTATTGTTGTTGTTTACCTGTTGGTATTTTTACCTTAGCTTCGTGTTAGGCCCAGCAACTGTTCGACATCACGGCTGCCCGATTTCAACATGGCAAGGTCAATGGTGACAAGGCCAAGTTCACCCTATTGGGGCCATTACAGTCAGGCACCTAGATTCTGAGTTTCCAACGATGGCAACGACATTCCGTGAATGCTAGAAGCAGCTCCCGTATACCCGCTTACCCCCGATGTGTCTTTCTTGGAATCCCTTCATAATGTCAGAGAGTTAACTTGAGCATGGTTAAGCTCCGACAATAGGTACCCAAGTGGACAGCATAGCATTGAGTTGTCAATTGCAACTACGGTTTCCATGGTTTCCTCTACCATCTGCCCAGATCCCGATTCCCTGATGCTGCGCACACGAGACCCCTTGAGAATGCAAAGTCCACCTGCCTTGCTCATGCCGATGTCCACACACATGCAGCATGCAGCATCTGGCATGTTGCGTTTCAGATATTGGCGCCTACACCTCGTCTGTTGCGGTCTGCTGATGGCTGAGCCGCATGAGAAAGTTTCTCCTGATCGGACAACTCGGGGTCTTCTGAAGCCCGCTTCTGCTGAGTTCCAGGTTTAACAATGTCGAGTTCCAGTTCGACTGTCTCACGCAACATTTTAACCATCACCAAGCACCATATTCACCAATAGCACTATTCTACCTTTCTGTCAGGCCATACACTGATCTTCAATCCTACCAAGATGACGGCGGAGCCCATCTCGGACAAGAACACTCCCACTCTCACGCCAGTGGTTCCCTGGGTCAACAATGCTCCAGCTCTCACGCCGAACACTACCGCAGACAAAAACGCTCCCACTCTAACCCCGTATCGGCCAGGGGAGCAGTTCCCACTCGAGATTCTCAAGAGCACCGATGCCTGGCCGTTCGCCAAACTCCAGGATCCCGGTATTCATGCGGCTGTCTCAGCGGTCTGTAGCAACACCATGTCGCCAGTGCTGAATGTCATCATATTTGGCATCGACAAGTTCGGCGCCAAAACCCACTTCCGGGCTGTTCTCAAGGTCTACGACCGCCGGTTTGGCGAGCATCTCCGGGGTGATCTCTTCCGAAACCACCGGCCTCACAATGCCGTGCATGAAGCAGCATTCCAATCATTTGTTCACGAGGAAAAGATGGAGCCCTTTATCCGCGAGCGAGAGGAAAGCATGCGACAAAAAAACCTCCTCCCTGGCTGCGGGCACATCCTTGATGGCACCGAGGACGGCATCGCAAAGTTCGAGGCAGCCCTGTGGCATGAGTCGAAGAAGCAGTTCAGCTGCGAAACCGAGGCATACGAGCGGCTAGAAGATCTCCAGGGCAAAGCGATACCCCGCTTGTACGCCCATGTCCGGCTGACCCTGCCAAAGACCATCGTACAGGACGAACTCTTAGAATCGCCCGAAATAGCACCATACTTCGAGGTCAACGGTATCGTCTTGGAACGCATCACCGGATATAATCTCATCGACATGCATATGTCGGCGCTCTCTCCCGAGGATACGATGCTATGGTCGGGCATCGTCCAGTCCGCGGTCGACGCTGTGTCCGAGATCAACAAACGCGGCGTGCTCATGAGGGATTGCGGGCCTCGCAATGTGGTCGTCGACAAACACTCGCACACCCCCTTCGTTATTGACCTCGCGCAGTGCGACTTCAAGGACAAGCTGATCGAGGAGTGGAGAGCATACGGGCGGCACAAGAACGAGGGCTGGGATCCCGACACCGAGTATTGCAACGAGCTAAAGCTGGCCAGCAATCACGGGGAGGTCGGGGTCGTCATGACGGCGCTGCTGCAAAGCAGCGGTCTTAGTCTGGTTATCAAGTATCCAAAGTTTGAGACGCAGTCGAATGGGCGTTGCAAGCACCAAAACGGGTCGGGCGTCAAAGACGCAACCTGATTTCGTTGGTTCTCTCCTCTTTACCACGTCCATGCGCTCTCCCCTTTTCAACATACGCAAAGACTTGAGAAATCGCAGTTAACATGCCACAGCTTAGTGAGGGTTGATGGGAGACAATTCTCGTAGCCTTCAGCGGTTCTCTTGGTGTCCTCGCCAAGATGTATGTCAAGAGTCCGCCATTCTCAAACCCCTCCCAGAGTAATGGGGGTTGGGAACCGAGATCGCGCTCAATGGTTTCAAAGTCTTGGATAAAACGGGCATCCTGCTTCTTCGCCAACTCCCTTGCCCCGACCACCCGACGGAGAGTCAGGGTCACATTGATCTTGGTCCCGACCAGTACACTTTCTATCTTTGCTAAATGTGGCATTTTGATATGGATAATACGCCGTGGTTATTTGGGTGTGGGTTGAACCTAGCGAGGTCCTGTTATGTACCTTCAACACATCAGCTTTCAACTTTCCATCTTCTAGCTAATAATAATGCCCATACTCACCGACTCCTTAAAGCTCCATAAATTCGGCATACCTCGTCGAGATATCCAAACGTTCAAGTAACTTGACGCGAGTGTCAAGAGGAGGAATCTCAACTCCGGGCTGGTTATTTTGAGGTGTCCAGCTTCAACCCTGTCAGTGAATGCAGAGCGTATACTTGAGAAACTCACATCAGAACTCTCCCGTCGTCACTGGCCGACACAAAGAGGCGAGGGTCAACAGGAGACCACTGCACAGAATTGCAAGGTTGTTTGTGTTCCCTCAGACGCCGGACGAGCTTGCCAGTCTCCCTGCAAAACACCGAGATAGTGCCATCTAGGTATTTGAATATCTCGTCAGAATTGATCAATGGAAAATGACTGGATGTTTCAAAACGGCCTGCTCACCGTCGCCACACCCAAAAGCAAGCGACTCATCAGGGCCGCCGAGGCTGCACCCCAGAGCGTACTGGGCTTCGCCACCTTCGGGGTCTGAAAAATGCTGCACCGACTCGCCCGAAAGAGCGTCCATCAGCGCCATGCTGCCGTCCGTAAACCGGACCAAGACATGCGAGGACGTGCTGCTGCCGCACACGGCGCTGTGACGCAGTCCGGGCGGTGTGTCGATCGTGTGCACGAGGTTCTTGGTCGCGATTTCGTAGACGTGGATAGTATCGAAACTGTCCGAGGCCAGGAGCCATTTGCTGTGGTTGCAGACCGCCCACAGGATACATGGGAACCCGCTGGCCCAGACGCAGCTCTCGTCTCCCGTGACACTCGTTTGTATCAGTGAGGAGTTTTTTGAGTCGTCGGGTGACTCGTCGGAGGATCCTATTAGGATGAAGGATTCTGGGTCCGGCGTCCAGATGCAGGTGAGACAGGGCCCTGTGTACGGCCCAACGGTCCGAAGAAGGGTGCCGTTCTGGAAAGCCACAAGATTGGTTAGAGCTTCAGAGATATGCTCGTGAATCAGTGGGAAGGTTAACTTACGTCGGAATCCCAAAGCCTTGCATCTTTATCTATGCTGGCAGTTATCAGCATGCTATCATCGGGCGACCATGCTGCCCGGATAATGGGGCCTCTGTGGCCCTTGAGGGTGAATAAGGCCGTCCAACAAGCCAAGCTCCAGATGACGGCCGAGTCAAAGTTGCCGCAGGTGATGAGCCGGCGTCCGTCGTTGGAAAATACGACATGCCAGACCTGATGCCAATGGTTTCCCATCTCAACGGCCTGGAAATCAGCTATGTCGACGTCCGTCTCGTTGGTTTTCAGATTGTCGGGAAGCTGGTTTATGGCCGCTTGCTTGCCGCCGGTCGTCATCCAAGAGCTGCACAGTGTTGTGCTTGGTGCATCACTGGAACTCGCAGGGGCATCGAAACTGTCGACCCCAGACTCGGCGGCATCCGCCGTAGACAAGATCGCATGACCTCGACTGCGGGCGAGCGCGTCGGGATCCTGGCCTTCGTTGTCAATGGGATTGACCGTCACATCATGGCGGCCGAGAAGCGCCGAGGTGATATCTCGGTGTCCACGCAGCGCGGCCCAGGACAACGCCGTCCTGCCTAGAATATCTCTCCTGTCGGGCTCTATTCCAGTGACGCCGAGTAACTGCGTGACAACCGTGGTTCGCCCCAAGCTCGAAGCCCAGATAAGGGCGGTCCGCCCACGACAGTCGACAGCGTTTGGATTGGCATGGCCGTGTCCCAAGAGAAGACCGACAACTTCATCGTGGCCCCCGGCTGCAGCCCAGCTCAGTGCCGTTCGATCCTCTTCATCGGTATCATTGCTCCGTATGTCTTGATGGCTCAACAGCAATCTCACAACCTCCGTGTGACCCCGTGCCGATGCCAGGATCAGAGGTGTGCACCCTGTATAATCCGCCGCGAGAACGTCGACGTTGCCAAACTGCAGGAAGCAACTCACAACGTCGCTAAGACCCAACACGGCGGCAAATTGCAGCGGTGTTCGGCCGGCTAGGGTGGCTGAGTTGGCGAAATGCCTGGGGCAAGAGTCGAGGATTAGTTTCACTAATTCAATCTCGCCGGCCACTGCGGCGGTGCTGAGGGCTGCTTGGACGTGGTCAAAGCTAAAAGCAAGTGAATCCAAAGGACGGCCGCTGCGAGGGAACACCTGGACCAAGAAATGCTCTCCGGCTGCGAAGCGCAGGTACAGCGTCAAGGCCTTCCCTAGCTTGCCTGTAGGCTCAGGAAGTCGTCGGCGACCCCAGTCCTTCCGGTTATCCGCCTGCAACAATGACTCCAAGTGTTTCCCCGCTCTCTGGCATGCGTACCCCATCAATGGATACGGTAATTCCTTCCGCTTCGCCGCATCGGCCTCGTCGTAATGTACCATGTAGGCTATGCACGATTTGAAGATGAAGGAGTGGCTGTTGTGAAAATCCAGCCTAAACGAGGCTGGCACAACTCCGCTGCTGTGAAGGTAGTCCGAGACGGAGCTGTGGGCAAAGTAGATGACAACATCACGGGTCTCAGAAAATTTCCCTTTTTCGTCGACAGTGACAAGACCAGCCAGAATGCGCTGAATGGACGGAGCTTCCAAGAAGCGGTTGGTTGGATGAAAAGCAACTGAAAAGTCGTCCGACTCGGGCAACACGTCCACGTCGTCAACCTCAAAAGCGGCGACCTCGGCCGCCTCCGCCAGGGTCAGAAACCGGGTGGAATACGCAAGCCAGCGCAGGATAGCCAAGGCTTCCTCAAACTTATCTTCAGCTTGGATGCGTTTGAGAATGGCCTCGTACGTAGCTTCGAGGTCCTTAGGGAGCTTTCTCAGCGCCTTCCTGACGTCTTTTTCCCTCTCCTGCCTAGAGAGGGTCTGGATCTGCAGGTCAGCCCAGCGGAAGACGCCGTCGGCGTGTTCCGCAAGGTAGTGTAGGACCTCTTGCTTCAGGGGCTCCGACCACCGCGTGAAGGCACTGAGCTGCAAAAGCGTGCGGAGGTGGTTTCTGATGTCTCGATTGACCTCCCTCACGCGGAACGGGACAAGGTCCTTGGGGATCGGGAGGGCTTTGATAGCCTCCTCAATGTCCGGCTCGCGTCGACTTGTCACGAGAATGTGCGTGTTGCCGCGGTCGAGCCGGGAGAGTAAGCCGAGGAAATCAATCACTCGGCTCCGCAGCTCCCGTGGGGCGCACTCATCCAAAGCATCCACGACAATGTATGCGTTGCCAGACAGTTCTAGCAGATCCAGAAGCACCCTATCGAGGTCTTCCATCTTGGGCTCTGTAGAAGGAACGTAGTCTCGGTAGAGATTGATGAAGGAAAGCGGTGCTTCGTAACAGCGAGGGACCAAGCTGCTCGGCCGAATCAGACTTTTGAGAACCTGGACGATCAGGGAGCACTTGAACTGGCGCAGCGTGACGAGCTCGTTCTGGATGGAAAAGTAGAAGAAGGCGAGCGCGGCGACATGTTCGCGTTGGATTGTGTCGATGATTGTTGAGCTGAGAACCGTCTTGCCCGATCCCGCTACATCGCCAGCATGCTAGTTAACCTGGCGATGTCCTGAGATACCAGCAGTACGGAAGAATGGCTTACCCTTGGCATGCAACCACATAAAGGACCGAGGCTCACTCGTCCAAGTCTGGAATTTTCCTCGCAAAAACCACTCTCCTGTTGACTTGTCGGTGCGGAGATCTCGTGCTTTGTTGTGGTTGGCTTGTGGATCGAGATATGGCAGCCACGTCAGGTACTTCTCCCTGTCAGTCTCAGTGACGAGACTGTGTTGGGGCGACTTGGCCTGGATGAAGCCGGTAACGAGGTCATTGACGCGCGGGTCCTCCAAATAGGCTTCGGTAGCGGCCACGATAGTCGCTTGTTTTTCGTGCTCGTCCAAAACAACACCTTCCAAGCCACGGTCGACGTTGAAGCGGAAATAGCGTCCTCCTACCCCTAGATTCTCCTGGTTGCTATAGACGCGTCGTTCCGTGTCCTCCGTCTCGGTCGCCAAGGCCACCAGCGTCCGCTTGATCTCGGCCAGGTTATTGCCAAAGTCCCGGAACTCAGACTTGCCGGTCCCAATGCTCACGAGGCACTGGATCCTCGACGCGGCATCAGCCCAAAGCGAGTTGGCTTCTGCCAGAACCGACTCGACGGGGTTGTTTCGGCCTGTCGCGCCATCAACAAACTCTTGGAAGCCGATGCGTATCGGATCAAAAAAGGTCGATGCAGCCGAGGTCGCGCGCGCGGCTTCCCATATCTTCACACCGGCTGTCGACAAGCCGTCAACCGAGTCGGTGGTGGTATAAGATCGAAGCAGTACGGGCGTGTTGAGTGCTTTGGATTGTGTGCATACAAAGCTACCAGACAAGGTATGGCGGTTGATATCAATACAACCTAGAGCAATTGCTTTAGTCAAAAAAATGGGGACTTACACTTTACAGCGTCCATCCGGCTCGTACAGGAGTGCTTCTGCGTCGCCAGCGACCTCCTCGGAAGCGGCTTTGAATTCCCTGACGAGACTCTCGGATCGGTATTTTCCGCTCATTGTCCACAAATCTTTGCCCTTGCCCACGATGTTCATCTTGTTCCTCTTGGGCGTAAAGGCCAAGGCGGAAAGCTGCAAGTACTTGTCAATGCATTCAGGGACATCCATGCAAAGCCGGCCAAGCATGATGGCGATTAGGCTGTGATTTATTAGCCGACTTGTTGGTTCGCAGGTTATCTGGATTTCGTGTTACCCGCCAGTGCTGGTTCCACCGATGAGGTCGAAGTAGTCGCATGGCTTTGGTGGGGTTTCAGGGTTGATCTTCTTCATCAGGTGTTGAAGGATAATCAGGGAGGATAGCCCACGAATGCCGCCTCCATCTGCGAATTTAGTAGCCCAGCGTTAGCCCAGCGTCGAAATGAGGGGTTAGTATTTTGTCACTAGAGACAAAGCATCACTCGCCTAAGGAGAGGAGCTTGAGAGGCTGGTGTGCGCCTTTGTCGCCCATGGTGGTTCAATTGCGGTCTTGGACACGCTGAGGGTTTCTTTGGTGAGCGGAGGGGTTATGTTAAGAGAACATGGTGCTGTTCAGAATGTCATGGTTGACAGGTGCCCAATGTCCGCCGCGCTTCGATGCGCTTATGCAGCGACCAATGAATCCTGAGGGCGATACTTCAGCTCGAGCCTTGTGCGCCTTGGTCGGCGAGTGAATGGCAATGTCAACTTTCCATTACAGGCTGCCGGAAGCGAGAATAGCATAGAAAGGAAATGCGTGGAGGGATGTAAGCAGCTTAAGGGCAATGGACAAGGGGGTTTGAGAAGAAGGATGTGACTGCCTCTTAGAGTTGAGTCTGTACTAGTGTCTCATTCTCAGCTTCAGCGTAAGAGAGTTAATTCCATTGTTTATGTTGCTGTGGTGAAATGATTTTTCATGGTTAGACCACCACTTGGCCAATATTGATGCAATGACCAGATAAACCAACTTTGAGTTGGAGTGCGTAGTCTGTCGAAGAAACCAGGGCATTAGTTCAACTCACTTTCGTCGATTGTCCCTGGTGAGGATCATGCCTTGAGAGTAAATCGAGCACGGGCTGCCAGCTGACAGCGGCTGGCGCACACCCCACCTTTTCTGCTGTCGTTGACCAACGCAAAGCAGGGGAAAGGGATTGCACGGTCGCACCCTAAAATCTCAGCCTGATTCCCACCCCAGCCTTCCCCGCGCGGCAGCCATTGGCGCTGACAGCGTGACACGCGTCGCATGAACCGCCTCTTCTGCCTCCGGGGCCCAAAACAAAAGCCACAGGCAAGACGCAGTCCCCAATGGCATGAAGCGTCCGACGGGAAGTGAGCTTCATCAAAGCTTTTGCGCAATGCAGGCAGCACAACACACGCAAAGCAAGCACCTCAAAGGAACACAACACAGCCGCGGTCCAAGCTCGCTTGAGCCCTCCCGACGAAATTGAGACGACCGGGGATCCGCGTGCGAGGACCCGTCGATCTGCCAACTTCTTTCCCAAGCTCCCAAGCCAAGCTCCCAAGCTCACGGATGGGGATCCTTAGCTCTGGTGGCCGGGGAGCTTCCGGCGGCGGTGCCGGTGCAGGGGCGATTCCTGCCACCGGGCCCGGGGATGGCTGCTCAACGCAGCTAGCTTGGGTGGCGGGCGCAATTTCCCAGTCTCCTGGAACGACAGTTGACGAGACGAGATGGAGACGCGGTCCGCGCCTTGCCGGTTGCTGTGGAAGGAATGGAGGAGGTTGATGGAAAAGAAGTGGCCCCCGACTCCGTTCTCGTTGATACGAGACGTTATGGAGATGGGATGTGCTGCGGGACGGATCGCGACACCCATGGCGACGCTGCTGCGGTGGACTCGACCTGAGCTTCAGTTCCACCGAGCTGACCTTCGAGCTGACGTTCGAGAAGGCGAATTCGAGCAGAGGCTGAAGAAGCGCGAGGCTGAGTCGGGTGAGTGCCGGCGGTGCCGTTGACGTTCCGTTCCAAAAGCCCTCCACTTCGTGGCAGCGTCACAACGGTGTTGCTATTTGCTATTGATGGAATTTTCATCGAAGCAACACTGTTCTGGCGGGACGCCGAGTTCAGGCTATTCCGAGGAAGCCGTCTTTCCTCCATGCCTGGGCTCTTCTGCAACTGCCAAGGCACAAGAGGAGAGAAAGTCGGACGAGTTGATGGCCAACGGAGCCTGTACCCCGCTGCTATCAAACGTCGCTCCGGCCTGTGTGTTTGACAGTTAGCGACCAGGTTCCATTCCCTGAACCCCTGGGATGCAACCCCTCTTCAACGGCGACGCCCAAACTGGACATGGTCTGTGCTGGCGCCTCGACAGCGTCGCCAGATGGAGCACCCAAAAGCGGCAATCGGCCCTGTCCCTGCCCCTGGCCTCGTCATGGAAGTGCAACAGAAGCTCTCGCGAGGCCTCATGTGCACGCCAATGTGGGTTGCACATCAAAACATTCACCACCCAGGATGGAAAATTGCACGCTCCTTGCCCCGCTCTCGCGTGGCTCGCGGTGCCGGCCCTCGTTCACCTTCATTTGGCAGGGCCCATCAGACATCTTGATGCCCTTCCGTTCTCATGACCGTCGCGTCTTGGCGGGTTGACTCTTTTGGGATCGAAAACCCGCCTGGCGCCCCTTTTTGGTGGGGCCCGAGATGCGAATCGGTAAATTGGTGCGAGGCATTATTGGGACGGCCGGCGACCAGCCTCTGGGCGGGCCGTATCCGTACTGTCTCCACGCGCGTTGTTTGCTCCGTCATGCAACACCGTTTGGCCCGCGTCGCAGGGCATGACGGGGTTTCTTTCGACTGCAATTTCTGAAACAGCAAGACTTGCTTGACGGGCCTGCCGCTCCATCGTCTCCTCTCTCTTTGCTGAGGGAATGGGACTCGTCGAGTTTCGTCTGATGAATCCCATTTCTCTCCCACCCCACACCTCATTCCCCCCTGTTCCAGCCTGCCGTTCTGGATGGCCAGAGCACCGTTGCGAAAACGACGCCCGTTTGAGGCACTGTGGGGCTGATCGGGGTCTGTGTCGAATGAGGCTGCCGTCGTGCCTTGTCGACGTGCACCCAGCCACTGAAAGCTGTCGTGGACTTGTGGTGTTGCCAAAAACATGCGATGCGATGCCACCAGGAACCCCCAATTCCCCTCGTTCAACCGACGAATCCGCCGGTTGGCGAGGTGCGTGGTCGGTTCTCGCCAGCACCGCCATTGGCGCACTTTCCCATCTCCTGCCATCATTCCCCTCGAAAACAGCGGGTTTCGCAGGTTGTGCAGCCAATGACACAAGCTGTGTATGAAGCTCAGCTTGGCAACAGCCCAGTCGCCAACTGGAGCATCCCACCGGGTGCGGGTGAAGAGCGCTGCCAACCTAGGCTGTACGGGGTTCTGCGGAATTATTCATCAACAATGGAGACCCGGAGCCGGGCAACCGCGAAGTTGATGATTGCCACACGGCCAGAAAGTCGGGTCGAGGGTTGCTTGCCGGACCGATCGGTACGCGAAAAGACACGAAACGTTGCCCATCTCCATCCATCCAAGCGGACGTTTGCTTCCATCAGTCCCACCGCTCTGGCACACTCCCAAGCCTTTTCGTCTGGGGAGCAGCCGTGCACCGCTGCACGCCACCAAGCCTGCCGCCGGCCTGGGGTCAGCAGGAGCGAGCATCAGCACTTCGTACCCAGGGACGGGAGCCAGGTTCGCCAGGGCTGCACGGATTCACATTCTGTTTCCCAAAAAGCACAGCCGGCGTGATCGTGGAGCATCGAATTTTGCTTCTTTTCCTCTCTTCAAACCCCGGCCAAGGTCCAAATTGCGCTCGAAAAGACCCCGAATCACTAGCGAGATTGGGGTCCCCTATCGATTTTCTCGAAGCCCACACCCCTGGCCCCGGTGATTCATGCTAAGGACGGACGGGCCCATTTCGCACACAGAACGGCGGGCCCTCCTCTTCCACCAGCCCCGACTGATGCGAACACCGTCGTCCACCCTCCCCTCTCTCGCGACCCATGAGGGAGCTCCCGCCGCTGCTTTTTTGGAATCCTGCTTGTTCCGCCCGTTCCTTCGGTCCGCGTTGCGTTTGGCGTGTTTTCTTGCGGCCGTGATCCGTCCTGCGGCCATTTCAGAGGACGCACACAGTAAACACCGAGTTCAACTAGCCCCGGCGTCGCGCAACCCGCGACTTCCGGCACAGTGGCAACCGCTCCAGGTCCCGAGCTCGCGACGGCTTCCCCCTTCACCCTCGGCCCTCGCTCGTTATTACAGGCTCGCATCCGCTTGCGTCGGGCAGCAAACGCTGGACTGGATCTTCCCGTCCTCGTGGGAAGTAAAGCCAATTTCGATCGTTCCTGGCACCCGTTGCTTCGGTTCGCGCTAGCTGGGCTTGCTTGTTGCACTCTCGCAAGGGCTCAAGGGGCTCCGTTTTTGCAACTTCCCAGGCCCCGGCCGTCGTTCCACCCACCCGTCCTCCTCCCCAAAACCCTGCCACCACCTCAACCTCCTTTTTTCGTTCGTGCAATCATTTCACAGTTCATGTCGCTCTTTTCCGAGGCTACACTCGTCCACTCCTTTAAACCCATTTCTCCAACTATTTTCGCTCTTTGCACTTTCTCGACGACGCTTTGATCGCTCGCTGCCGATCTCGACGACGGTCCTCCGACTTGTGCGACCTGTGTCAACACCACCACCTCACCCACCCCCCAACGCTTCTGCTCTCGAGACAGTTTCGCTTTGGCTCGCCATCTCGTCGTCGCTCTTGAATGCCCCGGTAACACCCTTGTGGCTCTCGCCTTGTTGGGAGCTTGCTTGTTAGCAGCAGCCCGTCCCGTCGCAGCGCGTAAGGGGACTCGCCTGCTACCTCGACCTCTCGACCGGTCGCCTCGATTGCGACGCGCGACTCGACGCAGATTTAGATTCAGACCTTTGCCAACATGACAGTAACACACGACTTGACCCGCCGAGGGTCCACCCAGGTCATCAATGGGATGGCGCTTGAAGACAGGTTCGAGGTGCTCAAGGAGATTGGCGATGGCAGCTTTGGCAGCGTGGTTCTGGCCCGGGTGCGGAGTGCTGGCGCCAACGTCGCTCGCCGTGGCACTGTGGTACGTTGGTTGTTCGTCCTGGGTTTGCAATGTTTGTCCGCTGACCGTATACCGCCCAGATCGCCATCAAGACAATGAAGAAGACGTTTGATTCGTTTACAGCATGCATGGAGTTGAGGGAAGTCGTCTTCCTCAGGACACTACCGGCCCACCCGCACCTGGTCCCGGCGCTCGACATCTTCCTCGACCCCTTCAGCAAGAAGCTCCACATCGCCATGGAGTACATGGAGGGGAATCTGTACCAGCTGATGAAGGCGAGGGACCACAAGTGCCTGGACAACGGCAGCGTCAAGAGCATCCTGTTCCAGATCATGCAAGGCCTCGAGCACATCCACGCCCACAGCTTCTTCCACCGCGACATCAAGCCTGAGAACATCCTCGTCTCAACATCATCCCATTCCGACTACACCAATTCATTCAGGCGGTATTCCGCACTGGTGACGCCCCCATCGACACCGCCCACATACACCGTTAAGATTGCCGACTTTGGCCTTGCGCGAGAGACGCATTCGAAGCTTCCCTACACCACCTATGTCTCTACCCGGTGGTACCGCGCGCCGGAAGTGCTCCTGAGGGCTGGCGAATACTCGGCACCTGTCGACATCTGGGCGGTCGGCGCCATGGCTGTCGAGGTGGCCACGCTGAAGCCTCTTTTCCCGGGCGGAAACGAGGTGGACCAGGTGTGGAGGGTGTGCGAGATTATGGGAAGCCCCGCGACCTGGACGAACAAGTCTGGCCTTCCCGTTGGCGGTGGAGAGTGGAGGGAAGGGACCCGCCTGGCCGGCAAGCTCGGCTTTTCGTTCCCCAAGATGGCGCCGCACTCGATGGACACATTCTTGCCGTCTCCGCAATGGCCTCCGTCGCTCGCTCGCTTCGTCACCTGGTGCCTTATGTGGGACCCCAAGAACCGCCCGACATCAACCCAGGCGCTTGCTCACGAGTACTTTGCCGATGCCGTTGACCCGCTGCGGCCCAAGTCGTCGGCGTCCAAGATGCTCGGGCGGAAGCAGTCCGTTGTCGGGAACGGAAAGGACTCTGTCACATCTACACCCACCTCAGCGAAGCCTTCGTGGTTTAGGAAATCCCTGATTGGGCGCTCGGAGAGCACGGAGGTTATGTCTGTGGCACCGCCGCCCGTCCTCAAGGACACTCTTCCTCCCGCTCCTCGTCCTGCACCTATCCTGACCTCGGAACCCCCGGCACCAAAACCGAGGCCGGCCGCACAGAAGAGGGCAACGTGGACGAACGGACCGTCAAATGTTGCGCCGATGCCGATTCTCCCCACGATCCGCCCCATCTCCCCCCTCTCCGACGCTGTCACTGTTCAAGGAAGCGGCAGGGCGCCCCAGTACAACGACGCTTACGCAAACGGGATCCACAGGGTTGCCCCGGTCGATGACAAGGGCTCCAAGAAGATTGGTCGCCAGCTCTCGGTCGCGTCGAGCACCAATAACTACGCCGAGATTCACAGGCAACAAGCTGAGCGCGCGCTGAACGGGAACTCGGGCCTCGTCTCGCCCACGGGCGGCTACAAGGAGAGCTTCTTCTCGCATCTGCGGAAGCGGGCAAGGCGGTTCTCCGGGAGGCATCAGGCGCCCATGTCGCCCAGCTACGACGACCTCGAGGCACAGGCTGGCTGTGGGCCGTGGGGGAGCAACCGGTCATCCATGGTCATGGACAGCCCGCCTCCTGCGCCCGTACCCAAGGACAACTACGATTCTCTGGACAAGAAGATGCGTGATGTCTCGCAGGTTTCCGACGTTCCTCCCGCGCCGCCAGCACACCAGGTGACGCCAAGCGGTCACCTCAAGCGCCATCACTCGCTCCCCCACCACCAGCCGAGGTCTACGGACAATCTGCGGGGCCCGGTATCGAGCCGGACACGCAGGGCCCAGGCCACTCAGGGCGTGGCGCAATATGATGCCCCCGACGAGGAGGATGAGCTCCTGGACGAGGTCCTCACTTCAACCCACCGCGCCATGAAGCGTCTGGAGAGGGATGAGCAGCACATGAAGCAACCGTCCGCCAGCGTCATGGCGCTGATGAACCCGTACCCGACGCCCTCGCCGTCAGCCAGCGGCAACGTGATGCTCTTTGGCGATGGCAAGGAGGCCATCACTCCCCAGCCTCTGGACTTCAACAAGAAGACGGAAGAGTACAAGTGGCCCACGCCTCCGTACGACGAGAACGACTGGGCGGCATCGGCGTCGGCGAGCATCTGGGCGGCAGGCAACCGCTTCTAAACAACCAACAAACACAAACGGTCTCGGGTGGTGGTCTTTTGCTGCGATTCACAACTCTCTCTCTCTGTCTCTTTCCTCTCTCACTCACAAAAGTCTTTGTTCCTGGCTGGGTTTCATGGGACGGTGTTGGGGCTTATTCGCTTTCTGGGTGGCATCATCATACACTATCGGTCGCATCGCTCATTTTCGAACTCACTCAATCGGTCTTCGGTTTCAACTCGGCGGTTGTCTGTCACACACAGCTTGGGCGGACGCTCGGATTATTTTCCTTTACTCTTTTGATCTTCGCACATACCGCGCTTTCCGGCCGTGGTCGTCATCTTTTGCTGCTTGCACAAGCCTCTCTTCTCTTCAAATCTCGCGAATACCCTGGGGATGGATGTTGTCACCCACCTTGTTGTTGAAAGTACGGATTCTAATACTCTTGTTGTGGATTTTTGGGTTTCTCCGCACACACTCGTCTGTCTTTGATTCGTTCTGCCGTCGCAAATAACTACACAACTACTACTGCTACAATACCCCCCTTTATATAGATTGGAAGGAAGGATTTCTTGGTCGTCACCTACCTACCTACCTTGCCCACTTGTCCTGGCCACAGGTCGTCGTTGGTGTTTACAGTTTTCCTTTTGTCGCTTACATACACCACACCACACCCAACACAACATATCGTCATCATCAGATTACTCGTTTTTGGCTCGGTTGGAAGGGGGGAATGGAAGGAGGAGGAGGAGGATCTTTGTCATTTGGTAAAATCTTGTTTACCAGTCTACTATCTTTTATTACCGACATAGCACCACACATGTTGTCATACATATCTTTTTCTTCTCTCATATCTGCTACATACGTACATCCTACCTTTTTGCCTCCTGGAGAGAAACTCAGCCATCCGAAGAATCATCATCATCATTATCCTCCGTCAATCATCAGTCATCTATCAATAATCGCTGCTCCGATCGAAATGAGGATTGTTGTGCAATTGCTTGTCTGCTTGCTTGTGGTCTTGTGCTATGCTATGCTATGCTATGTGATCTGCCTAGGTTGAGTGGTGTGTTGCTGTTGTTCTCCAAGACATGTGTGTCTCTGATCCTTCCGCAACGCTGGGACGATCATCCCCACGCCAACCAACGCGACTACTACGTGCCTTGTCGGGATGATGCCGTAATGCTGATGTGGGTTTCTTCTTTCTTGAAGATCGTGGGAGGAGGTCTCAGTTTGGAGTAACTCTTTTTCTTTTGGGAAGGGAAGGGGATCGACTTTCCTGATCCAGTCTTACATGGCGATTTATTTCGCCGTTGAGTGTGTGTACACGGCGGGGATCGACTTTCCTGTTCCGGATTTAAGATCGGAGCGTGGCTTGTCTTGGGTCTTTCTTGTCTCGGTTTATTTCTTGTTCCTGTGTATGTAGCGCTAAGATGGGCGTTTGGGGGGTCGTCCATCCGAGACATGTGGGTGCAGGTGGCCTTACGGAACGGTGGGGGGATGGTTACACGGCGTGTTTCTGGTTCTGTTTCTGGTTCTGGTCGGGCTGTTTGTTCTTTTTCTCCCTTTTTTTTCCTTTCCGTTTCGGTTGCTTTTTCGGGTGCGGATTGGACGCCACCCCCTTTTTGGTGTCTCTGAATGGATCGGTGGTGGCCAGTGATCGGATGCAAGCGGATGGACTTCGGATGGGATCCCGAAGGTCCAATGGGTTTTGATGAGTTGACACTGTGCTGCATTGAATTCCAAGTTTGGCAATATTGAGGTTCGCTGGTTGTCTGCCCCCTCTGCGTTCCTCGAAACATGTTCCCTTACTGGGGCATGCTCAACGGCAAATGTCTGCCTGCCGCTGCCTGGGTCTTGGGGTTGCCGACACCTTCTGCCTGGAGCGACTCACCTCCGTTTAAGTGTTTGCGAGTCGTCATGCATGCCGTGTGTGCCTTGTGCCTCAGGCTGCGTCGTGGTGGAGGTGCAGGCAGTCAACAACCCAGCCCCTGAAGAATTTTGGCTCCTTCTCACGCAACTAGACACAGCCGAGAGGATAAGGCATGAATTGCCTGACTCGACGAGGGTTTGAGGTGGAGGATGGCAGCCATCACGTGACTTCGCAATCGTTGTCGTCAACCCGTCTGGTGTTGTTGACGAAATCTCCACTTTTCAGGCACAGCCCGCTGGCCCCTGAGGCTCCAGCGGGGCGGGACCCCGCGTCAGCCCAAGTCCCGAGTCCCCTGCGCACACACCACAGCAACCCACAAGGCAGGACAGGCAGCAGCATTCGATACGCCAGGACTCAACGACCAAACCCGCCAGTCCGTCACACGCGTTGCCAGCCCGCGTCACAGCATAGCGTTATCGATCTGCGCTGACTGTTTACTCGCCGACCCCTTGCGCCTGTGCGTCACTACACTTGTTGGAAACCAAACTGCCCCTCATCGAATCGAGTCTGCCTCCGTTCACCGAGGTCCCCGACTTCTTGTCAGTTCTGTCCCGTTTGGGCTTCGCATCACAGGCGCCGCCTGGAGGCGTGAGGATTAGCCTTGCCTTGGGCAGGACTTGAAGGTGTCTGTTGGGGGTTTGGGATTGTCTCCCTTTTTTCTTCCTTTTCGGTGTCATCCTTGAGAGTGACAAACTCTGGGGAACAGCCTGTGTTAGACGGTCCTCGGCGCAAGCCGTCCCGCTTGTCTCTGACGCGGCCGCTGCTCTTGTGCGTTTTGTCTCGGCTTTCTGTTTTTATGCCATAAACTTGTAGCATTTTTGGGGGGACACACAGAGTACTCGCCGTCACCATGAGCATCTCCCTGCCCCTGCACCCGTCCCCAAGCCAGAGAAATCGCGACAGCAGGAATTACTTCACAAACAACCAAACCACGTCGGCCGAGGCCATCAATGGCCCGGTAAGAGAACCGGCCAAGGACCCCCCGCCGATTAACGACCGGCTTATCGTCGGCGTTGACTTCGGGACCACCTTCTCTGGGTGAGCTGCTCCACTTCCCTTACTCACGCCCGGCCTTAGCTCCAGGGGTTGGTCTGGCTAACACCAACGCCAGGGTTGCTGCCGTCTACACCGGGACACCGGACGACATTGAAATCATCAAGACATGGCCTGGTGGGAATGGCATCACCTCTGACAAGGTCCCGACCGAGATATCCTACGACGTACCAGCCAGTGCTGCCCCGGGCGGCACCCCGACGGTGAAATGGGGTTTCCAGTTCAAGCCCGAGGAGTCGCGTCTGCGGTGCATCAAGCTGTTCCTTGACCGCTCGCAGAAACTGCCCTTCTATGTCAGCCCCCTGGAGACGGCCGCTCAGCTGAAGCGGTACAACAAGACCGTTGTCGATGCCGTGAGCGACTACCTGACCCAAATATACAAGCACACCATGGACACCCTCAGGCGGCGGTACGGCGAGTCATTCATGGCGTCAACTAAAGTTGATTTCGTCTTGACTTGCCCTGCCGTGTGGTCTGATGCAGCCAAGAACACAACGCTGCAGGCTGCCGAAAGAGCGGGCATGGGCGCCCAGTCGCAGATCCAGATGATCAGCGAGCCAGAAGCGGCAGCCGTTTACACACTGAAGGCCATACAACCGAATCATCTGAAGGTCGGTGACAACTTCATCGTCTGCGATGGAGGTGGAGGCACTGTCGAGTGAGTAGCCATGAGCCCATAAGTAGGCTTACATAGCATGCTGACGAGACTAGTCTGATCGCTTACAAGATCGTGTCCTTGAATCCCATCCGGGTCGAGGAGTCCGCCGTTGGCACGGGAGGGCTGTGCGGCAGCGCATTTCTCAACTACCGGTTTGAAGAGTATGTGAAGAACCAGCTGGGCCAGAGCCGGTTCGATGAGATGAAGACGAAGAAGCAGAAGACATGGCAGATGGGTCTTCGGTATTTTGAGGAGTTTGTGAAGCGCAACTTCAACGAGGACGAGCATCAGGAAGTCAACATCCCGTGAGTGAGGCCCAAACATGAGGTGCCATCAAGACCGACACTGACCCCCCCGTAGATTCCCCGGTCTCCCGGATGACGAAGCAGCCGGCCTCGACTCGGGCTTCCTTGTCATGTCAGCCGACCAGATCAAAGACATCTTCGAGCCCGTCGTCAAGGAGGTCTGTGACCTCGTCCAAGGGCAAGTGGACACCCTCCGCGCCAAGGGCGGCATCGTCTCGGGCATCATCCTCGTCGGCGGCTTCGGTCAGAGCGACTACCTTTACCGCCGGCTCAAGAACCACTTCACCAGCGCCGCCCCGCCCCCTTACAGCGAACGGCCCACCAGCTCCAACATCGACCTGCGGGAGCGCCCGTCCATCGAGGTGATGCAGCCCGTCTACGCCTGGACGGCCGTTGTCCGCGGCGCCGTCCTCCGCGGCCTCGAGGGCAACATGGTCATCTCCCGCAAGTCCCGCATGCACTACGGCACGTCATACGCCACTGTCTACGACGAAGCCAAGCACTCGGTCATGGAGCGGTATTGGTCACCGCTCTGGGAGCGCTGGATGGTTTCAGATCGAATGCAATGGCACATCGCCAAGGTGA
>Ga0247823_10001199_pt1 | contig 21574 bp, 12 predicted proteins | sample 13C_PalmiticAcid_2_FD_192426 | JGI IMG/M metagenome (GOLD analysis project Ga0247823, IMG submission 192426) | Soil microbial communities from agricultural site in Penn Yan, New York, United States - 13C_PalmiticAcid_Day30 | ecosystem: Environmental > Terrestrial > Soil > Agricultural land... | reverse complement strand
TTGCTATGTTTATTATCATTGAGCCCGCGCTTACTATACTATCTTTAGCTCACCGGTCTCGCTCCTTCTGACGCCATCCATGCAGCCATCGACGAGGCATTCAAACGCGACTCTCAGTCGCCGTCCTCCAGCACTGCAAACGACCCTGCCAACTGCGAGGGCAGAGACAAGCATTCTTTAGATTACGATTCGCCCAAGACTGGCGCCTCGGCCACCCTAACGATAGGAGGATCTCTAATGTCCCCCGGGCCTGCAGGGGAAACGGCCGACCTGGTTGTCTACCCGAGGGACGCTCTCGGCTATTTCTTTCCGCTTGATACGACCTTGCTGTCCATCACAAATTCGGCGACAAGGGACAAGTTGGCTGATGTTGTCTGGACGTCCATCCCCGAAGGCTACCAGACGACCGTAGCCAGACCCGCCGAGCAGACACCTCTCGTCGTTGAGTACCAAGGAATGGACGAGTTGACGCGGAAGTTCCACAATACCATCAAGCCGAACACCAGCGTCTTTTCGCTTGGCAGATCCCTCTTGGAGACCCCGAAGCCGTGCGCGTACAAGCGCAAGGCCAAGATCGTGCTGGTTCCCTGCGACCAGCAAGGCGTTGCGCGGCGAGGCCCAAACGCTGTTCCTCCGGATGTAAATCTCACTGCTGAACTGGTCAACACCGACCCTGACGGCATCGCTCCTGTCTTCGGCGCCTGTGGAGGCAGCTGGGTGGTGTACAATGATTGCCTCGTTCTTCCGTTTACCCTGCAAGAACAGGGAGAGCACAGACTGGCCATTACGGCAAAGAACGGCGAACCTCCAATCGTTGTTTCCATCCCCGGCGTCCAGGTCGCTTCTCCCGAGCACTGCCTCGTGTGGGGACCGGGGTTGGTTGGCGGCGTCCCAGATGAAACCTGCTGGTTCCACACATATCTCTCCGACTACGGCGGCAAATCGTTCCAGACGTGGGCAGAGACGGATGAGTCGGTGGAAGCGTTCCTTGAACTTCCAGACGACAACAACAACAACAACAACTCCAGGACCAAGCTGAGCCGCAAAACCAAAGTCTACGATGCAGGCCATGGTACTCGGACCATGTACTTGGAATACACTCACCAAGGCCCCAAAGAAGGAACCGAGTATTTCATCCACGTCGAGTTTTACGGGATTCCCCACCCGCTCAGCCCCTTCAAGCTTTTGTCAACGCACGACCCGTCCAAGGCCAATGTGCCGCACTGTGTGTCCAAAGTCACTACACCAAGGGGTCCGCAAGACCAGAAGCAGCCCCTCCAAGTGGCATTAGGCGAAAATTTCACGTTCGAATATGCAAACTTTGACAAGAATGGGAAGCCTTGGTGCGGCTTGGGTTGGGATGTGACCTGGGGCCCGGGAGAGCTGAAAGAGGCGCTGTCTGTTGCTTCGGAAAAAAATAAAACTGGCAGGAGCGTGTACGAGTGCTTCTTTGACAACTCCCCGATGGACAAAATCTGGAAATTCACACCATCCATCCAGCGCTGGATGCCCGAATTCGGCAAGACGATATTCTTGGAACCGTTCGAGATCAAGGTGGTCGCGTCAAGAAGAGTCGTCACGACGTGCGCCGTGGTGGGTGCAGGCTTACACCCGGCACCAGGAAAGAGATGCGACCTTGTCGTCCGAGGAGCCGACCAGGACGGCACTCCCCTGTTGCCGGAAGAAAAACCGGGCTCAGAAAAACCAGGGGCGGCGTCCTATCAGCTGTATATCTTCGACGGTGCCAACCCAACGGTGCCCCTGGAGACACACCGCGCAAGGACCGAAACACGCGGAGAAGCACGCCTTTGGTACACAGCCCCATCTTCGCTTCCGAACGGCATAATCCTAGTCCTCCAGCCAAGAGAACCATCAACCTTTTCCGAGCGCTTTCTCGTCCTCCCACCCGACGACCAGACCAGATCGGACCCGGCGCAGTCGTTTATCCTCTGGCACGACTTGACTCTCCAGAGCATTAGCACCGCAACGCTCTACGCCGTGTCTCAAGGCGGACAAAGACGTCACGTCGGCGGCGACATCATCCAGGTCAGGTCGGTCGGCACACCGGCCATCATTCTTAGCGAGCGCATCGTCGACAACCGGGATGGGACGTACACGATCAACATGTGGCTCCCACGCGAGGCCCTCATCACCCACGCCGGCGCCCAGCCCAAACTGGAGGTGTGGATGAACGGGACGCAAGTGCAGGGCAGTCCGCAGGTTTTCCCCTTCCCGGCGGATAATCCGCCCCCGCCCTTCGCCCGCGGCAGGATGCCCGATGCCGGGGTAGATGGGCGCTTGCCGAGTGTTACCGCGGGAGACAATGTCAGTTTCCTGCTCGAGTGCTTGAACGCGGACGGCAGCCGGGCAAGCGGCATGGCCAAGATGGTCACGGCGTACTTGCGGGTGGCCGGGTCAAAGACGGGCGAGGCGTTGCGGGGCGTGGCTACGCAGGAGGGGGCCGAGATGGTGGAGCTCGCCTTTGTTGTACCTTCTGTCGCGGGCGAGTATCTGTTGTCTGTGTGGGTGCGGTCCGTTGAGATCCAGGGGTCGCCTTACAAGGTCACTGTTGAGGCACCTTTGCCGCAGTAAGGAGAATGGGCAGCATTCCCCGTGTAAAGAGTTATCCTGAGCACGTGGCTGAGGGAGTGTGGCAGCGTTTAGCCGGTATAATTGGACCAGCGTAGTACGGGGCAGCTTGTTTCAATGGGTATGGTGATTCTACCGACAGGTCCTGTCGCCGCGGGCTCAGGAATTATATAATGTAAGACGGGTGTCAACACGTTGATATCAGCATTGAGATACCACAACGATATCGCTATCCCTTCTCCTCCTTCACCATGCGGCAGCGGCAAAACCTTGTTCCTCTCTCGGGTGGGGCCGAGACGGAGCGGGGCCGGGGAGCATTTGCGGCTCGGAGAGACCCGCTGGCCCGGGCTTGATTGGCATCTCGGCACGGGCTTGGCATCGGCACTGGACCTCCTTCCCTTGCGCTGCCTGCTTTTACGTCGCCTGCCTTGCGCCGCCCGCCCATCCTGCGTTGCCATATTGTGCCGCCCTGCTCGTTTTTTGCCGATCCGCCGTCGATGAAGGAGGGAAAGGGGTGGACTGCCCTATATATAGTCCTCTCTCAATGCTTGGAACCCTTCAGGTGACCTTGCCCGCAGATCCTTCGTCCAGTACTTGCCTTAGTATCAATCTCGACCCTCATTGACCTCGTCCGGTACCGCTTCCATCCAAGCATCAACGCCGTTCTTGTCCCGCCCCCTTTCGGCGCCCCTTCCCATATTGCGAGGGGGGCATGGCATTCTTACTCGAGTAATGCTCTCCAGAAATGATCAAATTCTTGAGACAGACAGAGGGCTGCTGAGCATATGCAGCTGCTGCGGGGGATGCCCCTCATGAAGCGCACCCTTGGCCATACACCTTTTGTGTCATCCTTTCCCCCCGCTTTGTCAGACCCAGGTCACCCAGAAGGTTCTCGCTAGGTTCTGGCAACAGCGCAGGAGCTCCATGACTCCTAACGGCTTCTCTCATCCTGCGGCGTGCGGTCGTCCGCCTGGCCTCCTCGCCTTGGTCGGGCTCCAGTTCGCCGCTGCATAACACCCGGACGTCGCTGGTGGCAAATCGCTTATCGAGTGGCTTGCCTGCAGCCTTCTCGAGTAAAAGAAGCTTGCGGTTGGTGTCTTTGCGCGTCACATGCCGGCCGTTGGTCTAATACTCGATGTTCTCGGTGACGAACACCTTAAGCTTGTGGACCTGGGCCTTGGCGAGAGGCGTGAGCTTGAAGGCGATGGGCATCCTCCCACCGATGGGGAAGCTCTTGCCTGCAATGATGATGTTGTAGTGCAGCTGGTCCTCCCAGTAGCGGCTAATGAAGATCGGCTCAGCCTCCACTCGCCGCTGGGCTCTCACTCACCGCCGAGCTCCTCCTCCTCGCCGGCCTTCCATTCCCCGCCGCGCTCCTACCTCCTTGCCGGCCTCCCACTCCCCGCCGGGCTCTTCGAAACTGCGCACCACCATTTGGACATTGATACATTTGCATTGCGCTTATTAGAACCCTGTGGCTTCACCGAATCATTACCGATCGTTGTGATAACTCAACCCTTTCAGAGTGTTTGGGTTGGACGATCCGTCACAGAGCGCCGTCGATCTATATTGATCCTGAGCCTTGATGTCTGCCCCTTTGTCGATGAGAAGCCGTGTCACGGCCTCGTAGCCGTTCTCTGAGGCCAAGATGAGTGCCGTCGATCCAAAATCGTTCCGAGTATTGACGTCTGCCCCTTTGTTGATGAGAAGCTGCGCCACGGCCTCGTGGCCATACAATAAGGCCAAGATGAGTGCCGTCGCTCCATCCTTGTCCTGAGCATTGACGTCTGCTCCTTTGTCAATGAGACGCCGAGCCACTGCCTCGTAGCCATTCCATAAGGCCAAGATGAGTGCCGTCGAAGTGAAATTAAATTGTTCCAGGCTGTAGGAGATTGGAACGGAAGTCGAGGGAGAAAAGGGGGTTGGTTAAATGGTGTGAAGGCCATCCATCGGGCCTCAGTGCATGACCGGGGCGTTGGTGGCTGCATATCGACTTATTTCGGTGGGTTTCCCGAGAAAATCAAGAGTGATACCGACTGCCCGGGTTTGCCTGATGTCCACATCAAAAGGCTTCATGCCAGGCGCTCGATCCTTTCACATGGCTCCCACGGATCTCTCCCCACGGGTCTCTTCCCACAGATTTCTCCCCGCTGACTCACACGGGTGCGCCTGGTCGATTCAATCAAACAAGATAAATGGAGAATTGCACTTTCTGCAAGCTCAGTTGGTAAAAGGAGACGCGAGCTTCCGTGGGATGCCGAGAGCCGGCGTTTAGCCAGCATTCGCCAGGGGATAAGGAAGGCCAAAACAAACGGGATCCAAGCAAAGCTCTGCGATGGCATTGGCCTAGCACCCTCAGAAAGAACCAAATACATCGGCATGGCCCAGGCAGAAGGTAGTGAACGTGGTTGGCTACCTTGGCGGCGGCTTCCTTGGCGGCGGCTTTCGGCGAACCGCGACGCTAAAAGCGCCTTGCAGATTTGAGGTATACTACGCAAGTACCCAATCAAACGAGCCGACCACAGCGCGCCCAAAGATAGCCAAGAAGCAACTGCCCAGCAAGAATAGCATAATAATCGCCCTTACACTCACTCGTATCCTCTTCTCCTCTACTTCTTCTCTACGGTTGACCCTAGAGGTTCTACCGGCGTTCTTTACTATCACCTCGTTCCGCTTATTTATCTTTCTTCTACGCCAATCTCGTCTCTTCTCTCGCGTCCTTTACTAGTAGGCTAATAGTCTATCCCTTAAGTTTGCGGTAGAGCACTTCGATTTCCACTTAGGACTTAGAAGGGCCAACCTGTCAGCAGAACCACTAAGGCAAAAAGGAGATCAGGGACTGTGGGATCTGAGGGATCCCTGGAATACGATCAGGTAGCGATACGCCGCCGCACCCTGAACAAAAGGGGGACTGAACCCCTCTGCATCCAAAGGGAGCCTGCTCCCTAAGGATCAGCCTTTGTATCCAGCTTTGCAAGCACAGCAGAGACATCAGCCAGACCGTCAGTGGTAGCCTCCGAATCGGAACCATTTCCCTAGACAAGATCCTTCGTATAATAGCAGCGCTGAACCATCTTCCTCGACAAGTGAAGCCTATTATGAGAGATCCCTAACACAACCGAACCTAAAAACCTTCTATCTACTATAACTAAAACCTTCTATTATATTAATCCCTACTAGGTCTAGGCCGGGTATAGGGGTCCTCTATTATAATATAACTAAGGCTAGTTAATAAGTACTATTGAGCCTACTAGATAGGACGGACGTTCCGAGGAAAAGATATCGTTAGTATAGATCTTTTATTACCATTATTACTACCTATAGGAGAGTAATAATAGCCTCGAGAATTCAGGCTCCTGGCCGGCCAATAGTATCTCTTACTTGGAATGTCCTACTATATTTTCCAGACCCTACGACCTAAAGTAAGCGTCTTTAAATATCCCTAATCTTAGGTACCGAGAGACTAACGTACTTTATCAGCAAGTACGCCAAGAAGCATACTCGGCCGTATAAGTGTAGAATACGCTAGTGTAACTAAGTATTCGAGCTCTAGACCGGTCTAGACCGACACCTCAAAGAGATGTACGATTCTAGTGCGCCGCGGTACTTTTGTCCCTGGAGAGATGCCGGCTGCGGAAGCAAGGTCGCTATAGAGGGGACAAAGCGGAAGAAAAACTTGAATAGGCGTGTCAAGGGTGCGCATAAAGGACAGATGCCCGCGCCGCCTGATCCCGACCAGCCAAACCCCGACAGGGCAGTGTAGCTTAGCTACCAGTCAAGACTTCTCAATAGAGCTATATACTCTCAATGCTTCATCTGTTCAATCTTGAGGCCTCCCTACTGGCTTCCCTGCCTATTCCACCTCGCCACCTTTCTCACTTGCGGGGCTGAGCGGGAGACCCACCTCCCAGAGCTAGCTGGTCCCCACTGGGGCTGGTGGCGGGTCCGGTGCATTGATCGGCTAATCTGCATGCATTAGATTGGCAAGCTAGCCCTGTACACGGCCGCCGCCGGCATCCACCCGGACAAGACGCTGCCCATTGTGCTCGACTGCGGCACCGCCAACGAGACAAATCTCAAGGACCCGCTTTACCTCGGCCTGCGCGCTAAGCGCGTCTCTGTTGCCGAGCAGCAGGAGTTCATGGACGAGTTCATGCAGGCCGCCGCCGAGGTCTACCCCGACATGGTGGTGCAGTTTGAGGATTTTGAGAGCGAGAAGGCCTTCAATTACCTGGACCGATATCGGAATGCCCACAAGTGCTTCAATGACGACATCCAGGGTACGGGTGCTGTCGTCCTCGGCGGGTAAGTGTTGATCTGGACCCCCCACACACAACTTACCAAACTTTCACGCAAATGCCTAACCCTCTTTTTCTCCAGCTACATTGGAGCTGTGAACCTGTCTAGCGTTCCCGTTGAGGAGCAACGCCTCGTGTTCATGGGCGCTGGTTCTGCCGGTGTCGGTGTCGCCAAGCAGCTGGTCGAATACTACACCAAGCGTAGCCTATCGGAGCAGGCCGCCAAGGACAAGTTCTAGCTCGTTGACACCAAGGGCCTCGTAACTAAGGACCGTGGCGATAAGCTCGCCGAGCACAAGAAGTACTTTGCTCGGTCCGAAACAACGGCCATCAGTTCCGCACCCTCGAGGAGGTCATTGAGTATGTCAAGCCGACTGCCCTGGTTGGTCTGACTGCCACGTATGGCGTCTTCACCGAGTCGGTCGTCCGCGCCCTCAAGGCGTCGGTCGACGCCGGCGGCCGTGGACGGAGGCCTATCCTGTTCCCTCTGAGCAACCCCCTCACCAAGGCCGAGTGCACGTTTGAGCAAGCCGTGACATGGACTGACGGGACCGTCATCTTCGCCTCCGGCTCGCCCTTCTCCCAGTTCACTGTTAAGATTAACGACCAGCCTGTCACGTATTACCCCAACCAGGGCAACAATGTCTACGTCTTCCCCGGTATTGGTCTCGGCGCCATCCTCTCCAAGGCGAGCCGAGTGACGGACAATATGATTTACACGTCAACGGCCGCCCTGGCTGGCTCGCTCAACGCTGAGGAGATCCATAAGGGCCTCATCTACCCGCGCATCGAACGCGTCCGCGACGCCAGCTTGATTGTTGCCCGCGAGGTCATGAAGGCCGCGCGGCGCGACGGCGTCAGTTAGCTGCCGGAGGAGTAGTGGCTCGAGTGGGAGGAGTGGGGAGACCCGGCTCTCGACAAGTACATCAAGGCGCACATCTACGACCCTGAACTCTGAGCCTGAGGCACGTTCTCAAAAGGTGTTTCTTGTCTGTTCGCCTTGGCTTCAGCACTTTGGTCGGCTCATACGTCGCCGGCGTTGCGTCGCTTACCGTCCCATTCCAGCAATACCTCTGAAAGCACTCGCCACAAACCCCGGGGACTGCGTCCCCGTCATCCACAAGCTGCGGTCTAGTATCGCAACAACCCAAGCACGCCGGCCACTGAGCATCCACGGTCGGATTCGCCATTGTCGCTACCTTGTATCCGTTGAGAATAATTGCCTGCCACTGCTCGGTGGTGTATTCCGGCTGGAACGTCGTGACGTTGGAGTAGTTTGTGTACGGCGCATTGGGGAGGTAGACGATCAGTGGTCCCGGACTATCGTTGTCTCTTCGGGGCTGCACCCAAAGAACCTCGGCCTCTTGTTGAGACCGAGGTTGATAATGGTGTTTTGGTCCGGGACCGTGGGATTTTGTCCCCGGGGCGGGTCGTAGTAGCCGCTGATAGAGCGTTGGTACGATGCCACGAGGGAAGTGCCTTTGGGCCAGTGCGTAGTGGTATCGGTGGAGCCGCCGACGGCGATGATAACGTCGATGCCACGACAGAACCAGAGTAAGGGGTGGAACGGGACGTTTTGGAGGTCTTCGCCGCTGTTAATGAGGTCAAGTGTTAACGATTTGGCATTATGGTATGTTGTGGACTGCTAGTGGAAAAAGGGGTTGGGCCACATTAAGAAAGACGAATGCTAAGACTTTATATCCTATGGAAGCCGGTAACGACCCCTAGGAACCCGCTAACGGTCGGCCGAGCTTAAGCTCCAGTGGAGAACTCCATACAACGACCGAAAGCTCCCTCCTCCTGAACCAGTAATCGAGTTATGGCTGTAAATGTCACCATATCAGCATTCTGCCAAGAGAGGAATGCTTCATCAACAGGAAGACACTTACACACTGGAGTCACGAGCCGTATTACCTCGCAGATCCCGACCAGGGAAACCGGAACGACATCGCCGCTCTGCGACTGCTCCAGCTCTTCCCCGGCTGTAGATGCTGCCTGAGGATTTGCCTCGGCTGCGAATACTTACGACTAAAAGCTTATCTTTTAGGGTACGAGGGGTCAAAAACCAGAGGATCTCGGGATCCAAAAACGGGCGCCTTTTCTCCTCTGTTAGCGCTGTCCGTTTTGAAAGAACGGTGAAACTGGCTGCGCCGCACAACCGTTCAGCGTAATGCAGCAAGTGCGGCACAGCGGCCAATTGAGCACTGCCAACGGGCACGGCTCCGCCCTCAGGCAGCAGGGGAAATGACGAGCTGAGAACGCCCTTCGCGATTCGGTCCCGCGCGTTGTTACTGAGAATACGGCTGCCGGTCACCATTCGACACATCGGCGTCGGTCAAGGCCGCACGGGCCGCCGTCACCGCCGAAGCTGACCCCGGGGACGGTCAGGGTTGCAGCCGGTCGAAGAAAACACGGAAGTACCTCATCATGCGGGAGCAGGTCTTCGGGATCGGTGACGACCACTGGGTCACTTTCGCAAATATTTTTCTGGCTCCCAGCTTACCCTTTCCCCTCTCCCGAAGACGACAGCGAGTCCTTTGTTCGCCCTGAGAGCCTGATGCCACACGCGACGCCACTCACCTGCTCGGCTGCCTCTTCCGAGATGGCCAGCCGCACGCCCCGTTAACAACCAAACCGCTGCGTGGGATGACACTATTGATAGTTATTGGGAGAAGTGAACCCAGAAAGCCTTCGTCAGCAGTGAAAAAGCCCTCAAGGACCTACGCATCTCCAGGCATCTGCCTACCTACCTCCTTAGATGCCTGATATTGATGCAGACAGTCTCACCCTGACGCTCAATGACAGTAAGACAATGACAATGCAGTCAACAACCTCACCTATCAATGTCAGATCTAACTTGCGTGAGGAATGGGGCTGTTGGGCTTCCTAGGACACCCGCCATCAGCGGTACCTTTTACCATCCAGTTTCATCTGGGGGTTGGCTTGGTCCCTTGTGACTATCCAGGGCTTGAGTCAGTCGAGTTTGAACGGCCTTGATCGCCCAATTTTGTCGAGCCTCGGTCGCCCCTGAATTGACCGGTCCTGCAAGGGGCGGTGACCCGTGCCCATCCTGCGGCCGCTGTGGGCGACACGGCGGCAAGGAGGCGACATGTAGACTCGACGTGATCCATTGTGACAACCATTGCACTAAGCAAGAAAAGGAGTGATACTAGAGGAGTAACCAAAAGTAAGGGGAGAAGGAAAAAGAGGAAAAACAGCTAAGGGAAGGGTTTAGAGGCGGGACTTTACGCTGATGAGAAGGAAGTACGGTTTGATGAGACCGAGTATCATGAAGAGGATGTCTTTATCTTAAAATCCATCCTTTGTTCCCCTGTCAGTATACATAGATAAAATCCTCGTTCTTGAAATCCGTCACGTCCTCGAAGCCCCTGTCGCCCACATTGTCAGCGGCCTGATTCAGGACATCCTCGTCGTTCTCGATCTCTCTGTTGTCCACCATACTCAAGTCAACAATCTTCTCGGGCTTCCCCAGCGCCACGCGCGCCTTGGCATGCTTCACGTTCAAGACCTTGATCAAGAGCATGCCCAGCCCCGTCAGCACCGCCAGCGCAACGAAGAGGGCCAGGTTGGCCGTCAGGCCGCGCGTGTAGTGGGGTTTCTCGTCGGTACGGAACAGCAGCGGGCCGATGATGTTGCCCGTGTTGGAGCCGATAAAGAGCATGGCTGTGGTGACCTTGCGCTTGGTGTCGCCACCCGTGTTTTGGCCGGACCACGAGTATATGAGCGGCGAGATGCCGGGGTACACCGAGATGATGTAATAGCCGAAGAGCAGTACGGCACGGTCGCTCGCGGCCCGGCCCACGGCCAGCAGGATGGAGCAGCCCGCAATGGGGCCGATGCAGAGCAGCATGAGCACGGGCGCCTTCATCCTGATCTTGTCCGAGAGCCAGGCTCCGCCAAGGGTGGCGACCAGCTGTACGGCGCCGAATGGAATGTTGAAGAGAATCGTGGTGAAGCTGTCGAAGCCGAAGGACTGGACGATCAGGGGGCCGAATGTTGAGATGCCGCCGCTCGGAATACTGGAGTTGGATTGCAGTCAGTTATCGGTCAACCTTCTTTGTTTGGGTTGGGCGTTTGGCACGTACGAGATGACAAACATCAGGGAAAACCAGAGCCAGGTCTTGAGATCCAGCATGGCCTCCCACACGTGTTCCCACTTCCAGACACCCGAACCAATACCCTGCTGGTTCATTCGCAAGCGTTCGATGGCGATCAACTTATCATCGCCCTTCAGGAACTTGGCCGTCATGGGCGAGTCGGGCATGAAGACGCTGCGCGACGGGGGATTTGTCAGTCATCGGCCTTGAACACTCTTTCTTTCCCAAGGATTAACCTAAGAGTGTTGAAACTTACAATGTAACGATCGACCAAGCCAGGGTGAGGCATCCGCAGAACAGGAAAATGATCTGGTACGGGTGCAGATGCGAGTTGATATGGCCGAGACCGTAGGTCAACAGACTACCCACCTGTATCATCGGGTTCAGCCTGTCAGCAACCCGCAAGAACAGCCTCGGATGCGTTGGGAGGCCCAGAACGTGGGATGAAGTATCGTACCATATTAACGACGCCCAACATACAATACCACGCAGCATTGCGCTTGGTCTGCTCTCGGCGTCTGTACCACATCTGTACGACAGCAACAAATGTAGGAGCTAAATGGCACAAGGGACTCCCAATTAGCACGCCACACTCCGACGAAAGGGGGAATATGGGGATCTGGAAAAGATGGAATATCAACTTACCAACTGCAGACTCAAAGATACCAAGGAAAAGCCGCGCGGTCAGGAGGCCGGTGAAGTTGTGCGCTGCGATCATGCCACAGATGATGGCGCCCCAGGCAAAGACCATGACGGCCAGGAACTTGCCGATCGGGAATTTGACCAAGATGTAGGCGACCAACGGCTGGAAGACCAGCTGGGCAACATAGACGACGGACCCGAGCCATGAGTATTGGTCCCCTTCGAGGCCCGTATCTTTGATGAGGCCGAAAACGCTAGCGTACGAGAGCGTGTTCTTGTCGAGGGACTGTAGGCAGTAGATGAAGAGCAGGATGGGCAGAATGTGCCAGTCAATCAGCTTCACCACTCGCCGGCTGTCGCCATGGGTGACCACAATCTGTTGGTCTGTCTGCTTCAGGAAAACGGTTGCTTTGTCGAGGCCCCGAGGCGAGGCGGCGTCGGTCCGGCCGGCAGCAGGCTCAACGGCATCGTGGTTGTTGGCGGGCTTGGTTGGGCTGGCCTCGACGTCCCGGTCAAGTGTCGTGTGCTCAATGTGGGCGGGTTCGAGGCCGCTGTAATCTCTGTCTTTGGAGTCCGCCATCGTTGAAGGGGCAAAACAGACAAGGAGCTGTTTGTCCCAGCGCGACTATTAATCAGTGGGGAGAGATTATCGGAACAAGCAGTAGGTAAGACTGCAACCCAAAGCTGAGGTAGCGGTTCTGTCGATCTGTGTTTTTATAAGGCGGGCATCTTCTGTGGAAGTGATCCGTGGGTTTGGTCGAGTCTGAAGCGGAACCGCAACCCCATGGGGAGGCGATCAGCTGCTCCATTTGGGCTACGTATGCGGGGGAGGACAGGGAACCCGGTGCGGAGATGGGCCAGAACCATGGTGGGGACGGATATCAGTTCGGGATGCCCGTTGTTGTGTTGTGTTATCAGGAGGATTGTGATGGCCGGTGAATGGGTAGAAGGCCCGAAAGGGAGTAGATTCGCCACGGCGGCCAAGGGCGCCGGCAGGGATCGGATTTCGGCTGATTTCTCCGAGAATTGGAGGCGTCACACCTCACTGATTGGACAACTACACCAGGATTGGACCAGGACGACCTGTCTCTCCAACTTTCCCCGCAACTTGGTACCTACTCACTCCGCAAGGAGGCGCCTGGCGATGTTGACAGACAGCTCCCAGATGACTACCACTGCCCAATGGATGGGGAGGACGACGAGCTTACATATGGGACGACGCGGGTGTCAGAATTGACCCGCAGGACTGCCCCCCGCCTGCCGCTCCGGTTTCGCGACTTCGCGGGGTTCGCCTCCTGTTAAAAAGAAAGGCGTCCATGTCGTGTTGCTGGTACAGCAGCGAGGAAGTCTAAGCACCTGTTCCCCTTCCCTCCAGTTTTCCCTCATATCCGAGTGTTGGCCCCCTCCCCAATCACCGGTCAAGCTCAAATACTTCAACCTTTTCTTCACGCCGACATGCCGCCTCAAAGAGAACGCATTCCCTCCTCCTGGACTCTCAGTCCGTCACAGCAGGATGGTACCAAGCCCTCACTGGAGCTGCGCTCCTCCGACCCCTCCTTACCATTTGAGTTCTCCTTCGAGACCGTTCGCTCCAATGTCTTCAGGACGACATTCAAGTCGGAGACACATCCGGTGCCGCCGTATCCCAGTGTCCTCCCGATTGAAACAAAGCTGGACGGCGTTCGGCCAACGATAACGTCGATAGACAAGAGCAGGAAAATCCAGATTGGCGACATAACAGCCAAAGTCGATTTCGCCGGCGAGACACCCTTAGTGTCCATCTCGATCGAGGGCCAGAAGTTCCCCATCCTCCAAGACCTCCCTGACCGGTCCTATGTGGTGGACGGGGAAGGGATTGCCCATTACACGCGCTACAATCGCAACACGCTGCACGTCGGCCTGGGCGAGAAGGCGGCGCCCATGAACCTCTCGGGCCGCCGCTTCGAGCTCTCGGCCACAGACAGCTTCGGCTACGACGTGTACCGGACCGACCCGCTGTACAAAAACATCTCGCTCTTGATCAACGCCACCCCGGACGGCTGCGTGGCCACTTTCTCGACCAACCAGGGCCGGGGCCAGTACTCGATCGGCGCCGAGATGGACGGCATGTGGGGCTTCTACAAGGTCTACCGCCACGACTACGGCGGCCTGGAGGAGTACACCATCGTGGGCAAGACGCTGAAGGACGTCGTGCGCACCTACGCCGACCTCGCCGGCTACCCCTTGCTCGTGCCCCGTTGGGCATTTGGCTACCTCTCGGGCGGTATGAAGTACTCGATGCTTGATGACCCCCCCGCGCACGAGGCCATGATGGAGCTCGCGCGCAAGTTCAAGGAGCACGACATCCCCTGCTCGGCACACCAAATGTCGTCGGGCTACACCGTCTCGGCGACGCCGCCCAAGACACGCAACGTCTTCACATGGAACCGCCACCGGTTCCCGGACCCGGAAGGGTGGATCCAGGAGTACCACAAGCACGGCATCCGCCTGATTGCCAACATCAAGCCGTATGTGATCGGCAGCCACCCTGAATACGAAAAGCTCAAGGCGGCGGGGGCTTTGTTCACGGATCCCCACACGGGCAAGACGGCCGTCACGAAGCTGTGGAGCGCGGGTGGCGGCGAGAGCGCCGACGGCGGCCACATCGACTTCACCTCCCAGGCCGGGTTCGACTGGTGGTACAACGGGGTTAAGGAGCTGGCCCGGCAGGGCATCGACTGCATGTGGAACGACAACAACGAGTACACGATCCCGGACGACGACTGGCGGTGCGCGCTGGACCTCCGTGACCTCGCGATCCCGGCGGGCGCCGAGAAGCGGCCGCAGGTCGGCGTCTGGGGCCGCAACATGCACACCGAGCTGCACGGCAAGGCCTCGCACGACGCGCTCGTCGCCATCAACCCGGATGCCCGCCCCTTTGTGCTCACGCGCGGCGCCACGGCCGGCACGATGCGGTTCGCGGCTAGCACGTGGAGCGGCGACAACGTGACGAGCTGGGCGGGCATGAAGGGGGCCAACGCGCTGTCGCTCAACGCGGGCATGTCGCTGCTGCAGTGCTACGGGCACGACATTGGGGGGTTCGAAGGCGTGCAGCCGACGCCGGAGCTGCTGCTGCGGTGGGTGCAGCTGGGCATTCACTCGCCGCGCTTCGCCATCAACTGCTTCAAGACGGCCGGCGGCGACAACAGCGTCGGCGACGTCATCGAGCCCTGGATGTACCCGGCCATCACGCACCTCGTGCGCCGCGCCATCAAGCGCCGGTACGCGCTGCTCCCATACGTCTACGGGCTGATGCTCAACAGCCACCGCACCGCGGCGCCGCCACAGCGCTGGACCGGGTGGGGGTACGAGGCGGACCCGGAGGTGTGGACGGCGCCCGTCATGGACGGCGAGACGCAGTACTGGTTCGGCGACGCGCTGCTCGTCGGTGGCGTGTACGAGCCCGGCGTGGCCAAGGGCCGCGTGTACCTGCCCCGGGCGGCCGACGACGGCACCGACGAGGGCTACATGAACACAAACGCGCCGTTCCAGTACCTCGCGCCGGGGCAGTGGGTCGACGTCGACGCCGAGTGGCACGGCGCCGGCATCCCCGTGCTGGCGCGTGTGGGGGCGGCGATCCCGGTCGGCCGGGACGAGCAGGTGCTGTCGCCCGGCGAGGAGGAGAACGTGGCGGGTCTGCCCCTGGACGACTACCGCGGCGTCGAGATCTTCCCGCCTCGGGGGCAGAGCAAGGCCGGCCAGTGGCACGAGACCACCTGGCTCGAGGACGACGGCGTGTCGGCGGTGGCGAAGAACAGAGTCTCGTCCTACACGTTTGCGTACACGGCCACAGGCACCGCCGGCGAGATCCGGGCCAGGTTCTCGAGGGATGAGTCGTCGGGTTTTGTTGCCCCGTGGAGGACGCTCGTGGTGATTTTGCCGCCCGGTGATGAGCGGAAGGTGGTGAGCGAGAATGAAAAGGCTGTCGTGGAGCTCGGGGTGGATGCGCTGGGCAGGAATCGGTTCGAACTGCAAGGGTGATCATGTGTGGCAAGATGTATAAATGAAGAAAAGAAAGAAAACGGGCGGATTGCGATTCTGCGGATACCATGGTTCATGGTAGCGAGTACCTAGTTCTCCCTGCCTTGCATCTTAATATATCCTGCAATCCTGGTTCTCCAAACCAGCTTCTCCATCTGCCGTCACCTGTTGAGACTCTTTATCGCAGTTCTATCCATAATTGGTAGAAGCGCTCATCGTCTGGGGGGTATGTCGTGAGCAACTCAGAGCCGTCGAGAAAATCAGCGTCGGTTAATAACCCTCACTGCTGGCAACGATTCTGTACGTCGTCGTGGGAAAAGATCGTGCCACACTCAAGGAACAACACCAGCCCGTAGTCCAGAAGGTCTATGCGACCGTCCTGAAATGTGGCTGTGTGGAAACACACATTAAGGTGCCGCCGTAGGAAATACTCAAAGAACCTGAGTTCAAGCCGGGCAACAGGGCAAGACGGTTCGAAGTGATTTGGCCGTCCAGAGTAGAGAAAGGCATCCTTCAGGAAACCCTCAACCATCGTAGCATCCTTTCCGGGGTCCGGCATCAATGAACGCACCATCAGCGCGTCCTGGTTGCTGGTGAGACTGACGTGTGCGGGTAATGACACTTCCACGGCTCTCCACGCGCCAAAGAACACTGCAGCCGCCGATGACGGGGAGGGTTCAGTTGGGAGAATGCCCTCACCGCATTGACAAAACGGCGATTGGGGCGGAACGGCCCGCAGCACAGAAAGTTCGCGGAGATGCTCGACCACCCAGAGCAACTTCATCAGCTCCCAGACAACGAGGTGTGCGTCTGAGTGACTGGTGTCGGTGCTGTATGTGTCCACCAGGGTAGTGAGCGGGCAAGTCGAGTCTTGACGGCTGAGACAGAATCCAACTCGGCCAAAACCCTTCTCATAGCGAGCCGGCATGTCATTCATCGCCTGTCAGTCTTGAAGGATGTCTTCAAGCAGCCAGTCAGCGAGAGGGGCAAAAAGTGCGTCTTGGGCCTCGATTGTAGCCTCGAGGTCGCACACAGTAAAAGACAAGACGAAGTCCACCCATCTTTGGGTAGGGTGGTTGGTCAGCAGCGCTCGGATCTCGAAATCCCGGTGTGCTTTAATCTCCAGTAATGGCTCCCAGTAGGTGCCAGCCAGCGCCGCGCCAACAATGAGGACCCTTAGGATCGCATGGGATACCCGGGCCACCACTCATCCATACGGTCTCGCGCTTCAGGTGTAGAGATTGTCGAGGTCTCAATATCAGCAGGATAGCGCACCTCTAATTTGCAGAACAAACCTGCAATGGCACGGGAGAGCCGATGGAGACTGAAGGCGGCCTGCAGTTCTGAAAGTGTTGGTTGTTCCGGGCCTTGAAGGTGGCCGGGGGAAACACGCATTGGCGGCAACTCGCCACGGCGCTCAGCATCGACAATCAGCTGGATTACGCGGGCCTAGCGGCATCCAACGACGTTAGCAAGGCTCCCATACGACGAGGACAGAGGCGGCGGGTAATATGTGACATGTTGTAATGGAGGGCACTCACCGCTACAGCCGCAAGCCGGAAATGCGGGATCTCACGCGGCCAGACAGGCCAGAGAGCCGCGGCCGCATGTTGCCGCCAAACATCGTAAATATGTCGGCATGCCGAGACGAGGGCGAGGAGTTCACGCGTCAAACCGCAACACTGGAGGATGGAGCGAATGAGTTCGGGCCCAGACCGAGCCAAGAACCCCTCCGACCTCGTTGTCATGCTGGTCCTGGCAAGAAAACCTGCGAGAAATGCGGGCAAGACTGTGATATTCTTTGGCTGTGGTAGTCTGTCTGTGTATCTGGGAAGGGAGAGTGGAAGAAAAAGTGGGCGGGTTGGCAGCCGTGGTGATGCAGGCCAAAGCGGGTCCTTGCGACCAAACACAAGAGCCTTGCATGCGAGGACTAGGGAGAACGAGTCTAGAGGCAAATTAGTAAGGTGAGGACACTAGTTGGTTGTTTCGGCTGATTCAGCGGTTTTCGAAACGAATCTGGAGCATGATTGTGCCATCCGAGATGAGGAAAGGGTCCACAGATGACCGAGACGTGAGCCAATCACGCACCCCGTTAGGTGTCATGTTGGGAATGGCATGCCACGAGGCCGGATCCAAGCTATGGTATTTATTCTCCGAAGCAGAGCTATTGGAAAACGTGAATCCTTCAGATACCTCAGCCAGATTTGAGGTACTGTAGATACCACACACTTACCTACCTTACCTTGGGTGGATACCTAGGTAGATACTCCTCAAGAACGAGCCACTCACGACCCTTGGTGGATGACGACCTACTGTTCAGGCGAAGTCAAGTTCCTGGTCCGTCATCGGTGCTATAGGCCACGCAGGGTCTGGCGTTTACCAAACCCCTGAGAAGGATCCCCTAATAAAGTTAAAATGATCGACATCGCTGCCGCATGTATGTACGTGTAGTGTATGTATACTAGTGTACATGCCAGCTCGGTGCATTTCGTGGCGACAGAAGCCGGATCCAGCCCCAAGCTGAGATCCACGGAGTCCACTTCCCCGCAACGTCCAACGATCCAGTCTCCGCATGCGGGGTAAGCAAGGAAGTGGCGATATATTTATCGTAAAAGCCGGAGAAAACCCCAGCACGCCGATCCTACGGCCATGGGTGGCATCCCTCCATCGGGCCAGACCCTGCATACGCCGAAACCTGATCACATCGAGATGTCCGAGTCAACGCCAGCGGGACGCAAGAAACGGATTCCGGTATGTCTGCCGTCGCTTCACCTCAGCCGACCCTCACCGGGCACGTGCATACATCCAGTTGGACCGATGACGATGGAAATGGCCCTGTTGCATTGCTGACGTCTCGGATGCCCGCCGCAAGAAAGCTTGTGGCTCATGTCGAGTATCGAAGGTGAGTTGATGGGCTGTGCCTTATTGATTGTACCCGGCTCCTATCTCATTCGACTCACTGGATCCCCCAGGTAAAATGCGATGGGCTGCGTCCATGTTCTCGGTTAGGCTTGCCCACTCCGGTGACAAGGCCCAGCGATGGGGACGTATAATTCTAACTTGGGCCGCAAGTTGTCGTACCCTGCTCAAGGTCTGCGAGTTTGTGGAGCGGCCAAAAGACCCCCATGAATCGTGAGATCCCTCTTCTGCCACACTTCAACAGACAAACGCTGAAGACATTGGGTAGGAAAATTGAGGCCTTGGAACAAGAGGTCGAGGCGCTGAAAGCACAGTTGAACCCGGCATCCAATCCCCTTCCGAGCCCGAGCAGCTGGCCCGGCATGCCAGTCGGTGATACTGGGGCAAGTCTCGGTCGGCAGAGGCCTGATATGGTCAGCGTTGGCGGAGAGCAAGCCGCTGTTATTAGTGGGCACGTTAGAACGGCATCGCCGGTTCCATACCGAGACTCCCCAGGGACCTTTGTCTCCCTGCGCAGTACTCCGTCGAGCACCGTGTCCCCCAATGCAGGAGCTGCTGGAGTTCCAATCTGCATTCCCGACGCTGCCCGACTGGTACCGACGGCAGTCGCCTCATCTACAGGCTCTCAGAAGCGGGGCAGAGCGCATTTTGAGGCTGGGACTCCGCCCACGGTCCCGGATCTCGACCCCATTGGTACCGGCGTGATGACTCTCGAAGCCGCCGAGTCCTATTTCAATACCTTCTTCTCCGGCTGCGACCGCTACGTGCCCGTCTTCGATCCGCTACACGACACCTTCGAGAGCGTCCGCTATCGCAGCACGCTCCTCTTCAGCGTCATCTGCTCGGTGGGCTGCCGCGTGCTGACCGGTGCCGAGTCGCACCAGACCCGACTCCTCGGCGCGCACGCCCAGCGGATGGTCAACATCGCCATCGCCGCGGTGCCGGGTCGCGGTCTTGCTCAGACCTGCGGCCTTGAAACCGTGCAAGCCTTGCTTGTGCGGGCCTGTTACACGCCCGAGCGGTCGCTACTGGTGGCCGTGGCAACCCGCATGGCGCTGGAGACGAGCCTGCCGGAAGTCTATGGCGTGCTCAGCGCCCGATGCGTGACCAATTTGAGGGTTGGGTCCCTCGGAGGAGGAGGACAGAGGGCGTCTTCTTCCGAAAAAGCTGCCGCCGTCTCCACCGACGACGAAGACGGCGCAACGCTGATGCGCAAGACCCGAACGTGGCTGCACCTCTTGATGATGGGTCAGATCCTGCACGTCGACGCTGGCGGACCCCCCGGCTTCCGGTTCCGAGGCGCCGCCCAGCGCTGCCGCATCCTCCTCGACAATCCCTTCTCCACCAGCATGGACCTGTACCTCTTCTCTCAGGTCGAGCTCAACGCGCTGAGGACCCGGATCCACTCCGCCATCACCCACTACGTGCGCACACACGCAGCAGCAGCAGCACCACCCCCCGTCGCCACCCTCGGCGACGACGACAACAATGCCAACAACAACAACGACGACGACACCCACGACGACGAGCTCATGGAGATGGTCGTCGACGCGCGCATCGACATCAACGTGTGGTTCCACGACTGGGCGCGCATCTACGAGCGACACACGGCGCGCATGCCCTGGCTGGCGCCCAACCTGGCCGTGCAGCGGTGCTGGGCCGACAGCATGGCCATGTGCGCCGCGCTGCGCGCCGCCGGCATCGAGGACGTGCGCGCCATGTCGGCCGCGCAGTGCGCCATCCTGCGCATGGCCCGCCGCTCGCTGTGGCAGCACCTCGACATCATCCTACAGGAGCCGAGGGTCTACCTGCGCAGCATCCGGTATGCCATGGACTTTGTGTGGGCCAAGAATGCATTTTGCTACCTGCTGCTGTTGAAGTTGTTTATTTTGTTGCCGGAGGAGGATGGGGATGAAGTGCTGGGTGGCGTTGGCGGTCGAGGCTGCGGGGAGGAGCTGGTTGAGAAGGGGTGGATGCTCGTGGAGGAGCTCAGCAAGGCTGGGGGAGGTCTGAACAGGGATGCGGCGGCACACAACAGCCCGAGCAGTCTGTACTTGCATCTCGTGCGGGTCAGCATAGAAAAGTTCAGTCATGCTATACGGTCCAGAGGGAGCCAGGGGGGAAGGTCGGTCGACTCTCAAGCACAACATGGCGTCGCCAAGGAAGTCAGGGGGAGCGGACAGGATGCGGGGTGGCCGCCAGACGAACCGCAAACCGAGCTGGAGTCGTTCGTGCCCGAACAGTTTGTGTTCGAGTGGGACTTTCCAGGACTGACATTCTTTTCGTCGCCCACGCAAGAGACCGGCTGGCTGGATGAGTTGTTCGCCAGTGCCTTTGACGGGTCTGACAACACCTGCTACCACTTGGGCTGGACGTCGATGGACCTCCATTTCTCATAGACACAACAAAGCATACATCCTTGTAATACCTGCCGGCTCGACAGCGATCAAGCGTTCAAAGAGTGATGATATTGGATATCCGATGCTTCCTCGACCGTCGGCCTCGACCACATCGGCTGGCTCAGCCCCAGTGACCTTTGTCACCGACTTGCGGATAGCGGCCACCAGTTCCGGAGAGTTTATGAACTCGATGCGGCATAATTTAGCGGGGATAACCGTGAGCCTACGAGGAGGAAGGCGGAATGGCGCCCGCTTTACTCACTGAGGCGGCCCCATGGGACAGAGGCGGCGAGGAGTAGAGGCAGAAAGGGATCACGAGAGCTGTACTCGGAGTGATCGGGGAACACGCTGTCTCCGTTGACGGCAAGCTGCATCGCTCGCATCGGGGTAGCCATGGTTTCCCCTTCATCGTCTCATGCCCCCCTGCATGCACCCCTTCCAAATTTGCCTTGCCACAGGAAGCAGGTGAATCGCCGTGAGACCGGCGGGTTCGATCCGGAGTAGTGCCGGGAACAACCCCGGTCTTTCAAGTTCCGCGTGGACATATTTAATCCTGCATGCCTTCCCTCCCCGCGCTCTCAGGCACGCT
>Ga0247823_10001198_pt1 | contig 21584 bp, 18 predicted proteins | sample 13C_PalmiticAcid_2_FD_192426 | JGI IMG/M metagenome (GOLD analysis project Ga0247823, IMG submission 192426) | Soil microbial communities from agricultural site in Penn Yan, New York, United States - 13C_PalmiticAcid_Day30 | ecosystem: Environmental > Terrestrial > Soil > Agricultural land... | reverse complement strand
TCCCGGAACCCGAGAGCCCCAGCGGAGGCGGCCTTCTAAGGAAACCAATCCTCCAAGTCAACCAGGCTTTTCAGCCCTTCCGCAAACCCGGAAACCAATGCCCCGGATCCACTTCGCAAAGCCCGTCGCCGAACCCCGCGCCACGCCCGTTCCCGAGCGAGCGGCGGATATACGGACACAGCCCCGAATCCACAACCCTCAAATGACAGAAATACGAACTATCTCAACGAACCAGAGTCCACGACATTCAACAGGCCGCCCCCTATCCCGCCGCAATATAGGTCCGCAGACTTTCAGCTTCCTGGGTCGCCTCGGCGATCTGACACTTCACAACATCTCCGATCGAAACGATGCCTGTCAGGCCGTCGCCGCTCAACACCGGCAAATGACGGATTCGCCTGTCGGTCATGCGTTCCATGAGCGTCGCGACGGTCTCGGTGGGCTGCGCATAGATCACGTCAGTCGTCATATAGTGGGAAACGGGCCGTTCCAGCGCCGCGATCCCGTCCTGCGCCACGGCGCGGACCACGTCCCGCTCCGACAAAACACCGACGACGTCATTTCTGACACAGACGATCAGCGCCCCTACCCGCTTGCGATCAAGTTCGCCGCAGGCGTCACCCAACGCCACATCGGGCGACAGGGTGAAAACGACCTGTCCCTTACCCTTCAGAATCTCGGCGACCAGCATGGCGTCTCCTTCCCGTCTGAATGAGAAGCGACCGCGGACCGGCCGCTACACAGGGAAGATCGCTCAGACGCCCCCGGGACGCAAATCCGGTGGCGAGCCGAACCATCGCCCCAGAGGGCCGATCGCCAACAGGCCGAATGCATAGCCGAAGAGGTGCGCCTCCCAGGCGACGCGGGCTCCCTCGGCGCCAGGCGCCCAGCCGATGAGGCCGACGACCAGATTGACGCCCATCCACGCCGCCGACGCCTTCAGGACCGCCGGATGCAACAGCGGCGACACGCGTCCATGGCCGCCCATCAAGCGCGTCGCCGCACCGATCAGGCCGAACACGGCTCCCGACGCCCCGACAAGCGGCGCTTCACTCCCGGGATGGCACAATCCATAGCCCAGGGCCGCTATCACGCCGCTGGCTATATAGAGAACAACGAAGGCCAAGGGCGCGAGGCCCCTTCCCAGAAACCGGGCGACCGGCGCGCCGAAAGCCAGGGCGGCGACTGCGTTCATCGTCACATGCGTCCAGCCGCCGTGCAGCAGCATGGAGGTGAAAAGACCGCCCCACTGCCCGCGCGCCAGATCGGCGCTGCGGAAAGCCATGGACAGGCCCTGGTCCGGCAAACGCTCCTGAAACCAGTAAAGCACAGGCATGGACGTCGCGATCAGGACCGGCAGAAAGGGAGCGTTCAGGATCTTTTCACGCGGCGCGCCGGCCGGTTCGTCCGCTGACTGTTGCATCCTGCCTAGATGGACAATGTCGCCGTTAACCTCAAGGCGTCCCAAAACCATCATTTCCGTCTGGCACGACCGTTGCTGAGTGAGCCGCATAGACATTGCGGAGCCTCACATGCCGTCCCAAAGACTGACACTGCCGATAGCGACCCTGACGATCAGCCTGATCGTCGGCGTCGGCGCTGTCGCGGCCCAATCTTCGGGCTCGGCCGGCGCCGCCCAGTTCCAGGCCGGCTACGGCGGCTCGCGCTACACCACCGCCCAGAACGCCACGGGATCGACCCGCGACGCCAACGGCAACCGCCTGATCGTCGACGGCATCATCCAGGCCGGGGCCAGCAGCTACTCCAGCAGCAGCGCCGGGGTCTCGGCGGGCCAGAACGGATCGGGCTCCGGCGGCACGAACATCGGCGGCGCGACCGCCATCGGCAACAATCTGAACGTGGTGGTGCAGGGCAACCGCAACACCGTCATCGTCAACTCCACCCAGACCAATACCGGCAACATCACTGCCGGGACGGCCCTGAACGGATCGCTGGTTTTCCCATGAGCACCAACATCTCCCTGCGCGCTCGCGCCGCTGTCGCCGTCGCCGCCGTCGCCGCCCTGCTGGCCGGTTGCGCCAGCACCAGCGCTGGTCCCTCGGGCCAGTACGCCAAGCCGATCGGCAATGCTCCGGTGACGTCCAACCCGACGCCCTATTCGACCGCGCTCTATTGCCTGGCCGACTATGCGCGTCGCTACAACCTGCCCTCGCCGCGTATGGCCGTGGGCCGGATCAGCGATTACACTGGCACGGTTTCGGCCGACGGCGGCCGCCAGATCACGCAAGGCGCCTCGCTGATGGCGAACACCGCCCTGGCCAAGGCCGGCGCGCGGATCGTCGAGCGCTACGACACCTCGGTCTCCGAGCTGGAGTTGCGCTACGCCAACAACAAGCTGATCGGCGACGACCAGCCGAACGGCGCGCCCCAGGACGCCGCCTACCGTCGCATCCTGGCTGGTCAGGTGCCCGGCTCCGACTTCTATGTCGTCGGCGGCATCACCGAGGTGAACTACAACATCCGTTCGGGCGGTTTCGACATCGCCGGCGGCGAAGTGGAACAGGGCGGCGGCTCGGGCCTGCTGACCGGCAAGGTCTTCGTGATGAACGTCGCGATCGACCTGCGCCTGGTCCAGACCACCACTCTCGAGGTCGTCGATGTCGTCTCCTACCAGAAGCAGATCGTCGGTCGCGAAATCTCGGCGGGCGTGTTCGACTTCCTGAACGGCAACGTCTTCGACATCTCGGCCGGCACCAGCGGCATGGAGCCGGTGCAACTGGCCGTCCGCGCCCTGGTGGAACGCGCCACCGTCGAGTTCATGGCCAATCTGTACGGCGCCCCCGGCCCGGAAGTCTGCCTGAACCCCGCTAACGACCCCCTCGCCGACACCCCCGTCGGCCCGACCGGCGGCTTCTATCCCGCCTATGCCAACACGGACACGAACAATGGCCAAACTCGCGCGGACCCGTCTCGCTGGCACGATCGTCGCGACAGCGCTGTGCGCGGCAGCCGCTAACGCGGCCGTCGCCCAGGATCACGGTCTGGTCCTGAACAACCAGTTGCAGCTCGGCGACGTCGTGGCCGGACAGACGCTGAACGTCGACGACGTTCAGCGCCCAGGTCACCTCGTCCGCCGCCGCCAACGGCAACAGCCTGATCGGAGGCACTGAGGGCGACGCCCTTCGTCTGCGCTCGTCCCAGACGATGCAGGGCGACGCGGCCGGTTCGACCACCCTGACCCTGGGCGGCGACACTCGCGGCCGCGTGACCAGCGTCACCCAGGCCCGGGCCAACTACCTGGCGAGCACGGCGATCAACGCCCCTATGGCGGTCGAAGCAGAACAGACCGGCGACGGCGATGTCACGGCTTCATCGCGCATCACCGGCGTCGATGCTCGTCTGATCAGCGGCGGTCAGATCGCCTCGGGCGCCTTCGGCAATACGGTCGCCCTGGCAGGCGCTGCTTCGGGAAGCCACCGCACCGCCGTCACCGGCAATATCGACCAGACCATGAAGGGCGATGTGCGGGCGACCAATACGGCCTCGCCACGGTACGCCCCCGCTCCGACCGACTTCTCGAGCGAAGCTGTCGCCAACGCGGTTCAGGTTTCAACCGGCCCGTCCTCCAATCAGGAACTGACGGTCCGTCAGCGCTCGTCGGGCGCCGAGGTCGAAGCAGACACGAGCGTCTGGGCCGGCAACGCCTGGGATCTGACCGGACGCGCACGCGCCGCCGGCAACCAGGCCGCCTTCTATAATCAGGGCGGCTCGCTGGTCACGACGACCGAGCAGGACAATAGCGCCCAGATCCGCGGCTCCGTTGAACTGAGCTCGTATGATTTTGGGGCAGCCACGGCCGCTGCTGACGCCATCGGCAATAATGTCGTTGTCGGCAACAACGACATCTATGTCGATATCGACAACATCCAGAACAACACCGGCGGCGTGGAAGCTTCGGCCTCATTCGTCGGACAAAAGGGTTATGACGCCTATGTCGGCGCCAACGCCGCCGGCAACTCGATCACTGGCTACGCCTGTGCACAGTGCGGCGGCGACCTGAACGCCAACAATGTTCAGACCAATGCAGGAAACGTCCGCGCCATGACCAATACGACCATCAATGGTCAGGGCCGCAACGTCATTGCGGGTTCCAACGCCGTCGGCAACGCCGCGACCTTCTACGTCACGGGCAACGGCGGGGGCGGTTGAATTAACTTTCGGTAACTTGAGGCAGTCAAGCACGTTTGTCACCCTGACAAACGTGCGGACGTCTTTTCTCCGCGCGTCATCACGTGCAGGGCCGCAGTCAGTTTCGGGGGCCGCCTGATCGCACGCTGCGGAGTCTTCTGAATGCGATCCCCTCGCCGCCTGCTGCTTGCCGTCTCCAGCCTCGCCCTGCTGGGCGCGGCGGCCCTGCCTGCCGTCGCGCAGGACGTCACGCCGTCCAGCCCCTGGGCTCAGTCCGCCAGCGACATTCCAGCCGACGCCAATGTCCGTTTCGGCGTTCTGCCCAACGGCATGCGCTACGCCATCATGAAGAACGCGACGCCTCCGGGACAGGCCTCGCTGCGGCTGCGCATCGACGCCGGCTCGCTGATGGAGAACGACGACCAGTTGGGCCTGGCCCACTTCATGGAGCACATGGCTTTCAACGGCACGACCAACGTGCCCGAGAATGAGTTGCTGCGCATTCTGGAACGTCTGGGCCTGGCCTTCGGCGCCGACACCAACGCCTTCACCAGCTTTGACCAGACCGCCTATACGCTGGAGCTGCCGCGCACCAACGACGAGACCGTCGACACCTCGCTGCGCATCATGCGCGAACAGGTTTCCGAAGCCTTGATGAAGGCCGAGGACATCGACGCCGAGCGCGGCGTGATCGAGGGTGAAGAACGCTTGCGCAACACCCCCGGCCTGCGTTCGATCAAGGCCCAGATCGCTCTGCTGGCGGCCGGCCAGCGCCTGTCGAACCGTCTGCCCATCGGCGATCTCAGCATCATCCGCTCGGCCCCGCGTGAACGCTTCGTCGAGTTCTACAACGCCTATTATCGCCCTTCGCGCGCGACAATGATCGCTGTCGGAGACTTCGATGTCGATCAGATGGAAGCCAAGATCAAGGCGACCTTTTCGGACTGGCAGCCCAAGGCCGCTGACGGCCCGAATCCCGATCTGGGAACCGTCGCCCCGCGTTCAGCTGAAACCCGCATCCTGGTCGAGCCTGGCATCCAGTCCTCGATCCAGCTGAACTGGATCCGCAATCCCGATCTGGACCAGGACACGATCGCCGAGCGTCGCGAAACCCTGGTGCAGAACCTGGGTCTGGCGGTGCTGAACCGTCGCCTGGGTGAAATCGCCCGCGCCGACAATCCCCCCTTCATCAGCGCCAGCGCCGGTCAGGGCAGTCTGTTCGAGACGGTCGACCTGGGCAGCGTCTCGGCCAACTTCAATCCTGGCGGCTTGAAACGCGCCCTCGAAACCATCGAGCAGGAACAACGCCGTCTGGTGCTGTTCGGCGTGACCCAGGGCGAACTGGATCGTGAAATCGCCGACAGCCGCACTGCACTGGAAAACGCCGTCCAGGCGGCGGCGACCCGCAGCACGCCGGGCCTCGCCAACGCCCTTCTGGCCGCCGCCAACGACGACAAGGTCTTCTCTTCCCCAGCGGAAAACCTCGCCCTCTTCGAAGCCGCGGTCAAAGACCTGAAGGCGGAACAGGCTAGCACGGCCGTCAAGTCCGTGTTCGAAGGGTATGGTCCGCTGGCGCTCGTCGTGACGCCTGAAGCGATCGACGGCGGCGAAGCCGGCGTCACTGCGGCTCTGGAAGCCAGTCGCACTGTCGCCGTCGCCGCCCGCGCCGAACAGGCCGAACTGCAGTGGCCTTACGCCGACTTCGGCGCCGTCGCCGTCCCGAGCAGCCGCACCGAGGTCGCCGCTGTAGGCGCCACGGTCGTCACCTTCCCGAACGGTGTGCGCCTTACGGTCAAACCGACGGACTTCAAGGACGAGCAGATCCTGATGACGGTGCGCACCGGCATCGGCGAAGAAGGCCTGCCCACCGACCGTTTCACGGCGCAGATGCTGGCCCCGATGGTCTTCACCCAGGGCGGCCTGGGCAAGCTGACGGCCGACGAGCTGAGCCGCGTCCTGACCGGCAAGATCTACAGCGCCGGCTTCTCCATCGACGGTGACGCCTACCAGCTGACAGGCGCGACCCGCCCCGTCGATCTGCAACTGCAGATGCAGGTGCTGGCCGCCTACCTGACCGATCCAGGTCTGCGTGCGGCGCCGTTCGAGCAGATCAAGGCCTTCTTCCCGCAGATCATAGCCCAACAACTCGCCACCCCCGGCGGGGCCTTCGGCATCCAGGCGGGCGGTCTGCTGGCCAGCGGCGACAAGCGCGAAACCGTGCCCGCCGCTTCCGACATCGCCGCCTTCACGCTCGACGAACTGAAGCAGGGCGTGACCGAGGGCCTGGCCTCCGGCCCGATTGACATCATCATGGTCGGCGATGTCGCTGTGGATGATGCAGTAGCGGCCGTGGCCACGACCTTCGCCGCCCTGCCCGCCCGCGCTGCGGCGGCCCAGCCCCTGCCGGGTTCGGACCAGCGCCGCTTCCCGGCGCCGACCGCACAGCCCGTGCGTCTGACGCACACAGGTCCGGCTGAACAGGCGCTCGGCTACATTGCATGGCCGACCACCGACGCCGTCGATGACCGAACGGAAGCCCGCAAGGTCAACATCCTGGCGGAGGTCTTCAAGCTGCGCGTGCTGGAGGAGATCCGCGAGAAGCAGGCCCTGGCCTATTCGCCGCGTGTCGGTTCGTCGGCCTCGGACGTCTTCAAGGGCTACGGCTCCATCTTCGTGATGGCCGAGACAGCTGCGGACAAGATCCCCGCCTTCTACGCCGCTGTGGACGCGATCACCGCTTCGCTGCGGGACACGCCGGTGACGGAAGACGAACTGAACCGCGCTCGCCTGCCCGTGATCGAAACCCTGCGCCGCAGCCAGGCCGGGAACGAGTACTGGCTCGGCCAGTTGGAAGATCTGGCCGCCAAACCGGCTTCGCTGGAGCAGATCCAGACGCACATCAGCGATCTAGAATCCTTCACCGCCGCCGACATCCAGGCCGCCGCTCGCCAATACCTGACGGCGAACACCGCCTGGAAGGCCGAGGTGGTTTCTGACAAGGCGCCGGCCCAGTAAGCCGCAAGGTCAGGACAAAAAGGGGCCCCGATCCACTGGATCGGGGCCCCAAGTCTTTTGGCCTATCGACGGAGAGTCGATGCCGGCAATCTAGTTCAGCCCGGCTGACGCCAGGCTGAACGCCCTGTTCAGAAGACGCGGCCGCCGACGCCGCCGTCCAGCATGATGACCGCGCCCGAGGCCACGGCTCCGGCGGTCTCGACCATCTCTTCGCGATACTCGGTGTAGGATTCCTCGCGGATCATGGTCAGCACCTTCACGCCCGCGCCATAGCGGCGCAGCAGCGAACGCTCGTTACAGTCACGCTCCTGCTTCTCGGGACGGCATTCCAGTTGACCGCTGCGGCCGTACCACAGGGCCTCACGCTTGTTGCAGTTGATGGTCTCGCCCGGACCGCCAGTCTCGTCGGCGATGGTCCATTGCAGCTTCGTGCCGGCGATGCAGCGATACAGTTCGCCTTCATAGTCCATGGCCACGTCACGGCCGGGACGCACCTGCGAGGCGGGATGCGGCACAGCGCGATCGTCGATGCAGACGGCCTGGATGACGACCCGCTTCTCCATGCGGCGCGAGGCCGTATAGGGGACGCGGATCATCTCCATGGTCTTGCCTTCAACCGACAGGCCCTGGATCGTCGTCGGATAGGGTTGATCGACGTTGAAATAGGCGCCGCCGCCCCCGCCGACGATCACCGTCGCGCCGCTACGTGATCCGGCATAGGCGCGCGCCGTCGCATTGGCGCTGGCGTTCGCATTGACGTTCACGTTGACGTTCACATTGCCCCCGCCCGAGCAGCAGGGCGGCGCCACCGGCGGCGCGCAGCAAGGCGTGGTCGGCGGCGTCACGGGCGGCTGCGGCGGACGCGGCGGCTGACAGCACGGAACAGGCGGCGACGGCGGCGGCGGCGGCGGTTGGCACCCGCCATTGCCGCAACCCGTCGCGGCCGAGGCCATGTCGGCCATAGCCATCAGGCCGATAAAGGCCGCTGATCCTGCCAGCAATTTCTTGATCCCCACCCGCATGGGCCCGGACTCCTGCATTGTTCGTAGGCAGGGTTCTGCAAATCGCAGGCCGCTCTCTATCCTCGGAAATCCGCACGAAAAGCGTGCTTTTCAGGACAATCAGCGCAGACGGACAAAAGGTTTGTGCCATCCTGAGGCATCCCGAACGGATCAGATCGGCGCCAGGCCTGTTTGATAGCGCCGCCAGTTCTGAACGTAGTGCTGCGCCGAGATCCGCAGCGCCTCGACCTGCCCCTCATCCAGCTCCCGCACCACCTTGCCGGGCTGCCCCATGACCAGGGAGTTGTCGGGAATGACCTTGCCCTCGGTGATCAGGGCGAGGGCGCCGATCAGGCAGTTCTTCCCGATCCTGGCCCCGTTCAGGATCACCGCCCCGATGCCGACCAGGCTGTTGTCGCCGATGGTGCAGCCGTGAAGCATGGCCTTGTGCCCCACGGTCACGCCCGCACCGATCGTCAGGGGCGAGCCGACGTCGGTATGCAGGATGCTGCCGTCCTGAATATTGCTGTCGGGACCGATGACGATGGGATCATTGTCGCCTCGCAAAACCGTGTTGAACCAGATGCTGGCGCCGGGGTGCAGAATCACATTCCCTAGAATCGTTGCATTCGGCGCGATCCAGTATTCGCCCTCCGGCGGAAGCTGCGGCTTGCTGTCGCCAAGACTGTAAACACTCATCCGAACACCACCTATGTTTCAGAAAATGACGGCTTTAAGCCCTCATAAACTACGTTAGCATCATTCTGTTGATGCGATTCGAGGTCGCCATTTCGGCCCCGGATCCGAAGCCGGATCAAGCCCGGTCCGGTCATATGCTGGAGAATGCGCATGGCGTGTTCGCGACCGGTTCCGGGACGACGCCTCTGCTGCGGCGACGATCCTGCGACTGATCCGGGCGGCCGCTGCGTGGCTCCGGCCTTCTCCTCCCCCACTGACGACCAAGGCGTGTCCCTGCCGGGCGCGCCTTTTTTCATGCCCTGGAGGCGTTCATGACGAAGCGTTCGGCCATCAAGCATCAGGTCCGCGAAGGCGTGCTGGATTCGCGGGAGTTCCTGCAGGACGCCAAGGTGCGGCGATTGCCGCCCCGCACCGGCTGGTCGCCCTATCCCTCCAACGACGAACGCGACCAGGGCTATCTCAAGACGCTGAAGCCCAAGTCGGACGGCCAGGCCGAACTGATGGCGGCCGTCGATCACGCCAACCTGGTTCTGGCCCTGGGTCCGGCCGGAACGGGCAAGACCTATCTGGCCGTGGCCAAGGCGGTCGAGGCGCTGGAGGCGGGCAAGGTCGGCCGCATCGTCCTGAGCCGCCCGGCGGTCGAGGCCGGGGAATCGATCGGCTTCCTGCCGGGCGACATGGAGGACAAGCTGGCCCCCTATCTGCGCCCGCTCTACGACGCCCTGTCGGACCGCCTGTCGATGAAGCGGGTCAAGGCCCTGATGGCCGAGGGCCTGATCGAGATCGCCCCCATCGGCTACATGCGCGGCCGCACCCTGAACAACGCCTTCATCGTCGTGGACGAGGCGCAGAACTGCACCTACGTCCAGCTCAAGATGCTGCTGACCCGGCTGGGCTGGCATTCGACCATGGTGGTGACCGGCGATCCGCATCAGTCGGACCTCCTACCCGGCGTGTCGGGCCTCTCGGACATCGCCGAGCGGCTGGAGGCCGTGCCCGAGATCGCCGTGGTCCGCCTGGCTGAACGCGACATCGTGCGCCATCCCCTGGTCGCGAGCATGATCGGCGTCCTGTAAGCCCCCCTATCAGGACGCGGATGCGAAGAGGCCCGGAGAGCGATCTCCGGGCCTCTTTTCATTACATGACGTCCGCCAGGGTCGCCTTGGGCTCTTCCTTCTTGGGCGGAACCACGACCCGCCCGCCCATCCGGTCGATCAGGGCGAAGACGAAGGGATTGAGCGAGATCGACAGCAGGGCCGCGGCCAGGATCAGGTCGTGGGTCTCGCGGCTCATGGCGCCCAGGGACACCGAGATGGCGGCCAGGATGAAGGAGAATTCCCCGATCTGGGCCAGGGCGGCGGCGACGGTCAGGCTGGTGGCGCGATCCAGCTTGAAGGCCGTGGTGATGGCCAGGGCGGCCAGCGACTTGCCGACGATGACGATGCCCAGGACACCCAGAACCGCCAGGGGTTCGCGCACCAGGATCATGGGGTCGAACAGCATGCCGACCGAGACGAAGAAGAGGACGGCGAAGGCGTCGCGCAGCGGCAGCGAGCGCTCGGCGGCGTTGTGGCCCAGGGGCGAGCTGTTCAGCACCAGACCCGCCAGGAAGGCGCCTAGGGCGAAGGAATGGAACAGGTAGTAGGCGACCCAGGCGATGCCCAGGGCGATGGCCAGAACGCCCAGGGTGAAGAGTTCACGCGACTTGGTGTGGGCGATCCGCACCAGCACCCAGGGCAAGACCTTGGCGCCGACCACCAGCATGACGCTGACGAAGCCGGCCACCTTGACCAGGGTCCAGCCGATGGACTTGGCCAGTTCGGCGCCGCTCAGCGTCTCGCCCGGGGCGATGATCAGCAACGGCATCATGACCAGGGCGACGACGATCACCAGGTCCTCGACGATCAGCCAGCCCATGGCGATGCGTCCGGCGTCGCTCTTGAGCTGCTTGCGCTCTTCCAGCGCCCGCAGCAGGACCACGGTCGAGGCGACGGACAGGGAGAAACCCAGCAGCAGGGCCTCGACGTCGCCGAGCCCGAGCAGGAAACGCCCCAGGACCCAGCCCAGGACGGTGGCGGCGGCGATCTGGACCAGGGCGCCGGGGATGGCGACCTTGCGCACCTTCATCAGGTCCGCCAGCGAGAAGTGCAGTCCGACGCCGAACATCAGCAGGATGACGCCGATCTCGGCCAGCTGGGGCGCCAGCTCGGTGTCCGCGACGAAGCCGCCCGTATAGGGGCCGACCGCCACGCCGGCGACCAGATAGCCGACCAGGGGCGACAGCTTCAGCCGATTGGCCAACATGCCGAACACGAAGGCGAGGACGAAGCCTCCAACCAGGGTGATGATCAGGCTGTCGGCATGCGGCATCGGCGCTCCTGCGTCGGTGAGGGGTTTTTCCTTGGGGCTGGAAGCCTCAATCTGGGGGCGCAAGGCCGCCACAGCAAGGCTTTCGCCGCCATTTTACCGGGATGAAACCGATTTGAAACAATCAAAGTTGCGTGCGCGACGACGGGTCGCGGAGGAATGAAGGCGCCGCTTTCTCACTCCCCTTCTTGGGGAGAGAAGAGCAGAGGCGCCCGCCGCGCGTAAACGTGACCCCGGCTCGGCCTCGCTTGCGATGGCATGCGCCAAATCCTTCTCCCGCAAGGAAGAGAAGGGAATACCCCCTACCCGATCAATACCCGGGCCGCCGCGCGGGCTTCGTCGGTGATCTCGGCGCCAGACAGCATGCGGGCGATTTCTTCCTGACGGGGATGGGGTTCCAGCACGTCGATGGAGGTGCGGGTGTGGCCGTCCACGTCGACCTTGCGGACCTTCCAGTGGGCGTGGCCGCGTGAGGCGACCTGGGGGCTGTGGGTCACAACCAGGACCTGGGCGCCCCTGGACAGACGCTGCAGGCGCCCGCCGACGGCCTCGGCCACGGCGCCGCCGACGCCCTGATCGACCTCGTCGAAGATCATGACCGGCTGACGCTGGTCCTCGCGGCTGGCCAGGGCCGCCTTCATGGCCAGGGCGAAGCGCGCCAGTTCGCCGCCCGAGGCCACGGTGTCCAGCGGGCCGAACGGCGTGCCGGCGTTGGTGGCGACCTCGAAACGCACGGTCTCAACGCCCAGCGGGCCGCGACGGCCCTCGATTGGCTCCAGGGTCACGCGGAAGCGAGCGCGCTCCAGCTTGAGCGGACCCAACTCGCCCATGACGGCGGCGACCAGACGATCGCCCGCCGCCTCGCGCGCCGAGGTCAGCAGCATGGCGGCGACGTCATAGGCTTCGATCGCCGCAGCCACATCACGACGGGCGTTGGTCAGGGCCTCGGCGCCGTCCTCGATCAGGCGCAGTTGCTCGCGCAGGCGCACCCGCAGCGCCGGCAGGGCGTCGACCGTGGTGTTCAGCTTGCGGGCGGCGGCGCGCAGGGCGAACAGCCGCTCCTCGGCCTTGTCCAGGCGGCCCGGCTCGAAGTCGAAGGCGTCGGCGGCAGCGTCGACGGCGGCGACGGCCTCGGTCGCCTCGACGAGCGCACGATCCACGGCCTCGGCGGCCAGGGCCAGCTTCACGATGATGGGGTTGTCGCCCTCGGCCCCGGCCTGAACGGCGCGCTGGCGGGCGTGTTCAACGGCGCGCAGGGCCGAGGCCAGGCGCTGGCTCAGCTTGTCGCCACCCAGCAGGTTGCGGGCGTCGGCCAGATCGGCCACGGCCTTTTCCGCCGCGCCCAGGATGGCGCGCTCGCCCGCCAGTTCGGTCTCTTCGTCCGGCTGCGGGTCCAGGGAGTCGAGGTCGGCGAGGTTGAGGGCGATCTCCTCGGCCTTTGCGGCGGCTTCGGCGGCGGAGGCTTCCAGTTCGTCCAGGCGGCCCTGCGCGGCCTTAAGACGCTCAGCGGCGGCGGCCACGCCCGACAGCTGGGGTTGCAGGCCGCCGTAGTTGTCCAGCAAGGCGCGGTGGGTCTTCCAGTCCAGCAGGCCGACGGTCTCGTGCTGGCCATGGACCTCGACCAGCAGGGCGCCGATCTCGCGAAGCGCGGTGACGCCGGCGGGCTGATCGTTGACGTAGGCGCGGCTGCGGCCGTCCGCCGAGACGACACGGCGCAGAATCAATTCCTCACCCGGCGCGACCTCGAAGCCGCGCTCGGCCAGAAGATCAATCAGGGCGGCGTCGCCGGGCGCGGTGAAGACGGCGGTGGCGACCGCCTGCCTGGCGCCCGAGCGCACCAGCCCCGCGTCGCCGCGCGCGCCGAGCGCCAGACCCAGAGCGTCGAGAATGATGGACTTGCCGGCCCCGGTCTCGCCGGTCAGCACGGTCAGCCCCTCGCCGACCTCCAGGTCGAGGGCGTCGACGAGGACGACGTCACGGATCGAGAGAGTGGTCAGCATGGGCCAGCTTGATTCGACTTTACAGCCCACTGTAGCCGGAAACAGAAAGGGAACGCAGCGTCTTTCGCATGCGCTCCCTCAATGGATAGGGATCAGGCCCCGCCGGGGATGATCCGCTGCAGCCAGCTTTCACGCTTGGCTTCCGGCTGGACCTCGGGACGGGCGCCGCGTTCGGTCAGCAGGGCGTAGGCCTCGGCGTACCAGGGGCTGCCCGGATAGTTGTGGCCCAGGACGGCGGCGTTGCGGGTCGCCTCTTCGGTCAGGCCCAGGGCGACGTTGACCTCGACCAGACGATACAGGGCCTCAGGCGTATGCGAGCTGCGCTGGAAGGCTTCGTTGTTGATCACGGCCTTGTAGCGGTTCAGGGCCGCCAGGGGCTGGTTGGCGCGCTGATAGAAGCGGCCCACGGCCATTTCCTTGCCGGCGAGCTGGTCGTTGACCATGTCGATCTTGATCCGAGCGTCGGTGGCGTAGGCCGTGTTCGGATAACGACGGACCACATCTCGCAGGCCGACCAGAGCCGCCTCGGCGTAGGCCTGATCGCGTCCCACGTCGACGATCTGCTCGAAGTTGCAGATGGCGCGCATGTAGAAGGCGTAGGCCGCCGACGGGTTGCCGGGGAACAGAGCGATGAAACGGTCAGCCGCCGCGATCGCGTCCTGATAATTGTTGTTCTGATAATAGGCGTAGACCTGCATCAGAATCGCGCGGCGCGACCACTCCGAATAGGGGTGCTGACGCTCCACTTCCTGGAAATAGTCGACGGCGTCGGTCCAGCGCTTGGACTGCAGGCGCTGATAGCCGGTGTTGTAGAGCGCCTCGACCGGGCGTTCTTCATAGACCAGCTTCTGACGCGTCTTGGTCCCGGAACAGGCAGAAACCGTCAGGGCGGCGACGGCGACCGTCATCAGGATCAGACCGGAACGGAACTTCGAAGCGGGCAAGGGCGACCTCTCAAGTTGCCTTGGCTGCAGCGCACCCCCGGTGCGCCGCTGTCGTTACGGCGATCTCTATAGCAGCGACTGCGACCATGCCAATGCAGCGAAATCCGTCATGACGGGTTGATGCAAAGCGATCCGCTGCTAAAGAGCGCGTCCAGAAACGTCTGCGCTCATTGGCGCAGCGATGACGGCAAAAGGATGACCGGTCATGAAGCTGCTCTCTGGCAATTCGAACCGGACTCTGTCCCAGGCCATCGGCTCCCACCTCGACATGCCGCTGACCAAGGCCCAGGTGAAGAGATTCGCCGACAACGAGGTTTTCGCCGTCATCGAGGAGAACGTCCGCGGCGAGGACGTCTTCATCATCCAGTCGACCTCCTATCCGGCCAATGACAACCTGATGGAGCTGCTGATCATGACGGACGCCCTGGTGCGGGCGTCGGCGCGGCGGATCACGGCGGTCATGCCCTACTTCGGCTACGCCCGTCAGGACCGGAAGACCGGCGGCCGCACGCCCATCTCGGCCAAGCTGGTCGCCAACCTGATCACCCGCGCGGGCGCCGATCGCGTCCTGACCATGGACCTGCACGCCGGTCAGATTCAGGGCTTCTTCGACATTCCGACCGACAATCTGGTGGCGACGCCGGTCCTGGCCCAGGACATCAAGGACAACTATCCGCGCGGCGACGACCTGATGATCGTCTCGCCCGACGTCGGCGGCGTGGTGCGCGCCCGCTCGCTGGCCAAGCGCCTCGACGCCGACCTGGCCATCGTCGACAAGCGCCGCCCCAAGGCGGGCGAGAGCGAAGTCATGAACATCATCGGCGACGTCGAGGGCCGCCGCTGCATCCTGTTCGACGACATCGTCGATTCGGGCGGCACCCTGGTCAACGCCGCCCAGGCCCTGATTGACCGCGGCGCGACCGAGGTCTCGGCCTATATCAGCCACGGCGTCCTGTCGGGCCCGGCGGTCCAGCGCGTCACCAACGGCCCCCTGAAGGAGCTGGTGATCACCGATTCCATCGAGCAGCCTGACGAAGTTTTGAACTGCTCGAAAATCCGCACGGTTTCCGTGGCGCCGCTGATCGGCGAAGCTATCCGCCGCATCGCTAACGAGGAATCGGTCTCGAAGCTGTTCGATTAACCTTCGAATAACCATTCCCTCAGCGATATAAGACGCTTCAGTTTTCAGGCGCGCCAGGGCGCGCTTCGCGTTCGAATACGAGGGAAGTCCGATGTCCCAGGCCTTTTTGCGCCGCGGCCTGTCCGCCGCGGCCGTAGCCGCAGCCGTTGTTCTGGCCAGCTGTTCGACGCCCGAGCCGGAGGCCCCGCCGCCGCCGCCGCCGCCGCCCCTGCCCGCTGTCAGCCTTAACGAAGGGGTGGCCCAGGCCGCGTCCATCTATGTAGCCTTCGTGCGCGAGGTCGGCACCATCCAGGCCGGCTTCACGGACGCCGAATCGATCCAGGCCGCGATACGCAAGGGCGCGGCCTATGAACCCGGCCAGCTGTCCCGCGGCATGATCGCCTACGGCTCCATCCTGGCGCTGCAGTCACCCGAGTATGTCGCCGGCGTGCGCCAATTCGCCTCCACCCCGGCCCTGCGCCAGGACATGATCGCGCGCATCGTCGCCGATCCGGCCTATGCCGCCACCCTGCCCGGCGCCGACGCCGCCGCGGGTTTGATCACCTCGACCATGGGCAAGGACATCGCCGCCCTGACCGCCATCGCCGAGGCGGTGGAGGGCGACGCCTATACGATCCAGGAACGCCGTGACCCGCGTCGTCGCTGGGCGGTCCAGCCCGTGGCCGATCGCGTCGGACGTCTGGAAAGCGCCAAGACCCTGTCGGTGGCGCGTCTGCCCTCGGCCGAGGAAAGCGCCCGCCTGTTCGCCGCCGCCAACAGCGGCTCGGGTCTGAACCTGACCCCGGCCCAGCGCGGCGCGCCCTTCACGCCCGCCGTGGTCAACTCCCTGGCCATCGCCGCCCTGGCCGCCCTGGGCGCCGCCGGCGACGACGCGCGCACCAATACGGACGCCCTGTCGAGCGAATCGAACAACGAATTCTGCCTCAACATGTCCAAGCTGATGCTGTTCCAGTGCCTGGCGGCGTCGCGCCCCAGCTATGAAGACATGTTCTGCACCGGCCGGCATATCGTCCGCGACCTGGCGGCCTGCACCGCCCAGTATACAGGCCCTGTGCCCGTTCAGACGACGCCGACTGTGACGATGGCCGAAACCAATCCCACGCCGGGAAGCGGCATGAACTGATCCGCAGCGGGCGGAAACCACCGGAGCGGTTGCGTCCCGCCTCCGATCCGTGTAATAGCCCGCGCTCTTGAATTCGAGGGTTCATGACCCCGCCGCGCGGGCCCTGAGTTGGCGCGGCGTTACTGTTGTTGTTGAGGCGAGCCCGATGGCCGAGATCATTCTGAACGTTGACGTCCGTGAAGGCGCAGGCACCGGCAGCGCGCGCGCTGTCCGTCGCTCGGGCGCCGTGCCCGGCATCCTGTACGGTGGCGACAAGGCCCCCGTCTCGATCTCGGTGAACGAGAAGGACTTCCGCAAGTCCCTCTACACCGGCAAGCTGCTGGGCCACCTGGTGACCCTGAAGTACGGCGACGAGACCCAGCCGGTCATCGCCAAGACCGTCGATTTCGACCCGGTCACCGATCGTCCGCTGCACTTCGACCTGATGCGCGTCGACGCCAAGGCTCCGATCAAGATCGAGATCAACGTTCACTTCAAGAACGCTGACGAAGCGCCCTTCTCGCGCGCCGGCGGCATGCTGGAAGTCGTCCGTCACTCGGTCGAGATCCTGGTCGCCGCCGACCAGATCCCGGAAGAGCTGGTCGTCGATCTGAAGGGTCGCGAAATCGGCGAAACCATCCGCATGTCGGACATCACCCTGCCGAAGGGCGCCTCGGCCACCATCACCGACCGCGACTTCGTGATCGCCACGATCAAGAACTCGGCCGCCGCGCAATCGGACGCCGGCGACACGACGGCTGAAGCCGAAGCCTAAGAGGTTTCTTCTTCGGAAGATTTCAGCCCCGCCGGGTTTGCCCGGCGGGGCTTTTCTTTGCCTGATGCACGGGGCATGAGGACCGCATGATCATCATCGCCGGCCTGGGCAATCCGGGCGCCAAATACGAAAAGAACCGCCACAACATCGGCTTCATGGCCGTGGACGAGATCGCCAGCCGCTGGCGCTTCGGTCCCGAGCGGGCCAAATTCCAGTCCATCGTCAGCGAAGGCGAGGTCGAGGGGACCAAGGTCCTGCTGATGAAGCCCCAGACCTATATGAACGAGAGCGGTCGCGCGGTCGGCGAGGCGGCGCGCTTCTACAAGATCAAGCCCAGCGAGATCATCGTCTTCCACGACGAGATCGACCTGGCCCCCGGGCGCTTCCGCATGAAGACCGGCGGCGGGGCGGCGGGCCAGAACGGCGTTCGCAGCCTGATCAGCCACCTGGGCGCCGACTTCCGCCGCGCCCGCATGGGCGTCGGCCACCCCGGCGAGCCGCAGCTGGTCATGCATCACGTCCTGGGCGACTTCCACAAGGCGGACAAGCCGTGGCTGGACGCCATGCTGCAAGCCTGCGCCGACGCCCTGCCCTTCGCCGTGAAGGGCGATGACGAGCGCTATCAGGGCGAGGTCATGCGCCTGGCCCCGGCGCCCAAGTTCAGCCCCCGGCAGGCGGCGCGGGGGGAATAACCCTCTCCCATTGGGAGAGGGCTTGAGCGCCCGAGAGCCGAAGGCGAGCGGTTGCGCGAAAGGGTGAGGGTTCACGGATGCAGTCGGCGTCAGCCGTTGCATGAGACGGCGACACGGGCCCGGCCAAATCAAACGCCGCCCCCGAACATCCAACGAAGAACCCTCACCCTTTCGCCTTGCCAATCGCTACGCTCTTGGAGGCTCAAGCCCTCTCCCATCGGGAGAGGGTCGATCAGTTGGTCGTCGTCCACGCCGCCGTCAGCGTAGCCGCGCCGTTGGCGGGGACGGTCAGGGTCCAGACCGGGTAGCCGGTGTCGTCGATGCGGCTGCGGATCGACTGGCTGCGGATGCGAAAGCCGCGCGACATCGCGGCGTCAGCCACCAGTTCAACCGTCACAGGCTCTGAGCGGGCGTTGGTGACGGTGGTCTCAACCTCGGACCGGTCCGTCGTCACCGCGCCGCGCGTGGATCTGCTCGACTTCACCAGCCGCGTCTGCACCCGCACATCGGGCGACTGGCCGAAGGTCAGCCGCACGGGCAAGCCCACCCCCTTGTCCACGAACCGGTCCTGACCGGCCAGCAGGACGCCGCCCGCCCCGTCCGGCTGCATCACCGCCACCGATCCGCCCGGCAGGGCCACGCCAAGACCCGCAGCCTCCTCGTTTTTCAGCTTCAGGATGATGTCAGACGGCCGCGATTCGTCGTCAGCGCTCAACACATTGGCGCGATAGACCCGCTCATAGGCCACCCCGTCGCGCTCCAGAAAACGCACCTGCTTGGTCTGGCGCGCGGCCACCGTGGTCGGCTCCGGCAGGGTGTAGATCTTGTAGTCGCCCAGTTCGCCCTGACGGGCGACGCGGCTGCCGGTGACGATGACCTCCTCCTGAACTCTTAGTGCTGGCGGAGCGGGCATTGGCGGCCCGCTGTACTCGACCCGGTCTTCCTTGTACGTCGCCCCTGTATAGGCGTTGCCGTAGCCATACTCGCCCGAGCCGAAGGTCGTCGTGCCCTGCGGCCAGCACTGGTTCTGCTGATAGCGAACCAGTGGTTCTACCGGCACGGTGCCGTCGTCCTTACGCAGCGTCCCGGCCACGACCTGCACCGGGGCGTCGGGGAAGCCCGTGCCGCCGAAGTTCGCCAGGGTCACCCAGCCGGTCAGATCCAGAGTCCCATCCACGGGGTCCAGACGCGCCACATAGTCGGCCGACCACTGCAGGCCCGTCGCCAGATAGGCGAGGGTGACGGTGTGGCGCCCGGCCCGCTCGGCGCGGGTGCGGACGGACAGCACCGGCTGGTCGCCCAGCCCCTCGGGCACGCGGTCGAAGATGACGCGCTCGGTTTGACCCGAGCAGTCCAGGGCCTCGAAGCGGCCGTCGATTTCCAGCACCGTGCCTTGGGCGCCCGCGCGGATGACGGCGGCCTTTTCCACCTGCTCGCCGGTCGCGGGATTGGTGCGCACGACGCGCACCACCTCGCCCACCGACTTCTCCATCAGGCTGGCGGGGGACAGCAGGTCGAAGTCGGCGTTGCGCTCGACCACATGGGCGGGCAGGCCCTCCAGCACCGCGCTCTGGGGCACGACGCCGGTGGCCAGGCCGCGGAAGCGGATGATCCCCTCGCCCACCGGCAGGTCGACGGTGCGGGTCTCGACGATCAGGGCCAGACCCTCGCGGTCCAGCCGGCTCCACGACTGGCGCGACTGCTCCATCAGGGCGACGGTATCGACCGGCTGGTCGCGATAGATGACCACCGTCGCCGTGTCCGGGCGCGCCGAAACGCTTTCGGTCTGCGCCCACACAGAAGGCGCGATCAGGCTGAGGGCCGTGGTGATCGCCAGAAGGCGGCGCATGGATCAGCCGCCCGTGATGATGGTCGCGGTCAGCTTCGTCTCGCCGTTGGCGGGCACGGGCACGCGCCAGACCACGGTGCGGGCGTCGCGCATCTCGCCCTCGATGCTCTGCTCGGTCAGTTCGGTGTCGCGGCCCAGACCACGCTGGCGCACCTCGACGGTCACTGGTTCGGGGCGGGCGTTGCGGACGGTGTATTCCATCGCATGACGGGTGCGGAAATAGTCCACGAGGCGCTTCGACACCCGCTCGGACGAGACCAGACGCGGCTGCACCGTCACGTCGAAGGCGTCGCCGGTCGTGACCACGATCTCTGACCCGGCGGGCGAGTGATCGACCTGATCCTCGCCGATGAAGCGCGGCTCGCCCGCCTCGTCCTTGACATAGACGCGCATGACCCCGGCCGGCAGGGCGCGAGCGGCGGCGCCCGAACCGTTGGCGAAGATGACCCCCACCTCGGCCGCGACCGGCTCCTCGGCAGTGTAAAAGCCGTCGATGACGTTCAGGTAGCGCTTGCTTGCCGGCACGCCCGCCGCGTCGATCAGGCCAACCTGCTTGGTCTGGTTGTTGGCGACGGTGACGGCTTCCGGCAGCGGATAGACATAGACGTCGGCCAGAGCGCCCTGCCCGCCCGTCTGCGTGCCATTGCCCCGCGTCGGGCGCGTTGGCTGTCCATAGCGAGGGTTATAGCCGTTGTTGTCGTTGATCAGGTTGACGTCACCCGCCACCACCCGCGTCTGGGCGTTGCTGAAGGTCGCACCCGAGTTGTTGGTGATGGTGACCCAGCCGGTCAGGTCCAGCTTGCCCGCCTTCTCGTCGAAACGGGCGACATAGTCCGCCTTCCACGTCAGACCGCTAGTCAGATAGGACAGGGTCGTCTCGCGCCGCCCGGCCCCCTCAGCGTCCAGGGTGACGCTGAGCGTGGGACGCGGGCGCAGGTTCTGCGGCACCTGGTCGAAGATGACGCGCGTCGGCACGCCGTCGTCGCGCAGCACCTCGATGCGGTTGCCGATCTGCAAGACCACGCCCTGATTCGCCGCCAGGACCCGCGCCCGCTCGGTGGTCTGGGCGCCCGAGCCCGGGTTGGTGCGGACGATGCCGATGTCGCCGCCGACGGCGCTTTCCATCAGCTTGCCGGGCGTCAGCAGGTCATAGTCGAAGTTCTGCTCGACCACCGACAGACCGCGCCCCGACAGGCCGACTGTCTCGGGCCGGATGCTGGCGGAGACGCCCGGAAACTCCTGACGCGAGCGCCCGGCGGGCACGTTCAGGTTGCGCACGTCCTCCACCAGGGCGATGTTCTGGTTATAGACGGTCAGGGAGACGCGGTCGGGACCACCCGGCCCCTCCTCAACCTGCTGCGCCATAGCCGGCGCGGCCAGCAGCATGGCGACGGCGAAGGGTCCGAGTGCGCGGATCATGGGTTCCCCCTGAGCTTGTCCGACAGCCACGCTGGCACGGAGAAACAGCCGTTGTCGAGGGTGCGCGGCGTCCGGTCGCTATAGCTTCACATTGCGGGAAGGTTTAAGCCCACGACCCGTGACCCGGTCCCAGAGTGAAAACTGGTCGATTGCGCGCTCGCTGGCCTTCCTGGCCGCGACGTTCGCCATCGTGATCGGAAGCCTGATGCCGTTCGCGGCCCTGGCGGCCTCGGTTCCGGGCCAGCCCGTCGTCATCTGCTCGGCCGAAGGGCCGCAGACGATCCTGGCGGGCGGGGTGGACGGCCCCATCAACAAGCATGTCGGGGCCAAGTGCGCGGCTTGCGTCATGCCCCTGCTGGCCGCCCTGCCCGAACCGCCCGCGCCGGCGCCCGCCCCGACCGTCCGCATGGTCGAGCCGGTCGCCTATACGC
>Ga0247823_10001197_pt1 | contig 21593 bp, 13 predicted proteins | sample 13C_PalmiticAcid_2_FD_192426 | JGI IMG/M metagenome (GOLD analysis project Ga0247823, IMG submission 192426) | Soil microbial communities from agricultural site in Penn Yan, New York, United States - 13C_PalmiticAcid_Day30 | ecosystem: Environmental > Terrestrial > Soil > Agricultural land... | reverse complement strand
GGCCGGGGCCGCGGCGCGCGCGGCCGGACGCGTGGTCTGCCGTGTCCGGGTGGTGCGCGTTGCCGAACGCTCCGTCCGCGGCGCAGCTTCGGTCACGGTTTCGGGGCGAGGCCCTGGAGGCGGTGCCGGCTGGACGATGGGCGTCGATGGCGCCATTTCGACGCGCGGTGCCTGCGCCGGTGTCGGGGGGGCGGTTACGGCGATCGGCGGCGGCGTGACCGTCTGCGTCGACGCTTCTTGCGCGAAGGCGGGGGTTGCGAGGAGCGCGGCACCGATAAACAGTGCGGCGCGGGGGCTGGGGGTGCGAGTCTGCTTCATGACGCAGGCTAAACGGTGGGAACCCGCATTTCGCCGCGTGAATAGCGCCAGGCCGTTGCAGGAGAACGATGAAAGACCGGGTTAATCAGTCGTTCAGGCTTGATTTTCGCGTGGACCCGATGCGCCGTTCTTCATTCGAGCATTGTTCCGACCACCGCCAGCGCCGCGATCAGGACGCCTCCTGCCCTCCCTTGAGCCCGCACCTGTCGAAGATCGCCTTGGGGATCGGTATCGTCAGTTCGTACGCCTGTTTGTAATTCGGATCCTTAGCTTCCGGTGTTTTGACGGCCCGGTCGATCCCGCAGATCGAGATGATGACGCTCTCGCCAGCGTTGAAATTGTTGAACGTCTCCCTTTTGTCGAGGATCTTGGTCTCGGGCTTGGAATTCTGCGGAATGAACCGCACGGCGATCGAATCTTCCTGACTGACCAATCCTTCATACAAGCCGCGCAGGCCGTCGCTATCGATGTCCTCGAACGCTTCTACCCTGATGTACGGGAATGAAGGCGGCGGCGGTTCCGCCTTTTGATATCTGGCAAGGGCAATGACCAGGCACCCGATGCCGAGCGCCGTGATCACGCCGATCCATTTCTGACTCGCCGCCCTGGTGAAGTTCAGCAACGTGCAGATCGCGATCAAGGCGATCGAAGCCACGATGAACGTCATGGGATTGGCCTTGGTCAGAGAGAAGACGTTGGACGCCGCCACTCCGATTTCCGTGATCGCAACGCTCAGAGCGACCTTCTCCGACTTCACTACTTCCAGCAGCGATCTCGCGTCGCTCGCCGAACTGGCGGGCATCGGCGTTTGCACGCCATCCTCTCCCGATGCCGTCACTGGACGCCGCCCGGGACCTCCGTCGAGGCCCCACCAAAGAACGAGAGCAGGTGATACAGGACGACCGTGATCAGGGTCGCCGTGACGATGCCGCCCAGTTCGAAGGTCCCGATACGGATCACGAAATTGCCTGCGCCTATGACGAGGCCGATGCCGACCACCAGCAAGGTGCGCGTCTCGAGGAAGTTGATCTTCCCTTCCTGGATCCCGCGCTGCCAGATGGTACCCATCGCGCCGGTGATGAGCCCGAACAGCGCAAAGGAGAGCCCGCCCAGAACCGGCACGGGAATCGTCTGGATGAGCGCTCCGAAAATCGGTGAGAAGCCCAGCGCGATCGCGATGATCGCCGCCGCCACGAAAGTGACGCGAGCGAAGTTGCCGGTGAGGCGCATCACGGCCATGTTTTCGGCATAGGTGGTCATGCCCGGGCCGCCGCCGAAGCCGGACACCATGGTGGCGATCGCGTCGCCGGCGAACGCACGTCCCACCATGGGGTTGAGGTCGCGCCCCATCATTGCGCCGATCGCCTTCACATGGCCGAGATTCTCGGCGAGCAGCACGATGACGACAGGCACGACGATCGAAATGGCGACCGGATCGAATACCGGTGCGGCGAACGCAGGAATGCCGAAGATCGGAGCCTGGTGGAGCGGACCGAAATCGATCGGCTTGCCATAACCGAGAAAATTGGCGCCGATCAGATAGGCCAGATATCCGATCACCCCGGCCGCGATGATCGGCAGGACCGCGACGATCCCCCGAACGGTACCCGGCGAACCGCCCTTCCTGACGCGGAACACCACCGGCCACAGCACCGCCACCAGCAATGTGAGCAATCCGATGAGGATCCCGAACGGAGCGGTGCCGACCTGGCTCACCGCAACCGCTGCGAGACTGAGACCGATGATGCCCACGATCGTCCCGCTCACCAGATCGGGAAAGATCACCTCGATCCAGCGGAAGCCGATCCAGGTGATGAGCAGCGCGAGGACGAGATAGAGCGCGCCCGCCGCGACGATGCCCCCCAGGGCCACCGCCAGATTGGGATTGGCTCCCGCGCCGGAATAACCGCTCGCCGCCGCAACCGCCGCGATGAAGGCGAAGGAAGATCCGAGATAGCTCGGCACCTTTCCACCCACGACGACCATGAAGATCAGCGTCGATATACCCGAGAAAAGGATCGCCGTGTTCGGATTGAATCCCATCAATATCGGCGCGAGAACCGTTGCTCCGAACATTGCAAGCACATGCTGAAGCCCCAGCAGCGCCGCCCGGCCCGCCGGCATCGTGTCCTCCGGAAAATACTGGATATCCGGCACGGCAATGCCCGGCGCATATCTGACGCTATCGTCGCTCATACTTCCCCCCTTGAGTCGCCCCGGGGAAGACTATAAATTTAATGCCGCATAATCCATCGGATTAATTAATCATTTATTTGGGCCGTTCGGACACGTCTCTATAGACATAGGGCGCACTCGTCCAAATCGGGACGACAACCTGGCCGAAGTCGGGACGCCCGCGCCCGGCGCCGCATCCGCGATGTTTGACAGTGCCGCTCCGCGCTCCTATATCGCCGTCACACCACAGCACCGGGAAATGATGCATCGTCGCGCAGTGCATCGTGCGAATTGGCGTTGTGGGGTTCATAGGACGCTGAAAACTGCCGAAACCCGAAAGGGAGTCGTGCAGCCTTTTCGCGTCCTTTCGCACGTCCCGGCCCCGGATCAGGGGCACCGAAATTACGGCTGACGAGGCACAAAACACCCATGGCTACCAAAGCAATCGAGGGCGGCACGATGAAGCGCCGCATCCGCAAGGTGTTCGGCGACATCCACGAAGTGGTGCAGATGCCGAACCTGATCGAGGTTCAGCGCGAATCCTACGAACAGTTCCTGCGCAGCGATCCCTCGATCGGCTATGTGTCGGGCCTCGAAAAAACCCTGCGCTCGGTCTTCCCGATCCGCGACTTCGCCGGCACCGCCGAGCTCGACTTCGTCAATTACGAGCTCGAGCAGCCCAAGTTCGACGTCGAGGAATGCCGTCAGCGCGGCATCACCTATGCGGCGCCGATGCGCGTGACGCTGCGCCTCATCGTGTTCGAGGTGGATCCCGATACCGAAGCCCGGTCGGTGCTCGATATCAAGGAGCAGGACGTCTATATGGGCGACATGCCCCTGATGACGGGCAACGGCACCTTCTTCATCAACGGCACCGAGCGCGTGATCGTGTCGCAGATGCACCGTTCGCCGGGCGTGCTGTTCGATCACGATCGCGGCAAGACCCACGCGTCGGGCAAATATCTCTTCGCCGCCCGCGTGATCCCGTATCGCGGCTCGTGGCTCGATTTCGAGTTCGACGCCAAGGACATCGTCAACGTCCGCATCGATCGCAAGCGCAAGCTGCCGGTGACGTCGTTGCTCTACGCCCTCGGCCTCAACAGCGAGGACATCCTCAATTATTTCTACAACCGCGTGACTTATGTCCGCGGTCCGAACGGCTGGCAGATCCCGTTCGCGCCCGAGAACTGGCGCGGCGCGAAGCCGATGTTCGACATCGTCGACGCCAAGTCGGGCGAAGTCGTGTTCGCTGCCGGGCAGAAGATCAGCCCACGCGCCGCGAACAAGGCCGCCAAGGACGGCCTCGAGACGCTGCTGATTCCGACCGAGGAAATCTTCGGTCGCTACAGCGCCTATGATCTGATCAACGAGTCGACCGGCGAGATCTACATCGAAGCCGGCGACGAAGTGTCGGCCGAGAATCTCGAACTGCTCGACAAGGCAGGGATCGAGAAGCTCGAATTGCTCGACATCGATCACATCTCGACCGGTCCGTGGATCCGCAACACGCTCAAGGTCGACAAGGCCGAAGAGCGCGAGCAGGCTCTCAGCGACATCTACCGCGTCATGCGGCCCGGCGAGCCGCCGACGCTCGAGACGGCGGAATCCTTGTTCGCCGGCCTATTCTTCGATCCGGAGCGCTACGACCTCTCGGCCGTGGGCCGCGTCAAGCTCAACATGCGCCTCGACCTCGACGCCGAGGACACCGTCACGACGCTCCGCACCGAGGACATCCTCGCGGTGGTCAAGACCCTGGTCGACCTCAAGGACGGCAAGGGCGAAGTCGACGACATCGACAATCTCGGCAATCGCCGCGTCCGTTCGGTGGGCGAGCTGCTCGAGAACCAGTACCGCGTCGGCCTGCTCCGCATGGAGCGCGCCGTTAAGGAGCGCATGAGCTCGGTCGACGTGTCGACGGTGATGCCGAACGACCTGATCAACGCGAAGCCTGCGGTCGCCGCGGTGCGCGAATTCTTCGGCTCGTCGCAGCTCTCGCAGTTCATGGATCAGACCAACCCGCTCTCCGAAGTGACGCACAAGCGTCGCGTTTCGGCGCTCGGGCCGGGTGGTCTCACACGTGAGCGCGCCGGCTTCGAAGTCCGCGACGTTCACCCGACCCATTATGGCCGCATCTGCCCGATCGAGACGCCGGAAGGCCCGAACATCGGTCTGATCAACAGCCTCGCGTCGTTCAGCCGCGTCAACAAATACGGCTTCATCGAAACGCCCTATCGTCGCATCATCGACGGCAAGGTGACCAACGACGTCGTCTATCTGTCGGCGATGGAAGAGGCCAAGCACACGATCGCGCAGGCGTCGGCCGAACTCGACGGCGAAGGCCGCTTCACCGAGGACCTCGTCTCGTCGCGTCAGGCGGGCGAATTCCTGATGGCGCTGCCCGAGCAGATCACGCTGATGGACGTCAGCCCCAAGCAGCTCGTCTCGGTCGCCGCATCGCTCATTCCGTTCCTGGAAAACGATGACGCCAACCGCGCGCTGATGGGCTCGAACATGCAGCGTCAGGCCGTGCCGCTGGTGAAGGCGGAAGCGCCCTTCGTCGGCACCGGCATGGAAGAGACCGTCGCCCGCGATTCGGGCGCCGCGATCGGTGCACGCCGTTCGGGCATCGTCGACCAGGTCGACGCGACCCGCATCGTCATCCGCGCGTCGGGCGATGTCGAAGCCACGCAGAGCGGCGTCGACATCTATACGCTGATGAAGTTCCAGCGCTCGAACCAGTCGACCTGCATCAATCAGCGTCCGCTGGTGAAGGTGGGCGACGTGGTCAACGCCGGCGACATCATCGCCGACGGCCCGTCGACCGAGTTCGGCGAACTCGCGCTCGGCCGCAACGCGCTCGTCGCGTTCATGCCGTGGAACGGCTACAATTATGAGGATTCGATCCTCATCAGCGAGCGGATCGTGAAGGACGACGTCTTCACGTCGATCCATATCGACGAGTTCGAAGTCATGGCCCGCGACACCAAGCTCGGGCCTGAGGACATCACCCGCGACATCCCGAACGTCGGCGAGGAAGCACTTCGCAACCTCGACGAGGCGGGCATCGTCTATATCGGCGCAGAGGTCGAGCCGGGCGACATCCTCGTCGGCAAGATCACGCCGAAGGGCGAGAGCCCGATGACGCCGGAAGAGAAGCTCCTCCGCGCCATCTTCGGCGAAAAGGCCTCGGACGTGCGCGACACCTCGCTGCGCCTGCCCCCGGGCGTTGCCGGCACGATCGTCGACGTTCGCGTCTTCAATCGCCACGGCATCGACAAGGACGAGCGCGCGCTGGCGATCGAACGCGAAGAGATCGAGCGCCTGAAGAAGGATTCGGACGACGAGCGCAACATCCTCAACCGCGCCACCTGGTCGCGCCTGAAGGAGATGCTCATCGGTCAGATCGCCACGGCGACGCCGAAGGGCCTCAAAAAGGGTGCGACGATCGACGCCGACCTGCTCGACTCGGTCGACCGCCACGAATGGTGGCGGTTCTCGGTGCAGGACGACGCCATGCAGGCGAACCTCGAAGCGGTGCGCGGCCAGTATGATGAGGCCGTGAAGCGCATCAAGGACAAGTTCGAGGACCGGCGCGAGAAGCTCGAGCGTGGCGACGAGCTGCCGCCGGGCGTGCTCAAGATGGTCAAGGTCTTCGTCGCGGTGAAGCGCAAGCTGCAGCCGGGCGACAAGATGGCCGGCCGTCACGGCAACAAGGGCGTCATCTCGCGGATCCTGCCGCAGGAAGACATGCCGTTCCTCGAGGACGGTACTCCGGTCGATCTCGTGCTCAACCCGCTGGGCGTGCCTTCGCGCATGAACGTCGGTCAGATCTTCGAGACCCATCTCGGCTGGGCCGCGCGTCAGCTCGGCCAGCAGATCGGCGTCGCGCTCGAAGATTGGCGCCATGCCAATCCCGACGCGGTCGGCGGTCAGATGCCCGATGCGGTCAAGTCGCGCCTCAAGGAAGTCTATGGCGATCACTATGTCGCCGAGATCGAGGCACGCACTTCCGACCAGATCATCGAGCTGGCGACCAATTTGAAGCCGGGCGTGCCGATGGCGACTCCGGTGTTCGACGGCGCGCGCGAGGCGGACGTCTCCGAAATGCTGAGCCTTGCCGGGCTCGACACGTCGGGCCAGTCGACCCTGCTCGACGGCCGCACCGGCGAGGCGTTCGATCGCAAGGTGACCGTGGGCATCATCTACATGCTCAAGCTTCACCATCTCGTGGACGACAAGATCCACGCGCGTTCGATCGGCCCCTACTCGCTCGTCACCCAGCAGCCGCTGGGTGGTAAGGCGCAGTTCGGTGGTCAGCGCTTCGGTGAGATGGAGGTCTGGGCACTGCAGGCATACGGCGCAGCCTATACCCTGCAGGAGATGCTGACGGTGAAATCCGACGACGTGGTCGGCCGCACCAAGGTCTACGAAGCGATCGTCAAGGGCGACGACACCTTCGAGGCCGGCATCCCCGAGAGCTTCAACGTGCTCGTCAAGGAAATGCGCTCGCTGGGCCTCAACGTCGAACTCAAGAACGACGAGCCGGGCTTCGACAGCGACGGCGTCCAGATCGCGGCGGAATAAGGGAAACCGGCGAGCAGCGGTTTACAAAACCACTGCTCGCCTCCTGCCCGCCCGGAGATTTGTCCTCCCATGAGGAAACAGAAATGAACGAACTGACCAATTTCGCGAACCCGGTGGCCAAGCCGGAGACCTTCGACCAGATCCAGATCGGCATCGCGTCGCCAGACCGTATCCGCTCCTGGTCCTTCGGCGAGATCAAGAAGCCGGAAACCATCAACTACCGCACGTTCAAGCCCGAGCGTGACGGCCTGTTCTGCGCGCGCATCTTCGGTCCGATCAAGGATTACGAATGCCTGTGCGGCAAGTACAAGCGCATGAAGTACAAGGGCATCGTTTGCGAGAAGTGCGGCGTCGAGGTCACCGTCTCGAAGGTCCGCCGCGAGCGTATGGGCCATATCGAGCTCGCCGCCCCGGTCGCGCACATCTGGTTCCTGAAGTCGCTGCCCTCGCGCATCGGCCTCCTGCTCGACATGCAGCTCAAGCAGCTCGAGCGCGTGCTGTACTTCGAGAGCTACATCGTCATCGAGCCGGGCCTGACCCCGCTGGAGAAGTATCAGCTCCTCACCGAGGATGAGCTGCTCGACGCGCAGGACGAATATGGCGAGGACGCCTTCTCGGCCGGGATCGGCGCCGAGGCCGTCAAGCAGATGCTGATGGACCTCGACCTCGAGGGCGAGCGCAAGGAGCTGCTCGACGAGCTGGCGGTCACCAAGTCCGAGCTCAAGCCCAAGAAGATCATCAAGCGGCTGAAGGTCGTCGAGAGCTTCATCGATTCGGGCAATCGCCCCGAATGGATGATCCTCGACGTCGTTCCGGTCATCCCGCCCGAGCTGCGCCCGCTGGTGCCGCTCGACGGCGGCCGCTTCGCGACTTCGGATCTCAACGATCTGTATCGCCGCGTGATCAACCGCAACAACCGCCTCAAGCGGCTGATGGAGCTGCGTGCGCCGGACATCATCGTCCGCAACGAAAAGCGCATGCTCCAGGAAGCCGTCGACGCGCTGTTCGACAATGGCCGCCGCGGCCGTACGATCACCGGCGCGAACAAGCGTCCGCTCAAGTCGCTGTCCGACATGCTCAAGGGCAAGCAGGGCCGCTTCCGTCAGAATCTGCTCGGCAAGCGCGTCGACTATTCGGGCCGCTCGGTCATCGTGACCGGCCCGGAACTCAAGCTGCACCAGTGCGGCCTGCCCAAGAAGATGGCGCTCGAGCTGTTCAAGCCGTTCATCTACGCCCGTCTCGACGCCAAGGGTCTCTCGATGACCCTCAAGCAGGCGAAAAAGTGGGTCGAGAAGGAGCGCAAGGAAGTCTGGGACATCCTCGACGAAGTCATTCGCGAGCACCCGGTCCTGCTCAACCGCGCGCCGACGCTTCACCGTCTGGGCATCCAGGCGTTCGAGCCGGTGCTGATCGAAGGCAAGGCGATCCAGCTGCACCCGCTGGTCTGCTCGGCATTCAATGCCGACTTCGACGGCGATCAGATGGCCGTGCACGTTCCGCTGAGCCTCGAGGCCCAGCTGGAAGCGCGCGTGCTGATGATGTCGACCAACAACATCCTCAGCCCCGCCAACGGCAAGCCGATCATCGTGCCGTCGCAGGACATGGTCCTCGGTCTCTATTATCTCTCGATGGAGAAGACCGGCGAGCCGGGCGAAGGCATGCTGCTCGGCGACATGTCCGAAGTCCATCAGGCGCTCAACGCCGGTGCGGTGACCTTGCACACCAAGATCACCAGCCGCGTTCCGCAGACCGACGAAGAGGGCAAGCAGTACCTCAAGCGCTACGAGACGACGCCGGGCCGCATGCTGCTCGGCGAGACGCTCCCGCAGTCGCACAAGGTGCCGTTCGAGACCGTCAACCGCCTCCTCACCAAGAAGGACGTGGGCGACGTGATCGACGAGGTCTATCGTCACACCGGCCAGAAGGAGACCGTGCTGTTCGCCGACGCGATCATGGCATTGGGCTTCCGGCACGCGTTCAAGGCCGGCATCTCGTTCGGCAAGGACGACATGATCATTCCGGACGCCAAGGTCGGCATGGTCGACGAGACCAAGGCGCTCGTGAAGGACTATGAGCAGCAATATCAGGACGGCCTGATCACGCAGCAGGAGAAGTACAACAAGGTGATCGACGCCTGGAGCCGTTGCGGCGATCAGGTGGCCGGCGCCATGATGGACGAGATCAAGGCGGTGAAGCGCGATCCGGTGACGGGCCGCGAGAAGGACATCAACTCGATCTACATGATGGCCCATTCGGGTGCCCGCGGCTCGCAGGCGCAGATCAAGCAGCTCGCCGGCATGCGCGGCCTGATGGCCAAGCCGTCGGGCGAGATCATCGAGACCCCGATCATCTCGAACTTCAAGGAAGGTCTGACCGTCCTCGAATACTTCAACTCGACCCACGGCGCCCGCAAAGGCCTCGCGGACACCGCGTTGAAGACCGCGAATTCGGGCTATCTCACCCGCCGCCTCGTCGACGTGTCGCAGGATTGCGTCATCATGGAAGAGGATTGCGGCACCGAGCGTGCGCTTGAGATGCGCGCGATCGTCCAGGGCGGCTCGACCATCGCGTCGCTCGGCGAGCGCATCCTCGGCCGCACCACGGCAGAGGACGTGGCCGACAAGGACGGCAAGGTCATCATCCCGTCGGGCACCCTGCTCGACGAGGCGATGATCACCCAGATCGAAGCCACCGGCATCCAGGGGATGAAGATCCGCTCGCCGCTGGTCTGCGAAGCGCGGATCGGTGTCTGCGGCAAGTGCTACGGGCGCGATCTCGCCCGCGGTACGCCGGTGAACATCGGTGAGGCGGTCGGCGTCATCGCGGCGCAGTCGATCGGCGAGCCGGGCACCCAGCTGACGATGCGGACCTTCCACATCGGCGGCGCGGCGCAGCTCAACGAGCAGTCGAACCTCGAAGCGCCGATCGACGGCACGATCGAGTATCGCGATCTGCGCATCATCGTCGACCAGCGTGGCCGCCGCGTGGTGCTCAGCCGTTCGGGCGAAATCGCGATCGTCGACATGGACGGCCGCGAGCTGGCGGTGCATCGCATCCCCTACGGTGCCTATGTGCTGTTCAACGACGGCCATATCGTCTCGGCGGGCGACCGCATGGCGGAGTGGGATCCGTTCACCATGCCGGTGATCACCGAGAACCCCGGCACCGTGAAATATGTCGATGTGATCGAAGGCAAGACGATGACCGAGCAGGTCGACGAAGCGACGGGCATCGCCCAGCGCGTCGTCACCGAAAATCGCGGCATCTCCGCCAAGAAGGAGGATCTGCGTCCGCGTCTGACCCTCACCGGCGAAAGCGCCGAAGAGGCCGGCCGTTACATGCTGGCGGCAGGCGCAGTGCTCTCGGTCGAGGACGGTGCGCAGGTGCAGGGCGGCGACGTTCTGGCCCGTGTCAGCCGCGAGTCCGCCAAGACCCGCGACATCACCGGCGGTCTGCCGCGCGTCGCCGAGCTGTTCGAGGCGCGCAAGCCCAAGGAAAACGCGATCATCGCGAAGGTCTCGGGCCGCGTCGTGTTCGGCAAGGACTATAAGGCCAAGCGCAAGATCGGGATCATGCCCGAGGACGGCGGCGAGGTCGTCGAGTATCTGGTGCCGAAGTCGAAGGTGATCGACGTCCAGGAAGGCGACTACGTCAAGCGTGGCGACAATCTGATCGGCGGTTCGCCCGATCCGCACGACATTCTCGAGGTGCTCGGCATCGAGCCGCTCGCGGAATATCTCGTGTCGGAAATCCAGGAAGTCTATCGACTGCAGGGCGTGAAGATCAACGACAAGCACATCGAGGTGATCGTTCGCCAGATGCTGCAGAAGGTCGAGATCATCGAGTCCGGCGACACCACCTTGCTGGTGGGCGAGCAGCTCGATCGCGACGAGATGGACGAACAGAACGCCAAGCTCGAAAAGGGTCAGACCCCGGCACAGGGCAAGCCGATCCTGCTCGGCATCACCAAGGCGTCGCTGCAGACCCGCAGCTTCATCTCGGCGGCATCGTTCCAGGAGACCACCCGCGTCCTCACCGAGGCGGCGGTCCAGGGCAAGCAGGACACCCTGCTCGGCCTCAAGGAGAACGTGATCGTCGGTCGTCTCATCCCCGCCGGTACCGGCGCGGGCATGAACCGCCTGCGTGTCGCAGCCTCGTCGCGTGACGCGGCGCTTCGGGTGGCCCAGCGCCGCATGAACGAAGCGACGCTGATCGCGCCGAACTCGGCGAAGGAAGAGCATGACGCCGAGCTGGCCCGCTCGGTCCGCGACGCCGGCGGCACCGGCGACGACGCGCTGGCCAGCGTGGTCCCCTCGGGCCACGGCACCGACGCGGATGCCGGCGAGTATCTGAACGAGAGCGAATGATCGTTTTCGTTCAGCCGCTCGGACGCTGAACAGAAAAGCCGCCGCCCGGTCTATCGGGCGGCGGCTTTTTCTTTGGCGATCGTTCGCGTGGCCAGCGACAGGATCAGAAGTTCGCGCGGATGCCGAGGCCGATGGTCTGATCGCTCAGAAAGAAGGAACGCGGCCGTTCGCGAACGGTGAAAACCTCGGTGCCGCGCTGGTTGGTGATATTGGAAATATCGACGAACAAAGCGACGTTCTTGCGGAGCTGATAGGTGGCGCTGGCATCCCAGATGCCGAACGAACGCCGCGTCTGCGGCAGGTTCAGCGCGCCGCCCGGGTTGAGATTGATCGGATAGCTCTCGCGCCAGTTATAGGCCAGCCGGGCGCGGAAGCCGCCCAGCTCGTAGGTCAGCGTGGCGTTGTACAGGTTCGGCGACAGGCCGGACAAAGGCTCGTTGCGCCGCAGCGCCGAATTATACCGGTTGGAGTTGATGCGAGTGTAGCTGAACCGTCCGCCCAATCCGCGCAGCGCCCCCGGCAGGAAGTCATATTGCTGCTGATAGCCGAACTCCCATCCGTCCACCTTCGCGGCGTCGGCGTTGACGAGCTGCTCGATCTGGAAGGTCTGGCCGTCGATCACCTCGGGGCGCGAAACCCGCTGGTAATAGCCGTCGATGTCCTTCCTGAAATAGCCGAGATAGACGAAGCCGGGGCGACCGAAATAATATTCGATCGCGGCGTCATACTGGTTCGCCTGGTACGGCATGAGCTCGGGGTTGCCGCCCGAGCCTTCGAACGTCTCATAATCGAGCGTCCGGGTGGGCGAGAGATCGAGGAAGCTCGGCTTCGACATCACCTCCGAATAAGCGGCGCGCACCACCAGGTCGGGCGTGACCCGCAATGCGAGGTTGATGCTCGGCAGGACGGCGCTGTACTTGCGATCGATGTCGACCGGCTCGAACGCGCCGGTGGCCGCGGCGGTGCGAAAACCATTGGCATTCTGCCGCGTGTTGACGATGCGGACGCCGGCATTGCCGGTCAGCCGCATCGACCCGATTTCCTGCCGGATCCTGGCCATGGCATAGGCCGCCTGCGTCTTCTCGTCGAAGGAGTAAGCGAGCAGCGGCTCCAGCGCCGGGAAGCCCGCCGGCAGGCCATAGGCCCGGACGAGCCCGGCGAATTCGCGCACCGCGGCCGGGTCTGGCCGGAGCCAGATCGTATCGATCAGGTCGAACCGGTTCGCGAACAGGTCGTCCGGGGTGGCGTTCAGCGTGTCCGCCAGCGGCGTGGTCGGGGTCCGCCCGCTCAGGCTCACGCCCTCGTCGAAGCCGATCCGATCCGCGGTCCGCTTCGTGTATCGAACGCCCCATTGCAGCGCCTGAAGGATCGGCAGATCGAGATTGGCGGTGATATCGAGCCGCGCCGCGCGCTCCTCGCCTTCGTTCGGATAATTATAGGTGGAGATCCGGTCGGGGCGAAAAGCGCGCGGGTCCAGCAGATCCACGCCCTGATAATCATAGGAGGGGGTGTCCGGACGCAGGTCCATCACGAAGGTCGGCGCGATGCCGCCGGTGGTCAGGTCGCGGCGCATCTCGTTCTTGGTGCTGCGCAGCCAGCTCAGGTCGCCGGTCGCCTGAAGCTTGCCGGAATAGATTTTGAAGCCCGCAGCTGCCTGCCAGACCGAATTTTTCTCGTCCTGGATGTAGGTGGTCGACTGGAACGGGACGTTGCGGAAGGTGCCTGACTCGAAAGTGAGATTGTCTGGCCGGACCGTGTAGGATTGCAGCGCCGCCCGTGCGCCATAAAGCGTCTGGTTGAGACGGGCGGCGATGAACGAATGGTCCTGCGTGCCCTTGTAGCTGTTGTAGATGCCGTCGACGTAGAACTCATAGCCGGCCGACTTGTACTGAAGGCGTCCGCCCAGCGCCCAGCGCTCGAACTCGCCCAGCGAATAGCGCGTGGTCAGGGTCGTGGGGACGTAGATACTGTCGGCAGGGTTGTTGGTGGCGCGGCCATCGCCGTCGCGATCGACCAGATTGCGCCGGTCGGCGAACGCGTCCACCGCCAGCCGGTCGGTGCGGAAGTTTCGGCGATCGTAGATGCCCGAGATGAGGACTCCCAGCTTGCCCTCCCCGACACCCCAATTGTTCCCGACCATCGCCGAGAAGCTTGGATTGAAGCTGTCGCTCAGCCGGCGATAGATGCCGCGCGCAGTGACCGACGCCGTGAACTTCTTCAAATCGGCCGGGCTGCGGAGCTTCACGTCCACCGTGCCGCCCAGCCCTGCTTCGATCTGATCCGCCTGCGGGCTCTTGTAGACGTCGACGCGCCCCACCAGACCGGCCGGTATCTCGCCCAGATTGAGCGAGCGGCCCACGCCGCTGAAGATCGAGCGCCCGGCCAGCGAGGTAGTGATCTGGTTGAGGCCGCGAACGCTCACACCCGATCCCTCGCCGGTGAATTCGTTGCGGTCGAGTGCGATGCCGGGCACCCGCTGCAGCGCCTCGGCGACGTTGAAATCCGGGAGCGCGCCGATGTCCTCGGCGACCACCGAGTCCACGATCTGATCGGATTCGCGCTTGGTATCCTGCGCGGAGCGGTCGCTCGCGCGGGTGCCGACCACGACGATATCCGGCGCTGCCCCGGCTTCGTCCGAAGGCGTCGCAACCTGATCCTGCTCCGGCGTTGCTTCCTGCGCACTCGCCTGGGCGGCCGCGATCATCGCGACCGAGCCGATCATCCAACGGGCTGGCATCCAATCTCTCCCTTTGCCTCGCTCGGTTGAAGTGTCGAGGCTTTGAGTCGGATTAGTAAGATTAATTTGACTAAGTGGTCAAGCCACATGGAAGGCATGGTATGACCAATTGGATGCTACCTGCGAATTCGGGTCCGAAATCGTCAGTTCGCATTCGACCGGATTCGTCGTTGGCGCTCTGGCAGTTGTTTTGCTCAGAATTCGATCGAGGCCCGCAACCCCGCCACCACCACCGGCTTCACCTCTGCGTCGCCGCCGGCGTCGAACACCAGCTGGAGATCGGGCTGCAACGTCACCGGCCCGAACTTGTCCGAATAGGTCAGCTCGACTGCGCTCTCGGCGGTGGTGGTGTGCGTCCCCTCTCCGCGCAGCACCTGACGATAGCCGTTGGACAACCACGCCTGATTGACCCCGAACGAGATCTGGCTGTCGTCGCGTCCCTGCCACAGCTTCGAGACCAGAACGCCCGCCTGCCAGCCGCCCTTGAACGGCGTGGTCTGACCATCGGAAAGCCCGACGCGAACGAATCCCGCGATCGGGTGATGCCCCTCGGGATCGTTGAACGGCTTCTCCGCGACGACATAGGCGCCGCGGGCGCGGCGTTGCAGCGGGTTTCCGACAGCGTCGACCGCGAAGACGTCGTCCTGCCGCCGGGTATAGCCCCACGCGCCGACCGCGAGCTTGCCGCCGCTGCCGGCCACTCCACCCTCGGCGATCAGCAGTGCGCCGTCATCGAAGGTCAGATTGACGCCACCCGGATCGCCGAGCGTGCGCGCCGTGGCATTGAGCACCGATGCGCGGACGAAGCCGTCCTTGCCCAGCTTGTGATCAACGCGCACAGCGAGCGCGGTCGAGGGAAAGATCGACGGGCCGTTCGGGCCGGTGGCCGCGATCTCCGAGCCGACTCCGAAGGCCGGCGCGAGCAGCAGCCCGGCCGAATCGTTGCTGTAGAATTCGCTGTTGAGATCGTAGAGGCCGGCGCGCAGCGTGGTGCGCTCGCCGATCTTCTGCTCGATCCATGCCTCGAACAGCCGCAGCCGATGGCTGGCGACTTCGATATTGTCCACGCCCTGCAGCGTGCCGGCGCGGTCATTGGGCATGCCGCCCATATTGACGAGCACGTCGACGTGCATCGTCGCGCCGTTCCAGCCGGCGAGTTCGCCGAGTTCTAGATCGGCGGTGAGATCGAGATTGTCGAGCCAATAGACTCGTGCCGGCCGCCCTTGGGCGCCGACCGCGACTATGTCCGCGACATAGGCGGCCGAAAGATCGACGCCGTCCTGCGCGTGCGCCGAAGACGTAGCGAGCGCGCACGCCAGAAGAACAGCCGAAATCTTCGACGGGGGGACCCGCATGCTTGCGCCTTTCCAATGCTGATCCCCAGCCAATTATAGAGCCCTGTCCGCCGTCCATGCGGGTTTTGCCGCTATAATTAGCTTCACAATCCATCGATCATGCAGATGCCCGCAACTTCGGCGTTCGCGATCCTGGAGGAGAGGCAAATCCATGACTTCGCTCAACAAGTCCGCCAATTCCGCCGCAGCGATCATGCTGGGCCTCGTGGCGCTTTGCGGCGTCACCGGCATCTGGGCCGCGTGGCAGCAAAGCGGCGCGCTTCACACCCAGGCCGCGGCCGCGAAGCTCCTCCGCAACCATATGGAAGCGGACATGATGCACGACGCGATCCGCAGCGATGCGCTCGCCGCGCTGCAGGCCGCCGATCCGCGCAGCGGGATCGCCCGCAGCGATGTCGTAGCCGATCTCGAGGAGCATCTTGCCACGCTGAAGGAAGCGATCGCCACCGATGCCGACTATACCGGCTCGGAAGCCGTCGCCGCCGCCACCGGAAAGCTCGCCGCTCCCGTCCAGTCCTATGCCGCCGCGGCGAAGCAGATCGTCGATCTCGCCGGCAGCAACCCTGCGGCCGCACAGACCGCGCTCCCCGAATTCTTCCAGCAATTCCGCGTGCTCGAAACCTCGATGAGCGACGCGTCCGACGCGATCGAAAAGCATGCCGGAGAAGTCGGCACATCGGCAGAGCGCTTCGGCTGGATCGCGATGCTCGTGCTGGTGCTGACGCTCGCTGCAGCGATCGCCGCGACCGCGATGCTCACCCTCGCCGGCCGTCGCCTGCTGATCCGTCCGCTGCTCGCCCTCGCCGCAACGATGCGCGAACTCGGTACCGGCAACCTCAAGGTGGCAATCCCGTTCACCGATCGCGCCGACGAACTCGGTGACATGGCCAAGGCGATGGAGGCGTTTCGCGGCCAGCTCGACGCCGCCGAGGCGGCCAAGGAAGCTCAGACCCGGCTGATCGTCGAGAGCATCGGCGAGGGGCTCGACAGCCTTGCGCTCGGCGATCTCACCGCGACGATCCAGGCCGACCTCACCGGCCCGTTCGCCGGGCTCAAGCGCAGCTTCAACGATGCGCTGGGCAGCCTGCGCGACCTGATCGGCACCGTCACCGTGAGCGCCACCAACATTCGCACCGGCGCCGCCGAGATCGCTCAGGCTTCGGAAGATCTCGCTCGCCGTACCGAAGGCAATGCCGCGAGCCTCGGCGAGACCGCCGGCTCGGTGACCGTGCTCGATGATCGCCTGCGCGCGGTCGCCGCCGCCGCGACGCGCACCGTCGGCAGCGCCGACGAGGCGATGACCGTGGTCAAGGATGGCCGCGACACCGCCGGCCGCGCCACCAACGCCATGCAGCGCGTCTCCGAAAGCGCCCAAGGCATCGACGGCGTGATCGAGGGCCTCGACAAGATCGCCTTCCAGACCCGCGTTCTCGCGATGAACGCCGCGGTCGAGGCCGGCCGTGCCGGTGAGGCTGGCCGCGGCTTCGCGGTCGTCGCCGATCTGGTCTCGGCGCTGGCAATGCGCGCCGAAGAGGAAGCCAAGCGCGCTCGCGAGCAACTCGGCGTCACCCAGACCGAAGTCGGCATCGCGGCATCGATGGTCGGCGAGGTCGATGCGGCTCTGGTGCGCATCGCCGGCGCGGTCGACAATGTCCACGGGCTGCTCGCGCAGATGGCCGGCGAGAACGAGGCGCAGGCCAGCGCGGTGCACGAGATCAACGACTCGGTCGCGACCATGGACCGCGCGACCCAGCAGAACGCCGCCATGGTCGAGCAGACCTCGGCGGCGGCGCGCAACTTGCTGAACGAAGTCGAGCGCCTCACCGCGCAGGCCGAGCAGTTCCGCACCGATGCGTCCGCCGCCGCCGTGGCTCCGGTGCGCGCGTCCGCACCACGCACCGCGCTCACGCTCCATTAAGCACGCGCTGGCCAAGCCAGATCCGAGGCCCTATTCCCCCGGCGCATGGCAACCGAACTCTACGACCTCACGGTCCCCGTCTTCCTGCGCGGCTTCAAGGCGATGGCCGCGTTCCTCGAGAAAGCCCGCGCGCATGCCGAAGAACACGGCATCGCGCACGACGAACTCCTCGCTGCACGGCTCTACGAGGATATGGCGCCGCTCACTTCGCAGGTCCAGCGCGCCAGCGATTCGGCCAAGTTCGCTGTTTCCCGGCTGGCGGACGTCGTCCCGCCCGCCATGTCCGACACCGAAGCGAGCTTCGACCAGCTCCAGGCGCGCATCGCCGCGACGGTCGATTTCCTGAATTCGGTCGCGCGCGAGGCGATCGACGGCCGCGAAGACGCCGATGTCGAACTGAAGACCCCTTCCGCCAGCTTTCAGTTCAAGGGTCGTGGCTATGTCCTCGGCTTCGCGCTGCCCAATTTCTACTTCCACGTCACCACTGCCTACGACATCCTGCGCCACAAGGGCGTGCCGCTCGGAAAGCGCGATTATCTCGGCGGAATCGGATGACCCGGATCGCAGTGATCGGTGCCGGCGCGATCGGCGGAACGCTCGCCGCGTGGCTGGCGCAGACCCACGACGTGACGGTGTGCGCGCGCACGCCGCTGACTGACCTCGAGATCGAGACGCCGGGCGGCACGATCCGCGCCGCCCCGCGCATCCTCACCGACCCGGCCACGGCGACCCCGGCCGATTGGGTGCTGACCACCACCAAGACTTATGACTGCGCCGCCGCCGCGGCGTGGCTGCCCGGGCTGATGCACGCGGACACTCGCGTTGCGGTGATCCAGAACGGCGTCGAGCAGCGCGAGCGCTTCCCGATGGTGCCGCAGGAGCGGACCGTCCCGGTGATCATCGACCTTCCCGCCGAGCGCACTGCCCCCGGCCGCATCGTCCAGCGCCGCGACGGCACGATCCTCGTCCCCGAGGGCGAGGCCGGCGGAGCTTTGACCGCCCTGTTCGCAGGCACCGTCATCGATGCGCAGACCACCCCCGATTTCGCCACCGCGGCATGGCGCAAGCTCGCGATCAATTGTTCGGGCATCGTCAGCGCAGTCACGCGCCGCGCCGCCGAGGTCGCGAACGACGAGGGCGTCGCCGAAGTGATGCGCGGGCTGGTACGCGAGTGCATCGCGGTCGGCCGCGCCGAGGGCGCGACCTTGCCCGACGCGCTCGCCGATCAAGTGGTCGAATGGACGCGCAAGGCACATCCGGATTCGGTCAATTCGCTCCATGCCGATTTCGTCGCCGGGCGTCCGATGGAGCTCGACGCGCGCAACGGCGTGATCGTGCGGCTGGGCGCGAAACACGGCATCCCGACGCCGCTCAACCAGGCGATGGCGGCAGTGCTGGGGGCAAGCGCGCTCTAGCTCCCGTGCTCCGGCGAAGGCCGGAGCATCGACCGCGAGCGATGCGCGCTCCACCCGGCGCCCCGGCTTTCGCCGGAGCTCAGGATCCTAGATCTCCACGATCCGGCTTCCCAGCCGCTCGGCCTCGCCGCGATCGTGCGTCACCATCAGGATCGGCAGCCCGAGCGCGTCGCGCAGCCGCTCGATCAGCCGCATGATCTCCTCGCGCCGCGCCCGATCGAGCGACGACAAGGGCTCGTCGAGCAGCAGGAAGCGCGGGTTGGACAGCAATGCCCGCCCGATCGCCACGCGCCGCGCCTCGCCTCCCGACAAGGTCCGCGGCCAGCGGTCGAGCAGGTCCACCAGCCCGAGCAACGCGATCGTCTCGTCGACATCGACCGTGCCCTGCCCCGCCCGCCAGCCGTAAAGCAGGTTCGCACGCACCCGCTGGTGCGGGAACAGCCGCGGCTCCTGAAACACATAGCCCGCACGCCGCTGCTCGGGGGGCAGGTCCACGCCCAGAGCGGCGTCGAACAGCGTCTCGCTACCGACCCGGACATGCCCGCGATCCGGTTCGAGCAGCCCCGCCACCATGCCCAGCACGCTGGTCTTGCCCGCGCCCGAGGGGCCGAACAGCACCGTCAGCCCGTCGCCGCCTGCGATCCGGCAAGCGATTTCGGCGTCGCCGCGGCGCAACGCGACGTCGATATCAAAGGACATGCAGCCCCCGTCCCGCGCGCCGCGCGATGACTTCGGAAGCGATCAGCGCCGCCAGCGACAGCAGCACCGAGACCCCCGCCAGCCGCAGCACCAGCGCCTCCCCGCCGGGAGTCTGCAGCGCGGCATAGATCGCCAGCGGCAAGGTCTGGGTCTCGCCGGGAACGTTCGAGACGAAGGTGATCGTCGCGCCGAACTCGCCCAGCGCCCGTGCGAAGCCGAGCACCACCCCCGCGATCACGCCGGGCAGGCTGAGCGGCAAGGTCACCGTCCGGAAGGTCCGCCAGCGCCCTGCCCCCAAGGTCCGCGCTGCCTGTTCCAGCCTTTGGTCGACGCTCTCGATCGACAGCCGCATCGCGCGCACCATCAGCGGCAGCGCCATCACTCCGGCCGCCACTGCCGCGCCGGTCCAGCGGAACAACAGGCTGACGCCGAACCAGCTCGCGAGCCAGCTACCGATCGGCCCCGCCGGCGCGAAGGCGAGCAACAGCAGCCAGCCGGTCACCACCGGCGGCACCACCAGCGGCAGATGGACCAATGCGTCGAGTACCACCTTGCCGGGAAACCGCCCCCGCGCGAGCAGCCAGGCCAATGCGAACGCCAGCGGAAGACTGACCAGCACCGCCACCCCGCCCACCTTGAGCGACAGCGCGACGATCCCCCATTCCTCGGCCGTCAGCATCTATCTCCCCTCCCGCTTGCGGGAGGTCGGGGGAGGGGCTGAGAACCGCTGCGTCACGCTCGCGACATGCCCTCCCCTGACCCCTCCCGCAAGCGGGAGGAGATCAAACGGCCGTGAACCCGAACCGCGCGAAGATCGCCTTCCCCGCTTTGGACAGCAGGAATCGCCGGAATCCCTCGGCATCGGCGCTCGTCGAGCTCCGCAGTCGCGCCAGCGGATAGCGGATCGGCGGGTGGCTCGCCGCCGGCAGCATCCGCACCGCGCGCACCCGCTGCGAGGCGCGCGCATCGGTGGCATAGACCAGACCCCATTCGGCAGCGCCGCGCTCGACCAATGCCAGCGCCGCGCGCACATTCTCGCCGCGCACCACCCGCGGCGCCACTGCGTCCCAAAGCCCGAGCCGGGTAAGCGACGCCTGTGCATAGCGCCCCGCGGGCACCGAAGCCGGATCGGCCAGCGCCACCCGCCCGCTTGCCAGCAGCCGCGAGAGCGGTACGGCGCCCGGTGCGGTCGCGGTCGCGGGTTGCACCACCACCAGCCGGTTGCCGACCAGATTCGCCCGGCTCCCCGGCACGATCAGCCCGCGCCGCTGGACATCATCCATCCACGGCTCGTCGGCGGAAATGAACAGGTCCGCAGCCGCCCCGGCGGCGACCTGCCGGGCCAGCGCCGACGAGGCCGCGAACGACAGCACCGGTCGGGTATGGCCGAGCCGCGCCCACGCATCCGCGGCGGCATTCAGCGATTCCTGCAAACTCGCCGCCGCCAGCACCAGCGGCGCACGCGGCGCGGCAAAAGCGCGCGGGGCCAGCGCCACGGTCGCGGCCATACCGATCAGGAATTCGCGCCGGTCGATCCGCATGCCCTCGTCTCCTCGTCGCACCCGCTATGACGCAGGCGCCGCATACAGGGCAAGGACCCGACACCAGGCGGCGCGAACAATGTCGCTTGACTCAATTCGATAATTAGCTAATTATCGCAATATGAGCCAGGTCTTCAAAGCGCTGTCCGATCCGACCCGCCGAAGGGTGCTCCAGTTGCTGCGCAAGGGGCCGCTGAGCGCGGGGGAGATCAGCGACCAGTTCGAGGTGTCCAAACCGACGATGTCGGCGCACTTCGCGGTGCTGAAGGAAGCCGATCTGGTGCACGCGGAAAAGGCCGGAAAATCCGTGATCTATCACCTGAAGCTCTCGGTGCTCGAAGAAGCGCTGCTGGGCTTTGTCGATTCGTTCGGCCTCGGCGTGGAGACGCCGAAGGCCAGCAAGGAGACTGCACGATGAACAAGGAAGTGATCGGAAGTCTGGCCTGGGCCGGCGGCATTCTCGTGGTGGCGCTCGGCGGGACCG
>Ga0247823_10001196_pt1 | contig 21597 bp, 19 predicted proteins | sample 13C_PalmiticAcid_2_FD_192426 | JGI IMG/M metagenome (GOLD analysis project Ga0247823, IMG submission 192426) | Soil microbial communities from agricultural site in Penn Yan, New York, United States - 13C_PalmiticAcid_Day30 | ecosystem: Environmental > Terrestrial > Soil > Agricultural land... | reverse complement strand
GGCATCGCAGCGGCGCTTGGGGCAGCCGTGTCGGTGGTCCACCGCGTGCACGAGGACCCGGCGGGCTGGCGCACCAGCCACCGCGCGGGCACGGTGACCGATATCGGCACCGCCGCGGCGGCCCGCGGCTAGCCTCCCGCACCGCCCGACGCGCACCGTCGGAAACATTGAGTCGTCCGACTACTGCTTGTATTCATTTGACCTTCTACACTCATCCGCGACGCCCCTCACCAAGAAACCTTAGGGGCGTCGCGGATTTTCGTTGCCAACAGGACCTAGACGTCTTATGTTAACGGTCAGAAAAAGACCTGTGTGACGTGCGACACCGGCTGCTCACGCGCTCCCCTTGCCTCTGTTCGCGTGATGACCGCCGTCTACCTTGCGGGACGACTAGGAGAACCATGATCGGGTCCAGTGCAGTGCCCCGACGCCGACGACTGCTGTCCGCCGCGGTCGTCGCGGCCGCGGCGGCGTCGTTGCTGATCGCCAACCAACAGGCCTACGCGGCCGAGACCGTGGTCGACGTGACCACGTACGGCGCCGACAAGACCGGTGCGACGGACAGCACCCAGGATGTCGAGGACGCCATCGCGTATGCCAAGACGTTGACCGGCCCGGTCCGGCTGCTGTTCCCGCAGGGCACCTACAACCTCTACCCCGACGCGGCGGACCAGCGTGAGCTGTACCTGTCGAACACCGAGGGCGCGGGTCAGACCTACCGGTTCAAGAAGTACGCGCTGCTGCTGGAGGACGTGCAGGACTTCACTGTGGACGGTGGCGGTTCCACGCTGCGCACCCACGGTCTGATGGGGATCTTCGCGGTGATCCGCTCCGAGCGGGTGACCATCAAGAACTTCACCTCCGACCACGCCGCGCCCAAGGTCGTCGACGTGAAGGTCTCCGACGTCGCCGCCGGACAGCGAACCCTGTCGATCCCGGCGGGCAACCCCTTCAGCATCTCCGGGACCACGCTCAGCTTCATGAGCGACCAGAGCCCGGTCACCGGCAACCGGTACTGGCAGTACACGACTTCACAGATGTGGTACTCCCAGATCTACGACGCGGTCAACCAGAAGACTTGGCGCGGCAGCAACCCGCTGTTCCAGAACGTGTCCTCGCTGACCGACCTCGGCGGCGGCAAGATCCGGGTCAACTACACGACCACGACGACCACCCCGACCGACAAGGGGCTCGTCTACCAGATGCGGGAGACCACCCGCGACAACGCCGCGGGCGTCATCTGGGAGTCCACCGACACCACGGTCACCGGTCTGACGGCGCGCTACCTGCACGGGTTCGGCATCCTGGGCCAGCTCTCCACCAACGTCACCATCACCGGCAACACCTTCAAGACCGACCCGGCCTCCGGGCGCAGCACCGCCGCGTTCGCCGACATGATCCAGATGTCCGGCATCAAGGGCACCGTCACCATCAACGACAACATGTTCGACGGCGCCCACGACGACCCGATCAACATCCACGGCACCTATCTGGAAGTCACCGCCGTCTCCGGCAACACACTGTCGCTGAAGTACATGCACAACCAGACCGCCGGGTTCCCGCAGTACCACGTCGGCGACACCGTTGAGATCGTCAACAAATCCACCATGGCCACCATCTCCGGCGGCACCGCGACCGTCACCGCCGTCGACGGCCCGACCGGGGTGGACAGCTCCAAGCCGCTCACCACGATGAAGATCACCCTCGACAAGACCGTCCCGTCCACGGTCACCGCGTCGAACTACGTCGTGGAGAACACCAGCTACACCCCGGCCGTGCAGATCGCCCGCAACGTCTTCCGCAACATCCCCACCCGCGGCATCCTGCTCACCACCCGCGGCGCCTCCGTCATCGAGGACAACATCTTCGACGGCATGAGCATGGCCAGCATCTACATCTCCTCCGACGCCGCGTCGTGGTACGAGTCCGGCCCGGTCCGCAACGTCACCATCCGCCGCAACAAGTTCCTGCGCCCGGCCTCACCGGTCATCTTCTTCGACCCCACCAACGCCACCGTCAACAAGGCGACTCCCGTCCACAGTGGAATCACCATCGAGGACAACGACTTCTACCTCAACAGCCAGCGCATCGTGCAGACCAAGAGCGTCAGCAACCTGACCTTCAAGAACAACCGCGTCCTGCGCGATGACCGCGACACCGTCCTCGCGCTCGGCGGCCTGACCTCCGGCTGCACCGCCGTCGGCAGCAAGCCCAAGCTCAGCGTCACCACCAGCGGCACCGCCTACGGCACCTCGCTGTTCTCCTTCAGCGGCTCCGCGGTCCTGAAGCTGGAGAACAACAGCTACGACAACGGCTTCAACCTCCGCGCCGACACCGGAAACACCACCGTCGCCAGCGACGTCACCGTCACCGGCGACCCGGTCCTCATCAACACCACCAACACCAAGCCGCTCCTCGGCACCACCACCTACACCAGCAGCAACACCGCGGTCGCGACCATCGCCGCCGACGGAACCCTCACCGCGGTCGCGGCGGGCACGACCACCATCACCGCCACCGTCGCCGCCACCGGGCGCACCATGTCCACCCCGCCGGTCAACCTGGTCGTCGGCGGGGCGGGCTGCGCCTCCGCCTCAGCCATCCCGAAGACCGGCTGGACGGCGGTCGCCGACAGCGCGGAGACCACAGGGGAGAACGGCGCCGCCGCCAGGGCGATCGACGGCGACTTGTCGACCATCTGGCACACCGCGTACAACCCCAGCATCGCGCCGATGCCGCACCGGCTGGACATCACGCTGCCGAGCAGGCACGTGATCGAGAAGCTGACCTACACGCCACGGCAGACCGGCGGCACCAACGGCAACATCGCCAACTACGAGGTGTCGGTGAGCGGCGACGGTGTCACGTGGGGCAGCCCGATCGCGTCGGGCACGTTCTCGACGGGGACGGCGGAGAAGACCGTCACCTTCACGCCGGTAGTCACCCGGTACGTGCGACTCCGGGCGACCAGCGCGCAGAACGGCACGGCCTACGCGGCCGCGGCCGAGGTCGGCCTCTACGGCAGGCCGTACACGCCGGCCGCGCTGCCCAAGGCAGGCTGGACCGCCACCGCCGACAGTGCCGAGACCACCTCGGAGAACGGCGCCGCGGGCAACGCCGTCGACGGCAACACCGCGACCATCTGGCACACCGCCTACTCCAGCGGGATCGCGCCGATGCCGCACCAGATCGACGTCAAGATGGAGGCCACGCACATCATCGACACCCTGGAATACCTGCCGCGGCAGTCCGGGACCAACGGCACCATCGCCGCCTACCAGGTCTTCGTCTCCACCGACGGCACGAACTGGGGCACCGCGGTGGCATCGGGCACCTTCGCCTCAGGCCAGACGGTGAAGACAGTGACGTTCAACCCGGTGAGCGCCCGATACGTGCGGCTCAAGGCGACCAGCGCGCAGAACGGCGTCGCCTTCGCCTCCGCCGCGGAGATCACCCTACGCGGCAACTGATCAGCCGCTGAGACAGCGACACGGGGCCGCCGGGAACTGGTACACACCAGAATCCGGCGGCCCCCGTGTCACTGCACCAGACAACCGGGCGGCAGCGCAAGCACAACTACGGCAACCGGACGGTCACCGTCGTGACCGAGTTCGGCGGCACGCCGAAGGAAAGCCGCAAGATCACCGATCCGGTGAACCAGGACATCTGGCTGCGGCTGGCCAGGGCGGCGTTCGAACCGTTCACCTTCCACAACTTCACCGTGAACAGCCAGAACGTGCCGTTCTTCAGCTGACCGCCGCAACACCACGGCCCGTCCGTCGCGTCAGTGCACGCGGCGGGCGAGCCGCGGCATGTCACGACTCCGACGACGGCGCGTACGCACCGACTCGCGGGCGGGCGTCGGACGGCGTCATCCCCTGGTAGCGGCGGAACACCGTGGCGAACTGCTGCGACGAGGAGAAACCCAGCGTGTGGGCGACATCGGTGACCGTCACGTCCGGGTCCTCGGCGAGCCACTTGTTGGCGTAGTCGGTCTTGCGGCGCATCAGGTAGTCCTTGGGACTGGTCCCGGTGACCGCCTTGAACGCCTCGTAGAACCGGCTGCTCGACAGGCCGGACACCGCGACCAGCTGCGCGGTGTCGGCGATGTCGGACAGGTGCTCGTCGATCCACACCAGAGTCCGGCTGATGTCACGGTGGTGGGGCTCTACGGCGTCGGCCAGCCGAGCGGACGCCCCGCGCACCAAGGTGAACAGCATCGCGCAGAGCACGTGCCGCAGCTCGGCGTTGGTCATCCAGTCCGTGGGCGACGCCGCCAGCTGGAATCCACGCCGCACGTCACTGGCGACCGACGACGGGACCGGCCACATCGCCACACCCGTCTCCCGCAGCACCTCGATCGCGCCGCACACAGCTTCGTCGGCGTCGTCGGTGCGTCCTGTATGGAGGATCATCCACGCCATCTCGCCGCGCGGCTGCGCGGTGGCGCCGGTCAGGTAGACATGCCCCGGCGGAATGGACAGCACACTGCCGGGAGTGATCCGGTAGTCGACGTCGTCGACGGTGAACGTCACCGCACCCCGTATCGGCAGCGCCAGCTGCAGCAGTGAGCCGTGGACCTGCGGGGGCAGCGGATCACGCGCGCTCAGGTACCGGTATCGGCCGAGCGACATCAGCGGGAACAGCCCGCGCGCGGCGAGATCGATGATTCGCCGCTCAGGCGTCTCGACGAGGTCAACCTCATCACTGACGGTCACAGGCATGACAGAAAGCTACGCGCCGACAAGCACCCCCGACAACACACGGCTTGACGTTCGACTGAGCGAAACGCACACTACCGATTATCGATAATCGAGTTTTTCCGAGGAGTGTCGCCATGACCCTGCCGAAGACCGACCGTGAGCGCCTGGCGCTCGTCCGGGAACGGCTCTACACGCCGGTCGTCGGTGACGTGCTCGACGCCCTCGGCCGCTACCACCGCTTCCTGCCCGCCCCGATCCAGCCCGCGCTGCCGGAGATGACGGTCGCGGGCCGGGCGATGCCGGTGCTCATGGCCGACGTCCACGGGCCGCAGGCCAAGCCGTTCGGCCTGCTGACCGAGGCGCTCGACCAGCTCGAACCCGACGACGTCTACCTCTGCGGCGGCGGCGCGATGAACTGCGCCTACTGGGGCGAGATCCTCACCGCGACGGCGCGCACGCGGGGCGCGGTCGGCGCCGTCGTCGACGGGTTCCACCGGGACACCCCGAAAGTGCTGGAGCAGAACTGGCCGGTCTTCACCCGCGGCCGCTACGCCCAGGACTCCGGCGTGCGCACGAAGGTGATCGACTACCGCACGCCGATCGAGATCGGCGGCGTCTCGGTCGAACCCGGCGACCTGGTCTTCGGTGACCTCGACGGCGTGGTGATCGTTCCTCGCGCCATCGAGGACGAGGTCATCGAGCGGGCGCTGGAGAAGGCCGCGGCCGAGAACGTGGTCCGCCAGGCCATCGAGGGCGGGATGTCGAGCACCGCCGCGTTCGCCGCGTACGGGGTGCTGTGAGCACGCCCCAGCTCAGGCGCACGCTGTCCGACCAGGTCGCCGACGCGGTCCGGCAGGGCATCATGGCCGGGACGTATGAGCCAGGCCAACGGCTGGTCGAGACCGAACTGGCGAAGAGCCTCGGCGTGTCACAGGCCCCCGTTCGCGAGGCGCTGAAGCAGTTGGCGCACGAAGGCATCGTCATGCAGGTCCCGCGCCGGGGCTCGTTCGTGACCAGTGTGGACACCGCCGAGGCGCGCAAGACCTATGAACTGCGGGCCGTACTGGAACGGGTCGCCGCCACGGAGTGCTGCCAGTCGGCCTCCGACGCCGCGCTCGCCGACCTCGCCCCCCTGGTCGCCGACATCCAGGCGGCGGCGGACCGGGGCGATCCGCGTGGCCTCATCGAGGCGGACCTGCGATTCCACCGCACGGTGTGGGAGGTGTCGGGACACCCGATGCTGCCGCGCATCTGGCCGATGGTCGAGGCCACCACCCGGTCGTTCGCCGCGGTGTCCAACCAGCTGTACTTCGGCGACCTCAAGGAGATCGCCGACGCGCACGTGCCGCTGCTCGACGCGTTGACCCAGCGGGACGCCGACCGCGCGAGCGACCTGTGCCACGACCACGTCGTGGAGGTGTGGCGGCGCATCGAGCGGTCCGAACGGGATTAGCGCGGCGTTCCAGAACATCCGCTGGAGATTCCCGGACGAAGACTCTCCCCCACCGACCTAGCCTTCAGTGACTGGCCACCACCTGTCTTCAGCAAGGAGAACCCAATGGACGTCCCAGTGGCGGCACTTGATCTGGCCCAGCCGCTGGCCGGTCGAACCGTCCTCGTGACCGGTGCGACGGGATATGGCGTGGGCTCCGGGGTCTGTGCGGCGGTGAGCGCCGCGGGCGGCAAGCTCGTCCTCAACGGACTCGATGAGGAGTCCCTGCGGCCGGTTCTCCACCGGTACCCGGGTTCGGTCGGGATCGTTGCCGACATCAGCGACCCGGACGACGTGCGCAGGATGATGGCCGAGGCGACCGAACAGTGCGGGCCCGTCACCGGACTGGTCAACAACGCCGGTGTCGGCCTCAGCAAGCCGTTCCATGAGGCCACCGAGGCCGACTTCGACCGCGTCTTCGACATCGACGTGCGTGGCCTCTGGCTGGTGACGCGCGCCTTCACCCAGGCACTGCTCGACGCCGGGCGGACCGGCTCCATCGTGCACGTCTCGTCGGTGCACGCGCGGGGCACGATGCCGCGCTACGCCGTCTACGCGGGCGCCAAGGGCGCGGTCGAGGGACTCGCCCGGGGCATGGCCGTCGAGCTGGGTCCACACGGGATCCGGTGCAACGCCATCGCCCCCGGCTACGTGCACGCCGAACAGAACCTCGCGCTGATCCGCACCTTCAGCAGCGACCCGGAGGCGTGGGTCGACCGGCACACGAACCTCGAACAGGTGCTGCCGCGACTGATCGAGCCGGTCGACTGCGGGTGGTCGGCGGTGTTCCTGCTCTCGGAGATGAGCCGCTGTGTCACGGGCCAGACGCTGGTGGTCGACGCAGGCCTGACCACCCGCCTCTACACCCGGACCCCGGAGGGATCGGCGTGAGAATCGTCCGAGTCGAGGTCGTCCTGAAGCCCGGGATCGACGTGTGGGCGGTGCGGCCATGACGTTCTGGGAATGCCTCACGTCCCCCGACCTGGGCGCGGTCGACCGCGGTGTCCCGGTCGTGCTGCCCATCGGGGCCGTCGAGCAGCACGGCCCACACCTGCCGGTCGGCACCGACCGGATCGTCGCCGAGGCCATCGCGTCCGATTTGGACTCCCGGGTCGGGGCCGATGCCCTTGTGCTGCCACCGATCGCCGTCGGCTGTTCCGACCACCACACCGACTTCCCCGGCACACTGACCCTGCGGCACACGACCCTGCTGCGGCACGTCGAGGACGTCGCGCGTTCCGTGCTGGCGCAGGGTTTCACGACCTTCCTGCTGCTCAACGCCCACGGCGGCAACCAGGGCATCGGCCAGGTCGCCATCGAGCGCCTCGGCGCCCGCCATCCGCGGGCGCGCGTGCTGGGCACGTCGTGGTGGCGGCTCGCGGGGCCCGAACTGCTGGAGATCTCCGAGACCGGGCCCGGCGGGGTCGGCCACGCCTGCGAACTCGAGACATCGATGATGCTGGCGATCGCGCCCGGGCTCGTCAGGACAGACCGGATCCCCGACCGTCAGAACGAACCCGCCATCGCCTTCGACGACTCCGACATGCTGCGGGGCTCCCGGGCGACGCTGTACCGCCGCCTCATCGATGTCGCCCCCACCGGGGTCTTCGGCGAACCGAAGGCGGCCTCGGCGGAGAAGGGCGAACTGGCGCTGACGGCCATCGGTGACCGGCTGGAGGAACTCGTCCGCGCCATCAGATAGGAACAATGTGAACAGCACGATCCCACCCGCCGGCGCCGACATCGCCTGTGTCGGCGAGACCATGGCGTTGCTCGTCCCCGGCGCCGAGTCCGACGCGGCCGGGCACCCCACCTTCACCGCCTCCACCGGCGGCGCCGAGTCCAATGTGGCGGTGCACCTCGCCCGCCGCGGGCACCGCGTCGCCTGGGTGAGCGCGGTCGGCGACGACCGCTTCGGTCGCCTGGTCCTGGGGCGTCTCGCCGCCGAGGGCGTCGACGTGACCGGTGTCCGCGTCGATCCGGGCAGGCCGACCGGCGTCTACCTGAAGGAGCCCGCGGTCGAGGGCCGGAAGGTCACCTACTACCGGACCGGCTCCGCGGCCTCTGGCCTCAGCCAGGGCGACCTCACCACCGTCACCGCGCGGCGACCGAAGATCGTGCACACGACCGGGATCACGCCGGTGCTCTCGGCGACCACCCGGCTGCTCGTCGACGGCCTGTTCGGCCCCGCGCGCCCCGAGTTGCTCAGCTTCGACGTGAACCACCGCGCCGCGCTACATACCAAGCCCGAGCACACCGAGCTGCTGCTTTCGCTCGCCCGCGCGGCCGACCTGGTCTTCGTCGGCGACGACGAGGCCGAGGTGCTGTGGGGTACGCACTCCCCCAGCGAGGTCCGGTCTCTCCTGGCCGACGTGCCGCTGCTGGTCGTCAAGCAGGGGCCTATCGGCGCGACCGCCTATCAGGGTGACGAGGAGTTCTTCGTCCCAGCGCACCAGGTCGACGTGGTCGACGTGGTCGGCGCCGGTGACGCCTTCGCCGCGGGCTTCCTGCACGGCCTGACCCTTTCGGCCGACCCGCGGACCTGCCTGCGGCACGGCCATGACTTCACCGTGGACGTGCTCCGGGTCAAGGACGACCTCGGCCCCGCGCCCGTGCGTTCCTGAGCTGAAAACCCTCCGGCCGGTGCCAAGGTGAGGAACCTTGGCGCCGGCCGGAGGGGTTGTCGCCGCCTGTGGGGGGACAGGCGGCGACTGTCGGAGCCCTGTCCCTAGGGCTCGATGGTCGGATCAGGACCAGCAGACCTGGTTGCCCTGGCTGTTCTTGGTCATGAAGAGCGCGAGGTAGCTGTGCGCGGACAGCGTGCCGACCCGCTCTTCCCTACCGCCGTAGCTGTTCTCCGAGCTGCTGGCGTAGGTGTGGCCGTCGGTGTAGCGGGCCTGGAGGGCGAGCTGGGCGTCGTTGTGCCGCTGCTCCCAGACGTCGGCCTTCACCGAGACCTCGGTGTCGAGGTCATAGAGGTCGGTGAGCAGGTCGTATGCGCCGAAGTAGCCCGCGAACGTGCTGCCCCAGTCATTGCCCTCCGGGTAGTAGATCGACGCGGAGCCGGTCACGTAGATCGACGACTGCGTGCCATCGCTCTTGGTGAACTTCTTGTCGACCAGCGCGTCGTAGACGTACTGCAGGTTGTGCTTGGCGACCCTCGGCGCGCACTTGTCGGCCAGGCCGTACACCGCGCCCTCGTCCAGGCTCTGGTCGAAGCCGACCATGTACAGCGGGTGCAGACGGCTGTGGTTCTGCAGCGTGCCGTCGTTCTGGATGTTGTAACCCTTGAGCCAGGTCGACGGGTTGATGCCGTTGACCACGGTCGTGTTGGTCATGTCGGCGGGGCTGGCCGCCGCGGTCAACAGCAGTTCATTGTTGCGCTTGTTCCACTTGGCGGCGTTCGCGTGATTGGGCATCATCGCGGCGGCCAGGCTGAGCAGGCCCGCGTTCCAGCTGTTCTCCTCGGCCTTGCTGTCACCCGGCGTCGCGTCCGTGCCGTTGCGCCAGTACTGGTAGAGCAGGTTGCCCGACGTACCGATCAGGTAGGTGTCGTTGCCGGTGATGAGCCGGTCGGCCTCCGACTCGATCATCTTGGCGACCTTGGTCCGGTCGTCGGCGGAGAGCTGGTCCCACAGCAGCCACGCCGCGAAGCCGTCGTAGTAGGCCCACAGCGCGCTCTGCCAGACGTGACCCCACCGAGTCGCCGTGTCCGTGTTGTTCGCCCGATGCCGGGCCGCGAGCGTGCGGATCAGGTTCTTCGTGCGGATGGTCGCGTTGGCCGCGGAAAGGTTCTGCGGGTCCCACACGCCGAGCTTCAACGCGACCGCGCCCGCCACCGCCGACATGCCGGGATAGCGGATCGCGGCCTCGGCGGTGCCCTTCAGGTCGAGGTAGCCGTCAGGCATGTAGTACGTGTACGTGGAGGCGTACTTCGGACCGATCAGATAGCGCGCCGCGTTCTGCAGGATCTTCTTGTTGCGCACGCCCGCGGCGTCGGTCGCCGAGTACGTGCCGAACTTGGTCCAATCGATCGCGACCACATCCGTCCCGGACGCGACCGCGGCCGCCTGGGGCACAGCGGAAACGGTGGTGATGGTGGCGCAAAGGACGGTCACGGCGACAGCGGAGCGAGCTAGTCTGGCCAGCCGCATATCGACTCCATTCAAGTGAGAGGACTCACACCTCAGGTGGGGTTGAGGAATACCACCACCTCACGGACCGATCCGCGTTCGAGATGCTCCACCGGATTTGCCCGCCCACACACCGCACGAGACGTTGATCCTTTGTAGATGGATCAGTCCCCTGCTGAACAAGTCAGCCAAGCGCCGCCGCCTTGCGCAGCAGCACTGAACGTTCGCGCTGGTTGGCACACAGCCGGGCGGCCAGCTCCAGCTCGGCGCGCGCCTCCGGTCGCCTGCCGAGGCGGGCCAGCAGCTCCCCGCGCACGGTCGGAACCAGATGTGAACCGGGCAGCCGGTCCAAGGCGATCAGCTCGTCGACGATGGCCAGGGCCTGCGCCGGACCCGATGCCATGGCCACGGCGACGGCCCGATTGAGTTCGACCACCGGCGACGGCGCGACCCGGCCGAGCGCCTCGTAGAGCACCACGATCCGGTCCCAGTCGGTCGCCTCGACCGAGGGCGCCGACGCGTGGGCGGCGGCGATCGCGGCCTGCAGGCCGTAGGGGCCGAGGCCGCGAGTCGACGCCTTGGCCAGCGCGGCCAGCCCGCGGCGGATCGCCGAGAAGTCCCACCGCCGCCGGTCCTGGTCCTCCAGCAGGACCGGCGCACCGTCCGGGCCGGTCCGGGCCGGGAAGCGCGCGGTCGTCAGCTCGCACAACGCGAGCAGGCCGTGCACCTCCGGCTCGTCCGGCTGCAGCGCGGCCAGCGTGCGGGCCAGCCGGATCGCCTCGTAGGCGAGGTCGGGGCGCAGCAGCCGGTCGCCCGACGTGGCCGTCGAACCCTCGGTGAAGATCACGTACAGGACGCTGAGCACACCGCCCAGCCGCTCCCGGCGCTCGGCGGGAGCGGGCAGCTCGAACGGCACCCCGGCCGCCGCGATCGTCTTCTTGGCCCGGGTGATGCGGGCCTGCACGGTCGGCACTGGCACGAGGAACGCGCGGGCGATCTCCTCGCTGGACAGGCCGCCGACCACCCGCAGGGTCAGCGCCACCCGAGCCTCGCGGGAGAGCACCGGGTGGCAGCTGACGAACATCAACGCGAGAACGTCGTCGTCGATCTTGTCGGGGTCGATTTCCTGGTCGACCGCCGAGTCGTCGGCCAGCAGGGCATACCGGTCCCGCAGGGCGGCCCGGCGGCGGATCGCGTCGATCGCCCGCCGCCGGGCCGTGGTCATCAGCCAGCCCGCCGGGTCGGCGGGCGCGGCAAGCGGCCAGGAGACCAGCGCCTCAGCCACCGCCTCCTGGGCCGCGTCCTCGGCCAGCCCGAAGTCGCCGGTGAAGCGGGTCAGCACCGCGACGATCCGCGCCGACTCGATGCGCCAGACGGCCTCGACGTCGGCCGGACCCATCAGACCCGGCCGATGCTCTCGCGCGAGGCGCCTTCCTTGACGAATGCCCCGTCGTCCTGCGGGACCTCGTCCTCCCCCGGCACCCGCCGAACCTCGATCTTGGACCCGCGGACCGCGGGCACCCGCTTGGCCCACTCGACCGCTTCCTCCTTCGAGGCGACATCGAGCAGGAAGAAGCCTCCGAACAGTTCCTTGGTCTCCCCGTACGGCCCGTCGGTGACCACCGGGGTCTCGCCGCCGAAGTCGACCACGACGCCCTTGCCCGGATCGTCCAGCCCTTCGGCCCCGAGGAGAACGCCCGCCTTCATCATCTCCTCGATGAACAGGCGGGTCCTGGCGATCCCCTCCTCGATCGAAGCCATCATGGCGGCGTTCGACTCATCGGTGCCTCGCATGATCAGCATGTACTTCGGCATCGTGCTCTCCTCGTCCGGCGGGGCCGCCTCTCGGCCCGCACACCCACAGGTCGAACGAGCGGCCCGCGGATCGACACGGTCAGGAGAAAATCTACAGACCCTGCTTCGGAGGGAAGCCCCCGAAGGGACTTCCCTCCGAAGTCAGTTCAGCTCGCGATCGTGGTGGTGATCCAGCTCCGCACGGCGGTGACGTCGCCGAAGATGGAGTTCGTCCGGCCGCACGTGCTGGAGCCGCTGCCGGTGGCGCCGCGGCTGACGACGCCGACGAGCCTGCCCGCGACGAACGCCGGGCCGCCCGAGTCGCCGTAGCAGTCGGTGGCGGTGGTGCTGGTGTCGAAGCACAGTTCGACCGAGCCGGTGATGCCGCCACAGGCCGAGTCGGTGGTCAGCGTGGTGCCGACCGTCTTGAGCACGGGGCTCATGTCACCGCAGCCGTACGGCGCGCAGGTCTGGCCGAAGCCGTACAGGCCCGCCGACGACCCCACCGCGGGCGAGGTCGTGCCGAGCGTGGCGGGCGCCAGCGTCACCGTCGAGGAGAGCTTGTAGAGCCGGAAGTCGTAGGCGCTGTTGTTGTAGTTGGGGTGCTTGACCGAGCGGGAGACCGTGCGGACCTGACCGCCGCTGTTGAGGTCCTTGGAGCCGATCCGGACGCGGGTGGCGCCGCTGCAGTGCCCGGCGGTCAGGACCCACTGGGACGAGACCAGCGTGCCGCTGCACCACATGCCGCTGGAGTCGCCGACAGCGGCGGCCCAGGACGGCGCGACGGTGACGACGCTGCCGCCGACGATGTTCTCCTGCGCCGCGCTGGTGCCCGCGACACCGGCGGTGGCCAGCGCGACGGTCGCGGCGAGGAATCCGATCCGGGTGACAGTCTTCTTGAAGTTCACTTCGATGACCTCCATGCAGGGAGGCGTCCACGGGGCTCGCCCGTGCCCTCTGACGCCTGATGGACAACATCTAGAAGCTATGTCGCGATCACGCGCGGTGGTGATCCCACTTGGCTATACCGCCGCGCCAGAGGGGTTCGGGTTCAGCCGGGCAGGGGGCCGCGGACCTGTTCCCACCAAGCCTTGTAGTGGGGGATCCTGGCGACCGCGGCGAGGTAGCCGGTCCGCAGGCCGGTCCAGACCTCCTCCGCACGGTGGGCGAGCGACGCCCCGGAGGGCCAGCAGAGGATCAGGTCCCGGTGTTGCGGGTCGCCCTTGATCGGCCGGTACACCAGACCCCGCGGCGCCGCCCACAGCGGCGTGACCAGGCCGATCCCATGGCCCGCGCGGATCAACCGCGTCATGGTGTCCCACTCGGCGACGTCGTGGCCGGTGCGCGGGGCGAAACCCGCTTGGGCGCAGGCTTTGACGAACGAGTCGTATCGGCCGCTGCGGTCGTTGGGCGAGGTGACGATCCATTCCTCGTCGGCCAGGTCCGCCAGGTCGAGTTCCGCGTGGCCCGCCATGGGGTGGTCCGCGGCCAGGCCGACGAACGCGGGCTCCGCCTCGACCAGCGTCCGGGTGCTGACGCCCGGGGTCGGGCCCATGGCGCCCTCGCCGTAGTGGATGGCGACGGCGTAGTCGACGGTGCCGTCGGCGACCCGGGCCACCAGCGACTCCGTCGAGCCGGTCTGGGAATAGACGCGGCGGCCGGGGCGCAGGTCCCGGACGATCTCGATCAGGTCTTCCAGCAGGACCGTCATGGTGGCGCCGACCCGGAGGTCCGCGGCGGGCCGGGCCATGGCGGCGGCGCGTTCCTGGATGACGTCGAGGTCGGTCATCAGCTCAGCCGCGCCGCGCAGGAAGCGGTGGCCGAGTTCGGTGGGGGTCATGGTGTCGCCGTCGCGGCGGAACAGCGCGCCGCCCAGAGCCTGCTCGACGCGCTGCAGGCGCAGGCGAAGGACTGGTTGACTCAGGTTCATCGACACCGCCGCCTGGCGCAAGCCGCCCGCCTCGGCGACCGCCAGCAGCAACCGCAGATGCCGTGCCTCGATCCGCATCCTCGCCCATCGTCCGCGTTCGCGCCTGGTCCGGGTGGGTCGACTGTACGGCACGACCGGCTGCCGTACCGCGCTTTGTCCACAGAGGACGGTCTAGTTCACACAGGGCACCGGCCGGGGCGCGTCGGGGGGCGCGTCGACCAGGTCGCCGCCGACGGCCAGCCACCAGTCCCGGTAGTGCGGTCGCAGCGCTACCTCGGCGTGATAGGTCGCGACCAGCAGCCGGTGGAACTCGTCGATGTGCCGCGCCACCGGGCTGTCCGAGCGCCAGCACAACGCGGTCGACCGGTAGTGCGGCTCCCCCGCCAGCGGCCGCAGCACGACATCGGCGGGCGGCACACACAGCGGGTTGAACAGGGCGATGCCCTCGCCGTGCCGGACGAGCTGGAACATCGATTCGCACGTGTCGACCCGGTGCCGGATGCGCGGGGAGAAACCGGCCCGCCCGCACAGCAGAAGGAATCGGGCCTCGCGGCTCGTACCGTCCCCGTGGCCGCCGATGATCCACTGCTCCTCCGCGAGCGCGGGGAGCGGCAGCGCGTCGAGGCTCGCGTGCGGGTGGTCGGCGGGCAGGCCGATGAACGCGGGCTCCACGCCGATGACGACCCGGCGCTCGACCCCGTCGGGCAGCGGCGGTCGGGGGCCGGGGAACTCGTAGAAAAGGACCAGGTCCAGTTCGCGCTGCCGCACCATCGCCAGCGCCTCGGGCACCGAGTTCACGTCACGCAAGGCGATGTCGGCCTGGGGCATGGCGGTCCTGAGCAGCCGCAGTCCGGTGCCCGCGTCGAGCACGAACATCACCCCGAACGTCACCTGGCCGGCGCCCGCCTCGGCGGCGGTGTCGGCGAGCAGGCGGTCGAACCGGGCCAGCAGCTCCCGGCCGGACCCGATGACGTAGCGGCCCAGCTCGGTCGGGGTGATACCGCTGCGCGTCCTGGTGAACACCGCGCCGCCCAGCGCTTGCTCGATGCGCCGCACCTGCGCGGCCAGCGCGGGCTGCGCCACCTGCAGGACGCCCGCCGCCTTGCGGATGCTGCCCGCCCTGGCGATCTCGACGAGCACCTGCACGTGCCGGATGTCCAGCCGCATGCCGCGGTTCGCGGCGACCAGGTTCACCTCCCGGACGCTACGAACCCGACTTCCCCACGGCTACCGACCATCGGAGGGTGACATTCCCATACGCACCCGCGTCGACTCGTGGCGGCGTTCGCTGCTCCGGACGATCCTGAACGCCTTCGCTCGGACGCGGCATCACAACCACGGCGCCCGAAGGCGCCGCGTGAAGCACGCGACGGGTACCGAGCAAGCGTTGCCTGCTAACGGTTTACGACTAATAATGCCCAGAGGCCGCGGGGCTGCCGGTCAGGGTCAGGGTGCTGTCGAGCCCCGGACGGCCCGTTGCCGATGCGATACCACTGCCACAGCTTGTCGTCGGTGCCGCGGGCGTAGACGTTGACCCGGTTGCCGACCTGGGCCGCCGAGGGCGCGCCGGTGACCGCCTTGTCGAGGTTGTACCAAGTGGACGACCACCCGCCTGCGGCGGTCCAGCTGAGCTGGCCGACCTTGTTGCTCGGCGCCAGCGCGGCGAACACCTCTATCTGGCCGGGGCCACCGCTGACAGCGGTCGGCGACGATGTCAGGTTGCCGCCGCGGCTGGTCCAGCCGGTCCACTCGCCGCTGATGTAGCTCTTCTGCCACAACGCGTTGTCGGTTCCCCGGGTGAAGACGTCGACGCGGTTGAGTGAGGCCACCGCGGCCGGAGCGCCGACGAAGACGTTCCCGTTGGGCCCACCCAGGTATGTCCAGGCTGAGGTCCACTTGACGTCGTACCAGTACGCCGGGAGGTCGTTCTGGCCTGGCTGCTGCTGGTAGGTCTTCTGGAAGAGCGCACCGTCGGAGCCGCGGACGAACACGTCGACGCGGTCTCGGCCGAGAGCCGCCGCGGCCGGGCTGGCCGACAGCACCCCGCCCAGGTTCACCCAACTGCCCCACACACCGTTCTTGAATGTGTTGGCCCACAGTGCGTTGTCGGCGCCGCGGACGAAGACGTCGGTGCCGCCCGCCGTGGCGACGACGGCAGGTTCGCCCTGAATCGCGCCGGGGCCGGTCGATCCGGCGGTACCGAGGCTGAGGGTCTGCCAAGCCGACCAGGCACCGCCGTTCCACGACTTCTGGCTGATGCCCGACGCGGTGGGAACGAGGACGGTTTCCGGCTTCTGCTCGCTGGTGTTGGTCAGCTTCAGCATCACCGACTGGTGTGCGGCCAGGGTGAACGACTTCGACCCGGTCGAGGTCAGCGTCCCCAGGTCCGCGCCGGTGTAGAGGTTCCGCACCGAAGCGGTGCCGGTCAGGCCGAGGTTCTGCTGGGTGAAGGAGTAGGTCTTGGAACTAGTGCTGGTGTTGAGAAGAAGCACGGCCCGCTGGCCCGCGGTCGACAGGCGCTTGGACCACACCTGCACGGAGTTGCTCTCCAGGACCTTGTGCGCCTGGTTGTTGGCGGTGTCCTGAGCGACGGCGATGACGGACTCGTTGCCGACGATGGCGGCGGTGGCCGCGGTGAGGTTGGGGGTGTCGGTGGCCAGCACGAGTGGTGCGCCCTGGATGGACCACATGCCGAAGTAGGACTGCTGCTCGTCCGGGGTCAGACCGAACAGCTCCGACGACGTGCCGTGGGTCTGCTGGGCGCCGGTGGCCGGGTTGTTGCCGAACCCGGGGCCGATCAGCAGGTAGTCCGGGTCGTTGTACTGGCCGGGGCCGTTGTTAGTGGGGTGGTCGTTGAGCGGGAAGTTCCTTGACCTGGGACCAGTTGATCCAGGTCGCGCCGCCGTTGGACGTCGTGCCCCAGCCCGCGTTGCCCGAGATGTCACGCCCGGTGCGCCAGGTTCGCGCCGCCGCGCCCGCCCACATCCACGGGCCGTCGGGGGCAGCCGAGCCCCACTGGCAGAACTCCAGCCCCAGCGGGCGCGCGACACCGGCCGAGGTCTTGGTGTTGGCCGCGAGGGTGCCCCAGTCCTTGTAGTTGGCCATGACGGAGCCGTACTTCGACGGCGTGCCACCGCAGTGGTCGACCTTCACCCAGTCGAAGCCCCAGTCGGCGAACGTGGTCAGGTCCTTGGCCTCATAGTTGCCGCTGCCGCGCTGGCCGCCACAACCCCAGGTGACGCCGGTGTCGGTGTACATACCGGCTTCCAGGCCCAGGGCGTGGATGTAGTCGGTGAGGTCCTTCATCGTGTTCAGGGCGCGTGCGGGGACGGTGGTGCCGTTGGACAGGATGACGGCCGTGGCCTGCGCGCCGGTCAGGAAGTCGGTGTCGGGGATGATCGTCCCGTTGGCCGCACGGGTGCCGCCGCCGCTGGAGGTCCACCAGCCGCCGTCGATCCCGACGTCCTTGTAGCCGAGGTCGGACAGGCTCTTGTAGCCGCCGGAGCCGTTGACCGGGAGGTTCGCGTTCGGCTTGGCCAGCCCGGCCGCCTGGTCGGCGATGACCTTCGCGGTGATGTCGTTGTTGTAGAAGTACCAGGAACTCCAGCCCATGGGCGCCTTCGTCGAACCGGAGACACCCGGCGGGACGACCGCCTGCGCGGTGACCGGCACCCCGACGGCGGTCACCACCAGTGACCCCGCGAGAACGGCCGAGAGCATCGCTCCCGCGACGCGGGTATGGAATGGGCGAGCGGTCCGAGCCTGGCGGAGCGGAGGTTCCAAGACGGTCATGCCAACCTAAACATTAATCAATACCTTGATGCTCGCCTTCAGGCCGCCGCCACCCTGAGTGACCTCAGGCGGTGTGTTCGTCCACCGACGCGCGGGCCCGCTGGATGTCGTGCCGCGACTTGACGAGCAGGGCGTCGACGGCGGCCGCCGCGGCCTCTTGGTCCTGGGCGCGGATCGCGTCGGCGACGGCGGCGTGGGCGGGCGTGGGGTCGTCGCCGGAGATGGCGCCGTGGACGAGGCGATCACGGGCGCCGAGGCCCGCGGCGAACACGACCTCCATGCGGATCACCAGCTCGTTGTGGGTGGCGGCGAGCAGCGCCCGGTGGAAGGCGAGGTCGGCGGCGACCTCATCTCCCCCACCCGCCGCGGCGGCGGCCATGTCGTCCAGCGCCTGATCCATGGCGGCGAGGTCGGCGTCGGTGCGTCGGAGCGCGGCGAGGCGGGCGCAGGCGGGTTCGAAGATCCCGCGCATCTCGGCGAGATCGTCAAGGAAGGCGGAGTCGTCCCGACCCGCGAACTGCCAGCGCACGACATCGGGGTCGAGCAGCCGCCACTCGGAGCGCGGCAGGATGAAGGTGCCGCGCTTCTGGCGGGCGTCGACCAGCCCCTTGGCCTTGAGCACCCGGAACGCCTCACGCAGGGCCGTGCGGCTGACGTCGAGCTCCCGTTCGAGCTGTGGGATGTCGAGGATCAGACCCTCGGCCAGTTCGCCCGCGACGATCCGCTGCCCCACCGCCTCGACGACCTCGCCGTGCACACCACGACCCTGGTACTCGCCGGGCTGCTTCCTGACCATTCGCACTCCCCCTCCTCTGGTCGCACTATATATGCGCATTTATTACTAAACGGTGATCCGCTCGCGACCGTCCGTGTCGTCGCCCAGCGCGCCCCGCGGTCCGCGGCGGCAGACCATAGGCCTATGTGGACCACACACGCAGCGTCGCCATAGTTCCACGCGGAGCAAAGGCAGCTACGCCTCTTGCGTAAACCTGGTGAACGTGCTCACATTAAATACTAATTAATACTCCAGCGCCAACGTAAGGAAGCGCGGCTGGACCGCGGTGAAGGACTCGTCATGACCGCCACCACGCCATCGTCCAAAGGGGACCGAGAGTGAAGATCAAGCGGATCGAGACCTTCCTGGTCGCGCCCCGGTGGCTGTTCTGCCGGGTCGAGACCGACGACGGCCTCGTCGGCTGGGGCGAGCCAGTTGTCGAGGGGCGCGCGGAGGTCGTCCGCGCGGCGGTGGACGTGCTGTCGGATTACTTGATCGGCGAGGACCCACTGCGCATCGAGCATCACTGGCAAGTGCTGACCAAGGCGGGCTTCTACCGCGGCGGCCCGGTGCTCTCCAGCGCGGTCGCGGGCCTGGACCAGGCACTGTGGGACATCGCGGGCAAGCACTACGGCGCGCCGGTGCACGCCCTGCTCGGCGGCCCGGTGCGCGACCGGGTCCGGATGTACTCCTGGATCGGCGGGGACGCGCCAACGCAGGTCGCCGAGGCAGCGCACGCCCGGATCGCCGATGGCACGACCGCGGTCAAGATGAACGGCTGCGGCCTGCTCTCCCCCATCCCCACCTCGGCCGAGATCGACGGGGTCGTCGCCCGCCTCGCCGCGGTCCGCGACGTCATCGGACCCCACCGCGACGTCGCGCTGGACTTCCACGGCCGGGCCACCGCCGCGGCCGCCCGGCTGCTGCTCACCGAGATCGCCCCGCTGCGGCCGATGTTCGTCGAGGAACCTGTCCTCCCGGACCAGGCCCACGCCCTCGCGGGCCTCGTCGCGTGCTCGCCGGTCCCGATCGCGACCGGCGAACGACTCTTCGGCCGCGCCGAGTTCCTGGAGCCGCTGCGCGCCGGGGTCGCCGTCGTGCAGCCCGACCTGTCCCACGCGGGCGGCATCTCCGAGGTGCGGCGCATCGCCGCCCTCGCCGAGACCCACGGCGCGCTGCTCGCCCCGCACTGCCCCCTCGGTCCGATCGCGCTGGCGTCGAGTCTGCAGGTCGCCCTGGCCACGCCGAACTTCCTCATCCAGGAACACAGCATCGGCATCCACTACAACGAGGACGCCGACGTGCTCGACTACGTGGTCGACCCGGCGCCCCTGGCCATCGTGAACGGCTTCATCACCGCGCCGAACGGCCCTGGTCTCGGCATCACCGTCGACGAGGCCGCCGTGCGCGCCGCCGACCGCCGCGGCCACGCGTGGCGCAACCCGGTGTGGCACCACCGCGACGGAGGGCTGGCCGAATGGTGACCTACCGAAAGAAGAGCTCCGTGAGCAGGCACGCAACGGGTGTCCGCGGGTACCCGCACCACCTTTCCTGTACTACTGATTCCGAGGAGACATCGATGTCCTTTTCCATGGTTCGTCGCGGCACCGCGGTGCTGTGTGGGCTGTCGCTGGCACTGGCCGCGTCGGCGTGTTCATCCGGCAAGGAGGCCGCCCCCGCCGCATCCAGCGGCGCGGCGAAGGACGGCAAGATCACGATCGTCCTCGCGCAGAAGCAGGGCGACCAGGAGTACTTCATCGGCGAGGCCGACGGCGCGAAGGCCAAGGCGGCTGAGCTGGGGATCGACCTGAAGGTTGTGAACCTGGGCAATGACGCGAACAAGGCCGTGACCGAGATGCAGAACGCGGTCAACCAGAAGGCGTCCGGCGTCATCGTGGTCGTGCCGGACCCGTCGGTGGGCCCGCAGCTCGTCCAGCTCGCCAGGAGCGCGAACGTGGCGTTCCTGACCGCTGATGACCAGGTGTGCACGAACGGGCCGGACCCGTCGTCCTGCGCGATGGAGAACCTGGTCCCCCGCATCGGGTTCAGTGGTCAGCAGATGGGTGCCGAGGTGGGCAAGCGCGCTGGTGAGGACTTCAAGAAGGCCGGGTGGAAGCCTGAGGAGACCGCGATCATCGAGGCGTGGAAGCAGGACGTGACGGTCTGCACCGACCGCGTCAAGGCGAACCAGGAGGCGTTCAAGAAGACCGCCGGTGTCGACGTGAAGGTCATCGAGGTCGGTACCGACAACACCCCGTCGGACGCGCAGAACAAGATCTCCGCGACGGTGTCGGGCAACCGGTCGGTGAAGAACTGGATCGTCATGGGCTGCAACGACGAGAACGTCTCCGGTGGTGTGACCGCGATCCAGAACTCCGGCTATTCGGCGGACAACGTCCTGGGCGTCGGCTTGGGTGCTTACCTGGCGTGCAAGGAATGGCGTGGCGGCAAGCCGACCGGGTTCAAGGCGGCGCTGTTCATCGACGGCAAGGATGTCGGTGCCCTCGCCGTGCAGACGATCTACGACTTCATCAAGAACGGAAAGGCCATGCCTGCCGAGGCGTTCGCCAAGACCACGATGGTCGACGCCACGACGTGGGAGAAGGCCGGGGTCAAGTGCGCGTGAGCGCCGGACTGCGCGTCACCGGCGTGGCCAAGAGCTTCGCCGGTGTCGCCGCCCTGCGTGATGTGAGTGTGGACTTCCCGGCCGGAGCCGTGACCGCCCTGATGGGCGAGAACGGCGCCGGGAAGTCCACCCTCATCAAGATCATCGGCGGCGACCACCTCCCAGACCATGGCGGGCTCGAACTCGACGGGAAGCCGTTCGAACCCGCCACTCCGGCCGACGCCCGCGCCGCCGGAGTCCGGACGATCGCCCAAGAGCCCGAGATCGTCCCGCACGTCTCGGTGGCCGAGAATGTCTATCTCGGCGCGCTGCCATGCCGCGCCGGTCGCATGGTCGACCGGCGCGGCATGGC
>Ga0247823_10001195_pt1 | contig 21608 bp, 19 predicted proteins | sample 13C_PalmiticAcid_2_FD_192426 | JGI IMG/M metagenome (GOLD analysis project Ga0247823, IMG submission 192426) | Soil microbial communities from agricultural site in Penn Yan, New York, United States - 13C_PalmiticAcid_Day30 | ecosystem: Environmental > Terrestrial > Soil > Agricultural land... | reverse complement strand
GACCTCGCCCGAAGCGACGGCGCTGGTCGAAAAGGCCGTGCGCGACCATTTCGACCATTTCCTCGCCGACCGCATGGACCGCGGCAAGGCGCTACTCGGTTACGTACTCGATCGCATGGACGACCGCTTACGGCGGAAACAGGAGCGGGAGGTCAAGCGCAAGACGGCTACTTCTGGCCGCAAGCTGCGCCTGCCGGGTAAGCTCACCGACTGCTCGGCCGACGATCCCGCCGGCACCGAGCTGTTCATTGTCGAGGGCGACTCGGCCGGTGGGAGTGCCAAACAGGCGCGCGACCGCAAAACTCAGGCGATCCTCCCGATCCGCGGCAAGATCCTCAACGTCGCCAGCGCCACCAGCGCGAAGATCGGCGCGAACACCGAAATCGCCGACCTGATCCAGGCGCTCGGTTGCGGCACCCGCAAGGACTGCCAGCCCGACAGTCTCCGCTACGAACGCATCGTCATCATGACCGATGCGGACGTCGATGGCGCCCATATCGCGACGCTGCTGATGACCTTCTTCTTCCAGGAAATGCCCGACATCGTCCGCCGCGGGCATCTGTACCTCGCCCAGCCACCACTCTATCGGCTGACTGCGGGCACCAAATCGCTCTACGCTCGCGATGATGCACATCGCGCGGAGATCGAGGCCAACGAGTTCAAGGGCCGCAAGGTCGAGGTGGCGCGCTTCAAGGGCCTTGGTGAGATGAACCCCGGCCAGCTGCGCGAGACGACGATGGACCCCAAGACGCGCGGCATGATCCGCATCACGCTACCGCAGGAATATGAAGAGCGCGCGGGAGTGAAGGATCTGGTCGATCGCCTGATGGGCACCAACCCCGCCCACCGCTTCGCCTTCATCCAGGAAAACGCCGCACGGCTCGACGAGGAAGCGATCGACGCATGAAGGCGCTGGGCGCGCTGCTGCTGGCGGTCGCGGCTCCATCCGCCATTGCGCAACAGCAGCAGCCCGCACCGGCCACCGCCGCCATTCCGGGGCTGCAGGGGCGGATCGATATGCTGCCCGCCATCATCAATGGCACCGGCGATTTCGAGGCGTATTTCGCACCCGCGTTCAAAACTCAGGTGCCCAAGGCGCAGTTCGACCAGATCGGTCAGCAGTTGAAAGCGCAGTTCGGCGTCGCGGTGAAGGTCGAGAAGGTGACCGCAACCTCGCCCTACGCCGCCACCGTCGAGCTGGGCTTCGAAAAGGGCGTGGGCGTCGTCCACATCGTGGTCGATCCGGCCGCTCCGCATCGCGTCACCGGCCTGCTGCTCTCTCGCATCGAGCCGCGCGGTGACACCATCGCGAAGATCGAGGCGGAGATTCGCACCCTGCCCGGCACGGTTGCGTTTGGTGTGTACGCGCTGGGCGACGGGGTAACCCCGGTAACCGAATTCACGGGCAGACAGCCGATGCCGATCGGGTCGGCGTTCAAGCTGTGGGTGCTCGCTGAGACGACGCGGCAGGTGAGCGCCGGCACGCGCAAATGGAGCGACGTCGTAACGCTCGACGCGCGCTCGCTGCCCTCCGGGATTACCCAGCGCTGGCCCGCGAACGCGCCGGTGACGCTGCATACGCTGGCGACTCTCATGATCTCGATCAGCGACAACACCGCGACCGACGCTCTGCTGATCGCACTCGGCAGGGACAAGGTCGATGCGGTGGTCGCACAGACCGGTGTGGCCGATCCCGCCGCGACGCTGCCGTTGCTGACGACGATGGAGCTGTTTCAGCTCAAGGCGCCCGCCAACGCCGATCTGGCGGCGAAGTGGAAGGCTGCCGGACCGGATGGTCGCCGCAGGTTACTCTCGGACAACCGCGCGCGGCTGGTGGCGACCAAAATCGACCCCGCCATGTTCGGCGACAAGCCGCTGGCACCGGACATCGAATGGTTCGCCAGCCCCCGCGATGAGGCGGCAGTGCTCAACTGGCTGCGCATCACGGGTGGCGATCAGGCATTGGCGATCCTCGCCGTGAATCCCGGAACACCCGCGGCCGCGCTGTTCGACTATACCGGTTTCAAAGGTGGGTCAGAGCCCGGCGTGATCTTCACCAGTTGGTTGGTGAAGACGAAGAAGGGCAATTGGTACGCCGTCACCGGCGGCTGGACGCGCAGGGACGCCGCGGTGGACGAACGCGGATTCGCGATGCTGATGAACCGGCTGCTGGCGCAGGTTGCTGCGCAATAGGCTTCAGCGGTCGCGCTTCCATTCGTCACGGAGCAAGCCGTAGATCGTCGTATCGCGCACACCGAGGTGCGTTTCCCATTCGGCGCGCAGCAGCGCTTCATGCTTGAAGCCGAGCCGCTCCAGCAAAGCACGCGAGGGCAGATTGTCGGGATCCGTATCCGCGAACACCCGGCGCTGACCCTCGGCGAATATCTGGTCAATCACCGCAGACACCGCCTCGCGCGCGATGCCGTTGCCCCAATGGTCACGCGCGAGGATATAACCGATCTCGGTGACGTTTCCCTGCCGCTTCTCGCCCGCGGCGACGACACCGATCGCCCTATCGTTGCCCTTGAGCGTGATCGCCCAGCGGCGCCACTCGGGTGCATCACGCGCCAGATCCGCGCGCGTCTCCTCCACGCTCGCATGCGGCGGGCCGGACCAATATTGCATCAACTCGGCATCAGCGAACGCCGCGTGCAGCGCCTCGGCGTCGTCCAGCGTACGGGGCCGCAGGATCAGGCGCGCGGTCTCAAGCGCCACTGTATCGCGTGGCAGGACGCTCACGCCCAAGCCCTCAAGCTTCGCCCAGCGCCTCGACCAGCGTCTTGACCTTCTTCTGCCGCCATTGCGGCAGTGGCGCGACCATCCAATAGCCGAGCCGCGATGGCCGCGGATCGCCCAGCACCGCGACGCGTCCCGCCTCGATATCGTCACGCGCGAGCAGCTCGGGAACGGTTGCACGGCCAAGGCCCTGCGCCGCGGCATCGAGCGCCAGGCCCGCGTCGCCGACGCGTACCAGCGCCACACCATCCTCGGCAACGCAGCCCGGCCAGGCGATCGGCGTATCGGCGTTGGAGCCGGGACGGCCCACCGTCACCATACCGTCGCTCTCCAGCGCCTCGCCCTCATGCTCACCCGGCCCCTCACCCCAGCGGATCGCGAGATCCAGATTGGCTTCGGTGAAGTCGATCGCTTCGTCCGCGGTGACCAGCACGAAGCGGAGTTCGGCGTCGTCGCGCGCGATCTCGGCGAGACGCGGCATCAGCCATTTCTCGGTCAGATCGCGCGGCGCGGCGATGGTCAACGACTTGGACGACTGGCCCGCCTGCATCGCACGCACCGATTCTTCGAACTGCAGGAAGCCGGCGCGCAACGCCGCAAGGCCGGCCTCGGCCTCGGGCGTCAGCTCCAGCCCCTTGGTGGTGCGGCGGAACAGCACCACGCCCAGCGTATCCTCGAGCGCGCGAATCTGCTGGCCGACCGCAGCGGGGGTCACCGCCAGCTCATCCGCTGCGCGGGTGAAGGACAGATGCCGCGCCGCCGCATCGAGCACGCGCAGGCCGTTCAGGGGGAGATGAGTGCGCTTCATTCCGCTACCGCCGGTGCCAACAGGGAAAATTTGGGGATCGCCACGTCGAACTCCATGCCGTCGGCGCCGATCATGCGATAGCTGCCCTGCATCGATCCGGTGGGTGTCGCGAGCGGACAGCCCGAGACATAGTCATAGCTGGCGCCCGGCGCGATCATCGGCTGCTCGCCGACCACGCCCTCGCCCTCCACCGAATGGCGCGATCCGCGGCCGTCGGTGATGATCCAGTGGCGCGTCAGCAGCTGAACCGCCTGATGCCCCTCATTCTCGATGCGAATGTGATAGGCCCAGAACCATCGCCCGCGATCGGGCTCCGACTGTTCGGGCAGATAGCTCACTGATACGCGCACGACGATGTCGCGCGTGATTTCCTCTTGAGAGAAGAGCGCCTTCACAACCCGACCGAACCGAGGGCCTGATCGAGATCGGCGATCAGATCCTCCGGGTCTTCGAGACCCACGTTGAGCCGCAGCATCCCCTCCCCCACGCCCATTAGGAGACGCTGGTCCTCGGCGACGCCGCTGTGCGTGGTGGACGCAGGGTGAGTCATCAGCGAACGAGAATCGCCGATATTGTTCGAAATGTCGATGAGGCCGAGCGCGTCGAGCAGGCCGTGCGCCTGCACGCGTCCGCCATCGACCTCGAACGAGAAGATCGGGCCGGCCGCGCTCATCTGGCTCATCGCCAGATTGTGCTGCGCATGGCTGGGCAGGCCCGGGAAATTGACCTTCGCGACGCGCCCCTCAAGGAAGCGCGCAACCTTGAGCGCGTTCTCGCTCTGGCGCTGGATGCGCAGGTCGAGCGTCTCGAGTCCCTTGAGCACCACCCAGGCGTTGAACGGCGACAACGTCGGGCCGGTGTTGCGGTGGAAGGGCAGCAGCGTGTTGTTGATGAACTCCTCGGTCCCGCACACCGCGCCGGCGAGCACGCGGCCCTGTCCGTCCATCATCTTGGTCGCGGAATAGGCTACGACGTCGGCCCCGAAATCCATCGGCCGCTGAAGAGCAGGCGTCGCGAAGGCGTTGTCGACCACCGTGACGATGCCACGCTCCCTGGCGATCGCGCACACGGCCCTGAGGTCGACCACGTCCATCGTCGGGTTGGCAGGCGTCTCGAAGAAGAACACCTTGGTGTTCGGACGGATCGCATCGACGAACTGCTGCGGATCGCGCGCGTCGATCACCGTGGTCTCGATCCCGAACTTGGGCAGTTGCGTATCGGTCAGCCAGCGGCACGAACCGAACGCGGCGCGCCCGCCGATCAGGTGATCACCCACGGAGAGCTGGCACAGCAAAGCCGCAGTCATCGCGGCCATGCCCGACGCGGTGGCACGGCATGCCTCGGCGCCTTCCAGCAGGGCGATACGCTGCTCGAGCATCTCGACCGTCGGATTCTGCAGGCGCGAATAGGTCATGCCCTGCTGATCGCCCGCGAAGCGCGCGGCAGCGTCCCCGGCGCAATCATAGGCATAACCCGAGGTCAGGAAGAGCGCTTCGCTCGTCTCGCCCCATTCGCTGCGTGCAGTGCCACCCCGGATTGCCTGTGTGGCAGGCTTCCAGTTCTGGGTGATGCTGCGATCTTGTCCGGTACGGCGCTTCATGGCGAACCCTCTAGAAGCGTTGCCCACAGGCGCGCAAGGGCGGGCGCGTGACGGACCCGCAAAGCTGCGCTATCGAATCGGCCGAATGCTCGATCGCCTCGAACAACGCCCCGTCCTGCTGGCGCTGCTGATCGGCATCGCCGCGCTGTTGCTGTTCGGAACCGGTGTGCAACGGCCAAGCATCCTGATGTTCGACGAAGTGCATTACGTCCCGGCCGCGCGCGTGTTGAACGCATTGTCGCATCCGGTGAATATCGAGCACCCCTTGCTCGGCAAGTCGCTGATCGCGCTCGGAATGCTGATCTTCGGCGACAACCCGATCGGGTGGCGGGCAATGTCGGTCGTCGCCGGGGCGTGGACGATCGTGGGGATCTTTACCTTCACGCGCCACCTCACCGGTTCCGTGCGGGCGGGCCTGTTCGCGGCACTGTTCGCGATGCTGGGGCAGCTGGTGTTCGTGCAGGCGCGGATCGGAATGCTCGATGTGTTCATGGCCGCGCTGCTAGTATGGGCCGGCGCGGCGTTCCTGCGCGCGATGCAGAGCGACTCAAGGCGGAAGGCGATCACGTTCCTGCTGGCCAGCGCGATCTGGTTCGGCGGCGCGGTCGCGGTGAAATGGACCGCGGCGCCCTATATCGCCTTCGCGGGCGTCTGGTTCCTCTGGCTGCGGCGCGGCCATGCCGAACGCTTTGGCGGCCTGGGCTGGCTGGCGGGTCTCGCGATCCTCGGCGGCTTCAGCATCGCCACCTATTTCCTGACCTTTGCGCCTGCTTTCTTCTACACGACCGATCCGCTGACATTGGCGAAGCTGGTCCCCTTCCAGCTCGAGATGTGGAAACTCCAAACACAGGCACTGACTCCGCATAACTACGAGTCCGACTGGTGGAGCTGGCCGCTGCTGATCCGTCCGATCTGGTATTTCTACGAGCCGGATCAGGGGGCGATGCGCGGGGTGCTGCTGATTGGCAATCCAGCGATCATGTGGGGCGGGCTGTTGGCGGTCGCGGCGTGCTGGTGGGCGGGTCTGCGCGAAAAGGCCGGAGTGCCGCTGTTCATCGCGATGCTGTGGACCTTCTCACTCGGTATGTGGGCGGTGATCCCCAAGTCGCTCGGCTTCTATTATTATTACTACCTGCCCGGCGTCATCCTGTGCGTCGTGCTGGCGGTGGCCTTCCACCACTATGCCGCGCGGGTGAAGCGCAACGACGAATGGTATCTGGTGCTGTGCGTCGGGCTGTTCGCTTATTTCTTCCCGATCCTGGCCGCACTGGCGCTGCCCGACGCCCGCGGGTTCGAACGCTGGATGTGGTTTCCGACCTGGCCCTGATCGCTCAGTACCGTCCCCACACGAAGCGCGACGACAGCGCAAAGTTCCACACCGCCGCCACCACGATCCCCGCCAGCGCCGAGGGCGCCCATTGCGCTTGCTGCACGTCGTGCAGGAATGCCGCGACCCCGACATTGGCGATCGCGCCGACCGAGCAGACGAGGCAGAATCCGATCCACCCGTCGAGCAGCTGGCGGAATCCCTTCAATCGCGCGTCGCGATAGGTCAGCGCGTTGTTGAGGAAGAAGTTGAACGTCATCGCCACCAGCGTGGCGACGATCGTGCCGGTCAGGAAGCTGTATCCGAACAGGCGGTAGAACAGCCACAGCGCCCCGAAATGCACGCCTGCGCCCAGCGCCCCGATCGCGGAGAACATCGCGAACCGCACCGGGATCACCCGCCCGAACATGCGGTCGTACAGCGCGATCAGATACTCCATCGCGACGACGTGATCGAGCTTGCTCTCCCCCTCGATGCGCGTGCGGAAGACATAGGGCAGTTCGACGAACCTCAGCGCCCGCGGGCTCGCCGTCATGATGTCGAGCAGGATCTTGAAGCCGATCGCCGAGAGATGCGGCACCATCTCGCGCACCACATCGCTGCGGATCATGAAGAAGCCGCTCATCGGATCGTTGAGTTCCGCGTTGAGCACGCGGCGCGACAGTTTCGTCGCCAGCGCCGACTTGGCGACGCGGTCCTTGTCCCATTCCCCGGTACCGCCGCCATCGACGAAGCGCGACCCGATCGCGACGTCGAGACCCGCGTCGCCCTGCAACGCGTCGAGCATCTTCGGCAACAAGGTTTCGTCATGCTGCATATCGCCGTCGATCACCGCGACATGCGGCGCGGCGGTCGCGCACATTCCCTCAATCGTCGCCGACGACAGCCCGCGCCGCCCGATACGCTGGATCACCCGGATCCGGCTGTCGATCCGGCCCAGCTCGCGCGCCGCCTCAGCGGTACCATCCGGGCTGTCGTCGTCGACGAAGATCGCTTCCCAGCGCCGTCCCGCCAGCGCCCTGTCGAGCGCGGCGACAAGGATCGGCACATTGCACCGCTCGTTGAAGGTCGGGATGACGACCGCCAGTTCGAGCAGCTCAGCCTTCACGCAAGCGCCTTCAACACCGCGTCGCCCATCGCTTCGGTCGAGAGCGTGCCGCCAAGATCCGCGGTGCGCGCGCCGCTCACCAGCGCCGCGGTCACTGCCGCCTCGATCCGGTCCGCCGCCTCGTCCATGCCCAGCGAATAGCGCAGCAGCATCGCCGCGGACAGGATCGTCGCGCACGGGTTGGCCTTGCCCTGACCTGCGATATCGGGCGCCGATCCGTGGATCGGCTCGTACAGCCCCTTGCCGCTGCCGTTGAGGGCCGCAGAGGGAAGCATACCGATCGACCCCGCGCACATGCTCGCTTGGTCGGACAGAATGTCACCGAACAGGTTTCCGGTGACGATCACGTCGAACTGGCCGGGATTGCGCACCAGCTGCATCGCCGCGTTGTCGACATACATGTGGGTCAGCTCGATATCGGGGAATTCGGCCGACACCTCGATCACCACGTCGCGCCACAGCTGCGAGGTTTCGAGGACATTAGCCTTGTCCACGGAGCAGAGCTTCTTGTTACGCACCCGCGCGGTCTCGAAGCCGACGCGGGCGATCCGCGCCACCTCGTCTTCGTTGTACGACATGATGTCATACCCCTCGCGGCGCCCGCTTGCGGTGGTACGCATGCCTTTCTCACCGAAATAGACGTCGCCGTTGAGCTCGCGCACGATCACCATATCGATCGCTCCCGCGACCTCGGGCTTGAGCGCCGAGGCGTCCTCAAGTCCGGCGAACAGGCGCGCGGGGCGGAGGTTGGCGAACAGCTCAAGCTCCTTGCGCAGCCCCAGAATCGCCTGCTCGGGACGCAGGTGACGCTCCAGATTGTCGCAGCGCGGATCACCAACCGCACCGAACAGCAGCGCATCAGCGCGCTTGGCGAGATCGAGGGTATGCGCGGGAAGCGGATGGCCATCGCTGAAATAGGCCGCGCCGCCGACCGGCGCTTCCTCGAAGCTCAGGCCAAGATCAAGCGCGTGCAGCACGCGGCGCGCCTGCGCGGTGACTTCGGGGCCGATCCCGTCGCCGGGAAGAACTGCGATCAGCGGCATGGGTACTCCACCTGAGTCTTTAAGGTCTGGGGCGCCTTACCGCCTTGGCCGCATCACGCAACCGCCCTGTTCAGCCGGTCAACCAGCCGGGCGCGCGCCGCGAGCACTTCAGCGGCTTTGCCATGAAGCAGATCGCGCTCGAGGAAGTGTGCGGTGAGCTTGAGCCCCGCGAAGATATCGTCCCACTCCGCCGGCCCGCCGGCGACCACGAAGTGCGGCAGTGCCAGCAAACGCGATTCATACCCCACCGCACCCGAACGGCTGACCGCGATGCCGCTCTTGGGGCTGACAAAGGCGAGATCGTCATTGATTCCGGTCGCGGCGCAGTGGTCGAGATCCAGCCCGAAGCCAAGTTCGGCGAGCATCAGCAGTTCATACCGTACCAGAGCGGCCGCCCAGCCCCGCGCCGCGGGCGCCGCCTCGATGGCGTCGAGCATCCCGCCCAGCGCGGCATGGATCTGCGGATAAGGCTGCCCCTCGGGCAGCGCCGCGGCGGTGAGCGCGGTCGCCCATTCGAACGCGGCCGCAGGCAGCGGCTCGCGGAACATCGGCGCGCGGCTATGCGTCAGCTCGACGGTGAGCGCAGGCAATTGCTCCTCGGTCCGCGCGCGCCAGTCGCCGAGAATGACATTCCCAGGCTGCAACACCGGGCGCAACTGACGCGAGCGCCCGCCGCGCACATAGCCCGCCATCAGCCCCGCTTCCGCCGTCAGCGCACGCACGATCGCCCCGGACTCGCCGTGCGGGCGGATCGCGAGGACGATGGCGGTGGTCGCGAGGTGCATGAAGGAGGCTTCTAGCACGCCCCCCGCAGCCGTCATCCCCGCCGCAGCTTCTTGCTCAGGGCGTCCAGCCCAGCCGCCTCGACCAGCGCCTTGCCGCCCGCCACCGCGCGGTTGAAGCCGCCCAGCGCCGTGGTCGCCGCGCGGTTGGCAAAGCTTGGGCGCAGCAGCAGCAAGTCGAGACAGGCAACCCCGTCGGTCGAGAATTGCCGCTTATGCTGCCCCTCACCCTCGGTGAAGTCGAAGCGTGCGAATCTGCCTTCCGCGAACAGCTCGCGGAATGCCTCCATCTGCAACACCGCGCCGGGGGACAGATCGTTGAACGCGGGATCGTGCCCGACATATTCGTAGATCAGCGTCTCGCCCTGCGCGGGGCAGTAGAGATAGGCCGCCGGCCGGTCGCCAATGTAGAGCAGCCAAGCGCGCACTTCGTCCGCCGCGGCTTTGGCCAGCATCGACTGTAGGAACTCGGGGGTCCCCGGCAGTCCCTCACCCATCAGCTTTTCCTGATAGGTGTTGACCGCGATGGCGCGGGCGACGCCGTGGAATTCCTGCAGTTCCCCGGCCGAACGGAAGCGCCGCACATTGAGCTGCCCGCCCGATGCCTGCGCCACCTTCTTCGCCTTGCGCTTCACCCCCTGCCGCGCGCTCGACGACAAGCTGGAGAGATACCCGTCATAGCTGCCGGTCAGGTCCGCGAAGTAGCGCGTGTAACGCTGACGCACGAAGCCGATCATCCCGCCCGAAGCGAGGGTCATCGCGTCCAGCCGGTCCTCGGGCAGCGAAGTGACGACATAGCCCTGCGCTTCGCCGGGCAGCGGCGGGAGCGACGGCAGTCGCCCTTCGCGCGCCGCGTCGAGGCTGATCGCCACCGGTACGAGCGACCGCTTGACGCGCAGTACCGTGCGCGCGCCGATGCGGAAATTGAGCGCGGCGGCCGCGACGCTGGTCACGCGGCCCGCTCCGAGACGAGGTTCGACCAGAGCTGCTGCGCCTGACGGATACGCGTACGGATCAGGCTGGGACCGAGCGGCACGTCATTATGGTCGAGCGACAAATCGGGCAGATCGGCGAAGTGACTGGTGACGAGCGCGCCGCGGCGTTCGTCGAGCATCCGGCACAGCGCCTCGAACCGGCCGACATGCACCGCGTTGGCACGCGTGCCGGCGCGGTTCGCCAGTTCGAAGCCGTGGCTGACGATCGTCACCGCGGCGTGCGCCGTACGCACCGCATGGTCCAGCGCGTCGCGCATCTCGGCGGTGGACAGCGCGCAGATCTGGAAATGACGCAGATGCCCGGCGCGGTCCTCGATCAGCGTCACCGGAAGCTCGACCACGCCGCGATGCTCGACCGGGGCGATCTGGCGTTCGTGCAGTCCGATCGCGCTGGGCCAGGGATGTTCGGAGCCGTTGTGGCTGCTGTCATAGCGGATGCCGAGTTCGGCGAGCGCGGTGAGCGTATCGTCGCTCGCCGAATAGCTGCCCGATCGGAAGGCGATCGGCCGTGGCGCCCCGGCAGCGACGAGCAGGTCCGCCGCCGCGCGGATCAGCTCGCGCTGCTCGGCCAACGTGAAGTCGATCAGCTCGAACGAGGCGTGTCTGGTCCGGTCATCGGCGCTCGCGGCCGCCCAATTGGGATGCAGGTGCAACTGCACCTCCTGCCCCGCCTCAAGGATCGCGCCGACGACGCGCCTGATCGGTTCGATGCCGTACGCGACCGCAGGCATCGGATCGACGAAAAAGGTCGCCTTCAGACCGTGCTCGGCAAGCTTGCGCAGCTGATAGGCGATCCCGACGCCCGCCGGCTCGAGCGAGCGCTGGGAGATCGCGTCGATGTCGAGCCCAGCGGCGTGGTGACGCCACATCAGCTCAGTATCGACAGTCAGGAATGCGCGAGTCGGCATGCGCGCGAGATAGCCAAGGGCCGTGAAGAAATCGCAAAGCCGGCGGCGACTTCCTGAACGGTAACGTTCATTATCCTGACAAAGTTGACACAAAACGCGGGTGTCACGCGTGGCGGCCGGACGCGCGATCGCGCGGGACGGCAGGTCGGGACGATATGATCGAGCATCCGGAGAGCCTAGCCGAATCGACGCTTGTAGGAAAACGCGACGCTCATCGCGTGTGGTAGAAGTCGTAGACCTGCTGCGCCACCGCGGCGGACACCCCGGGCGCCTTGCGCAGATCCTCAAGGCTCGCCCCGCGCACCGCGCGCGCGGTACCGAAGTGCATCAGCAGCGCCTTCTTGCGCGCGGGACCGATGCCCGGGACCTCGTCGAGCGGGCTGGCGGTGAGCGCCTTGGCTCGCTTCTGCCGGTGCGCGCCGATCGCGAAGCGATGCACCTCGTCGCGCAATTTCTGGATGTGGAACAGCGCGGGCGCGTTGACAGGGAGCATCCGTTCGCTCCCGTCCATCAGGTGGAACACCTCGCGTCCCTCGCGACCGTGATGCGGCCCCTTGGCGACGCCGACGAGGCACACGTCCTCGATCCCCAATTCCTCGAGCACGGCGCGCGCGGCGTTGAGCTGGCCGCGCCCGCCGTCGATCAGGACGAGGTCGGGCCACACACCCTTGTCGCGGTCGGGATCCTCTTCCTGCGCGCGGCTGAAGCGGCGCGTGAACACCTCACGCATCATCGCGAAATCGTCGTCGGTCGCGGCGCTTTTGATGTTGAACTTGCGGTACTGGCTGGTGCGGAACCCCTCCGGCCCGGCGACGATCATCGCGCCGACCGCATTGGTCCCCTGAATGTGCGAGTTGTCATAGACCTCAATCCGGTCGGGCGGCTCGGCCAGCCCGAACAGGTCGGCGATGTCGCGCAGATTCTTCGCCTGAGTGGTCGATTCGGCGAGCCGCCGGTCGAGCGCCTCGACCGCGTTGCGCTCGGCCTGTTCCATCAGGCGCCGCCGCGCGCCGCGCTGAGGACGCGAAATCTCGACCTTGAACCCGGCGCGCTCGCCCAGCGCCTCGGCCAGTAGCGCCGCTTCGGTCAGGTCGCGGTCGAGCAGCACCGTCCTGGGCGGCGGCACTTCCTCGTAGAACTGCATCAGGAACTGCGCGAGGACCTCCTCCTCCGGCACTTCGGCGGTGTGCGCGGGGAAGAAAGCGCGGTGCCCCCAATTCTGGCCGCCACGGATGAAGAAGGCCTGGATCCCCATCACCCCCTGCTTGCAGGAGAGCGCGAAAATATCGGCGTCGCCTACCCCCTCGGCATTGATCGCCTGGCTACCCTGAATGAAGGTCAGCGCCTTCAGCCGGTCGCGCAGCACCGCCGCCAGTTCGAAGTCGAGATTCTCCGCCGCGGCCTGCATCTGCTCGCCGAGCTTGGCCTGAACCTTGGTCGACTTGCCCATCAGGAAGTCGCGCGCGTCGGACACCAGCTCCTCATACCCCGCCTTGTCGATGCGATCGACGCAAGGCGCCGAGCAACGGCGGATCTGGTAGAGCAGGCACGGCCGGTCGCGGGTGTTGAAGAAACCGTCGGTGCACGATCGCAGCAGGAACAATTTCTGCAGCGCATTGAGCGTCTTGCGTACCTGCCCCGCCCCCGCGAACGGGCCGAAATAGTCGCCCTTGATGCGCCGCGCGCCGCGATGGAGCTGGACGCGCGGGAAGGCGTGGTCGCCGCGCAGCAGGATATAGGGAAAGCTCTTATCGTCGCGCAGCAGCACGTTGTAGGCGGGGCGGAAGCGCTTGATCAGCTGCGCCTCGAGCAGCAGCGCTTCCGCCTCGTTATTGGTGGTCACCACCGTCATCGACCGGGTCTGCGCGATCATCCGGCGCAGGCGGTTCGAGAGCTTGGCGGGCTGGGTATAGTTGGCGACGCGGTTCTTGAGCGCGCGCGCCTTGCCCACATAAAGGACGTCGCCGCGCGCATCCTGCATGCGATAGACGCCGGGCCGCGCGGGCAGGGTCTTCAGCACATTGCGGATCGCCGCGACGCCCGCGTCGAGATCGGGCGTCTCCGATCCGCGCACGGCGTAGGTCGCGGTCTCTTCATTGAAGCGATTGGGGGAATTGGGATCGGACATGCTCCGCGCGATGTAAGCGGATTGCACACCGGTTTCCATCTGATAGCTTTGGTCCAGACCAATATCGGGGGATCTGTCACATGCGTATGCTCACCGCCCTTCTCGCCACCTCCTTGCTCGCCGCACCCGCGCTCGCCGGGCCCGACTTCGCGCCGGCGGTGGATGCGGATTATGCCGCGCATCTGGAGAAGCTGTTCCTCGACTTCCACAAGAACCCCGAGCTGTCGTTCAAGGAGACGCGCACCGCCGGGATCATGGCCAAGGAACTGCGCGCGGTCGGCGGGATCACCGTGACCGAGGGCGTCGGCGGGACCGGCGTGGTCGGCGTGATGAAGAATGGCGACGGCCCGGTCGTGCTGGTCCGCGCCGACATGGACGGCCTTCCGCTCAAGGAGGACAGCGGGCTTCCCTATATGTCCACCGTGACCCAGACCGATATCGACGGCGTGGTGAAGCCGGTGATGCACGCCTGCGGCCATGACGTTCACATTACCTCGATGATCGGTACCGCGCGCCAGCTCGCCAAGATGAAGGACCGGTGGAAGGGCACCGTGGTGTTCGTCGTCCAGCCGGGCGAGGAACGCATCGACGGGGCGCGGCGGATGCTCGCCGACGGCCTCTACACGCGCTTCCCCAAGCCCAATTACGCCGTCGCCTTCCACGTCACCGCGGGCATCCCGACGGGCAAGATCGGGCTCGAACCGGGGATCAGCAGCAGCTCGTCCGACAGCGTCGACATCACCATTCCCGGCATCGGCACGCATGGCGCCGCGCCGCACATGGGCAAAGACCCGATCGTGATGGGCGCCGAGATCGTGATGGCGCTGCAGACTTTGGTCAGCCGCGAGATCGCGCCGCTGAAGCCTGGTGTGGTCACGGTCGGCTCGTTCCACTCGGGCTTCAAGCACAACATCATCTCCGACAAGGCCGAGCTTCAGCTGACCGTGCGATCCGACGACGAGGATACGCGCAAGAAGCTGATCGACGGGATCAAGCGCATCGCCACCAATGTCGGCCGCATGAACGGCATGCCCGAGGACAAGCTGCCGCAGGTGAAGGTCGGCTTCGAATCGACTCCGGTGACGCTCAACGACCCCGCGCTGACCAAACGGGTGCGCGGCGCGCTGACCGGTGCGTTCGGCGACGGGATCATCCATTTCGAGGAGCGCGCCGGGATGGGCGCGGAGGACTTCGCCTATTTCATCCAGAAGGATCTGGGCGTGCCCGGGGCCTATTTCGTGGTCGGCGGCACGCCGCAGGCTGACATCGACGCGGGCAAGAAGGGCGGCAAGCCCGTCTCCGGACACCATTCGCCCTTCTTCAAGATCGATCCCAAGCCCTCGGTCACGCTGGGTACTACGGCGATGACCGTGGCGGTGCTCGACCTGCTCAAGAAGTAGCGCGATCCGGCGGCCTGTAGTTCGTCGAAAGGCGATTGCAGGCCGCCGGGCGCATTCATAGCCTCGCTCCCGAACAGGGGAGGATGCCATGAAGCTTGCCATTACCGCCGCGATCCTGCTTGCCGCCGCTGCGCCGCTGGCCGCGCAAAAGGCGACGCCAGCGATCACCGCAGCGCTCGCCGACGCGTCCCGCCCCGCCGACCACCGAACCCGCGACGCCGCGCGAAAGCCCGGCGAGCTGCTGGCGTTCGCCGGGATCAAGCCGGATCAGAAGGTCGCAGATTTCGTGATGGGCGGCGGCTACTGGACCCGCATCCTCTCCCCGCTCGTGGGCGCGAAGGGCAAGGTCTATGCCTATCAGCCAGCCGAGTTCATCAAGTTCCGCGCCGCCTATGCCGACGAGCAGAAGGCGGCGGTCGCCGGCCTCGCCAACACCGTCGCGTTGAGCGACAGCCTTGCGGCGTTCAGCTTCCCCGAAAAGCTCGACGCGATCGTCACGGTCCAGAATTACCACGACATGTTCCTCGCCCCCTTCCCCAAGGGCACTGGCGAGGCCGTGACGCGCAAGCTCTATAATTCGCTGAGGCCCGGCGGGGTGCTGCTGGTGGTCGATCACGTCGCCAATGCCGATCCGGAAAACAAGGCGCCGACCACGCTCCACCGGATCGACCCCGAGGTGGCGCGGCGCGAGATCGAAAAGGCGGGTTTCCGCTATGCGGGCAAGCTCGACCTGCTGCGCAACACCAGCGATCCGCACACCGCCAATGTCTTCGACGCCGCGATCCGCGGCAAGACCGACCAGTTCGTGTTCAAGTTCGTGAAGCCCCGCGCCCAGTGATGATGCGGGCCGCGATCGCCGCGCTCGCGCTTGCGGCAGCACCGCAGGCATGGGCGAATACGAGCGTCGAAGCCGAACTCGCGGCGATCGGCAAGCCCGCCGCGATCTTCGTAACCGGGGACGGCGCGGATCAGGGCTATGCCGACGGTCTCGCCGACGCGACCACCGGCCGCGCGCTGACGGTCGACACGCCGGTGCGGATCGCGAGCAACACCAAGACCTTCACCGCGGCGGCGGTGCTGCGGCTATGGGAACAGGGGCGGATCGACCTCGACGCGCCGATCGGCCCGCTGGTCAATCCGCGGCTCGACCGCATCCTTCGCACCGACGGCTATGACACGCGCGCGATCACCGTCCGCCATCTGCTGAGCCATAGCGGTGGACTCTACGATCATGGCGGCGACAAGCGCTTCGTCGAATCGCTGATGACCGACCCGGGCAAGGTGTGGACGCGCGAGGCGCTTGTGAAGTTCGCGACGGACTATGCCGATCCGCAGAGCAAGCCGGGCACCGAGTTCCGCTATTCGGACACCGGCTACATCCTGCTCGGCGATATCGTCGAGCGGATCACGGGCAAGACGCTGGCGACGTCGGTGCGCGAGCTGCTCAAGCTCGACACGCTAGGATTGAAGGCGACGTGGTGGGAAATCTACGAGGCCCCACCCAAAGGCGCCGAGGGTCGCGCGAAGCAATATATCGGCGACAAGGACGTCACCGCGGTCGACCCGTCGATGGACCTGTTCGGCGGTGGAGGGCAGCTCATGTCTGCGCGCGACCTCGCGACCTTCTTCAAGGCGCTGTTCGAGGGGCGGGTGTTCGACAAGCCCGGGACGATCAGGGAGATGTTGTGGAAGGGGCCGCACCGGAACGCGGACACCTATCGCCTCGGCATCTTCGTGCAGCAGACGCCGAAGGGCGAGCGCTATTGGCATAGCGGCTTCTGGGGCACCTATGCTGCCTATGCCCCGGCGAGCGGGATCGCGCTGGGCACCGTCACGACCCGGCAGGGCACCAAGCCGCTGATGCCGCTGGTCGACCGGCTGATGCGACAAGCGCCCTAGGACGCCGCTCCCCGAGGGAACGGCGCCCCGTGGCCGAGTGTCACTGCCAGTCGGCGCGGGCTTCCTTGCCGTCGAGGAACGGGCGCACGGTGGGCACCAGCTCGGGCGCGAGGAACATGTCGTAATGGGTGCGGCCGGGCAGGATGGCGAGGCGGTGCTTCGTCACATGCTCGCGCTGCCAGCCGCCGTCGCGCCGGCCGCCGCCCAGCAGCTTGAAGAAGTCGACGCTCGCTTCGGGCCGCCACATATCGGCGTCGCCGACCACCAGCATCACCGGCATGGTCAGCGCCTTCACCTGCGCGGACCAGTCGAAGTCGCGCCGCATCAGATCACCCATCTGATCGAGCAGCCGCGGGAAATCGCCCGGCTTCGGCGCGCGGGCGACGTAGCCGGTATACATCGGCGTATCCTTCATCATCGGCGCCATCGCCGCGGTCAGCTGCCGCTGGATCGGCACCATCTCGGGCTGGATGCCGGCGGTGGAGAGGGTCATCGAGACCAGCGCCAGACGGCGCACACGGCCCGGATGCTGCGCCGCGAGCTGGAAGCCCACGCCCGCGCCCATCGAATAGCCCAACACATCGACTTGCTTGAAACCGAGCTTGTCGAGCAGCGTGTTCATGTCGTTGCCCATCGCCTCGATCGCGATCGGGCGGGTGCCGAGCGGGGTGCGGCCATGTCCCTGCAGGTCGACCGCGATCACCTGACGCCCGGCGGCGAGCGCGGGCAGGATCGGCGCGAACATGTCGATCGAACCAAGCCCGCCATGGAGCAGAAGCAGCGGCTCGCCCTGCCCGCGCACCTCGTAATAATAGGCGATCCCGTCGACCTCGACGGTACCGCTGCGGGCGGGCGCGGGTTGCGCCGCGGGCGCGACCGGTGCCGTGGTCTGCGCGTGCGCGGCGAGCGGCGTGGCCAGCGCGGCGGCGGTGGCAATAAGCAGATGCGTGCGGATGCGTGCGAACATGTCCTCTTCTCCTGTTCCGGCGCGCAATGTTTGCGCGCCTACGACAGGACGACGAACAAGGTTCGCCGATTTCGACATGCGATCGAAAAAATCGCCCGCGCGGCACAAACCGCGCGGGCGAACGGATCAGAAGCGGACGCCGAGGCCGACGGTGCCCTGATGGCGGTGATCGCCCAGATTCTCCGAATAGCGATATTCGCTGCGGATCAGGAAACGGCCGGCGCTGAACTCCGCGCCCGCACCGACACGATAGCCGCCGTCGGTCCAGGCGACTTTCTGGTCGGGAGACGCCGGGGTCGCTAGCTGATCGTAGCTCTCCGTGGCGCGCGCGTTCGTATAGCCCGCCTTGCCATAGAGCATCAGATTGGGCGCCACGACCGCACCGAGGCGGCCGCCAATGTAGAGGTCGCGCCCGAGGTGGTAGCAGTTGCGCTGGCTGGCGCCTCCGAAGGTGGAGGTCTGGCACCCGCCCGTGGTGGTTCCGGTCACTTCCGCTTCCACGCCATAACGCAGGCTTCCGGCGGCCAGATCATAGGTGACGGCTCCGCCGTAGAGAAAGCCGGTGGGATCACCGCTTCCGCCCGACGAATGATCGACGCCGCCAAGCGCGACGATGCTTGGGCCGGTGAACGGTTCGGCTTCCTGCGCGACGGCGGGGGCAGCCGCCAGAACGGCGGGCAGAATCAGGGCTTTTGCGAAAATACGCATGTTGTTGCTCCTCAATGGTCGGGGATGCCGGCAAGGGAGCCGGCAAAGGGATACGCGATTGCTCCTCGAGCAGAACCCGGCCGCTGCATATCGGCCGAAACCGGTGGTCGTTTCGCAGCCGGGCCGAAGTTTGCTCGAATTATGGCATGCGGAATTTCGTCCGCCGCAACCCTGAACCTCAGATCAACGGCAGGTGTCAGACGTCGAGGACTTCGCGCACCTTGAGGGCGAGCTGCTGCACCGTGAACGGTTTCGCCAGGAAGGCGACGTCATGGTCGAGCATACCGTTATGGACGATCGCGTTGCGGGTGTAGCCGGTGGTGTAGAGCACCTTCAGCCCCGGCCGCTTCTCGCGCGCGCGGTCCGACAGGATCCGGCCGTTCATGTCGGGCATGACGATATCGGTGAAGAGCAGGTCGATGCGCGGCTGGATCTCGAGCACGGTCAGCGCCTGATTGGCGTCCGCCGCCTGCACCACGACATAGCCCAGCTCGCGCAGGGCATCGACCGACATGTGGCGCACGCCCTCCTCATCCTCGACCACCAGAATGACCTCGTCGCCCTTCGAGCGCGGCAGCGTGTCCGGCGCCATGCGCGCGCCCGGCGTTTCCGCCTCACCGAAATGGCGCGGGAGGTAGAGCTTGACCGTCGTCCCGACGCCCGGCTCCGAATAGATCTTCACATGCCCGCCCGACTGTTTGACGAAGCCGAACACCTGACTGAGGCCAAGGCCGGTACCCTTCCCCACCCCCTTCGTGGTGTAGAAGGGGTCGAAGGCGCGCTCGATCACCTCCGCCGGCATGCCGGTTCCGGTGTCGGTAACCGAGACCATGACATATTGCCCCGGCGTTACCTCGGCGTGCGTCGCGGCATAGGCATCGTCGAGATGTGTGTTCGCGGTCTCGATCGTCAGCCGCCCGCCGCCGGGCATCGCATCGCGCGCGTTGACGCACAGGTTGAGCAGGGCGTTCTCGAGCTGCGCGCCGTCGATGAAGCTGGCCCACAGCCCGCCCGCCAGCACCGTCTCGATCCGGATATTCTCGCTGATCGTCCGGCGCAGCAGCTCGGACATGCCGCCGACCAGCTTGTTGGTGTCGAGCGCCTTGGGCGCGAGCGGCTGCTGGCGCGAGAAGGCGAGCAGCCGCGCGGTGAGCTGCGCCGCGCGCTCGGCGCCTTCCACCGCATGGTCGATCCCTTCACGCGCCTTGGCCGGATCATTGTCGAAGCGCCGCTTCGCCATGTCGAGGCTGCCGATGACGATCGCGAGCATGTTGTTGAAATCATGCGCCACGCCGCCGGTGAGCTGGCCGAGCGATTCCATCTTCTGCATCTGACGCAGCTGCGCCTCGGCGGCGGCGCGGCTTTCCGCTTCTTCGGTGATCTTGCGGTTGGCCTTGAGTAGCGCCTCGCCCACCTCGATCGCCGCCATCGCGCGGCGGCGGGCGTCGCGCGCGGCATAAGCGGCGAGCGCGAGCACCGCCAGCGCGCCCGCGATCAGCCACAAGGTGAGCCATGCCGACCAACTCGCCAGCGACTCAGAACGCATCGTCAGCAGCCGGCTTTCCTCGGCCTTCATCGCCCCGATGATCGCGCGACAGCGGTCCATCAGCGCCTTGCCGACACCGGCACGCACGACCTCCGCGGCGCGGTCGAACCGTCCGGCGCGCGCCTGATTCAACCCTACCGACAATCGCTCCACGCGGGCGGTCGCGCATTGCGTCAGCTGATCGGTGGCGGCGAGCTGACCCGAATGATCGGCCACCATCGGCTTGAGCGCGGCCAGGTCGCCCGCCAGCTGGCGACGGCCATCGAAATAGGGCTGGAGATAAACCGGGTCGCGCGTCACCAGATAGCCGCGCTGTCCGGTTTCGGCGTCCTGCAGGCGCGAGCGGATCGTGCTCAGCTGCTCCTGCACCAACAGGGTATGGACCACCAGCCGCTGCGCGACCTGCTGGCGCTTGAACAGCACCAGCGTGCCAAGCACCGCCGCCGCGATCACGGCAAAACCGATGATCAGCGCAATCAGCCCCCGGTCGCGACGAGCATCCCCCATGCGCTTGAGAATACGTGAAAAAAGGGGCGCGGCAAGATGCCACGCCCCTTTTGTAGCGTTACCGCGGCGAGAACCTTAGTTGAGCCGCGAAAGTCCCGCGATCGTGCTGTCGACCAGTGCCTTGTCGGCACCGGCATCGTGCTTCTGCGCGATGATCGCCGCCGCCGCCTTCGCCGCCGCGTCGGCCGCATGGGCGCGGACCTGATCGATCGCCGCACGCTCGGCCGCGGCGATCTTGTCCTCGGCCATCTTGGTACGGCGCTTCACCAGCTCGTCCGCATCCTTCTTGGCCTTGGCGACCAGCGCCTTCGACTCTTCGTCGGCATGCGCGACCATCGCCGCCGCCTGCGTCTCGACGCCGGCAAGCTTGCGGGCATATTCGTCGCGCAGCGCCTCGGCTTCGGTGCGCAGCTGCTCGGCTTCAGCCAGACGCGTGCGGATCGCCGCGATCTGCTTGTCCAGCATCCCACCGATCAGCTTGGGCACGCCCTTCCAGATCGCGACCAGAATGAGGATCGCCATCGCCCCGGCGACCCACATGGTCGCGTCAAGGCCAAGCGCGGTCGGCTCCGCATGATGCTCGGCACCACCCTTCGCCTCAGTGCCGGCGTGCGGCATACCCTCGAGCTTGTCGGCGTTTTCCAGCCGGTTCGCCACCTCGGCCGAAGCCGGGGGCAGGGTTTGCGTATCAGCCATTGGCGATCACCGTCTTCACCGCGCTGCGGGCTTCGGCGGCAGTCGTCTTCACGCCCGAAAGGCGCGCGACGATATCCTGCGCCGCGTCCGCCGCGACCGATTCGATTTCCGCCAGCGCGGACTTGGTCGAAGCGGCGATGCGCGCCTCGTCCTCGGCCAGCTTGGCATTCAGTTTCTCGGCAGCGCCGGCGAGCGACTTGGCGGTCGCCGCGGCGGCCTTGTCACGCGCCTTGGCGAGCAGGGTTTGCGCCTGCTCACGCGCCGCATTCTCCTGCTGCCGCCAGGTCTCCTCGGCCGCATCGGCCTGAGCGCGCGCGGCTTCGGCAGCGGCGAGATCGTCGGCCACCGACTTGTCACGGCTGTCGATCGTCCCCTGCACCTTGGGCACCATGCCCAGGCCGATGACGAAGAAGACGAAGCCGAAGGTCAGCAGAAGCCAGAAGATCTGCG
>Ga0247823_10001194_pt1 | contig 21619 bp, 21 predicted proteins | sample 13C_PalmiticAcid_2_FD_192426 | JGI IMG/M metagenome (GOLD analysis project Ga0247823, IMG submission 192426) | Soil microbial communities from agricultural site in Penn Yan, New York, United States - 13C_PalmiticAcid_Day30 | ecosystem: Environmental > Terrestrial > Soil > Agricultural land... | reverse complement strand
CGTTCTCGATCCCGCTGTGCCGGTGATGGCGCTCGGCCTCGGGTCGAACCTCATCGTCCGCGATGGCGGCTTTCCGGGCGTGGTCGTCCGGCTCGGCAAGGCCTTTGCGAAGGTCGAAGCGATCGACGCGACGACGCTGCGCTGCGGTGGCGGCGCTTCAGGCATTCTCGTTTCCTCGACCGCGCGCGACGCGGGCATCGCGGGCATGGAATTCCTGCGCTCGATTCCCGGCACCGTCGGCGGCTTCGTGCGCATGAACGGCGGCGCCTATGGCGGCGAGGTCAAGGACATACTGATCGATTGCGACGTCGTGCTGCGCTCCGGCGAGCGCAAGACATTGCCGCTCGCCGACCTCGGCTATACCTATCGCCACAGCGAATTGCCCGAGGGTGCGGTCGTGATCGGCGCGACCTTCCGCGGCCGCACCGGCGAACCCGCAGCCATCCAGGCCGAAATGGACCGCATCTCGGCGAGCCGCGAGGCTTCGCAGCCGCTGCGTTCGAAGACCGGCGGCTCGACCTTCAAGAATCCCGACGGCCACAAGGCGTGGCAACTCGTCGACGAGGCCGGCTGCCGCGGCTTCGCGGTCGGCGGCGCGCAGGTCAGCGAAAAGCACACCAATTTCCTCATCAACACGGGTGAGGCGACGAGCGCCGACATCGAGGCGCTCGGCGAGGAAGTCCGCCGCCGCGTGAAGGACAAGAGCGGCATCGAACTGCAATGGGAGATTCAACGCGTGGGTAAGCCCGTATGAGCCGGGGTCCGTGGCATGTCGCCGTCCTGATGGGCGGCTGGTCGGCCGAACGCGAAGTGTCGCTGATGAGCGGCAACGGCGTCGCCGACGCGCTCGAAAGCCGCGGCCACAAGGTCACGCGCATCGACATGGACCGCAATGTCGCGCAGCGGCTTGCCGAGGCGAAGCCCGATGTCGTATTCAACGCGCTCCACGGCGTTCCCGGTGAAGATGGCACCGTGCAGGGCATGCTCGACCTGATGGGCCTGAAATACACGCATAGCGGTCTCGTCACCTCGGTGATCGCGATCGACAAGGAATTGACGAAACAGGCGCTCGTGCCGCATGGAATCCCGATGCCGACGGGGACGATGGTTGACAGCGAAAGCCTCTTTACAGTCGACCCCTTGCCGCGCCCCTATGTGCTGAAGCCCGTCAACGAAGGCTCGTCGGTCGGCGTCGCGATCGTCAAGGACGACAGCAACTACGGCAACCCGATCGCACGCGAAGCCGTCGGCCCGTGGCAGGAATTCGACCGCCTGCTTGCCGAACCCTTCATCAAGGGCCGCGAACTCACCGTCGCGGTGCTCGGCGACACGCCGCTCGCGGTCACCGAACTGCGCGTCAAGTCGGGCTTCTACGACTATGACGCCAAATATACCGACGGCCTGACCGAACATGTCTGCCCCGCCGACGTCCCCGAGGATGTCGCGCAGCGGATGAAGGACCTGGCGCTGCAATCGCACCGCCTGCTCGGCTGCAAGGGCGCCTCGCGCTCCGATTTCCGCTGGGATGACGAACATGGCCTCGCGGGCATCTTCCTGCTCGAGGTCAACACCCAGCCCGGCATGACGCCGCTAAGCCTCGTGCCCGAACAGGCGCGCGCCGTCGGCATGGATTATGCCGAACTCGTCGAACGCATCGTGGGGGAAGCGTTATCATGAGCAAGACACAGATCAAGCGCGGGAAGGCGCCGCCGCGCCGCCCGGCGCGCGCGCCGAAGAAGCGGCGCAAGATCCAGCAATCGCGTCTCAACGCGATCATCAACGCGCTGCCGATCAGCCCGCAGCGGTTGCAGAAGGTCGCGAACTGGACGATCGGGCTCAGCCTGTGCGCCGTCGTCGGCATTGCCGCGCATGCGACGGGTGTGACTGCGAAAATCCACGAGGAATATGCGCAGGCCGTCGGCCGCGCCGGGTTCCAGGTCAAGAAGGTCGAAGTCGTCGGCGCCGACCGCATCGACCGGCTGAAGGTCTATGACATCGCGCTCGCACAGAAGGACCGCTCGATGGCGGCGGTCGATCTCGAAGATGTGCGCGGCGACCTGATGCGCTACGGCTGGATCAAGGATGCGCGCGTTTCGCGCCGCCTGCCCGACACGCTCGTCGTCGACATCGTCGAGCGCACCCCCGCGGCGATCTGGCAGCATAATAATCGGCTGTCGCTGATCGACGAAAAGGGCGTCGTGCTTGAACCCGTGACAGTCGCAACGATGCCCGATCTGCCGCTCGTCATCGGGCCGCGGGCGAACCAGCGTTCGCAGGATCTGGACCGCCTGCTGACCGAGGCAAGCAGTCTTAAGGAATTGCTCGCCGGCGCAACGTGGGTCGGTAACCGCCGCTGGGACCTGCGTTTCCGCAGCGGCGAGACGCTGTCGCTTCCCGAAGGCGAGGCCGAGGCCAAGGCGGCGCTTGCCAAATTCGCGCATATGGACGGCGCTAATCGCCTGCTCGGCCGCGGGATCCTGCGTTTCGACATGCGCGACCCCGAACGTTTCGTGCTGCGCCTGCCGCATGAAGGGCAGGTTGCGCCCGCGAAGCTCGACGATGCGCGCGCCGCGGTCGACGCCGTCGCCGCCGCGACGTCGAGCGAAGGGTAGGGCTATGGCGCCGCCGCGCATCGAAAAGATCATCACCGCGCTCGATGTGGGGTCGTGGAAGGTGTGTGCGCTGATCGCCGGGCAAACCGCCGATGGCCAGATCCATGTACTCGGCACCGGTCAGCGCGAAAGCCGCGGCGTCCAGCGCGGCTATGTCGCCGACATGGAGCAGACCGAGCATATCGTGCGCGAGGCGATCGAGCAGGCCGAGCGCATCGCCGGGCTCAATATCGACGATGTCTGGGTCAGTTTCTCGGCCGGCGGGCTGCTCAGCGACGTCGCGCCGATCGAAAGCGAACTCGGCGGCCATCGCATCGAGCAAGAGGATATCGACGACCTGCTCGCCGCGGGGCGCGCGGGTATCGACCCTGAAGGCCGCATGATCCTCCACGCCCAGCCCGCGCTCTACACGCTCGACGGGCTGACGGGGGTCAAGAACCCGATTGGTCTCCACGCCGACCGGCTCGGCGTGGACATCCATATCATCATGGCCGACGGCGCCCCGGTCCGGAACCTCGAGGCCGCGGTCCGCCAGGCGCATCTCGACGTCAACGCGGTCGTCGCCTCGCCGATCGCCGCGGGGCTCGCCTGCCTGTCGGACGAGGAACGCGACCTTGGCGTCGCGCTCGTCGAACTCGGTGCGGCGGTGACCACCGTGTCGCTTTACGCTGGCGGCATGCTCGTCGAAATGGCGTCGCTGCCCTTCGGCGCCAGCGACATCACCGACGATATTGCCTCGGCCTTCGGTATCCGGCGCAGTCAGGCGCAGCGGCTGCAGAGCTTTTACGGCTCGGCCTCGGCCAGCCCGCGCGACAATAACGAGATCATCGAGCTCGAACCCGGCGCGCCGGCGAACGGTGATTCCCCGCGCATCACGCGCGCGCAATTGGTGGCGGTGATCCGCCAGCGCCTCGACGCGATGATGGGCGAGATCGGCCGGACGCTGAAGGATCTGCATTTCGTCGGTCCGATCGGCCGGCAGGTGGTGCTGGTCGGCGGCGGCGCCGACCTCAAGGGCATCGCCGACTACACACAAAGCGCGCTCGGCCGCGCCGCGCGCGTCGGGCGGCCCCGCGGCTTGCACGGTCTGCCCGATGCGCATAGTGGCCCCGCTTTCGCGACGCTCGCGGGTCTGGTTCTCTATGCCGCATCAGACCCCGTCGACCTTCGCGACCTGCCGATGATGGCACAGGATGTGTACAAGCCGGCCGGGACCTCGATCCTCCACCGCCTCATGGCGGCACTGAAGAGCAGTTTTTGAATGATACGCGACGAAAAGGTTAATTTTTTGGGTGATTCCCACGTCACAATAGTGCAATGCGGTAACAGAAAACCGGGCGGACGGACTGCCGCCCGGCTGGGTCGCAAGGTTGGGGAAGCGGCACCTGTCCGCCGCTGCAGGGAGACTATTTGATGAGCATCAATATTGGCCCGCCGCAGGTCGATGAGCTGAAGCCGCGCATCGCGGTGATCGGCGTTGGCGGCGCGGGCGGCAATGCCATCGCAAACATGATCGCGGCACGCGTTGAAGGGGTCGATTTTATCGTCGCCAACACCGACGCGCAGGCGCTGAACGCTTCGCCTGCCGAACGGCGCATCCAGCTGGGAACGCAGATCACCCAGGGTCTGGGCGCGGGTTCGCGGCCCGAGGTTGGTCGCGCGGCCGCCGAGGAAAGCATCGCGCAGGTCGAAGAGGCGCTGAACGGCGCGCATATGTGCTTCGTTGCGGCGGGCATGGGCGGCGGCACCGGCACCGGTGCGGCGCCGGTGATTGCCAAGGCGGCCCGCGATCGCGGCATCCTGACCGTCGGCGTCGTGACCAAACCTTTCACCTTCGAAGGTCAGCGCCGCATGCGTTCGGCGGACTCGGGCATTGCCGAGTTGCAGGATCATGTCGACACGCTGATCGTCATCCCGAACCAGAATCTCTTCCTCGTCGCCAACCCGAACACGACCTTCAAGGAAGCGTTCACGATGGCGGACGAAGTGCTCCAGCAGGGCGTCCGCGGCATCACCGACCTGATGGTCATGCCCGGCCTCATCAACCTCGACTTTGCCGACGTGCGCAGCGTGATGCGCGAAATGGGCAAGGCAATGATGGGCACCGGCGAAGCCGAAGGCGACGGCCGTGCATTGGAAGCCGCGCAAAAGGCGATCGCCAACCCGCTGCTCGACGGCGTGTCGATGGCGGGTGCCAAGGGCGTCATCATCTCAATCACCGGCGGCGAAGACATGCGCCTGATGGAGGTTGACGAGGCCGCGAACCACATCCGCGAGCTGGTCGATCCCGACGCCAACATCATCTGGGGCAGCGCCTTTAACGACAATCTCGACGGCAAGATTCGCGTGTCGGTGGTCGCTACCGGGATCGACAGCAACGGCGAGGCGGCGGCGCAGGCATCGCCCGCGACGCGCAGCTTCTCCTTCGCTCCCGCGCGTGCGGCGGCCCCCGCTCCGGTGGCCGAAGAGACCGTCGCGCCGGCGGTTCAGGAAGAAGTCCTCGCCGAAACCGCGTCGGTGGACGACAATGATCCGGCCCCCGGATTCTCGCTGGGCGACACCGCCGAGCGCGATGCTCCGGCCGCCGCCGCCGAAGAGGAGCCGATGGAATTGTCGCAGGTCGCCGGGACCTATGACGATACCGCCGACGAACTCGTGCTCGACGCACCCGAAGCGCCGGCCGAATATCGCTCGGCGCCTGCCGCGGATACGACGCCGCTGGGCGAACCTCCGGCACGGTCGGTCGGTGGTGGAACCTTGTTCGAGCGCATGTCGCGTCTGTCGCGCGGGGCTTCGGCACCCGAAAGCGATGACGGCGGCAAGGAGGATGGTGTCGATATTCCGCGCTTCCTCGGGCGGCAGAACAACCAGTAACGGGGCTATCGAGCGGCTGCCCGCCGGGCACGGCAGGCCGGAAATCGGGATGAGTTGCCCATGCGGCAAGCGAAATTGACGGCGAAGCCGGCGCGCGCACGGCGGATTGTCGGCGCGCTCGGTGCGCTGTTGCTTGGCTCAGCCGGGCTGTCATCCGTCCACGCGCAGGTAACGCCGCCCGATGCCGCGACCAAGGCGGCGATGGAAAAACGGACCGCTGCGCGTGCGCTCCTGTCGTCCTCGCTCGCGCGCATCGCATCGAACAACAGCGACACGTCGGCGCTGCTCGATGCCGGGCGCGCATCGATCGAGCTGGAGGATTACCGCGCCGCGCTCGGCTTCCTCGTCCGCGCCGAGCAGGCAAATCCGCGCGACGGCGCGGTCAAGGCTGCGCTCGGTTCGGCGATGGTCCACATGGAAAACCCGACGCGCGCGCTCGATTATTTCGGCGAAGCGCAGTTGATGGGCGCGTCGGAACGGCTGTTCCTGGCCGACCGCGGTCTCGCGCGTGATCTGCTGGGGCAACAGGACGCGGCGCAGCGCGATTATCAGCTCGCGCTCTCGATCGCGCCCAACGAAGAACTGACGCGGCGCTATGCACTGTCGCTGGGGATCAGCGGCGACGCCGATCGCGCGATCCAGTTGCTGACACCGCAATTGCGTGCGCAGGATCGCGGCGCATGGCGCCTGCGCGCGATGATCCTCGCGATGAACGGCCGCGACAAGGAGGCGACCGAGATCGTCAACGCGACGATGCCGCCCGCGATGGCGCAGAACATCATGCCCTATCTGACCCAGATGGATCGGCTCAACCCCGCGCAGCAGGCCGCTGCCGCGCATTTCGGCCGCTTCCCGAACGGGCAATTGGGGCCAAGGCGCAAGCCGGTGCAGGTTGCAGCCGCCACGCCTCCACCCGCTCCGCCGACTGCAGCGACCGGCAAGCGTCCGGCAACCGGCGATCAGCGGCGGCCCATCATGTCGGCGACACCCGCACCGGTAGGCCGCAAAACCGCTTCGGAACCGGCCGCCAGACCACCCGCCACGACCTCCGTCGCGGCGGCATCGCCCCCCCCGATGTCGACACCGCCCGAGGCGCCCGTCTCGAATGCACCAGCGCTGCGTTCACCGTTTCAGCAGACCATTCGCAAGCCAATCGAAGCCCCTACGCCGACTCCCGCCCCGATGCGGGCAGCCAGTCCGGTTCCGCCGTCCGCCTCAACCCCCGCCGACCCGGTGCCCGGGGCCGTCGACGCCGGCACGGGTCCGGTCGGCCCGGGCTTTTCGATCGCTGACATGGGCCGTTCGACGGCAGCCGTGTCGACCCCGGTGCCGCCCGCTACGACCGAAGCCGTTGCACCCGTCTCGTCGTCGGTGAGCGTGGCCGCCGCCACGCCAGCATCCGTTTCGGCGCCGCCGCTCGCCTCGCTCGCAGACATCGTCGGATCGATCGAGATCCCGGCCGAAGAACTCGCCCAGTCCGATAACGCAATCGGCGCCGACACGCTTGCCAGACTGATGGATGACAAGCGCAAGGCGGAAGCTGCCGAGGCGGCAAAGCGCGAGAAAGATGCCGTGGCGGCCAAAGCCAAGGCCGATGCCGATGCCAAGGCAAAGGAAGAAGCCGCCGAGAAAAAGGCCAGTCCCGCGCGTATCTGGGTGCAGGTCGCGACCGGGGCGAATGCCAAGGCGCTCGCGGCCGACTTCGGCAAATTCGCGAAGAAAAGTCCTGCCGTGTTCAAGGGCAAGACCGGCGCGACGACCGAATGGGGCAAGACCCGCCGTCTGCTCGTCGGACCGTTCAAGGACCGCAAGGCGGCGCAGGACTGGCTGGCCGACTACAAGAAGGCGGGCGGCGACGGCTTCCTCTTCAACAGCGAGGCGGGCCAGTCCGTCGATCCGGTCAAGTGAGCGTCGCCGATTGCGCCAGCGATCCCGCCCAAAGCCGCGGGCGGCGCCATGCCGAACTTGGCCGTGTCGTGCGTGGGCCGCGCGACGACTTTCAGCGCGACCGCGACCGCATCATCCACTCGATCGCGTTCCGCCGCCTGCGTCACAAGACGCAGGTGTTCGTCGCGCCCGATGGCGACCATTATCGCGTCCGCCTGACCCACAGCATCGAGGTCGCACAGATCGGCCGCGGCATCGCGCGCGCGCTGGGGCTTAACGAGGATCTGAGCGAGGCGTTGTGTCTGGCGCACGACATCGGGCATCCACCCTTCGGCCATGCGGGCGAGGACGCGCTGAAGGCCGCGATGGCGGCGCATGGCGGCTTCGACCACAATGGTCATACGCTGCGCACGCTCGCGCGGCTCGAATGTCCCTATCCGCTTTTCGACGGCCTCAACCTGACATGGGAAACATTGGAAGGACTGGCGAAGCATAACGGGCCGGTGACGGCGCCCGGCTGGGCGCTGGCCGAGATCGACGGTGATTTCGGACTCGATCTTGGCAGCCATGCGAGCCTTGAGGCGCAGATCGCGGCGGTCGCCGACGACATCGCCTATGACAATCACGACATCGACGATGGCCTCCGCGCGGGGCTGCTCGACCTCGACCAGTTGATGGAACAGCCTTTTGTTGCCGCCAATTACCGCGCCGTCGAAGAGCGCTTCCCCGGCGCCCCGCGCGACCGCTTGCTCCGCGAACTCGTCCGCGACCAGATCGGCGTAATGGTCAACGATGTGATCGCGGCGACCGAGGCGAATGTCGCCGACGCCCGGGTGGGAAGCGTCGAGGAGGTTCGCGCCGCGGGCCGCTCGCTCGGCGGCTTTTCGTCCGAACTTGCCGCACAGGAGCGCGATCTCAAGCGTTTCATGTACGCCAATCTCTATCACCATCCCGAACAGGTCGCCGCCGCCGAGGCGGCAAACAAGGTCGTCGGCGATCTCTTCGCCGCCTACGCCTCCAACCCGCCCCTGATGGGTGAGGACTGGTCGGGGCGCCTGCCGGGTGAAGAATGCGCGACAAACCGGCATATCGGTGATTATATCGCCGGCATGACCGACCGTTTCGCCATTGATCGCTATGCCGAAATCTTCGGCCGCGACGCGGTGCCGGCGGCGCTGGCGCATGCCTGACGCGCTGATCGTCGGCGCGACGGGGCTGATTGGGCGCGCGGTGATCGAACATTTTGGTTCCAGACCCGTCACCGTCCTTGCCCGGCGCGAGGTCGAAGGACTTGCGCCGCATCACAAGCAACTGATCGCGCCGTCCGGACGCTGGGCCGAGATCATCGCCGCCGAAGAGCCCGCAGTCCTCATTTGCTCCCTCGGCACGACGATCCGGCAGGCGGGATCGCAGGATGCCTTTCGCGCGGTCGATCATGATCTCGTGCTTGCCGCTGCGCGCGGAGCCAAGGCGGGCGGTACGCCGCACATGATTTTGGTAAGTTCGGTCGGCGCTGCGGCAAAGAGCGGCAATTTTTATCTCCGCACCAAGGGCGAGACCGAGGATGATCTGCGCGCGCTCGGTTTCGACCGGCTCGACCTGATCCGGCCCGGCCTGCTTCGCGGTGAACGGCCCGGCCCGCAGCGGCTGGGCGAAGGGATCGCAACGATTGCGGCACCGTTGACCGATGCGCTGCTTCACGGCTCCTTTCGCCGCTATCGTTCGATTTCGGGCGCAACCGTCGCCGCGGCCATCGCCGCGCTGGCGGGGAAGGGCGGTTCGGGCGTGCATATCCACGAAAACGACGCGATCCGCGCGCTCGCCGATTGACTCCGTAAAAGGGCAGCGCCAAGGCTCGCAGCGTCTGTCGGGCCTCGCAAGAGATTCGACCGGCCGCGCGGGAGAGCGTGAGGGCAGGGCAACCGGCGCCTCACCACCGAAGGAGCAACCGCCCCGGAAACTCTCAGGTCAAAAGGACCGCGCAGGCTGGAACGGACACTCTGGAAAGCGTTCCGGCCCTAAACCGGAACCACCGAAGGGGTAACCCCATGATATGGGGGAAAACTCTCAGGTTCCCGTGACAGAGGGGGCATGGCGCAAGGCACGGCGATGGGCCGCGCATACGCCGTGCAACCGCGGGAGACTGGCATGACCGACACCGAATTCACAGGCGACGAAACGGCGATCGAGACCGCGACGCTGCCGCTCGACGGCTGGCACCGTGCGAAGGGCGGCCGGATGGTCGAATTCGCCGGCTACTGGATGCCGATCCAGTATGAAGGCATCATGGCCGAACATCTGTGGGTCCGCGAAAATGCCGGCCTGTTCGATGTCAGCCATATGGGGCAGCTGGCGCTGTCGGGCGACAATGTCGCCGCAGCGCTCGAAACGCTCCTTCCCGGCGATATCGCGGGGCTGAAGCCCGGCCGGATGCGCTATTCGCTGCTGCTCGACGAAGACGGCGGTATCCTCGATGATCTGATGATCACCAACGAGGGCGACCAGTTCGGCATCGTCGTCAACGGCGCGGTCAAATGGGAAGATATCGGCCATCTGCGCGAAAATCTGCCCGACGACATCACGCTCAACCACAATGAAGATTATGGCCTGCTCGCGCTGCAGGGCCCAAAGGCGGTCGACGCGCTGACGCGGCTGGTGCCCGACGCGGCAAACCTCGTCTTCATGCAGGCCGCGCGTGCGACGTGGAACGGTCACGCGATTGCGCTCAGCCGCTCGGGCTACACGGGTGAGGACGGGTTCGAGATTTCGATGCCGAACGAGGCGCTTGAGGCGTTCGCCGATACGCTGTGCGCGATGGAAGAAGTGAAACCGATCGGTCTTGGCGCGCGCGATTCGCTGCGGCTCGAGGCGGGCCTGCCGCTCTACGGCCACGACCTCACGCCCACAATCGACCCCGCCGAAGCCGACCTCGGTTTCGCAGTCAGCAAGCGCCGCCGCGAGGAAGAGAATTTCCCCGGCGCGGCGCGCATCCTCGGTCATCTCGAAGACGGTCCGCCGCGCAAGCGCGTCGGCCTGCTTGTCGATGGCAAGCTTCCCGTGCGCGAAGGCGCCAAGCTGTTCGACGGCGAAGACGAGATCGGCGTCGTGACGTCGGGCGGCTTTGCGCCCAGCGTCGGCGCGCCGATCGCGATGGGCTATGTCCCCCGCGATCACGCGGTGCCCGGTACTGCGGTCGCCGCCGAAGTGCGCGGCAAGCTGGTGCATTGCACGGTAACCGCGATGCCCTTCGTTCCGCATAATTATGTTCGTAAAACAGGAGGTTGAGTGATGCCGCGTTATTTTACCGAAGAGCATGAGTGGATCGACGTCGACGGCGATGTCGCGACGGTCGGCATCACCGATTTCGCGCAGGGCCAGCTTGGCGACATCGTGTTCGTCGAGGTTCCCGACACCGGGGCCGAACTCAGCAAGGGCGGCGACGCGGCCGTGGTCGAATCGGTGAAGGCCGCGAGCGACGTCTATGCGCCCGTCGACGGCACCGTGACCGAAGGCAACGGCCAACTCGAGGAAGATCCCGCGCTCGTCAATTCGGATCCCGAAGGCGAAGGCTGGTTCTTCCGCATGACGCTCGGCGACAAGAGCCAACTCGACGGGCTGATGGACGCTGCCGCGTACAAGGCCTTCTGCGACGCCCTCTGACCCGGTTCCCCTCGTGCGAGAGGGGAAGGGAGATAGTGTGACGAATATCGACCCTGCGCTTGCGAACTGCCGCCTGATGGTGGCGACGCCCATCTATGACGGGGCGCAGGGCACCTATGTGCGCTCGGCACTCGATCTGGCGTTGAAGGCGCAGGCGCAGGGCATTTCGGTCCGGTTCGAATTCATCCTCTATCAGCCGTCGATTACGCGGGCGCGCAACATATTGGCGGCGATGTTCCTTGCAAGTGATTGCACCCATATGCTGTTCGTCGACGCCGACATCGATTTCACGTCTGACGATGTGTTCTCGATGGTGCGGGCGATGGCAGGGCGGCCCGAGTGCGCAGTGCTCGGTGCCGCTTACCCGCGGCGAGCGGTTAATTGGCGTAACGTCGCGCTCGCGGTGGAGCGGGGTTTCGGCAAGGACGAACCGGCCGATCTTGCGCGCTTCGCAGGTGATTTCGCGCTGCATTTCCTGCATCCGGATGCGAGTTTCGCGCTGACCGATGTCGTGGAACTGGCGCGGCTCGGCACCGCGATGATGCTCATCCGCCGCGATGTGCTCGAAACGCTGCGCGAAACGCTTCCCGATATCTCGTTCCGGCCCGATCCCGCCGAGCGCGTGGCGCATGGTGTCGGTGAATATGAAGCCGCCTGCTTCTCGCCGATGATCGAGCCAGGGACGCAGGCACTGCTGTCCGACGACTATGCTTTTTGCCGGCGCGTCCGCGATGCTGGTTTTCGCATCTGGCTGGCCCCCTGGGTCAGCACGACGCACAGCGGGCCCGCAATCTTCCGCGGTTCGCTGGCCGATGTTGCCCAGCTTCTTTCTACCGATTCAGCCTCTTCCCCGGAGTAGTTCATGCGTTATCTCCCTTTGACCAATGATGACCGCGCGGCGATGCTCGCCACGATCGGCGCCGCAACGATCGACGATCTGTTCATCGACGTCCCCGGCGAAGTGCGGCTGGACGGCCCGATCGCGGGCTTGCCGAACCATGCCAGCGAGCTTGCGGTCGAGCGTCACATGGGCGCGCTCGCACGCCGCAGCCGCGCCGCGGGCGAGGGGCCCTTCTTCCTTGGCGCTGGCGCCTATCGCCACCATGTCCCCGCCAGCGTCGATCATTTGATCCAGCGCGGCGAGTTCCTCACCGCCTACACGCCGTATCAGCCCGAAATCGCGCAGGGCACGCTCCAGATGTTGTTCGAATTCCAGAGCCAGGTCGCGCGCCTGCTCGGTACCGATGTCGCCAATGCGTCGATGTACGACGGCTCGACCGCCTGCTGGGAGGCGATCGTCATGGCGCGCCGCATCACCAGGCGCGCCAAGGCCTTGCTCTCGACGGGCCTCCACCCGCACTATCGCAGCGTCGCACGCACGATGGCGAAATATACCGGCGACGTTTTGGTCGACGGCGACCCGAGCCTCGAAGCCGGCACCGACTGGGCGGCGCTGGCGGACAGCATCGACAAGGAAACGAGCTGCGTTGTCGTCCAATATCCCGACATTCTCGGCCGCATCGACGATATGACGACGCTTGCCGAAGCCTGTCAGGCCGCGGGCGCGCTTCTGATCGCGGTCGTCACCGAACCCGTCGCGCTTGGCCTCATCAAGTCGCCCGGCGAAATGGGCGCCGACATCGTGGTGGGCGAGGGGCAGTCGCTTGGCGTCGGCCTGCAATTCGGCGGACCCTATGTCGGCCTGTTCGCGTGCAAGACCAAATATGTCCGTCAGATGCCGGGCCGCCTTTGCGGCGAGACCGTCGATGCCAACGGCAAGCGCGGTTTCGTGCTGACGCTCTCGACGCGCGAACAGCATATCCGCCGCGAAAAGGCGACGAGCAATATATGCACCAATTCAGGGCTCTGTGCACTGGCCTTCAGCATCCACATGACCTTGCTCGGCGAAGCTGGTCTGCGCCAGCTCGCTGCGATCAACCACGGCCGCGCGAAGGCTGCCGCAGCAGCGCTCGCCAAGGTGCCCGGCGTGTCGGTGCTGAACGACAGCTTCTTCAACGAATTCACGCTGCTGCTCCCCACCGCGGCACGCCCGGTGATCCACAAGCTCGCGGAGAAGGACATATTGGGTGGCGTATCGCTCGGCCGCCTCTATCCCGACAACGCGGGCCTCGAAAATGGCCTCGTCGTCGCCGTGACCGAAACTGTGACCGAGGCGGATATTTTCGCCTTCACCGCGGCCCTGAAGGAGGTGCTGGCATGACCGCGCTCAACCGCGCTGGCTGGCGCCCCGAAATGAACGTCGCCGGCGGCGCCGACGACACGACGACTTTCACCGGCAACCGCGCGCTGATGCTCGAGGAAGCACTGATCTTCGAGATCGGCGGCAGTGATACGACTGGCGTCGACTTCGACGAAGCCGCACCCCCTGCCGACTTGGGTGCGCTCGCGCGCACCGCGCCGATCGGCCTGCCCGGGCTCAGCGAATCCGAAACGGTGCGCCATTACACGCGCCTGTCGCGCCAGAATTATGCGATCGACCTCGGCCTCTTCCCGCTCGGCAGCTGCACGATGAAGCACAACCCGCGCCTCAACGAAAAGGTCGCGCGGATGCCCGGCTTCGCCGACGTCCACCCGCTGCAGCCGCAGGAAACGGTGCAGGGCGCCTATGCGGTGATCCACGAGCTCGCCGAATGGCTGATCACGCTCACCGGTATGTACAGCGTCGCGATGTCGCCCAAGGCGGGCGCGCATGGCGAGCTTTGCGGCATCCTCTGCATCAAGGCAGCGCTCGAAGCGCGCGGCGAGGACCGCCGCGTCATCCTCGTCCCCGAAAGCGCGCACGGCACCAATCCCGCGACCGCGGCCTTCGCGGGCTTCACCGTCGAGGATATTCCCGCGACCGAGGCGGGCCGCGTCAACCTCGAAGCCTTGAAGGCACGCCTCGGGCCCGATGTTGCGGGCGTCATGATCACCAACCCCAACACCTGCGGCCTGTTCGAGCGCGACATGAAGGCGATTTCGGACGCAGTCCACGCAGCGGGCGGCTATGTCTATTGCGACGGCGCGAACTTCAACGCCATCGTCGGTCGCGTGCGCCCCGGCGACCTCGGCGTCGACGCGATGCACATCAACCTCCACAAGACCTTCTCGACCCCGCACGGCGGCGGCGGCCCCGGCTCGGGCCCGGTCGTGCTGTCCGAAGCGCTTGCGCCCTTTGCACCGCTACCCTTCGTGACGAAGCAAGGCGACGCTTTCCGGCTGATCGAGGAGGAAAGCGCCGGTGAGGATCATCCGCAGACCTTTGGCCGCATGACCGCGTTCCATGGTCAGATGGGCATGTTCACGCGCGCGCTGACCTATATCCTCAGCCATGGCGCCGACGGGCTCAAGCAGGTTGCCGAGGATGCGGTGCTCAACGCCAACTATGTGCTGCGCAGCCTCGAAGGCGTGCTCGATGCGCCGTTCGCGGCGTCGGGTCCGTGCATGCACGAGGCGCTGTTCAGCGATAAGGGCCTCGCCGAGGGCTTCTCGACACTCGACATCGCCAAGGGGCTGATCGACGAGGGCTATCATCCGATGACGGTCTATTTCCCGCTCGTCGTCCACGGCGCGATGCTTGTCGAGCCGACCGAGACCGAGAGCAAGGCGGCGCTCGACCAGTTCATCGGCGCGCTGCGCAGCATCGCGCTGCGCGCGAAGAACGGCGACCCGGCATTGAAGACCGCGCCGCATTTCGCGCCGCGCGCGCGCCTTGACGAAACGCTCGCGGCGCGGAAGCCCATACTCGCCTGGGAGGGCTGATGACCGAACCCGCGCCCGCCCCCGACCGCCTCGAACCGCGCTCCGGCGCCGGGTGCGTTGCGGCCGGTGCGCTGTTCGCGGTCGTCGCGATCCTCGGCTGGCTCATCGCGATCACCGCATATGGGCTGATCGTCGAGCAATGGGAGATGATCGAGGTCCGCCGTGAATTCAGCTATGACTGGGTCTTCGCCTACGCACCGCTGTTCGCGATCGGGCTCGGCTCGGCGACGGCCTTTCTCGCCTCGCGGCGCGCGTCGGCGGCGCGAATGACCTTGCTGATCACCATCACCGGCGCCATTGCCTTGCTCGCGGGCGTCGTGCTGTTCGGGCTCGGCGGACTGATCTGACAGGGGCGGGGGAGCGCGCGATGAGCTGGGATACGATCTTTCTTTTGGCCAATTGCTGGGCGTTTGCGGGCTGGATCGCGCTCGCTTTCCTGCCGCGCGGCCCGAAAACCTTGGCGGCGATCCTCTACGCCGGCGTCTTTCTGCTCTGCCTTGCCTATGCGGTGATGATCATCGGTTTCCTCACTGGCGGCATCGATTCCGGCGGGGCGGGCGGCGCGGACTTTACGACGCTGAAGGGTGTGATGAAGCTGTTCGACAGTCCGGGCGGCGCGGCGCTGGGGTGGACGCATTACCTCGCATTCGACCTGTTCGTCGGCATGTGGATCGCGCGCGATGCCGACCAGAAGGGGTTCAGCCGGATCATCCAGTTTCCCTTCCTGTTCCTGACGCTGATGGCGGGGCCGGTCGGCCTGTTCGGCTGGCTGGTCATGCGCGAACGCCGCGCGCGGGCACAGGCAAAGGCCAAGTGACGGTCGGCCCGTGGACGCCGGGTGAGGGTGGAGGCGAAGAGAAACGCCACGCCCCCGCGACCTTGCGCAATCGCGATGCAATCGCCGCGGTGCTCGCCGACTGGCTGCCCGCAACGGGGACGGCGCTGGAGATTGCGAGCGGGTCGGGCGAACACGCCGTCCATTTCGCCGCCGCCTTCCCGCATCTCGACTGGCAACCCAGCGACCCCGATCCGGCGGGGCTGACTTCAATCGCGGCATACCGCGCCGAGGCCGGTCTTGCGAACCTCGCGCCGCCGGTTGCGCTCGACGCGGCGTCGGCGGATTGGCCCGTCGACCGCGCCGATGCGATTCTCTGCATCAACATGGTGCATATCAGCCCTTGGGAGGCCACGCCCGGTCTCTTCGCGGGCGCCGCCCGGCTGCTCGAGTCCGGCGCGGCGTTGATCCTCTATGGCCCCTATACCGAACCCGACGTGCCGACGGCTGCGAGCAATCTCGCCTTCGACACCAGCCTGCGGAGCCGCAACCCGGCGTGGGGGCTTCGTGACACCGACGCCGTCAAAGCCGCCGCGGCCGATGCCGGCTTCGTCTTTGCCGAGCGCCGCGTGATGCCGGCGAACAATCTCATGTTGCTCTTCCGTCGCACCTGATGTCCCTGACAGGGTCGGTGATCGACGCTTTACGTCGCCGGTATAGCCGCTAGCCTCGCGCCAATTGCACGAAAGAGATGCGATTCGAGGAGAGAGATGCGATGGGCCGCGACGTTTCGGACCTTTTCACATTCGACGAATTCCTGACCCATTGGGCCGGTGAGCGCCCGGATCGGGTAGGACTGCGCGAAGAAGATCGCGTCTACACCTATGCGCAGCTCGACGACCGGACCGCACGCGCCGCGTCGGCGCTGATCGCGGCGGGGCTGAAGAAGGGCGACCGCATCGCGTGGATCGGCAAGAACAGCGATCTCTATTTCACCCTCTTTTACGGCGCAGCGCGCGCGGGCATCGTGATGGCTCCGATCGGCTGGCGGCTGTCGCCGACCGAATGGGCGTTCATCGTCAACGACACGCAGGCGAAAATGGTCTTCGCCGGGCCGGGATTCGACACGCTCGCCGAACAACTCGCGGGAAAGCTGCAGAGCGCCCCCGCGATCGTCGGTGCCGCCGATGCCTGGGCGATGATCGACGCGGCCGAGCGCATATCCTTCGATCCCTCGGGCGCCAACGACGCGGTGCTCCAACTCTACACTTCGGGCACCACGGGCAACCCCAAGGGCGCGGTGCTGTCGAACCACAACCTCTTCGCGCTCCGCAAACATTCGAACAGCCTCGACCTGCCCTACACCAAATGGGAGGATGACGAGGCGGTGCTCGTCGCGATGCCGTGCGCGCATATCGGCGGCACCGGGCTCGGCATCATGGCGCTTGCGGCGGGGCTTCCCGGCGTCGTGCTCGCCGAATTCAATCCCGACGGGGTGTTCGACGCGGTCGAACAGCATGGCGTCACGCGATTCTTCATGGTGCCTGCGGCGCTGCAGATGCTGCTGATGCATCCGCGCTGCGCCAGCGTCGACTACAGCCGCCTCAAATATATCCTCTATGGCGCGGCGCCGATCCCGCTCGAATTGCTGCGCCAGTGCATCGCGGTCTTCGGAGCGCAGTTCATTCAGGCCTATGGCATGACCGAGACGACGGGCACGATCTCGATGCTGCCGCCCGAGGATCATGACCCGGCGGGCAATGCGCGGATGCGTTCGGCGGGCAAGGCGCTCCCCGGCGTGGAAATCGTCATCCTCGGACCCGATGGCCAATCGGTTCCGGTCGGCGAAGTGGGCGAAGTCGTGACGCGCTCGTCGAACAACATGCTCGGATACTGGAACCTGCCCGACGCAACGGCAAAGACGATGACCGACGACGGCTGGATCCGCACCGGCGACGCCGGCTATCTTGATGACGATGGTTATCTGTTCATCCACGACCGGATGAAGGACATGATCATCACCGGCGGCGAGAATGTCTATCCCGCCGAGGTCGAGAGCGCGATCTTCGGCCATCCCGCGGTCCAGGAGGTCGCGGTGATCGGCATCCCCGACGAGAAATGGGGCGAGACGGTGAAAGCCGTCGTCGTCGCCAAACCCGGCACAAATGTCGAGGAAGCCGACATCATCGCCTGGGCGCGCGAGCGCATCGCGCCGTTCAAATGCCCGCGCAGCATCGACGTGATCGAGGCATTGCCGCGCAACGCCAGCGGCAAGATTCTGCGCAAAGACCTGCGTGCCCCCTATTGGGAGGGCTATGCGCGGATGGTGAATTGATCGCCGCTTCCGGCTTGCCGGTAACGACAGGTTCATTTGCCTGATGCTCTAGCGCATGCGATGGAACGCCTGATCGAATTCTATCGCCCGTTGAGCTGGGCCCTCGGCGAGAGCACAGGGGCTTCGGACAGCCTGATGCACGTGCATGGCGGCATGATCGTGCTATTTCTGGCCCGCTTGGCGACCCGGCGTTCGCTCGCGACCTGGACGCCGTTTCTGTTCGTTCTGGCGGCGGCGATCGTGAAAGAAATCGCCGACCGCATCGCCCATGGCGCCTGGCGGATGCCGGACAGCGGTTTCGACGTTCTCAATACGATATTCTGGCCCTTCGTCCTGATGGTCGGGCTGCGGTGGCGTCGGGCCCGGCCGGACGATCGTGAGGCAATTGGTGATCCCGAAGACGTTCGCAACCGGTGCGAGTGAGGCGGGAGAATATGAAAGCCAACCGTCCCGCCGCGTCATAAATTGGCCCCACATACGGCCTTTCACGCGACCTACACCCCGAAAGGCCGATGCGTTTTCCTCGTTGGCTTTGCCATGCACGGGGGGCACGAAGGGCTTCACCAGATGGTGAAGCCCTTTTTCGTTATGCGGTACTTTTCTGCCGCGCGCGGGCACGCTGGAACGCTTCGCGTGCCGTGCACCGTCCAAGCCACGCCTTCGTTGCTTCGCCCAGCACGTCGTCGGCGCCCAATGTTGTTGCGAGGAACGCGGCATAGCCGATCACGATGTCGGCGATGGTGAAGCGTCCTGCAACGAGCCACTCGCGCCCGTGGGCGAGCGCCGCTTCGATGCTCTTTGCCCGGCCGCCAAAGAACGCCTTGTAATCGTCGACCGCCTGCGCGAGCCGCCGCTCCTCGGGTTCGACGCGCGTATAGCGGATCATGATCGCGAGCGGGAAGGTGAGGGTCGCGTCGCTGCGGTGCAGCCAGTTCCGCCACGCCCAATAATCGGCCTCGTCGCGGCGCACTTCGAGCGGCGTTCCCTCGGCGATCCGCTCGCAGATCGCCGCCGATTCGGTCATCAACTGTCCGTTCTCGACCCAGCCGGGAATCGTCATCAGCGGGTTCACGGCGCGATAATCGGGCTCGAACGCGCGCGGCGGGAATTTGAGCATTCTGAGGTCGACGTCGATCCCGGCTTCCTCGACAGCCCACAGGCAGCGCAGCGAGCGGGCGTCGGGGCAGTGGTACAGGATCGGCCGGGTGTTCTGGCTTGTCATGCGGCAACCTCCTTCGGGCGGTCGATATGGCGGCGATGCTCGCGCCAGGCGATGAACAGGCCCGACGCGATGATGAGCGGCGCGCCGATCCATGTCGTGTCGGCGGGCAGCGTGCCAAAGAACCACCAGCCCGCGGCGATCGCCCATAGCAGGCTCGAATAATCCATCGGGATCACGACCGACACGGGCGCGAGGCGTAGCGCGCCGGTCAATGACATCTGGACGACCGCGCCGAGGAAGCCGAGCCCGATCAGCAATAGCCATTCATGGCCGTCGTGCGGGGTGATGACGAAGGGCAGGGCGATGCCGAGGGGGATCATCGACAACAGGCTGAACCAGAAGACGATCGTCCCCGCATTTTCGGTGCGGCCAAGGTCGCGCACGGCAATCGTGATCAGCGCGGTCATAATCGCGCCCGTGAGCGCGACCAGCGTGCCGAGGCCATGCACGCCCCCGAACCCGCCTGCAAAGTTCGAAACCGGATCGAGCACCACCAGAACACCGATGAAGCCGACGATCACCGCACTCCATCGCTGCCAACCCGTCGCTTCGCCAAGGATCAATGCGGCGAAGATGACGGCAAAGATCGGCACCGACAGGCTGATCGTCGTCGCCTCGGCCATCGGCAGCAGGATCATCGCGCCGAAGTTGCACGCCATGCCGGTCAGCCCCATCAGCATCCGCCGGGCGTGCGCGCCGATGCGGTTCGTCTTGAGCGATGACAGGCCGCTCGTCGTCCGGACCCAGAGCAGCAGGAAGGGCAGCACCAGCGCCTGCCGCCAGAACAGGCTTTCGACGATATGGATGCCCGCGGCGTCTATATATTTGACGAGCACGAACATTAGCGACAGGCTGACCATCGCAAGCAACCGCAGCCCGATGCCGCCCAGATAATTCTGCGGGGCGGCGGTGGACGGGGCAGGGGACGGCGCGGCGATCATGCGAAATTGCGCATATCAGCCCGGCCCGCCCGCGCAACCCGTGATCCCTCTTGCCCCGCCTTCGCAATCCGGCTAGTGGCGCACTCCGGCCTAGGGGTATAGCTCAGTTGGTAGAGCATCGGTCTCCAAAACCGAGGGTCGTAGGTTCGAGTCCTACTGCCCCTGCCAGGCCGCCATAAAGAGGCCACGTCCTCGCCTGCTCCCCTTCTCTTCGGGCGCGTGGGCTTGCAAGTCCGGGACGGCCCGGCAGCCTTTGAAGGAGGGCTGTCATGGCCTGGATATATTTGACGATCGCCGGAATTTTCGAAATCATATGGGCGTTTGCGATGAAGCAATCGGATGGCTTCACGCGGCCTGCGCCGACGGCCATCACGCTCGTCGCAATGATCGTGAGCTTCGCCCTGCTGTCGCTGTCGATGAAATCGCTGCCGCTCGGCACCGCTTACACGATCTGGACCGGGATCGGCGCGGTCGGCGCGTTTCTGGTCGGCATTTTCGTCCTGGGAGAACAGGCGAATGCGATGCGGATCACTGCCGCGCTGCTGATCGTCAGCGGACTGGTGATGATGAAGCTGTCCGCGCCCGCCTGACCGGCGCGTCCTGACAAGCGAGGCCACGTCCTCCCCGGCGGATCCGGCCCTGTCTCGCAGGGGTGGTGCGCCGGCATCAGGTCCGGGACGGCCCGGCGACTTCCAGGGGAGGCCGCCGTGCTGTCCAAATCCTTGTCCGGCGTGAATGTGGGACCCTCATCCACGCTATTGCTCGAATATCTTCCGATCCTGATTTTTATGGGCGTCGCGCTGACGCTGTCGCTTCTGTTCGTCTTTCTGCCGATCGCGGTGTCGCGCCTTACCGGAACCTCCGCCCCGGACAGCGAGAAGCTGTCGGAATATGAATGCGGCTTTCCGGCGTTCGAGGCGCCGCGCAAGCCGTTCGATGTCCGTTTCTATCTCGTGGCGATCCTGTTCATCATTTTCGACCTCGAGGCCGCCTTCCTCTTTCCCTGGGCCGTGGTCGTCGACGACCTCGGCTGGGAGGCGTGGGGCGCGATGATGGTCTTTCTGGGCATTTTGACGATCGGATTCATTTACGAATGGAAAAAGGGCGCGCTCGACTGGGACTAGCCATGCTCCGTCCACCGGCTTTCATCGCAAGGGAAGGCGGGGCGCTACGGTCGTGCGGACAGCGCCGAGGGAGAACGGCGGGACGGCCGCCGCCCGATGTCATAGCAGGATGTGGCAGATGCCGGGCTGCGGCCGGACGATGCCGCGCGTCATCCGCGCGAGCGCGTCCTCGTCGACGCGCCCCGCATCGGCGAGATCGACCCGGAAGCGGCCATGAAGCGCGTGGACGGCGCGGACATTGGCATCACCGCCGAGCGCACCGACGATTTCCGCCGGGAGCCCCGAGGCGTCGGCGCCCCCTGCGACGACCGGCGTCAGCGTCGCTGCCGCGGCAGCGCCGCTCCATGCCAGCGCGCCGCGGATTTCCTCGGCGACCAGATCGGCGATCGGCCCGAGCACGACCTGCGCGGCCTTCTCCGACGGGCGG
>Ga0247823_10001193_pt1 | contig 21626 bp, 7 predicted proteins | sample 13C_PalmiticAcid_2_FD_192426 | JGI IMG/M metagenome (GOLD analysis project Ga0247823, IMG submission 192426) | Soil microbial communities from agricultural site in Penn Yan, New York, United States - 13C_PalmiticAcid_Day30 | ecosystem: Environmental > Terrestrial > Soil > Agricultural land... | reverse complement strand
TTTCGGCAGCGCGCTCGAAAAGATAGACGGTGTCGCCCAGCCCGCCGGCCAGTGTGTCGTCGCCCTTGCCGCCCGCCATGGTCGCCGCGATATCGAGCGCGCTGCCGAAATCGATGATATCGTCGCCCGCGCTACCGGCTGCGGCGCGCCGATGGATTTCGGCGAGATCCCAGTTCGTCCCGTCGGCAAAGCCGATCGCCTCGATACCAAAGTCCTTGGTCCCGCCCGCCGCGACGAAGAAATTGCGGATCGTCAGCCGGTCCGACGTGCCCGCAATCCCGATGACCAGATCGGCCGGGCCCACGGCGAGAAAACGGATGTCGGCCGCGGTGATCCCGGCGCCGAAGCGGATGCGATCGACGGTCGAGGGTGCCGTCTCCTCAAGGTCGAGAATGACATCCTGACCGTCGCCGCGCTCGAAATAATAGATGTCGGCGACGCTCGCGCCTTCGAGGAGGTCATTGCCCTTGCCGCCGCTCAATATGTCGCTGCCGCGCCCCGTCTCGATCCGGTCGTTGCCGAGCCCGCCGAAGACCTCGGCGCCCGACGCGCCGGTCGTGGGCACGATGATATGGTCGTCGCCGTCGCTATGCGGGACCGAAAGCGCGATGTCGGCCAGCGTCCGCTGGCGTCCGTCGGCGAACTTGAGAGCCGCGACGATCGCGTCGACGTCGCCCGCCGGATCGACCAGCGTCAGCCGGTCATCGCCGCCGGCGATCAAAAGGATGATATTGCCGTCGGCATCGCGCCTGGCGGTCACATCTTCGAGCGCGATACCCGCGCCGAATTCGATCACGGCGAGGCCGTCGAACCCGCCGCTGCTTTCGATCCGGTCGTGGCCGTCACCGCGTTCGAAGCGGATGACGTCGGCTCCGCCATTGCCCGCAATGACGTCGTCGCCCTTGCCGCCCGTGAAGATTTCGGTCGCGGCGGTTCCGACCAGATGGTCGCCGCGATCACTGCCCTGCCCGCGCCACTGGGCCTCGAGCGATGCGAGCGAAACGCTGGTGCCGTCGTCGAAGAGGATGCGGTCGACCGCATGGGTGATCGCCGTGCCCGCGACGCCGTGGCGCAGGATGATCCGGTCGCTGCCGTCGCCGAACGCCAGTTCGGTCTGGCCCAGCCCGGGGGCGAAGGTGACGCGCATGTCCGCGCGCGCATAACCGTTGATGCGCAGCACATCGTCGGCGCCATTGGCGTCGACGATCAGGTCGGCGCCATCGCCACGACCGAAGACATAGAGGTCGTTGCCGCCGCCGCCATTCAGATAGTCGGCGCCGAGCCCGCCGGTCAGCGTCTCGCCGCGGCCCGAGCCGAAGATCACATCGTCGCCGCCGCTCGCCTGTCCGTCGACGAGGCGCTGGAAGAGCGCCGTACCGTTCAGCGTCCGGCCGTCGGCAAAGACCAGCTCCGGCACCGCGCCGCCGAGCATCGCGTTGACGAGGATGATTTCGTCGCCGGTGGCCGGGAAGGTGACGACGATATCGTTGCTGCCGCGCGCGAGCGGACGGATGACGGCATCGGCGATGCCGTAGTCGGCGAATTCGATCGTCGCGTCAGTGACGCCCGCGGGCATCTCGACCCGGTCGATGCCGTCGCCGGCGTTGACGAGGATTGTCCCGCCATTGGCCATGAGGACCCGGTCGTGACCGCGGCCGGGCTCGATGGCCCGGGTGAGGTCGAGTTCGCTCAGGTCGATGCGGTCCTGCCCGGCATTCGCCTGCGCATCGAGGATCAGGCCGCGTACTTCGTTGAGGCTGAGGCTTGTGCCGTCGGCAAAAACGAAGGATTCGACGGGGCGCGCCCGATATCCGCCAAGAATGACGAGCTTGTCGGTGCCGGTCGCCAGCGCAATGACGAGGTCGCCGTCGACGTTGCGGAACGTAACGTTATCTTTCGTCACCCCGGTGCCAAAGATGATCTTGTCGACACCGCCGCTGTCGGTGACGCTGTCCAGCCCGTCGCCGATCCCGAACTTATAACTGTCGTTGCCGGTGCCGCCATCGAGCGCGTCCGACCCCGCGCCGCCCGAGATGATGTCGTCGCGGCCGTTGAAGCCGAGAATATTCTCGTCCCTGTCGCCGCCGTTGAGCATGCGGTTGATCAGATCGTCGCGCGTCAGGACGGTGCCGTCGGCGAAATGAAATTCCTCGACGCTCGCCGATCCGAGCCCGCCGATAATCCGGAGAACGTCCGAACCGGTGCCGAGATCGATGATCAGGTCATTGCCGCTGCGCGTGACGATCAGCGCGTCGCGATCCACCGAAGCGCCGAACAGAACGCGGTCGATGACCCCCGCCCGGTCGGCCTTTTCTATGATCTCGTCGAAGTCGTAGCCGGACGAGAAAACATAGGTGTCGCCCGCGTTACCGCCGACAAGCGTGTCGTCGCCCTGGCGCCCGTCGAGCGTGTTGGGAACGTCGATCATCGTGTCGGGTACGATGAGATCATTGTCGCCGTGGTTGCCGCCCGCGATCTGGAGCTGCTGTTCGATGTCGACCGCCGACAGCACCGTGCCGTCGGCGAAGCGGAAGGTCTCGACCGCCTCGTCGATCGTGCGGCCTTCGAGGTCGTAACGCCGGAACTGGTTGCGAATGAGCAGGCTGCTGTCGGGACGCCCGACGATCGTGATCAGGAGATCATTGCCCATCGGGGTGAAGAGGATATTGGGATTGTCGCGATAGCGGATATCGGCGCCGAAAATGATCGTATCGCCGATCGGAATCGCGGATCCGGGCCGGTCGCCCCAGCGCGCGCGCGGGGTGCGCTCGACGATGACGTCATGGCCATAGCCGACATCGAACAAATAGGTATCGCCGCCATCGCCGCCGATCAGTTCGTCGTCGCCGCCGCGGCCGTCGATGATTTCGCCGAAGTCCGAACCGGTCAACACGTCGGCCCCCGGCGTCGCACCGCCGGTGTGGTGGTCGAGCGCGACATCCTCGGGATTGAGGTCGGTGAACGCAATCTCGCGGTCGGCGAAGACGAAGAGTTCGACCGCCGCATGCTGGCCGCTGTCGCGGATATATTGCCCCTCGACGGTCAAAATCTCGCCGGTCGCCGCGATCGTGAAAATCAGGTTGCGCGCGGTTCGCGTGACCACCACGTCGGCGAAATCGAGATCGGCGAAGATGATGCGATCGGTGCCGCCATCGTCATAGATGACGTCGTTGCCGCGGCCTTCGCCGAAATAATAGGTATCGCCGCCCGACAGGCCCTCGAGGCGATCGTTGCCGGCGCCATTGTGAAAAACGTCGGCGATGCCCTCGAAACCATAGATGACATCATTGCCGGGGGTCTGGCCGACATCGACGAAATGCTGGAGCAGCTTGAGGTAGCTCCACTGGGTTCCGTCGGCGAAGACGATATCCTCGAGCACATTGACATAGCCGATGATCGGCATTTCCTCGAGGAAATCGGTGAGGGTGACGCGATCGCCGCTACCCTTGACGCGCAGTTCCAGCGTGTCGCTCTTGCCCGTGCGGAGGAATTCGAGGTCGGTCCACCGGATATCGTCGACGAATTTCAGGACGTCGTGCTGGGGCGGATCGAACAATCCGTGCTTCGGGCCATTATCTTCAACGACGTCGTGGCCATAGCCGCGCCCGAAGATATAGGTGTCGTCGCCCTTGCCGCCGCTCAGCCGGTCGTTGCCGGCGCCGCCGTCGAGCGTGTTGTTGTTGAGAAAGCCATAGATGGCATCGTCGCCCGCGGTCTTCGCATTCGCGAGGACACGCTCGGCGACCTCGGTGAATTGAAGGCTCGTGCCGTCGTCGAAGATGAAGCGCTCGATGAGATTGGGCGAGACATAGTCCAGCCCCTCGCTGTCTCCCATCACATCGCCGAAAAGGCCGAGGCCCAACGAAATGCCGCCGAAATAATCGCGTATCTCGATACTGTCCGCGGTCAGGTTGCCCTGCCTGTCGCGAAGGCCGATGTACAGGGTATTGCCGTCGCCATCGCGGCGCAGGACCAGGTCGTCGGCGGTGATGTCGCCGCGGAACATGAGGATATCGATCCCGGCCTTGATCGGCCCGAACGAGAAATTGCCGCCCTCGGTGATGACGTCCTTTCCGTCCCCGCGCTGGAAGATATACATGTCGCCGCCGAGCCCGCCGCTCAGCGAATCATTGCCTTTCCCGCCCCAAAGCACGTCGCCCGATCCCGAACCGACATAGGTATCCGAGCTGTCGCGCGGATCGGCGACCTCCATCGACATGCGATAGCGATCCCATATCACGCCATCCGCGAAGACGATCTGGTTCACCCCGCTTTCCATCTGCTTGCCGTTGGAAAGAAACGGGTTGAGTTCACCGAGGAATTGATCGGTCAGCCGGATCGTGTTGAGGAGATCGCCCGCGGCATTGCGTATGTCGAGGACCAGATCCTGACCGTCGCGCGTGGCGGTGACATGCTCGGAATCGACGGCGGTAAAACGCAGTTCGTCCGCGCCGCCCGTATCCTGGTCGTGGATGATGTCGTTGCCCGAATTCTTCCCGACGAAATAATAGTCCGCACCATTTCCGCCGGAAATCGTCTGGTTGCCTGCCGTCATGTAGAAGAAGTCGGTGCCGCTCGTACCCGCGACGCTCGATGCGCCGGCAGCATGTGTGACGATGCGCGTCTCGTCGACCGAAAGCGCATTCGCGACTGCCTGGATATCGAGCGCGATCCCGACATTCTCGAATGCCGGGATCAGCATCTGCATGATGAAGGCCTGGTCTACGCTGACCGCGCCGCCGAACAGATTGCCATCGCCCGTCGGCGCATAGTCCGGATAGACCTGCCAGAGGATTTCGTTCCAGCGCGCCAGATAGTCGTAAGCCGCGTCGTTGTCGTTGGTGTCGGGGGCGCCGTCGAAGATCGCCTCGAACATCGGAGCAAGCTGTCGATCGGTCGTCGGGACATAGACATCGCGCTTCGCGTCATAGCTTAGCCCGCGAGCAAACTCCTTGAGCCCGCCTTGCAAGGCGAGCCGCACCGCCATGCGGCGCGACGTCACAATATATTGCTCCATGACCGGCTGGAGCAACGCGATCATCGCCTTGACGTCGCTTTCATAGGTCGTTGCCGGCCCCGTCGTGCCGTCCGAATAGGTGACCATCACGGGATGGCCGGCCGCATCGACTTCGTTTACGTAGCGACCCGCGCCGCGCACGCCATTGACGCTATAACTCAACTGACCGGTCAGATTGTTGTAGGCGGCCGTCAGCATCTCGGGACGGAAATCAATACCGCCCAGGCTCGTCGCAAAATGAAATTGTGCCGGAGTCAGAAGCTCGACCCGGTAGGTGCTGTCGTCGGTGGAATTGACCTCGTCGAGGGTCGCGAGATTCACTTCATAATTGCGCAGGTTGAACTCGAAGGCAGCGCCGTTCTTCGCCTGCAGTTGCAGCGCACGATCGAGGTTGCGCGCCCAGACATAAAAGCTGCCGTCATTGTCGGTGACGCGGACCGTGTAGTCCTTGGCCTCGCCATTGACGAAATAGACCCCGATCGTCGGGACGGGCAGTCCCGCGAGCGGATTGGCCTGGATATCCTCGCGGCGCCATTCGGTCCCGGTGGGGTGCGCGAGGGCAAGAATATCGGCGGCCGTCGCATAGCTGGTCGCCATGTCGGAAGCGAGTTTCCAGCTTCCGTCGGCCTGCTTGACGCCATAGTCCAGAATGACCGCGCGGCCGTCGACGACCTGCACCAGATAAGGCGCTTCGTCGCGCGAGGGCAGTGCTGTCGTCGCGCGGCTGGCCGGGCTCCATCCCTGCTCGAGCGACCAGCCTGCTTCCAACGCTCCGCCGTTCCAGACACGGCTTTCGAGCAGCACTCCATTCGCGTCGAGCCGCACCTGGATCAGCTCGCGACTGGTTTCGAGTGTTGCGCCCCACGCGCCCAGAACGTCGCCCGCCTTGGCGACCAGATCGCGCATGTCGGCCTGGGTCATCGCATTGGCGCGGTTTTCCGCGAGCACGGCAAGGCCGGGATCATTCGCGGCGGCGACCGCAAGATCGGCGACATTGCCAAAGCCCTTGAGATCGAGGGTCGACGCGTTCTGCCACGGCGCCCGCCCGCTTTCGCCGGCATATCGGGTAACGGTGTCGCTCGAGTTGAAGATCGCCTCGAACATCGAGGAGACGCGGCCGCCCGCAAAGGTCACATCGCCAAAGGCGAGCAGCTGCGTACCTTGCGGCGTCGTCGCGTTCAGCGCCGTGGACGTCAGCGAGATCTGGACGATGCCCAGCGCCGAGAGCCCCTTAAGTTCGCCCGTATCGGTCTGGCCGTCGCGATCATAATCTTGCCAGATGCGCAGCTCGGACCAGATCAGATCGGCCACGCTGATCTTGCCGTCGCCGTTGCTGTCATATTGCGCGAGTTCGGCGTAGCCGCCCTCGAAGCGGTTGCCGAACATCTCCGAAACATCGTCGATACGGCCGTTGCCGTTGCCATCGAGCACGAGGAAGCCGTCGTCGCCCTTCAACCAGCCGGTGCGCTCGGCGAACATGTCGCCATCGACGTCGAAATAGACGCTGTTCTTGGCGTCCTCGAGCGCGATGGTCTCGATCCCGTCGCCGTCGAGGTCGATGACGAGCGGATCGGCGCCCGCCGCCCACAGCGTGCCCTTGGCGAAGCGCGACGCGGCGGCGGCCGCCGTCAGCGCGCTGCTGACCAGCGAATCCTGACCATATTTCATCGCGAGCGCGCTGCCGATCATACTGATCTGAAGCAGCGCCATCGCGGCGCCGATCCCGGGCTGCGCCTTGCGGAATACCATGTTGAGCGTGCCGGGATCGGTGTCGAACAAGCCTGCCGCGTCGCCCAGACCCCGGCCCAGCCCGAACTGGTCCCAGCCCGAATAGCTGCTTCGGAAGTCGACATTCTCGACTTTCATCGATCCCGAAAGCGCCTTGACCGGCTCGCTTCCGGTTCCGAACAGGGCGTCGATGAACTTGTTCGCCAGATTGACGACATAGAGGTCGCCGTCCTGATAGACATAGCCCATGAACGAGAAGAGGTGGTCGATATAATAGTTGGTGCCGCCGACATCGGCGCCGCCGCCGGCAAAAACATTCGCCTTGCTCGTCGTCGAAATGCCGCCCTGCTGCGCACCGCCGGTCAGCGTCAGGCCATAGAATTTGAGCACATCGCGCGTGCCCGCATCCATGATCGTCGTATCGGCGGACCACCAGAAATTATCGCTGTTCGACGCGTCGTCGGCGACGAGTTTCGCGACCGTTACGGTCTCGCCCTGGCTGTTGATTTCGGTCGTTGTGTAATAACGCTGGCCGTCGGCGCCGACGAAGCTGTTCTCGACATCGCCCCAGATGATGCCGTCTTTCGCCTTGTTGAAGATCCAGTCGCGGCCTTCGCCGCCGACGATGGTCGCTTCGGTGCCGCTCGAAACATAAAGCCAGTCGTTGCCGCTGCCGCCGTCGATGGTGAGCCGCAGATCGTCGCTCGCGCCGGCCTTGGCGCCGCCGAACACGACGATATCGCCGCCCGCCCCGGCCGAAATCCGGCCGTAACCCGAGTGGATGCCATAGTCGTCGCCCGAAAAATAGAAACGGTCCTCCTTGTCGGTCAGGATGACATTTTCGTTGCCCTTGAACAGGACATTGTCGTCGGGAAGGAAGCTTTCGAGCCAGAGCAGCCCGGTCATCGCCGCGGTGCTGAACGTTCCGAGCGCGTTTTGCGCCGCACCGAAACCGCCGCCCGCCGCATGCGTCGAGCCATCGTACCAGAAGATGCCGTTGCCGTCGGCCGACGCCTGAAAGCGCAGCGTGTCGAAGTCGGCGGCGGATTTATTGCCCCCCGCCGCGTTCGACAGGTCGACCGTTACGGTGGTGCCAAAGGGATCGAACATGCTGCCCGCGTCGACATAATCGGTCATGTCGGCGCTCTTGAAGGTAAGCCAGTCGCCCTGTTGGGTCAGGATGATGGTTTCCACCTCCTGCATCCGGTTGACGGCCAGCTCGCCGGTCGCCAGCCCGACCGTCGCGATCTCGATATTGCTCTTGCGGTCGTTTCCGGGAGCGACGACCGCCTGCAACGCGGCCGACAGGCCTTCCGACCAGCCGTCGAGGCGGTAATCTACGACGTCGTCGCCGTCGTCGCCGCCAAAGAAATTGCGTCCCTTGCCCCCGCCGAAGCGGTCGTTGCCGAAACCACCGATCAAAAGATCGTTGCCATCGCCGCCGGTCAGGACGTCGTCGCCCCCGCCGCCGACGATGAAATCATTGTCGACCCAGCCATCGACGCGGTCAGCCTGATCGCTGGCGATGAACAGCGCGAGTTCGTCCTGCGGCAGCGTTCGCACACCCGTGGGAACGCCGCCGTTGAAGGCGGCATCGGTCGTCTGGATCGTCACGCGCCCGGTCACGCCTGCAGGCTTGCCCGTCCCGTAAAGCCACGTCGACCCGTTGCGGACGGGATCGGTCCACTCGATGCCGTCGGCGCCGCCGCCAAAGGGGCCATAGACGGTGATCGGCCATCCCGTCTGCCCGGTGACCGAGCGGATCAGCCGGCTGAGCCCGACGATCTCCATCGGTTCATAGTCTTTTCCGGCCGCCCAGGTCTGGTCGGACACCTCGATCGAAAGCGCCGAACTGTCCCAGTTGAGCGACAGCACCCCCGCCGACCACTGGTCTTCCTCGACATCGGCAACGGCAAGACGCCCCGCATATTGCGCCATGATCACGCCGATATCGTCGGCGACATTCTTGAAGCGGTCGCTGACATTGGCGAGCGACAAGGCGGTGCCCAGTTCGACGGCATCGTCAAAAAATGCACGGATGCCCTGATCACCAAAGGGGCGCTCGCCTTCGTCGATCGCGCTATACGCAATCGCCATCGCCATCTGGTCGCCTTCGGCCGCCTCGCCGGTCGTCCCCTTGACCCGTCCAAGCTGCTTCGCCGCGGCTTCGTCGTTGAGCGCAGGCAATATATAGCGGGCTGCCGCCTGCCACGCCGTGTCGACATTCGACACCTTGGCATATTGCAGCGTGACCAGCAGCGACATCGAATGTTTCGCTATCTGGTCGAGCAGGCTCACCTCGGAAAAGGTCGTGCCATGTGTCGACAAGGGCGGGTTATGGTTGACGAAGCTTTCGAAGAAGATCGCGTCGAGTGCCATATTCTGCACGCTGAGCGGATCGAGCCCGAACGGTTCGAGGACGACCTTCAGCGCGCCGCGGAACAGGGCCAAATCCGCGACAAGCAGACCCCAGGCGGCGACGGTCTGATAGGTTCCGTCGCGGACGTTCTCCAGAACCTCGCCCTCGGTGTTGTATGAAGATTGCAGATGCGGACCGAACTGGGGACCGCGCAGATAAAGGCCGCGACCGTAATCGCCCCTGCCAACTTCCACCACCGCGTCCACATAGTCTTTGCCCGACTGCACGAGCGTGACGATATCGGCGAGGCTTTCGACCAGCGCCCGCGTGACGAACCGCTTGCCGTTCAGAAAGCCCATGATGTCGTTGGCGAGATTCTCGCCGGTCGAGGTGAACTGGTCGATCGCCTCGCCGATGTCCGCGAGCGCCCCCAGATAGGTGTCCATCGCGGCCCGGCCATAGGGCATATGATCGAACATGACCGCTTCGGCGCCCGACAGCACCGAAACGAAACCGGCAAGCCCCCCGCCGAGGCTGTGGCCGGTCAGGATTATGTCGGTCGGAATCTCGTATGCGAACGGGTCGCGCTCGGTCGCGGCCTGATAGAATTCGAGCGCCAGATCTGACTGGTCCTGGTCGGTCCATCCAAGCCCCGTCGTCCACCCCTTGTAGATATCGTTGAGACCATCGGTCCCGCGGTAGCTTATGACCGTCTCGCCGTTCCACTCGTACGAAACCGCATAAAAGCCAGCATCTTCCGCTGTCTGGTTGCCCTCTTGATCAACCAGCACCGAAGAATTTTTGGTAATTACGGCCGTGCCGATGCGAACCCCGGCTCCGTCGGACAGCCCGGAAAGTTTTGCGCCATAGCCGCGAGCATAGGAATCCAGCGACAATATCGAAAGGAATAGATCTCTGTTCATTATTTATTCCTCTTCAAAAAGAGGTCTTTGGAAATTTGAAGCGGATCACCAGACGGCAGATTTTGATACCACTCCTTGAAACCGCTCTTCGGTCCATAGTTGGGCAGTATAGCGTCTATTGTTGTCGTCGTTTCTTCATCTGTTACTTCGATCGTGATATTGGAGACGCCAACGCTGTCAGCGGAAACAATTTCCATGCTTCTCGGGTCCTTCATATCGTTAAATCGCACGAACTTTGGCCACACAGCGATGTCTTTGGGTCCGCGATATCGATCCGGATTAGAAATTGTCCGCGGCAGATCGCGCGGTCCTTCGACCTTCAGCATCGCATTGTGCCGCTCGGCATCGTCGGCGAGATTGTCGAAGCCGGGTTGCGCCTCGCGATACTCGCGCACCGCCGCCCCGGCCTCGCTTTCCTTCGCCTTGCCAATCGCCGGAACGAGCGCAGGCTCTGCGACATAGGCCGCGTAATACCCATTGCCGAAGCTCCCTTCGGCCGGCGTCATCAGGGCAAAGACCGGGCCAGACGGCGTGTCGATGATGACCGCTTCGCCTTCGACCTTGCGATCGACACGACGCCCCGACGACGATTGGATAGACGTGCCTTCGGTGACCTCCACATGCCGCACGGTCGAATAGGCCTTGCCATCGGCATAAACCGTCATCTTGTAATTATAATCGCGCCAGCGATCGTCCCCGCACCCGCCCAGCGACAGCGAAACCAGAATCGCCGAAAGCCCGAAGGACCGCCGGATCATCATGCCGCACTCACGCGTTGGCCAAATGCAGGCCGGCTGGGCTCGCCAAGTCGCCTCGCCTTTGCCTCGATAGTTGCCGGAATCCGCCGAATTACTTGCAAGCCGCCGCCCCTCGATCGCTCACGCACACGTCCGCGCCGCCGGACATCGCCCAGCGATAAGCATGTGGAATCAGGCCGAGATTCCCTACCCTCGACACCTTAGGATGCCACAAGATGCGAGCGATGCAACTGCAATTTTTACTTGATATTCGGGCGGTCTACTTTGCCGGGCAAGGAAAACGCAGTATTCATCTTTCAGATAGGCCGATTTTCCGCGGCTTTCTTATGCACGCCATCCTTTTCGTAAATAAGGTTGACGAATAAAGCGCCCGTTTTGGTAACAATTTACATGAACGGAGATGAGCGAGCAGGCTTGTCGGCGTTGACAGCAGCCACGAAGCGATTACCCCATCGGGTCCGGAGGCAGCATATGTCAGGCGCTGCATTCCCGCAGATTCGAAACGAGGGAGACGAAAGTGGCGCAAAAGAAGGCGAATGGTTCGGCCAAGTCGAACGACGATCAAGCGGCACCGGCCGTCGATCCCGCCGGCGAGGTCGCGGCGCCCACCGCGATCGATCCCGAACTCGCCGCCCGGATCGCCGCCGTCCGCACACATATCCGCGAAAGTTTCGGCAAGGTCGTGATGGCGATGATGATGCTCCCGCGTTATCGAAACCAGACGCTCGGCGACCTGCAGCACCTCGTGCTCGAACCTTTGATGCGCGACCGCGTCGCGATCGCCTATCCGGGCGGCGAGAAGGCCGAGCCGCTCGCCGATGTCGCGGGGCTCGCAATCTGGGCGAGCGTCAGCGAAGAGGTCGACGGCCGCATCCGCGAGCAGATCCAGGCGGGCACCTTTCCGATCCGGCTGAAGGCCGAGGACTGGAACAGCGGCGACATCAACTGGCTGCTCGACGTGATCGCCCCCGACCAGCGTGCGACGACGAACGTCATCGCCAATTTCAAGCAGGTCGTGAAGGAAGGCAGCCTGCGCCTCCACCCGCTCGTCACGCGGCTCGTCGATGCCGAAACGCTGCAGAAGATGGGCGCCGAAAAAATGGCGGCGCCGGCGCGCGAGACCGAAGACGCGGCGGTGAACTGAAACAGTGCGCCGACGAAGCCGGGCGCGGGCTAGCGTTCGCGTCCCGCTTCGTCGGCCATCTGCGCGATCGGCGACAGCAGATACTGGATGATCCGCCGCTCGCCGGTCTTGATCTCCGCCTGCACCGCCAGCCCCGGACCGATGCGCTGGTCGCGGCTTCCGACGCGGATCGTCCGCTGCGCGAGCCGGATACGCGCCGAATAGACGAGCCCCTGCGGTGGCGGCGGGCCGCTCGGCCGCTCGCCCTTTGCTTCGCCGCCCTGCGCGGGCATGTCGATCGCGTCGCGGCTGATGCTTTCGACGATGCCGGGGACGATCCCGTAATCGGTGAACGGAAACGCCTCGAGCTTGACGCGCACCGCCTGCCCCTCGCGAATGAAGCCGATGTCGCGGTTGAGGATATGCGCCTCGACCACCGCCTCGGCATCGTCGGGGACGATGATCATCAGCGGCTGCGCGGGCTGGACGACGCCGCCGATCGTGTTGAGCACGAGCTGCTGCACCGTGCCCGACACCGGCGCGCGCAACTGCTGGAACGCCGCGCGGCGGACCGACTTGGTGACTTCCTCGCGCGCGAGGCCCGACTTTTCCTGGCTTTCGGACAGCTCGGCGACCGCGAGCTTGCCGAAGCTGCCGCGCAGCCGCATCAGCTGCGCGTCGATATTGCCGATCGCGGCGCGCGCCTGCGCCGCCTGCGCGCGCTGGACCTCGATATTCTGTTCATGCTCGACCTTGAGCTGCTCATATTCGAGCAGGCGGATCTTGGCGAAATAGCCTTTGTCCGCCAGTTCCTGCCGCGCCGCGAGCTGTTGTTCGACCAGCGGCAGCGTGCGTTCGAGCTTGGCGATCTCGGCCAGCGATCCGGCGAGCTCGGCGCTGCGTTCGGCGCGCTGCTGGACGAGGCTGGCCTTTTCGCCTTCATATTCGGCGATGCTGCTGCGCACATATTGCTGCTGCGTGCGCACCACTTCGGCGCTCGTCCCCGCCGGTGCGGCAAAGGCCGCCTTGCCGCCGCCGAGATGCCCGAGCAAGGCCGCGTTGCGCGCCGCGACCACTTCCGAGGTCAGCAGATTGCTCGACGCCTGCGCCGCATCGGCCCCCGCCAGCGTCGGGTCGAGTTCGACGAGCAGGTCGCCGGCATTCACATGCTGGCCGTTCTTGACGTGGATCGCGCGGACATAGCCGATCTCGATCGGCTGGATTACCTTCACATTGCCCGACGGCACGACCTTGCCCGTCGCGGTCGCGATCACATCGACCTTGCCGACGAACGACCAGATGAGCCCGATCGTGAACAGGCCGGCGAGCGACAGCATCAGCCAGCGCCACCCCGGGCTCGGCGGCTTTTCCATGATCTCGAGCGCCGCGGGCAGGAATTCATGATCGGTCCGCGGCCGCGCGTTCGCATCGGCCGCATCCTGTATCCGCCAGCTCGCCCTGAAAATCGCGACATGCCGGGCGATCGCCGGAAAGCGGGTCGCAAAACCTTCGCCAAAGCTCATGGCTGGGTCACTCCCATTTGCTTGGCATAGAGCTGGGCATAGCGGCCACGCGCGCGCAGCAGCTCCTCATGCGTTCCCTCTTCGGTCACTTCGCCCGCTTCGACGGTGACGATGCGGTCGCACTGGCGGACCGCCGACAGGCGGTGCGCGATGATGATCACGGTGCGCCCCTTGGCGATGCTCGCCAGATTGGTCTGGATGATCTCCTCGCTCTCGGCATCGAGCGCCGAGGTCGCTTCGTCGAGGATCAGGATGCGCGGGTCGTTCACCAGCGCGCGCGCGATCGCGATGCGCTGGCGCTGCCCGCCCGACAGATTGCCGCCGCGTTCGTCGAGCACCGTGTCATAACCATGGTTCATCGCGAGGATGAATTCGTGCGCGCCTGCGAGCTGCGCCGCAGCGATCACCGCGGTCATCGGCAGCGTCGGATCGCCGAGCGCGATATTCTCGCGCACCGTGCGGTTGAACAGGATGTTCTCCTGCAGCACGACGCCGATCTGGCGGCGCAGCCACGGCGGATCGACGAGCGCCAGGTCGACGCCGTCGACAAGCACGCGGCCTTGCTCTGGAACATAGAGCCGCTGGACGAGCTTGGTGAGCGTCGACTTGCCCGACCCCGACGGGCCGACGATGCCGATCATGTCGCCTGCGGCCATGTCGAGACTGACCCCGCGCAGCGCCTCGGGCGCATCGGGGCGATAGCGAAAGCGCACCTTGTCGAAGCTCACATGCCCCGCGATCGGCGGCAGGCTGGCGCGGTTCGGATTATATTCGGGCTCGGCGGGGGTGTTGAGCACGTCGGCGAGGCGATCGACCGAAATGCGCACCTGCTGGAAATCCTGCCACAGCTGCGACAGGCGCAGCACCGGCGCAGCGACGCGCCCCGACAGCATGTTGAATGCGACGAGCGACCCGACCGACAGATCGCCTGCGATCACCGCCTTCGCGCCAAAATAGAGGATCGCGACTGTCGTCAGCTTCGAGACGACCTGGATCAGATGGCTGCCCAGATTGGCGAGCTTTGCGACGTCGAAACCGGTGTTGGTATAGCCCGAAAACAGCTTTTCCCAGCGGTCGCGCATCTGCGGTTCAACCGCCATCGATTTCAGCGTGCCGATGCCGGTCACGCTTTCGACGAGGAACGACTGATTCTCCGCCCCGCGGCGGAATTTCTCTTCGAGCAGCGCGCGGAGCGGCGGCGAGATGATCACCGATATCAGGATATAGCAGGGGATCGAGAGCAGCACGATCATCGTCAGGAACGGCGAATAGACGAACATCACCGCAAAGAAGACGATGGTGAAAAACAGGTCGATCACCACCGTGACGGCATTCGATGTCAGAAATTCGCGGATGCTTTCGAGTTCGCGCACGCGCGCGATGCTGTCGCCGACGCGTCGCGCCTCGAAATAGCCGAGCGGCAGGTTGAGCAGGTGACGGAACATCTTCGACGACAGCTCGCTGTCGACGCGGTTCGTCGTGTGCGCGAACAGCCAGTTACGCAGCCCCGACATCAGCGTTTCGAACAGCAGGATGACGGTGAGCCCGAAGGCCAGCACGTCGAGCGTCGTCATCGACTGGTGGACGAGTACCTTGTCGATCACGAGCTGGAAGAAGATCGGCGACACCAGCCCCATCAGCTGAAGAAAGAAGGAGCCGATCAGCACGTCGCGCAGCGGCTTGCGATATTTGACCAGCGCGGGAATGAACCAGGCGATGTCGAAGGGCCGCTTCTCGCCCGCCATCGCTTCACGCGAGGTCAGGAGCAGCAGCCGCCCCGAAAAATTCTGTGCCGCCGCTTCGGCGGTCCAGATTTCGGGCCGCTCGGCATCGCCGCGCTGGACAAGATAACGCGGCGTGAGGCTCGCGTCCTCGATCTTGAGCAGGATGATGCTGCTACCGTCGCGGCATTCGGCCAGCGCGGGGAGCGGAAGCTTGGGCAGGTCGCCGATCGGCGCGGTGCGAATCCGGGCGATCAGCGCGAGGCGCTTGGCGAGCCGCGCCAGGTCCTCGACCGTCCACGGGTCATCGCCGCGACCGCGATCGTGGATGATCTGGCTGGGGTCCGCCGCCGTGCCGAGAAATTTGGCCAACAGCACGAAGCAGGCGAGCGACGGGCTCAATGCCGGCGCCGGAGCCACGCCGCCATCGCCGGCGGAGCCGGGCGCAGCGGCCTCATCCTCTATCGAAAACACGGACATTCGTTTGCGTCCCTCGCAATCCTATAAATCAACGGCGATCGCGTAAGGGACGGGCAAAAGGAACCGCGCCACTCAAAACAAGTCGTTCGGGCTGATTCCACCATCTGGACTGCGGCACATTTTCAATATTTTCATGGAACCCCGGCTATTAGCTCGGCCTCTGAATATCCGGCAAGCGCGGCAGCGGCTAGATGGAATCTAATCTAAACTGGCGATGTCGTGCCGTCGCGCGGCAAAAGCCGGCTTCGGGTACAGCCGTGCATTGACCTTCACCGCAAGATTACTGGCCGTTTCGATAATCAGAATCGCCATATGATCCGCGATCAGTAATATTTGATTTTTTCAACGACTTCGGGAAAGTAACCGCCGGCGATATACTATCGATCTTTCGGGGGGAGGATGCGTTGCGGCTTGGGAGCGAGCACAGGCGGGGCACGGCGCGCGCGCCGTGGGGCATCTGTCTGTTGGCAGCGGCGGCGCTGCTTGTGCCTTCGGACGCGCTGTCTGCGGCGGACTCCAAATCGCCGCCCGTCGCGCCGGTTTTCACCCCGCTGCCGACCAGCGCCTTTGCCGAGCTTCCTTTCGTCGAAGACGTCGACCTGTCGCCCGACGGCACGCATATCGCGGGGCTGTTCGGGATAGGGGGCGAGCAGCGGATCCTGATGATGCCGGTGCGCGGTGACCGGTCGAAACCGATCGTCGTCGCGGTTCCCGACGAGACCCAGGTCGCGTGGATCCGCTGGGTCGGGAACGACAATATCATCGTCGGCCTCTATGCGCTGATGCCCGTCGAGGGGGATCGCTGGTATATTTCGCGCGCGATCGGCATCAATCGCGGTACCGGCAAGATCACCAGGCTGCTGTGGGACAGCGGCGGGCAGAATGCGTCCGACATATTGTGGGTTCCGGCCGACGGCAGCACCGAAATCCTCATCGCCGCCCAAAATTCGATCTATAGCAACCTTCCCGAGTTCTGGCCGACGGTCTATCGCGTCGACGTGACGACCGGACGAAAGCGGGTCGCCGAACGGCCGCGCGCGAATATCGCCGACTGGGGCGCCGATCATCTCGGGCAGGTCCGCTTCGGCATCGGCTATCGCGACGCGAGCATGCAATCGACCCTGTTGTTCCGATCGAACGGCGAGGGATCGTTGCGCGTCATCGACAGCGCGAAGCTCGGCGCCGAAGAAGAACTGACCGTGCCCTTCCACTTCGTGCCCGGCAGCAACAATGGTTTCGTCATCAAGGAGACCGAAGGCGGCCGGTCGGCGGTCGTCGAAGTCGATATTCCGACCGGCAAGCCCGTGCGGACGGTCTATGCCGCCGACGGCGCCGATGTCGAAAGCGTGTTGATGGCGTCGAACGGGGCGAAGCTGCTCGGCGTCCGGACCAGCGACCGCGACGCCCCGCTGCGCTGGATCGATCCGGCGATGGCGGCGCATCAAAAGACGCTCGAAGAGGCATCGCCGCAGTCGGCCGTGCGGATCGAGAGTATCAGCGCCGATCAGAGCAAGATGCTCGTCCGGTTCAGCACCCCCGACAATCCGGGCCTGCTCTTTTATTTCGATGCCGCGACGGGCGACCTCGTCAAGCTGGCGGCGATGAACGAAACGATCGGCGGCCGGCGCCTGTCGCGCGGGCGGATGGTCCGGTACAAGGCGCGCGACGGGCTGGAGATCGAGGGCGTGTTGACGATGCCGCGCGGCCGGCGCGACAAAAACCTGCCCTTCATCGTCATGCCCCACGGGGGGCCGTGGGGGCATGACGAACTGACCTATGATTATTGGGCCCAGTTCCTTGCCGAGCGCGGCTATGCGGTGCTCCAGCCCAATTTCCGCGGCTCGACCGGCTATGGCGCGGCGTTCGAAAAGGCAGGTCAGGGTCAGCTCGGCTTTGCAATGCAGGACGATGTCAGCGACGGTGTGCATTGGGCGGTGAAGGAAGGGATCGCCGACCCTAAACGCGTTTGCATCGTCGGCGGCTCGTACGGCGGCTATGCCGCGATGTGGGGGACCGCGAAGGATCCCGACCTCTATCGCTGCGCGATTTCGATCAACGGCGTCGCCAATTTGCGCCGTGAGGTCAATGACTTCGGCGGGCTGATGCGCGAGCGCCTCTATCGCGGCCAGTGGCAGAGGATGACCCCCGATTTCGCCGCCGTCTCACCGATCAACGCGATTGCCCGGATCAAGGCGCCGCTGCTGCTGATCCACGGCAAGAAGGACGTCACGGTCGATCACGGCCAGTCGGCGCGCATGTATTCGGCGATGACGAAGGCCGGCAAGACGGTCGAGTTCGTCTCGGTCCCGCTTGCCGACCATTATTTCACGCGTCAGGCCGACCGCATGACCTTGCTGACCTCGATCGAAACCTTCCTCGCCAAGCATAATCCGGCCGACTGACGCGCAGCGGGCGGCGGCACCTCGCTTCGCCGCCTCGAGCAGCGGCCGTGCGCGGTCGGCGAATTGGCGGGCGCCTCGCCCGATGAAGTCACCAAGCTATCCGAAATGGCGCCGCCCCCGATATGTCCATGCTGTCCGCGAACGGGCTTCGCGGGCAGCATGGCCGGGTGACCGAAAATGGGGGCCATATCCATCTGATCCTGCCCGACCCGACCGAGCGGGCGGCGTGTTTCCGCGTGCTCGCGGCGGGCTCCGAACGTATTGTCCGCAGCTTTGCCAGCGCCGATGCGTGGATCGAGGCCGAGGGTGAGGATTCCTGCGCAATCCTGCTCTTTCATTGGCGCCAGCCGGGCGCGACCGATGGCGCGGCGCTGCTCGACCTTGTCGCGACGCGCGTCGGGATCGCCGCCTTCGTCGCCGCCGAACAGCTGAGCATTACCGAATCGCGGGCGATCCTGCGCGGCGGGGCGCAGGATCTGTTACCCGCACCGCTCGACCCGCGCCTCGTCCGCCGCACGATCGATGCGGCGCTGGCCGACTGGCGCGCGCAGCAGGGCGCGCTCGACCAGCACCGCGAAGCCGAAGCGCGGCTGGCGGCGCTGACCCCGCGCGAACGCGATATATTGGATGCCATCGCCGCGGGGCTCGGCAACAAGGCGATCGCACGGCAGCTGGCGTTGAGCCCGCGCACGGTCGAGGTGCATCGCGCCAACATCATGCGCCGCGCGGGCGCCGGCAATGTCGCCGAACTGCTGCGCCTGCAGTTCATCGCCGAGTTCGCGCGCGCCGCGCCGATCGGTTCGGTCCGTTTTGGTGTATGATCGCGGTGGAACCCGGCCGGAAGCCGCGCGTAGCGCCTATAAGGGAAATGAACGGTGCACCGCCCTTGAGTTGGTCCCCACGGGCGCTGCCGTTCATTCGCACGGGATCAACCCCACCTGATCCCGTGCAACAAACGGCCGGCAGAGGAAATCCCTCCTCTGCCGGCCTTATTCTTGTCCGGTCACGAGCACGCGCTGTCCGGCGCGGCCCATCGACAGCAGGATCGGGTAGGCCGTCTGCCGCGCCGCGAAATCACCCTTGCTCGAAATGCCCTGCCAACCAATGCCGATCAGCGATTGCGCGATCGCGCCGCCCAGCGTGTCGCCGGGTCCCGGCAGGATGATGACGTCGGGCGCATATTCCTTCACCGCAACCTGCACCGAAAGCGCGAAATCATAAGGCGCGAGAATCTGGTGGCCGAAGGTGTAATCCCACATCGCGGCGGGATCGCTCGCGTGGCGGCGCCAGATATGGCCGCGCCCGTCGATTAGCGGCAGTGCAGGGCGGTGGAATAGCGAATGCGGCAATTCGGCCATCGCCTTGTCCGAACTGCCGAACATCAGCGGGGTATGGAACGGGCCATGGCCCGCGAGGCGGAGTGGATCGCGCCCGGGGGTCGGGGGCGCTTCGGCGAGCAAAGCGGCAAGACCTTCCTCATTGCCCGCGAGCACGAGCATGCCGGCGAGATCGATCGACAGCGCCAGCGCGTGGCCGGGGCGCGAGCCAATATCGGCGACGAGCGCGAGGAGCGTTTCGCGCAGGCCCGCTACCTGCCGCCAATCCTCGTCGACGACCTGCAGCAAGATCTGCCCGCCCGGCCCGTGCGTCTGGCTGTTGAGCCCCATCGCATTGCTGATGCGGAAACCATCCTCGACCGACACCGCGCCGCCGAGCGCGAGCGCGCTGTACCAGCCCATCGAATTGCCGGCGACTGCGACGATATCGAACTTGTCGCGATCGATGCTGAGAAAGTCGAGCGCGGTCGCGGTATAGATCAGCGGCGCCGCGACATCGCCGCGCATATGCGTGGCGACGCTGAAGCGGTCGGCGCCGTCGAGTTCGGACACCGTCGGCTGGCCGCGCTCGCGGCGCTGCGCGTCGAAATTGGCGATGAGGTCGCCGAAGCGCGCCCCGTGCAGCCGCGCGATGCTACCAAGCTCGCCCTTGCCATAGGTCCCGCGCCCGGGCGCGACGACGAGCGCGGTCTTGCGCGCGCTCATGCCAGCAGCTCCTTCGCCGCTGCATAAATGGAGTCGCGGCTTGGCAGCGTCAGCGTTGCCGCCTTGCCCAAGGGAATGAAGCTATCGTCGGCGGCGATGCGCTTGAGCTTCTTGCCCGGCGTGCGCTCGACGAAGGTCGCCATCAGCGCCTCGCTCTGCGACCCGGTGATGCGGCATTCGTCGACGATCAGGATGCGTTTGGCGTCGCCGACGGCGGCGACAAGCTTGTCCTCGTCGACGGGTCCGAGCCAGCGCAGGTCGATGACGCGCGCTTTCACCCCATCGGCGGCGAGCAGTTTCTCGGCCTGCCGCGACAGATAATATCCATTGCCATAGGTGACGATCGCAAGGTCGGTGCCATTGCCATGCACCCCGACGTCGCCGAAATGGATCGGCGCGCCGTCGCCGGGCGCTTCATAGACACTGGTCCACAGGCCATCGCCCTCTTCGTGGAGGTCGCGCGTCATATAGAGCGCGATCGGCTCGACAAAGACGATAACGCGCTGTTCCTCGCGCGCGAGCCGCACGCACTCGCGGAGCATCGCGACGGCATCGCGCCCGTTCGACGGCACCGCGAGGATCACCCCCGGGATATCGCGGAACACGGCGAGGCTGTTGTCATTGTGGAAATGGCCGCCGAAGCCCTTCTGGTAACCGAGCCCCGCGATGCGCAGCACCATCGGATTGGTATATTGGCCATCGGAGAAAAAGCTCAATGTCGCCGCCTCGCCGCGGATCTGGTCCTCGGCATTGTGGACATAGGCGAGGAACTGGATCTCGGGCATCGGCAGGAAGCCGTTATGCGCCATGCCGATCGCGAGCCCGAGGATCGCCTGTTCGTCGAGCAGCGTGTTGACGACGCGCGCCGATCCGAAGCGCTGATGGAGCTTTGCGGTGACGTTGTAGACGCCGCCCTTCGGCCCGACATCCTCGCCCGCGACGACGATTTCCTTGTGCGCGAGCATCAGGTCGGCGAGCGCCCAGCTCAAGAGCCGCGCCATATGCTGCGGCTTGTCCATCGCGCCCGCATCGCTGCCGAACATCGCCTTGCGGTCTTCATCCGACGGCGTGTTCGGCCGCGCCACCTCGCGCTTCGGCGGGATCACGCTGTCCATCACATGCGCCGAATGGGTGATCTTGGGGCGCAGGATCGCGGCCTCGGCCTGCCGCGCCAGGGTCGCGCCGATATCCTCATAGATTTCGGCGATTTCGGCGGGCGACATCCAGCCATGCTCGGCCATCAGCGCCGCACCCGCGAGCAACGGATCGCGCGCCTCGTCGGCCTCGATCAACGCCTTGGGCAGATACGCGCCCTGCACGTCCGACCCCGCATGACCATAGAGCCGCACCGTCGCCATATGGAGGAACACCGGCCGCCGCGTGCGGCGCGCATAGTCGGCCGCCTCGGCGGCGCCGGCGTAGGCCGACACAAGGTCGGTGCCGTCGCATTTGATATAGTGCAGCCCGGCGCGGTGGCGGAACTGCGCCTCGATCCACCCTGTGGGCGTGCGCGTCGAAATGCCGATGCCATTGTCTTCGCAGAGGAAGAT
>Ga0247823_10001192_pt1 | contig 21641 bp, 23 predicted proteins | sample 13C_PalmiticAcid_2_FD_192426 | JGI IMG/M metagenome (GOLD analysis project Ga0247823, IMG submission 192426) | Soil microbial communities from agricultural site in Penn Yan, New York, United States - 13C_PalmiticAcid_Day30 | ecosystem: Environmental > Terrestrial > Soil > Agricultural land... | reverse complement strand
CAGGACAGTGAAACGCCTTTGCGCCGATGATAGTGCGGGTTCCCGTGTGAAAGTAGGTCATCGTCAGGCTCTTACCCAGCCCCCAAACCCCCTCGTGTCTTCGACACCTGGGGGTTTGGGCATTTATGGGCTGAAATCTCTCAAAGGGTCGCGTCGCAGCAGACCTAGTGACCCGCCCATCTATCGATTGATGACCAGGTCCCCGTTTCTGAACAGGGCTTGGCTTCGTTCAAGCTCGATCAGCAACTGATCCAGCCATTCGCGGGTCTGTATTCTGTCGTGACGCACTGCCTGCGGCATGGTGTTGAAAAAGTAGCTGGTGGCAAGCACCCAATCCAGCAAGGCGCCCATCGACACGGATTGCCACTCCAGCAGCTTGAACTTGATCAGCACCTTCAGGGCATGTCGCCGGTGCTTGTCGGGTTGGCTCACGAACTGTTTCAAGCGGCTGCGCGCACGGGCGAGTGCTCCAGAAAAATCATTGAAGACCCGGCCATGTCCGGGGATAACGGTCGTGGGGGTGAGTGCTTCCATGAGATCCAAGGTGGCCGCCACCTCATCAAACGCTGAAACGCCTTCGAGCTCGGGAAAGACAATGCCGAAGCCGTTTTCCCACAGTGCATCCGCCGAAATCAGCAACCGATGCTCGGCCTGGAAGAGGACGATGGAATGAGGATCGTGCCCCTTGGCCGCGTGGATATCCCAATTCAGTGAACCCAGGCGAATGGAGGTGCCTGGCGTCAGCAGACCTTGGTGCGTGAACCGTGGGCAAGACTGGCCCGTAGGCTCAAAGGTCAGGGCCACCGGATCCCAATTCGTGACCGAAGCGGCCTGACCAGGCGGTATCAGGGTGCGCAATGCAGGATAGGCTTGCTGCAGTTCGGCATTGCCGCCGCAATGGTCGCTGTGAAGGTGCGTGTTCAGGAGCAGATCCAGCGGCGTCCCCTCAAGGTTGGCCGCCACGAGCGCCAGCGTCTGAGGCGCATGCGACGAATAACCCGAGTCCACCAACGCGGTGGGGCCCTCGCCTCGAATCAGGATGTTGTTGGCCGACAGCCAGCCTCGTTCCAGGCAGGTGACGCCGGCGTTGGCAAGGGTTGGATGGGGGTCGTCGATCGGTGCCGGTGAAGAATGGGATGGCATGCGGTGAGCGTGCCTCAGTGGGCAACTGGCGTGCGCAAGGCGCGCCGAAGTATTTTGCCCACGTTGCTCTTCGGCAGCTCGTCCCGGAATTCAATGAGCTTGGGCCGCTTGTAGCCGGTCAGGTTGTCTTGGCAGTAACGTGCCACGTCTTCCTCGCGCAGGGTGGGGTCCGAACGCACCACAAACACCTTGACCGCCTCGCCTTGCTTGTCGTCCTCGATGCCGATGGCCGCGCATTCAAGCACCCCCGGGCACAGCGAGATGACGTTCTCCAGCTCGCTGGGGAACACGTTGAAGCCGGAGACGAGGATCATGTCCTTCTTGCGGTCGACGATGCGCGTGAAGCCCTGCGGGTCCATGACCCCCACATCGCCCGTTCGCATGAAACCATCGGGTGTGAACGCGCGTGCGGTCTCATCGGGTTGCTGGTAGTAGCCCACCATCACGTTCGGCCCCTTGATGCAGATCTCGCCGGTTTCACCCAGCGCCACGCTGCGGCCTTCGTCGTCCTTGATCGCGATGTCAATGCCAGGCAGAGGCAGGCCGATGGTGCCGCTGAACTGCTGGCTGGTGACCGGGTTGTTGGTCCCGATGGCGCAGGTCTCGCTCATGCCCCAGCCTTCGATCATGGTGCAGCCGGTGACGGCCTTCCATTGCCGTGCCGTGCCTTCCGACGCGGCCATGCCCCCGGCCTGCGACAGCGCAAGATTCGAAAAATCCAACTGACGGAACTGGGGGTTCTGCAGCAAGGCGTTGAACAAGGTGTTCACCGCGGGCAGCACGTGGAATGCGCGCCGCTTGAGGGTGGCCACCAGTTGCGGGATGTCGCGCGGATTGGGCACCAGGGTCATGTGCGCCCCCCAGCGGATGGTGAGCAGGCTCAGGGTCAGCGCAAAGATGTGGTACAGCGGCAGCGCCGCGATGCCGTTGACCTGCCGCAGGTCGCCGACCTTTTGCAGCGCGGGCTTGAACCAGGCTTCGGCCTGCAGGATGGCGGCGATGATGTTGCGGTGGGTGAGCACCGCGCCCTTGGACAAACCGGTGGTGCCTCCCGTGTACTGCAGGAAGGCCACGGAGTCCAAGGTGTCGCTGGTGGGCTGGAGGCGCATGCCACTGCCTTCGGCGATGACGTGGCGGAAGTTCACGATGGTGCGTTCGCCCAGGGGGCCTGTTCGGGCCAGCTTGTAGGCTGGGACCATCTTGGCGAGATGCCGCACGGCGAACGTGATCCAGCGCCCGTACCAGAACCCCAGCTGGTCGCCCAGACTGGCGATGACCACGTGTTCCACCGAGGTCTGGTCGATCACCTGTTCGAGCGTGTGGGCGAAGTTCTCCAGGATGACGATGGCCTGAGCCCCGGAATCCTTGAGCTGGTGCTCCAGTTCTCGCGCGGTGTAGAGCGGATTGACGTTCACCACGGTGTAGCCAGCGCGCACGATCGCGGCCATGGTGATCAGGAACTGCGGCACATTCGGCAGCATGATGGCCACGCGCGCACCTGGCACCAAGCCTCGGCCCTGAAGCCAGGCCCCCATGGCGGCACTCAGGCCGTCCAGTTCGCCGTAGCTCATCCACTGTTCCATGCACACGCTCACGGGCTGGCGGGCATGTTGCTTGAACGACTCTTCGAGCAGGTCGGCCAACGAGCGGTAACGTTCGGGCACCACCTCGGGTGCAACGCCTTCGGGGTATTGGGTGAGCCAGGGTCGGGTCATGGGTTTCGCTGTGACAGAGAGGGATGGACCATTCTGGCAAGCCGGCGCCCGGGTGCATACCGGGCCAGCCCTAAGGCGCTGTCACCCAAAGCACACGGGATCCCGGAGGCCTCAACGGGCCTCAGGCGCTCTGGCCAGCTCGGCGGACAGTGCCGTGCTGCAGGCGGCCTCGCCTTCGTCGAACAGGGTGCTGATCCAACGCGATTCCCGTGCGCTGATGGTGTCGAGGAAGTTCCGTGCATCCCCCAGGGCGGCGAAGGCATCGAAGCCGCTTTCCAGGAAATGTTGCAAGGCATCGAGGCCCGCCGCGCGGGCCGGGTTGCGCATCATGCGCAAGGCCAGCCGCAAGGGCTTCATGCGGGTGAGGCGCTGCAACTCGCGCCCCATGTGCTGCACGACCGCCAGTTGGCGCGCGCGCGCATCGCGGTCGCCGGTCAGCCGCCAAGCGCGCGTGTAGCGCAGGGCGGGGGACAGCGTGGCGTCCTGCGGCAACCAGTGCGTGGCCATGTGGTGATCGAGCACTTCGGTCAAGGCGTGGGTCTCGGCCAGATCCACCGCGAGTTGGGCCACGGCCTCCGGGAACAGGCGTTCCAACGCGCCGGCGATGCGGGCGAATTGCGCGTCGCGCCGGGCGAAGTCGTGCACGCCGTAGAGCTCATCCAGAAAGAAGCGGGTCGCGGGGGCATACACCGGGTGCTCAAGGAAGTCGGCGTACGTGGCGCGGAAGCGCCGGGCCTGCAGCCGTTTCACCTCGTTCACCGCCCGGTCGAGGCCTGCCGTGCGGGCCTGCTGGCGCAGATCGCTGACACGCGCCAGGTGCGTGCGGATGCGGTCGGCGGCGCTGGGGTTCTGGGTCATGGCGGGCTCAGGCAGAGGCGGTGTGCCAGTCTAATTTGGACAGCCCACTCCGTGAGATAGTTCGGCCATGTCCCCTCCGACGCAGACGCCCCCAAGACACGTTCCCCGCTCCAGCCTGGCCCGCTTGCAGCAGGCGCTGGTGCTCGGTACGTTGGTGTTCGTGGTGGCGTGGGTGTTCTTCTGGTGGCCGCGATCCCCCACGGTGGCTGTGGTGGGCGCCTCGTTGTCGCTGGGCGGCTATGCGCTGGTGCTCGCCCTGGAGGGGCTGGCCGCGGCCCGGCTGAACCGGGGCGATGCCGCACCACCGGTGGGATGGCCGGGGTTGGCGGGGGCCTGGTGGCAGGAGGTCCGCGTGGCGCCGCAGGTGTTTGCCTGGCGCCAACCCTTCTTCTGGGCGAGCCTACCGGACGACGTCGAACCGCGCGAAGGCCCGGTGCCCGCTGTGGTGTTCGTGCACGGCTTCGTGTGCAATCGAGGCCTGTGGTTGCCCTGGATGCGCCGATTGCGCAGCCAGGGCGTGCCCTATGTGTCGGTCAACCTGGAGCCGGTGTTCGGCGACATCGACGACTACGTGCCCCTTATGAGCGACGCCGTGCGGCGCGCCCAGGCCCTCACGGGCCGTCCCCCCGTGCTGGTGTGCCACAGCATGGGTGGCCTTGTTGCCCGGGCGTGGCGGGCGGCCGAGCCGGACACGCAGGTGCACCAGGTCATCACCATCGGTAGTCCGCACCGAGGCACCTGGCTGGGGCGCTTCAGCCGCGTGGCCAACGGCCGGCAGATGCGGCAGGACGGGCACTGGCTGGCGGCCTTGGCCCGGCGCGAAGCGCAGATCCAGCCGCAGGACACCTATGCCGACTTCGTGTGCTGGTACTCCAACGCCGACAACATCGTGTTCCCGGCCTCCACCGCCACCTTGCCCGGTGCCGACAACCGGTTGGTGCCCGGCGCGGCCCACGTGGCGCTGGCCTTTCACCCCAGGGTGATGGACGAGTCGCTGGCGATCGTGGCGTCGGCCGGCAGGTCGCCGAGCGAACGCACCGCCTTGTAGAGCGGCGCGAAGTCGGGCGCCGTCATTTCGAACAGCTGGTCGAAGCTGTCGATGACGAAGTAGGTGGCCTGGTAGTCGTCGATCTTGTAGCGCGTGCGCATGCAGCGCAGCAGATCGAGCGCGATGCGCTGGGGTTGCGGGCTGGTGACGCTGTGGCGCAGTTCGCCCGACGAACTCAGGATGCCGGCGCCGTACGCGCGCAACCCGTCGTCCTGGCGGATCAGGCCGAACTCGATCGTGTACCAGTACAGCCGCGAGAGCAGCTCGCCCGCGCCCAGGTCGTGGGCCTTCAGACCACCCGCCCCGTAGCGCTGCACGTAGTCGGCAAACACCGGGTTGAACAGCAGCGGGACGTGGCCGAAGAGGTCGTGGAACACATCGGGCTCGACGATGTAGTCGAACTCGGCGGGTGTGCGGATCCAATCGGTCACCGGGAAACGGCGGTTGGCCAGCAGGTCGAAGAAGGGCCGCTCGGGAATCAGGCCGGGCACGGCCACGATTTCCCAGCCGGTCGCGGGCTTGAGGCGTTCGTTGATCTCTTCGAAGCGGGGAATACGGTCCTTCACGCCCAGCGAAGGCAGGGCCTCGATGAAGGCGTCGCAGGCCAGGCCCGGCAGCAGCGCGGTCTGGCGCTCGTAGAGGCGGTGGTAAGTGTCGTGGTCGGCCTCGGTGTACGAGGCCCAGTTCTGTGGGCAGGTGTAGTCGCCCCGCGCACGCGAGTAGTCGCCGCGCGGCGGGCGGTCGCTGGCGCCATAGACGACGGGTTCAACGGCCATCGCGTCTGCCCTCAGGCCTTGAGCACGCCACGGCGCACCTGGTCGAGCTCCATGGTCTCGAACAGGGCCTTGAAGTTGCCTTCGCCGAAGCCCTGGTTGCCCTTGCGCTGGATGAACTCGAAGAAGATCGGGCCGAGCTGGTTCTCGCTGAAGATCTGCAGCAGCAGTTCACCGGGTGTGCCGTCCACCAGGATGTTGCGCTGCTTCAGGGCCTCGAGGTTTTCGCCGTGGTTCGGGATGCGCTTGGGCAGCAGCTCGTAGTAGGTCTCACTGGTGTTGAGCAGCTTCACGCCGCTGAGTTCGAGCGCGTCCACCGTGTCGTACAGGTTGGTCGAGCCCATGGCGATGTGCTGGATGCCCTCGCCGTGGTACCGGTCCAGGTACTCCTGGATCTGCCCCGATTTCTCGTTGCCCTCTTCGTTGATCGGGATGCGGATCTTGCCGCAAGGGCTGGTCATGGCCTTGCTCTTCACGCCGGTCGCCTGGCCCTCGATGTCGAAGTAGCGCACCTCTCGGAAGTTGAACAGGCGTTCGTAGAAGCCCGCCCACTCCTCCATGCGGCCGCGGTGCACGTTGTGCGTCAGGTGGTCGATGTAGGTCAGGCCGTGGCCGACGGGGTTGAGTTCGGCGCCGGGCAGGGGCTCGAAGTCCACATCGAAGAAACCGATGTTGCCGATGTCGCCCGTCTTGGCGCCGTTCTTGCCGCGCCACTTGTCGATGAAATAGATGATCGAATCGCCGATGCCCTTGATGGCCGGAATGTTCAGTTCGCCAGGCCCGGCCGATTGCGCATAGCCCCAGGCGCCGAGCGAGATGGCGCGTTCGTAGGCGGCCTTGGCATCGGCCACGCGGAAGGCGATCGCGCACACGCTGGGACCGTGCAGGCGCGCGAAGCGCTGCGCGAAGCTGTCGGGTTCGGCGTTGATGATGAAGTTGATCTCGCCCTGGCGGTACAGGGTGACGGCCTTGTGGCGGTGCTTTGCGATCGCTTTGAAACCCATGCGCTCGAACAGCGCGCCCATGGCCACGGGATCGGGTGCCGCGTATTCGATGAATTCGAAGCCGTCCGTGCCCATGGGGTTGTCCCATGGGGGGGCGGCGGTCTGGGCGGCGGCGGGCAAGGGCGTGTTCATGGCGGTCTCCGTTGTGTGTGGGCAGTGGGCCACTGTATCGGCGCAGGGTGTCACGATTCCGGCGTTTTGGGGCGCGCCATTCGTCTGAATTGCAGGAATCTTGCAAAATGACGCGCATGGAAGCACTCGATAAGCTTGATCGCCATATTCTGCGCAGCCTGCAGGCCGACGGCCGCGCCACCTACGACCAGATCGCGGAAGCTGTGGGCCTCTCGCCCAGCGCGGTGCTGCGCCGGGTGAAGCGGCTGGAAGAGGCGCACGTCATCGACCGCTATGTGGCCCTGGTGCGGCCCGAGGCGGTGGGGCTGGGGCTGACCGCCCATGTGAGCGTGCGGCTCGAGAAACATTCCGACAGCGCCAAGCGCAACCCCATGGACCTGTTCCGCGCCAGCGTGCTGTCGTGGCCCGAGGTGGTGGAATGCGCCGCGCTCACGGGCGACATGGACTTCCACCTGCGCCTGGTGGTGGCCGACATGGCCGCCTATTCGCGTTTCATCATGGACACCCTGCTCAAGCACCCCAGCGTGCAGGATTGCAAGACCAGTTTCGTGATGGACCGCGTGAAAAGCACCACGGCTTTGCCGTTGTGAGGGAGTTTTCGTCCCCGTCCGTCGGGTTCCCGCGGGTTTAGGGGTTTGCGTCCTTGTCGTTATAGGGATAACCCGTACATTCGTGCCCATGGTTGATCCCACCCGCTGGTTCAAGTCGACGCCGCTGCAGGCGCAGGCCGAGGTGCGCGTTTCGTCGTCCACCGGCGGCACGCCCGAGCGCGGGGACAAATCGAACCCGGTGATGGTGCCGATCCGGTCGATCGGTCCCGGGCAGATCGACCGGATCGAGGCGCACCTCCTGGAACTGGATACGAACGACCGCTACCTGCGCTTCGGGTATGCCGCCAACGACGAGCAGATCCGCCGCTACGTGGCGCAGCTCAATTTCGATCGCGACGAGCTCTTCGGCATCTTCAACCGCCGGCTCGAGCTCATCGCCATGGCCCACCTCGCGTTCTCGCTCGACCCCCAGTACACCAGCTGCGCCGAGTTCGGCGTGTCGGTGGTCAAACATGCGCGTGGCCGGGGTTACGGCGGCCGCCTGTTCGAGCGCGCCGTCATGCACGCACGCAACGAGGGCGTGCAGATGCTGTTCATCCATGCGCTGTCGGAAAACACAGCGATGCTCAAGATCGCCCGCCGTGCTGGCGCGGTGATCGAGCGCGACGGCTCCGAGTCCGAGGCGCACCTGCGGTTGCCGCCGGCGGACTTCGACTCGCGCGTGACAGAAATGGTCAACGAGCAGGTGGCCATCACCGACTACCACCTCAAGGCCCAGGCCAAGCAGTTCTGGGGCTTTCTGTCGGTGCTGCAGGACATCCGCCAGGGCGTGCGCGAAGCACGCGAGCGCGTCCGGGGCTGAGCCCGTCCGGGGCCGCGGGGTCCGCGCGGCTTTGCGCGCCGACACCCGCATGGGGTATCCTTCCGCCCTGTTACAACCTCCCCCCATCCTTCAGTGGCCGACTCCCCTCCCAGTAGCGGGCCGCAGCGCAGCCTGCGGCATGCCGACAAACGTGGTTTTCTGCAAAAGCTTGCGGAATTCATTCATCCCGGACCGGATTCCAAGGACGAGCTGATCGAAACCCTCGCCGAGGCCGAGGACAACGACATCATCAACGCCGAGTCGCGCGTCATGCTCGAGGGCGTGATCCGCATCGCGGACATGACCGCCGGGGATGTGATGGTGGCCACCCCGCGCATGGATGTGCTGGACATCGATGCGCCCTTCGACGAACTGCTGCACCTGGTCATCGACACCGCGCACTCGCGCTTTCCGGTGTTCGAGGGTGAGCGCGAGAACATCATCGGCATCCTGCTGGCCAAGGACCTGCTCAAGCTGCAGCGCGCGCCCGCGCTCAACATCCGCGCGCTGTTGCGCCCGGCCACCTTCGTGCCCGAAAGCAAGGGCCTCAACGACCTGCTGCGCGAGTTCCGCGGCAACCGCAACCACCTGGCGATCGTGATCGATGAGTTTGGCCGTGTGGCCGGCCTGATCACCATCGAGGACGTGCTCGAGGAAATCGTCGGCGAGATCGAAGACGAATTCGACGTGGCCGAGGACGATGGCGACATCTTCGCCCTGGCCGACGGCACCTGGCGCGTGAGCGGCGACACGCCGATCGAGCGCATCAACGAATCCTTCGGGTTGAAACTGTCCGAAGAAGACTTCGACACCATCGGCGGCATGATCGCCCACGCCATGGGCCACGTGCCCAAGCGGGGCGAAGTCCATGAGCTCGACGGCCTGCGCTTCACCGTGCTGCACACCAAGGGCGGCGCCGTGAAGTGGTTCAAGGTCATGCCCGTGCCGGGCGAGGCCTGAGCCCGCCCAACCCCATGCGAAGCCTTTTCGGGTCACTCCACACGCCGTCGAGTTTCAACCCGATGAGCCGCCGCCCGCCCGGGCGCAGCGCGCGCGGCAGCGGTTTCGCCTGGTTCCTCGTGTGCCTGCTGGGCGGTGCCTTGCAGGCGACTTCCATCGCCTGGCCTTTCGCGGGCTGGAGCCTGCCGGGCGCCGTGCAGGGCCAGCCCAATGGCTGGTGGCAGATCGCCTCGCTGGCGCTGCTGGTGTTGGCGCTGCAGTACGCCACCCGGGTGGGGCAGGCGGTGTGGCGCGGCTGGGTGTTTTCCACTGTCTGGCTGGCGGGCACCTTCTGGTGGCTGTTCATTTCCCTGCACACCTACGGCGGCCTGCCCGCCTGGCTGGCGGTGCTGGCCGTGCTCGCGCTGGCGGGGTTGCTGTCGATCTATTACGCGGTGGTGGTGGGTTTCCTCTGCGCCTGGGCGCCGGTGTCGCGCACCGCTCAAGGGCTGATGTTTGCCTCGCTCTGGACGCTGGCCGAACTGGCGCGTGGCCACTGGTTCACCGGTTTCCCCTGGGGCGCGGGGGGCTACGCGCACGTTGACCTGATGGCCCCTTGGGCACCGCTGGTGGGGGTCTATGGCATGGGCTTCCTGGCGGCCGTGCTGGCCTATTCGTTGGCCTCCATCGTCTCCGGACTCTGGCGGCGTTTCAGCGTCTGGATGCAGTCGCCCGTCAGCCGGCCGGTGGGCCGCACGGCGGGGGGCATGGTGGCGCCGGCGCCCCGCGTGCAGGCGCGGCTGGTGCCGGGCCTGGCCGATGGCTGGCCCGGTGTGCTGCGGTCGCTGGCCCTGTTCCTGGTGGTGGGGGTGCTGCTGGTGAGCCTGATCGGCGGCGGCACGGCGTGGCGCGGCCTGGGTCACCGGGAGACCGCCGCGACGGGCGAGTTGCGGGTGTGGCTGCTGCAGGGCAACATCGCCCAGGATCAGAAATTCGAGCCCGGCACGGGCGTGGCCCAGGCGCTGAACTGGTACCCCCAACAGATCACCGAGGCCGTGCAGGCCGCGCGCAGCTCCGCGACTGGCCCGCAGCTGGTGGTCGCGCCGGAAACCGCCATTCCCCTGTTGCCCGGCCAACTGGGCCCCGACTTCTGGCAGCCGCTGTTGGGACACCTGGCCGAGCAACCTGCCGGCACCGGCGTCGGCGCGCTGGTGGGCTTGCCGCTGGGCAGCATGGAGCGGGGCTACACGAACTCGGTCTGGGGGATCCACTCGGGCTCGGCCCATCGCCTACAGGCCCAGCCCCGGCTGGACACGCCGGACAACGGCCTCTACCGCTACGACAAGCACCACCTGGTGCCTTTCGGCGAGTTCATTCCGCCGCTGTTCCGCTGGTTCACCGACCTCATGAACATCCCGCTCGGTGACTTCAACCGGGGCGCCCTGGCGCAGCCGGCCTGGGCGGTGTCGGGGCAGCGCGTGGCGCCCAACATCTGTTACGAAGACCTGTTCGGCGAAGAGCTCGCGGCCTCGTTCCGCGATCCCACGGCCGCGCCCACCGTGCTGGTCAACCTGAGCAACATCGCCTGGTTCGGCGACAGCATCGCGATCGACCAGCACCTGCAGATCTCGCGCTTGCGCGCGATCGAGCTGGGCCGGCCCATGCTGCGCGCCACCAACACCGGCGCCACGGCCGTCATCGACCACCAGGGCCAGGTCACGCACGAGCTGCAGCGGCTCACGCGTGGCCGCCTGGAGGCCACGGTGCAGGGCCGCAGCGGCCTCACGCCGTATGCCCAGTGGACCGCGCGCTGGGGCCTGGTGCCCCTGTGGGTGGTCTGCGCCGTGCTGGCGCTGCTGATCGCCTCCACCCGCAACCTGGGCCGCCGGGGCGGGCGCACCCGCCGCCGCTGAGCGCGCCCGTAAAATCGGGCACTTGGGGCATTCCTGGCGCGATGCCGCGCCACGCCCCCACCCAGACCATCCCTCGGCCGGGCTTCGTTCCCGGCTTCTTTCGCATGTTGACCTTCCAGCACATCATTCTGAAACTGCAGTCCTATTGGGACGCCCAGGGCTGCGCGCTGCTGCAGCCCTACGACATGGAGGTGGGTGCCGGCACCAGCCACACCGCCACCTTCCTGCGCGCGCTCGGCCCCGAGCCCTGGAAGGCCGCCTACGTGCAGCCCAGCCGCCGCCCCAAGGACGGCCGCTACGGCGAGAACCCCAACCGCCTGCAGCACTACTACCAGTACCAGGTGGTGCTCAAGCCCGCGCCGAGCAACATCCTCGAGCTCTACCTCGGCAGCCTGGAGGCCCTGGGCTTCGACCTGAAGAAAAACGACATCCGCTTCGTTGAGGACGACTGGGAGAACCCCACACTCGGCGCCTGGGGCCTGGGCTGGGAGGTCTGGCTCAACGGCATGGAAGTGACGCAGTTCACCTACTTCCAGCAAGTGGGGGGCATCGACTGCAAGCCCATCACCGGCGAGATCACCTACGGCCTGGAGCGCCTGGCCATGTACCTGCAGGGCGTGGACAACGTCTACAACCTCAAATGGACGGACACGCTGAGCTACGGCGACGTCTACCTGCAGAACGAGAAGGAACAGTCGGCCTACAACTTCGAACACAGCGACGCCGACTTCCTCTTCACCGCCTTCAACGCGCACGAGAAGCAGGCCAAGCACCTGATGGAGCAGCAGCTCGCGCTGCCCGCCTACGAACAGGTGCTGAAGTGCGCGCACAGCTTCAACCTGCTGGACGCGCGCGGCGCCATCAGCGTGACCGAGCGCGCTGCCTACATCGGCCGCATCCGCAACCTGGCGCGCGCCGTGGCGCAGAGCTACTACGACAGCCGCGAGCGCCTGGGCTTCCCCATGGCGCCGCGCGAGTGGGTGGAACAGATGGTGAAGAAGGCCGCGTGAGCGCCGGGTGAAAGAACAAGAATGACCGCACAGAACCTGCTCGTTGAGCTGTTTGTCGAAGAGCTGCCGCCCAAGGCGCTGAAGAAACTCGGCGATGCCTTCGCCACCGTGCTGGGTGACCAGCTCAAGGCCCAGGGCCTGGCGCCGGCCGATGCGGCCGTCACCGCCTTCGCCTCGCCGCGCCGCCTGGCCGCGCACGTCACTGGTGTGCTGGCGCGCGCGGCCGACAAGGCCGTGTCGCAGAAGCTCATGCCCGTGAGCGTGGGGCTGGACGCCAACGGCCAGCCCACGCCCGCCCTGCTCAAGCGCCTGGCCGCGCTCGGCGCCGACGCGTCGGCCGTGGCCGGCCTCAAGCGCGCGCCGGATGGCAAGGCCGAGGCCTTGTTCCACGACAGCATCGCGCCTGGGGCTGAACTGGCCGTCGGCTTGCAGAAGGCGCTGGATGAAGCCATTGCCAAGCTGCCGATCCCCAAGGTCATGAGCTACCAGCTCGAGACCGATTGCGAACTGCCCGGCTGGAGCAGCGTGAACTTCGTGCGCCCCGCGCACGGCCTGGTCGCGCTGCATGGCGGCAGCGTCGTGCCGGTGAAGGCGCTGGGGCTGACCGCGCGCCACACCACGCAGGGACACCGCTTCGAGGCCCTGGTCTCGCCGGTGGTGCTGACGGACGCCGACAGCTACGCCGCCACGCTCGCCCAAGACGGCGCGGTGATCGCCTCGTTCGCCGAACGCAAGGCCGAGATCGCGCGCCAGCTCGCGGCGGCCGCCGCGAAGGTGGGCGGCGGTTGCCGGCCGATCGAGGACGACGCACTGTTGGACGAAGTGACCGCATTGGTCGAGCGGCCCAACGTGCTCATCTGCGAGTTCGAGACCCAGTTCCTCGACGTGCCGCAGGAATGCCTCATCCTCACGATGAAGGCCAACCAGAAGTATTTCCCCTTGCTCGATGCCCAGGGCAAGCTGACCCACCGTTTCCTGGTGGTCAGCAACATCAGCCCCGCGGACCCGAGCGCGGTGATCGGCGGCAACGAGCGCGTGGTGCGCCCGCGCCTGGCCGATGCCAAGTTCTTCTTCGACCAGGACCGCAAGAAGACGCTGGCCTCGCGCGTCGACGGCCTGGGCAAGGTGGTCTATCACAACAAGCTCGGCACGCAGGGCGAGCGCATGGAGCGCGTGCGCGCCATCGCGCGGGCCATCGGCCAGCAACTGGGGGGCGAGGTGCTCGCGCAACAGGCCGACACCGCCGCGCAGCTCGCCAAGACCGACCTGCTGACCGACATGGTGGGCGAGTTCCCCGAGCTGCAGGGCATCATGGGCGGCTACTACGCGCGCCACGATGGCCTGACCGAGGACATCGCCTTCGCGATCGAAGACCACTACCGTCCCCGCTTTGCCGGCGATGAGCTGCCGCGCAACACGACCGGTGTGGTGGTGGCGCTGGCCGACAAGCTGGAGACCCTGGTCGGCATGTTCGGCATCGGCAACCTGCCCACCGGCGACAAGGACCCGTTTGCGCTGCGCCGGCATGCGCTGGGCGTGGTGCGGATGCTGGTCGAGAAGAACCTTCCGATCGATCTGAGCGCCCTGTTGCAATCGGCCGTGCCCGCTTTCGGCGCGCTGATCACCGACCCCAGTGCGGCTTTGACCGACTTCATCTACGACCGCCTCGCCGGTGGCCTGCGCGAGCAGGGCTACAGCGCCCAGGAGGTCGATGCCGTGCTGGCCCTGCGCCCGTCGCGCCTGGGCGAGGTGGCCCTGCGCCTGCAGGCCGTGCGCGCTTTCGCCGCGTTGCCCGAAGCGCCCGCGCTTGCCGCTGCCAACAAGCGCATCGCCAACATCCTCAAGAAGGCCGAAGGCCAGGGTGCTGCGGTGCAGGAAGCGTTGCTGGTCGAGGCCGCCGAAAAGGGGCTGTTCGCCGCCATGCAGGCCACGGTGCCCGCCGCCAACGCGAAGCTCGACGCCGGGGACTACACCGGCTCGCTGCAGGCGCTCGCCGCGCTGCGCGCGCCGGTCGATGCCTTCTTCGACGGCGTGATGGTCAACGCCGACGACCCCGCGCTCAAGGCCAACCGCCTCGGCCTGCTGCGCGAGTTGCACCACGCCATGAACCGAGTGGCCGACCTGTCCCGTCTGGCGACCTGACACCACCATGAAGCTGCTCATCCTCGACCGCGACGGCACGCTCAACCGCAGCAGGGACGACTATGTCGCCTCGCCGGACGAGTGGGAGCCATTGCCCGGTGCGCTCGAGGCGGTGGCGCGGCTCAACCAGGGTGGCTGGCGCATCGTGCTGGCCACCAACCAGTCCGGCATCGGTCGGGGTCTGTTCGACATGGCTTCGCTCAACGCCATCCACGCCAAGATGCACCGCCAGCTCGCCGCGGCCGGGGCGCGCGTGGAGGCGGTGTTCATGTGCCCACACGCGCCCGAAGACGCGTGTGCCTGCCGCAAGCCCGCGCCCGGCCTGTTCCTGCAGATCGGCGCGCGGTTCGGCATGCCGCTGGCCACGGTGCATGCGGCCGGCAACGCGATGCGCCACGTGCGCGCGGCCGCCGCGGCGGGCTGCCGCACCCATTTGCTGATGACGGGCAAGTCCGAACACCTGCGGGGCCGCCTGGGCTCGGGGGCGGCCGTGGACCTCGCGGCGCTCGCGCCCGACCTGCCGCCCGGCACGCATCCCCACGACGACCTCGGCGCCTTCGCCGACTGGCTGCTCGCGCAGCCCACCACCTGATCCTCGATTCCCCAACATGATCCTCATCCATCTGCTGCGCTCGGTCCTGCACACCCTGTTCATGGCCGTGACCGTGGTGCCCTGGGCGCTCGCGGTGCTGATCGCCGCGCCGTTTCTCAACAGCACGCAGATCTACTGGATGTGCGCGGGCTGGCTCAAGCTCGCGGTGGCGAGCGGCCAGCTGATCCTGGGCATCCGCAACGAGGTGATCGGCTTCGAGAACCTGCCGGTGGGCAGCACCGCGCCGGCGGTGCTGCTGCTCAAGCATCAGTCCACCTGGGAAACCTTCTGCATGCCCGCGCTGATGCCGCACCCGCTGGCCTACGTGTTCAAGAAGGAACTGCTCTACGTGCCCTTCTTCGGCTGGGCCATGAGCCGCATGGACATGATCCACATCGACCGCAGCAAGCGCGCCCAGGCCTTCAACAGGGTGGTCGAACAAGGTCAGCGCCTGCTCAACCAGGGCACCTGGGTCATCATGTTTCCCGAAGGCACGCGCATCCCGCGCGGCCAGAAGGGCCAGTACAAGAGCGGTGGCACGCGGCTGGCCGTGGCCACGGGCGCGCCGGTGATCCCGATCGCGGTCACCTCGGCCAAGTGCTGGCCGCGCAAGGCCTTCATCAAGCGGCCGGGCACGGTGGAGTTCTCCATCGGCAAGCCCATCCCCAGCGAGGGCCGTGAGCCCGACGAGCTGATGCGCGAGGTCGAGGCCTGGATCGAAGCGGAAATGCGCCGCCTCGATCCCGAGGCCTACCGCACCGCCTGAGCACCGCCATGCAGCGCTTCGTGCAACTGGCGCTCGACTTCCTCGGCGCACCCGCGCCCGAGCCCCAGCGGCCCGCATCGCCGCCACCACCGCCCGCGGTGGCCGCACCCCCGGCCCTGCCCATGACCCAGGTGTTCCAACCGGCGGCCTGGCACCACCCGCGCGCCAACCGCATGCTGCGGCTGGGCGCCTGCGAGGTGGCCTACGAATTCAAGCGCGGCAAACGTCGCACCATCGGCCTGTCGGTCAGCACCGACGGCTTGAGCGTGAGCGCGCCGCGCTGGACGCCGGTGGGCGAAGTCGAGGCGCTGCTGCACGACAAGTCGGCCTGGGTGCTGGAGAAGCTGCAGAGCGCCCGCCAGCGCGCCGGCGAAATGGAGCAGGCGCGCATCCGCTGGGCCGATGGGGTCGAGTTCGACTACCTCGGTGAGCGCATGCGCCTCGTGCTCGACCCCACGCACACCTTCACGCAGGTGGGCGGGGTGTTCGAGCCGGCGGTGGCGCCGGGTGGCCTGGCGACGCTGCGCATGGGGCTGGCCCGCAATGCCCAGGAAACGCAGATCCGCGACGCCGCACAGGCCTGGCTGATGAAGCGGGCCAAGGCCCTGTTCATCGAGCGCCTGGACCACTTCGCGCCGCAACTGGGCGTGCGCTACAGCAAGCTGCGCCTGTCCAGCGCCGGCACGCGCTGGGGCAGCGCGAGCGCCGACGGGTCGATCCGCCTGAACTGGCGCCTGATCCACCTCAAGCTGGACATGATCGATTACGTCGTGGTGCACGAGCTCAGCCATCTGCACCACATGGACCACAGCCCGCAGTTCTGGGATGTGGTCGCGCGGGTCCTGCCCGACCACGCCCAGCGCCGCCGCGCGCTGCGCGAGGCGGCCGTGCCGCTGGACGAATGACACCCTGGCGCGCGGGTCTCGCCGCAGAGCGATTCCGTTAAGATCGCTGCCTGACGTTGACGTAAACGTCAAATAACAGGGCACCCCCCATGGCGACGAACCCGACCTACACCATCAGCGACCTGGCGCGCGAGTTCGACCTGACCACGCGCGCCATCCGCTTCTATGAGGACATGGGCCTGCTGCAACCGCAGCGCGAAGGCCCGGGGGGCCGCAACCGGGTCTACACCTCGCGCGACCGCACGCGCCTCAAGCTCACCTTGCGCGCCAAGCGCCTGGGGCTGTCGCTGACCGAGGCCAAGGACATCATCGACATGTACGACAGCCCGCGCGACACCGGACCGCAGCTGCGCAAGTTCCTCACCGTGCTGGCCGACCACCGCCACCAGCTGGAGGAGCAGATGGCCGATCTGCTGGCCAACCTCGACGAGGTGAAGACGCACGAGAAGGAAGCCCGCGCCCTGCTGGGCAAGATCGAAAAAAGCCCCAAGGCCTGACAGCCGGGGTAAGCTGCCGGCGTCCGTGGCCATGGGGCCGCGTCCTCGAAGAAAAGTGAAAGGCCGTTGCCATGTCCCTGATCGCCAGCATCGTCGTTGCGCTCGTCGCGCTGCTGCACTTCTACTTTCTCGTGCTCGAGATGTTCCTGTGGGACAAGCCGGCCGGCATGCGCGCGTTCGGCCAGACGCCCCAGTCGGCCGCGGCCACCAAGGTGCTCGCGGCCAACCAGGGGCTGTACAACGGCTTTCTGGCCGCCGGCCTGCTCTGGGGCCTGTGGCTGGGCCCCGAGGGCTTTGGCGTGAAAGTGTTCTTCCTGCTTTGCGTGTTGATCGCCGGCCTCTACGGCGCGGTCACGGCGAGCCGCAAGATCCTGTTCGTGCAGGCGCTGCCCGCCGCGCTGGGGCTCGTGCTGGTCTGGCTGAGCCGCACGGCCTGATCTAGGCCGCGGTGGCGCCCGCCGTGTACAGGCGCACGAATTCCCCGCTCGGGGGGATCGGTTTGATCACATCGATCAGCACGCCGTCGGGCCCTTGCACGATGAAGTGGCGCTGGCCGAAGGCTTCGTCCCGCAAGCCGAGCAGCACGGTCAGGCCCTGGGCGATCGCGCGCTCGTATTCCGCGTCCACGTCGGCCACCTCGAAGTTGATCAGCACCCCCGAGGCCCGGCCGCCCCGCGCGCTGGCCGGGATCGTGGTGTGCGTGCCATCGAGGATGGCGAGGTTGACCGTCGGGTCTTCGCTGGATTGCAGGTGCACATACCAGCCGCAGTCGAACAGGCTGGTGAAGCGGAAGTGGGTTTCGTAGAAGTGGGCCGTCTCGGCCACGCGGTCGGTCATGAGGACGGGATAGTACGAGGTGGATTTCATGGCGGATCTCCTGTAAAAAACATACATACAATATGCATGTAATTTCAATATAACATACAGTCTGCATGTATGCAAAAAACCCTTCCACCCCAACGCCGTTCCCAAGGTGAGCGCACCGACGCCACCCGCGCCGCGCTGGTGAGCGCGGCGCGGGCGCTGTTCGAGGCCCGGGGCTTCGCCGCCACGGGCACGCCCGAGATCGTCGCGGCCGCGAACGTGACCCGGGGCGCGCTGTACCACCATTTCACGGACAAGACGGAGCTGTTCCATGCCGTGGCCCGTCAGGTGGCGCAGGAGGTGGCGGACGAGATCGCGCAGCGTTCGCGGCACCAGCCGAAGCCGGTGGACGCGCTGTTGGCGGGCGCCCAGGCCTATTTCGCCGCCATGGCCGAGGCCGGCCGCGCCCGCCTCTTGCTGCTCGAAGCCCCGGCCGTGCTGTCGGCCGAGCAGGTGCTCGGCTTGAGCGACCTCGCGGGCTTCCAGGCCCTGCAAGAGGGTTTGCAGAACGCGCTGAAAGACCGTCCCGAGGCCGTGCTGCCCCTGCGCGAGCTCAGCGTGCTGCTGTCGGCGGCGTTCGACCGCGCGGCGCTGGCGATCGCCCGGGGCGACCCGGCCGAGCCCTATGAGCAGGCGGTCCGTCTGCTGCTGTCAAGCCTCGTCCCGGTCTGAGGCTTCTTCGAGCCAGACCACACGGCCCTGGCCGGCGTCGTTGAGGCGCGTCGCCAGGGCTTCGGCTTGCGGTTCGGGCACTTGCAGCGACACCGTCACGCCGTCGCCATGCAGCGCTTCGACCAGGCGCGCGCCGTGGCCGTCGAGCTCGCGGCGCAGCCAGCCTTCCAGCGCGTAGGGCAGCACGCAGCGCAGCGCTCGCCAGCGCACCACCGGCACCTTGTCGGCCTGCAGCAGCGCCTGGGCCACGCTGTCGGTGTAGGCGCGCACCAGGCCGCCCGCGCCCAGCGGCGTGCCGCCGTAGTAGCGCACCACCGTCGCGAGCACGCCCTCCAGGTCCTGGTGGCGCAGCACCTCCAGCATGGGCCGCCCGGCGGTGCCGCCGGGTTCGCCGTCGTCGTTGGCGGCGGAGTGGCCGCCGGCCATGAGCGCCCAGCACACGTGGGTGGCGCCCGGGTGTGCGGCGCGCAAGGCCGCCACCCGCCGCAGCGCCGAGGCGCGGTCCGCCATCGGCTCCACACAACCGACGAAGCGGCTTTTCTTGATCAGACTTTCGCTGTGAACCGGGGCGGACAGGGTGTAGGGCATGGGGCGTCGAGCATAGCCCTGTGGCCGACGCGGCTCGGCATCGTTGAAATTGACGTTTACGTAAACGTCAACGTAGAATCGCGGTTCACTGCCTGTTGCGAGACACCCCTTGACCTCTCTCACCTTCGAGCCGCGCCACGCCGGTTTTGACCAGCGCACGCGCGAGAGCTTTGCGCGCCAGGCCGCCATGCGCACCCTGGGCGCCACGCTGGCCTCGGTGGCTCCCGGCCGGGTCGAGATCACCTTGCCCTGGGCCGAGCCGCTGACCCAGCAGCACGGGTTCCTGCACGCGGGCATGGTGGCGACCGCGCTCGACTCCGCGTGCGGCTATGCCGGCTTCACGCTGATGGCGTTGGAGGCCGCGGTTCTCACCATCGAATTCAAGATCAACCTGCTGGCGCCCGCGCAAGGCGAGAGCTTTCGCATGGTTGGCACGGTGATCAAGCCCGGGCGCACCGTCACGGTGTGCGAAGGCCACGCCTATGCCATCGACGGCGGGCGCGAGAAGCTGATCGCCACCATGGGCTGCACCCTCATGGCGGTGGTCGGCCGCGACAATATCCAGGGCTGAGCCCTTTTCCCCAACACCCCACGGAGACCCGCATGACCAACCTGCCCGGCCTGAACTTCCAGCTTGGAGAAGACATCGACGCGCTGCGCGACGCGGTGCGCGATTTCGCGCAGGCCGAGATCGCGCCGCGCGCGGCCGAGATCGACCGCGCCGACCAGTTCCCCATGGACGTGTGGCGCAAGATGGGCGACCTGGGCGTGCTGGGCATCACCGTGGGCGAGGAGTACGGCGGCGCCAACATGGGCTACCTGGCCCACATGATCGCCATGGAAGAGATCTCGCGCGCTTCGGCCAGCGTGGGTCTGTCCTACGGCGCGCACAGCAACCTGTGTGTGAACCAGATCAAGCGCAACGGCAGTGAAGCCCAGCGCAAGAAGTACCTGCCCAAGCTCATCAGCGGCGAGCACGTGGGTGCGCTGGCCATGAGCGAACCCGGGGCGGGCTCGGACGTGATCAGCATGAAGCTCAAGGCCGAGGACAAGGGCGGCTTCTACCTGCTCAATGGCAGCAAGATGTGGATCACCAACGGCCCCGACGCCGACACGATGGTGGTCTACGCCAAGACCGAGCCCGAGATGGGCGCGCGCGGCGTCACCGCCTTCATCGTCGAGAAGGGCATGAAGGGCTTTTCCACCGCGCAGAAGCTGGACAAGCTCGGCATGCGCGGCAGCCACACCGGCGAGATGGTGTTCAACAACGTCGAGGTGCCGGCCGAGAACATCATGGGCGGCCTGAACAACGGCGCCAAGGTGCTCATGAGCGGGCTCGATTACGAGCGCGCGGTGCTCACCGGTGGTCCGCTGGGCATCATGCAGTCCGTCATGGACAACGTGGTGCCCTACATCCACGACCGCAGGCAGTTCGGCCAGAGCATCGGCGAGTTCCAGCTCATCCAGGGCAAGGTGGCCGACATGTACACCGTGCTGCAGGCGGGTCGCTCGTTCGCCTACACCGTGGCCAAGAACCTGGACCTGCTGGGCACCGAGCACGTGCGCCAGGTGCGCAAGGACTGCGCCTCCGTGATCCTCTGGTGCGCGGAGAAGGCGACCTGGATGGCCGGCGAAGGCATCCAGATCTATGGCGGCAACGGCTACATCAACGAGTACCCGCTGGGCCGCCTGTGGCGCGACGCCAAGCTGTACGAAATCGGCGCGGGCACGAGCGAAATCCGCCGCATGCTGATCGGCCGCGAGCTGTTCGCCGAGACGATGTGACGGCCTGGCCCCGGTTGAGCGGACAATCCCTCCCATGAGCAACGATCTTCAACACCTTCTCGAACACAACCGCCGCTGGGCGGCCCAGGTCGAGGCCGAGCGCCCCGGCTTCTTCACCAAACTCTCGCAGCAGCAGAGCCCGCGCTACATGTGGATCGGCTGTTCCGACAGCCGCGTGCCGGCGAACCAGATCACCGGCCTGGACCCGGGTGAGGTCTTCGTCCACCGCAACGTGGCCAACGTGGTGGTGCCGACCGACCTGAACTGCCTGTCCACCGTGCAGTACGCCGTCGACGTGCTCAAGGTCGAACACCTCATGGTGGTGGGCCACTACGGCTGCGGCGGCGTGCTGGCCGCGCTGCGCGACACGCGCGTGGGCCTGGCGGACAACTGGCTGCGCCACATCAAGGACGTGCGCGATCGCCACTCTGCGCTGCTGGCAGGCCTGTCCGAGCCCCACCGGCACGACGCGCTGTGCGAACTCAACGCCATCGAGCAGGTCGTCAATCTGGCCCAGACCACCGTGGTGCAGGACGCCTGGACCCGGGGCCAGTCGCTGGCCTTGCACGGCTGGGTCTACGGCCTCAAGGACGGCCTCGTGCAGGACCTGTCCATGACGGTGCGCGGCAACCCCGACCTCGACACGACCTACCTCAGCGCCATCGAAGGCGTGGCGGTGCGGTCCCGCAGCTGAGTCCGGCCGGGCCGAGGTGCCCGCCGGATCGTCTTTTCCCTTTCCTCATCAGGAGCCTCCAACCATGTCCGCAGATCCCATCGTCATCGTCGGCGCCGCGCGCACGCCCATGGGCGCCTTCCAGAGCGATTTCGCCAGCCTGTCGGCCCACGACCTCGGTGGCGCGGCCATCCAGGCGGCGGTGCAGC
>Ga0247823_10001191_pt1 | contig 21649 bp, 23 predicted proteins | sample 13C_PalmiticAcid_2_FD_192426 | JGI IMG/M metagenome (GOLD analysis project Ga0247823, IMG submission 192426) | Soil microbial communities from agricultural site in Penn Yan, New York, United States - 13C_PalmiticAcid_Day30 | ecosystem: Environmental > Terrestrial > Soil > Agricultural land... | reverse complement strand
GCCGGGGTGACCGAGGGGTGGGGCCGGGTCAGTGGCACTCCACCGTTCCGGGCGGACACACGATCGCATTCGACTGCAGGTCCACCCCATCGGCCGTGCGCCCGTACAGCGCCACCATCTTGTAGCCCCCGGGCTCCACCGCCGTTGACCCATTGGTGAGGTGAATCACCGCCGACGTCGCGGCGGCGGCCACGCGGCCTTCGCCGATGCGGCCGATGTCGTCCTGCCCGCAGCGGGCGCGGTCGGTGCAGAACGTCGAGCCGTTCAGGCCCAGCGGGCCGCGCGGGAAGGTCCAGGACGCGGTGAAGTCGGCCTCGGCGCCGGCGGCCAGCGACAGCGCGAGCAGGTTGGTGCGCGCCGCGGCGGTGAACTCGGGCCACGGCAGGCCTGGCATCGACGCCCAGGTCGGCGGCACCCCCTCCACCTCGACGTCGAACACCGTCTTCGCCTGTCCCGCGGCCGCGAACGGCACGGAGCAGGAGGTGTCGCTGTACGTCGAGACGGCCACCGTGCGGCCCCCGCGGAAGAAGTTGCGCACCACGTCGTCGCCTGCCGAGCCATCGGGCAGGGCCAGCCAGGTGTCGTCCGCGCTGCGCACGGCGCCCGCGAGCGGGTCGAGGCTGCGGCCGTTGCCGAACGCGTCCAACGTCCACAGCGACAGGCGGCGCACCGTGCCCGAACCGTACCGCTTGTAGTACGCGAGGGTCACGTCGTGGCCGTCGGCGTCGCGCTGGCTCACGCGGGCGCACTCGAGGCCGCTCGCCGCGGGGATGTCGAAGGCGATGGCGCGCGAGTAGCTGTAGACCGGCGTCGCGCCGTCGATGCGGGCGTCCCGCTGGGCCTTGGCCGACGCGTGGATGCCGAGGGCATCGAGGTCACCCACGAACTTCCACGTGCCGCCCTCCTGCGTCACGCCCATGCCCTGGCCGACCGGCTCGACGCTGCCGTCGAGCGCCTGGATCACGAAGCTCACGCGGCACACCGGGTTGGCGCCGCCGAGGTCGCAGCGGCCGAGCGTCGGGCTCAGCAGCTTCGAGCCGAACAGGCCTTCCTCCTCGAACATGCCGCACAGGCCCGCGGCCACCTGGGCAGGGCCCTGCAGGCTTTCGCCGTCCTCGCCGTTGATGCGGGCGATGGTGGCGAGTTGCGCGACGATGCCGGTGGTGGTGTTGCCGCAGGCCGAGCCGCTGGCCATGGCCGCGGTCATGTTGCGGAAGAGCGTTTCCAGGCCGCCGAGCGAGAGGGTGCCCGCGCCCGCGTCGGACACGAGGGTGCCCACCTTCAAGTTCTGCTCGAGGTACAGGTTGCCCGTGCCGATGCGCGGGGTGATCTGCACGAAGGGCTTGTCGGCGTCCACGCCGGTGTTCACGCCGATCGCGTCGAGCACCTTGTCGTAGCCGGTGCGCGAGCCCGCGGCAAGCGTGCCGCCGACGAAGTCGAAGGTGGCCGGCACGTTGCCGGCGGCGAGCACGCTGGCGAGGCCGTCGCGCAGCGTCGCCTGGGCGCCGTCCACGGCGGTGGGCGACAGCGCGGCGCTGGCGCCGTTCATCAGCGCGGCGGGCGACTGGCCCGAGGCGAGCAGCACGATGGCCGTGGTGATCGGCGTCACGTTCGCGGTGCCCGGCCCTTGGGCCACCGAGTAGATGCACTGGTAGTTCGGGCCGGCGTAGCCGCAGGCCTCGATGCGGAAGGGGGCGGTGCCGGCGAGTTCGGGGATCCGGTAGCGGCCGTCGGCGTCCACGGCGATGCCGCTCGCGACCACGGTGCCGGTGGCGTCGACGATACGCAGCGTGCCGTCGGTGATCGGGGCGCCCACGGCAACGGTGCCGGCGAGGGACTGGGTGGTGGGGGCGGCGGTCGTGTCCGGCGCGTCGCTGCCACAACCCGCGATCAGGAGTGTGGCGGCCAGGCCCAGGGGGCTGTATCGGGTGAAACTCATGGAGCGTCCGTTCGGATCAAGTCGGCGCGGGACCCGTTCGGGAAACCCTCCTGACCGGCCCGCGCGTTCCCGGCTTTCGACCTCCCCTGCGCGCCCTTGAACCCGGACGGTCGTTCACCGTGCGTTTCTGCCGGGGATCGTCGTCTTGAACGATTCCAAGAAAAAGTGCCCGTCACACGGGCAAAAAAGTGCCCGTCACACGGGCAAAAAAAGGCCCGCCGAAGCGGGCCCAACGAGGGTCATCGAGCAGATGATCGATCAGAGCGTGTTCGTCAGTTCCGTGGCGGGGGTGGCCGCGTCCGTCACCAGCAGCACGCGGTCCGGCAGCACCACGACGAGCAGGTCAGCGTCGTTGGCCATCGTGATCGGGGCGCGGAACACCGGGGTCTTCGTGCCAGCGGCGGTCAGCGTCAGGGTGTAGGCCTTGTTGCCGGCTTCGAACTCGACCGAGTCGTTGCCCGTGGCCGGGTAGGCGGCACGGTAGGCGACGGCCGGGAAGTTCGGCGTGACCGTGGACGCGCCGGTGTCGACGGCGGGCTCGAAGATGTACGCGTCGATGTTGATCTGGTTGAACGCCCCGTTGACCACGCGCACGCGGCCCTTGTCCGACGTCAGGTTCTTGTTGTACGGGTCACGGATGTTCAGCAGCTCCGTGGTGGCGCCGGCACCCGGCACGGCGATCAGCGTGTAGCGGTTGCCGCGGGTGGCCTCGAACAGCGACGAACCCACGTCGAGGTTGCCCACCGTGGTGCGCACGGACCACGTGGCCGAGCTCGTGTCCACGTCGAAGTAGTTCGAAGCGCCGGCGTACGGCACGTTCGTCACCGCAGCGGCCTGGGCCACGTTGTCGCGGAAGAGCGAGACGTTGGGGGCGGCCGGCACGGCGTGCACGAGGCGCACCTGCGGGTCGGCGATGTCCAGCTTGTCGTCGATGTCGTCGTCGCCGCCGCAGGCCGCGATGAAGAAGGCGGGAACGCAAACGAGCAGCAGCTTGATGGTCTTGTTCATGGTGTCACCTCAGTGTGGAATGGATGTCTGTACGGCTTTCCGCTCCGGGAGAGGGCGGCAAGTGAGATGACTTTAGGGATGCGGACGGTCCCGCCCTGTCGGGCGGAGGGGCGACGTGGCGTCGGTCTCGCCTGACTGTCCGTGTCAGACAAGACCGCCATGCGCACGCAGGGGGCTTGGGTCACAATGCGCGACTTCCCTCCAACCATCCGCCCGCGATGATCACCGTCCACCACCTCAACAATTCCCGTTCGCAGCGTGTGTTGTGGCTGCTCGAAGAACTCGGCGTGCCGTACGAGATCAAGCACTACCAGCGCGATGCGAAGACCATGCTCGCGCCGCCGGAGCTGCGGAAGATCCATCCGCTCGGCAAGTCGCCCGTGATCACGGATGGGGACGCGACCGTCGCCGAATCGGGCGCGATCATCGACTACCTGATGGAGCGCTACGGCAACGGCCGCCTCGCGCCGGCCGCGGGTTCGCCGGAGGCCCTGCGCTATCGCTACTGGATGCACTTCGCCGAAGGCTCGGCCATGCCGCCGCTGCTGCTCAAGCTGGTGTTCGAACGCATCAAGCACACGAAGATGCCGTTCTTCATCAAGCCCATCGCACGCGGCATCGCCGACAAGGTGCTGGGCACGCTGGTCGACCCGAACCTCGTGCGCCAGCTCGACTTCATCGAAGGCGAACTGCAGAAGAGCGAGTGGTTCGCGGGTGCGGAGTTCACCGCGGCCGACATCCAGATGAGCTTCCCGCTCGAGGCCTCGCGGCAGCGCGCGGGCCTCGACGAACGGCGGCCGAAGGCGCTCGCGTGGCTCGCGCGCATCCACGCGAGGCCGGCGTACAAGCGGGCGCTGGAGCGGGGCGGGCCGTACAGCTTCGCGAACGACTGAGCCCGACCGGGTTCCGCGACAGGCCGCCTTCGGGCGGCTTTTCTTTTGGCCCCGGTCATCCCGGCGAACGCCGGGATCCACCGTTCCCGCAGCGCGTCGGAGGACGGTGGGCCCCGACTTTCGTCGGGGTGACCCGAGATGGGGGCGGCGCCATTGTTGCAAGCCATGGAACAGCCTATTGGCTCACGCATGCTTTTTCCGGTCGAGGGTAATCCCTAAAGTTCACCCCATCGATGAGTGATTCAAGACCACGACGACTCACCGAGGTGGACAAGACGGCAATCCCGCCGCCTTTGCCCAGCAAAGCGCAACCTCTGACACCAAGGAAGATCATCATGACCCGCAAGACCCTCTTCGCCGCCGCCCTGCTCGCCGTTGCCGGTTCCTCCGCCTTCGCCGGTGGTGAATTCGACCCGCTGCGCGACTACCAGCTGCCCACCGTGACGTCGACGCTGACCCGCGCCGAAGTGCAGGCCGACGTGGCCCGCGCCCGCGCCTCCGGCGAGCTGCTGCGCAGCGACCGCGACGATCGCCTGTTCGTCCAGAACGTCGCCGGTTCCAGCCTGACCCGTGCCCAGGTCAAGGCCGAGGTGACCGCCGCCATCGCCGACGGTTCGATCGATGACTACAGCACCCGCACCGAATACGCCCGCGCGCCGAAGGTCGAATCGACGCTGACCCGCGAGCAGGTGCGTGAAGAAACCCGCACGGCCCTGCGTTCGCAACAGCAACGCGGCCGTTCCACCTTCAGCGGCTCCTGAGCCGCGACGACGACGTCTGCTTCTCCTCGCTTCGACTCCTCTTGGGCCGCCGTTGGGCGGCCCTTTTTTTGTCGAAGCCGGGCGTCAGGTGCGCCACACCCGGGGCACGGGGGCGTCGAGCTGCCACGCCTCGCGGCGCCAGCGCGACCACACGGCGGTGAGCAGGCCCATCGCCGGTTCGACGCGGTGCGCGAGGGTGCGCACCACCACCACCTGCCCATGGGGTGAGGTGGCGCCGGCGACGTGTGCGAGGGCATGTCCTTCGAACGCCTCGCGTGCGCCGGTGAGCAGCCGGTCGCGACGTTCGGTGGAAAGGGCCGTGCCGGCAGCGAACCACATCGTGGCCATCACGCTGCGTCCGGCCCAGCCCAGCGGGGACTGCAGCAGCCGGTGGTCGCTGCCGTCGACCGTGCCCCGTTCGAGCCACGCGTCGCCGAGGCGGATCTCCTGGGTGAAGCGGCCGGCGTCGAACGGCGCGCCGCTGGCAGGCAAGCCCAGCGCCAGCACGTCCCAGCCGATCATCTCCGCCTGCGGCGCGAGCGAAAACGCCATGCGGTTCTCCGCCAGCAAGCGCGGGTAGCACAGCGTTTCGAGCGGCAGCCATTCGAGGCGGGCCTGGTCCTCGACCTGCACCGAGACCGTCTGCAGCGCCGGCTGCCCATTGCTCTTGTAGAAGCGCGTGGCGCCGGGGGTGGTGATGAAGGCGTGGGCGCCGGCGCCCACCGTCGCGTCGATGCCCAGCATGTCGCCGCCCGCGATGCCCGCCGGCGGGTGCACGAGCACGTTGTGGCAGATGCCGGGGCCCTCGGGGAAGAGGCTTTGCAGGATGCGCAGCGGGCCGGTGTGGCGGTCGGCGACGAGGGTGCGGTCGCCGTCGCGGCGGTAGTTCAGGGTCAGGTGGCCGTGCCAGCTCATCGGGGGCGTTTCGTCTCGGGCGAGGGGGAGAGGGGTGAGGCGAGGGCGGTGGCCGAGGACGACGGGCCCGACGTGGCGTTCAGCAGCACGATCAGCGCGCCGTGGCCGCCCTCGGAGGCGCGGGCCTGCACGAAGGCGATCACTTCCTGCTTCTGCACGAGCCACGTGCGCACCTTGCCCTTGAGCACGGGCTCGCGGCCGGGCGAGCCGTTGCCCTTGCCGTGCACGATGCGCACGCAGCGCAGGCCGCGGCGCACCACGTCGCGCAGGAAGGCCGCGAGCTGCTCGCGGGCCTCGTCGCGGCGCAGGCCGTGCAGGTCGATCTGGGCCTGGATGGTCCAGCCGCCGCGGCGCAGCTTGCGCACGACGTTGATGCCGATGTCGGGGCGCCGGAACGACAGGGCCTCGTCGGTGTCCAGCAGCGTCTCGACGTCGAACTCGTCGGAGATGGCTTCGCGCAGCACGGCCTGTTCGTCCTGCTCGCGCTGGCGCGGCTCGGGTTCGACCCGCGCGCGCACGGGTTCCACGCGCCCCGTGGACGGCAGCGCGCTGACGCGGCCCACGGCGTGCGAGAAGAGGTTGCGCTCGCGCTCGAGGCGAGCGGCCTCGACCCGTTCGCGTTCGGCGCGCTCGGCGGCCTCCTGCTCGGCCTTCTTCAAGGCGACGCGCAGGTCGGCGAGGTCATGCAGGCTCTTGATCTTGGTCACGGTGGCTCGATTGTCGGGCATGTGCGGGAGGGCCGCCGGGCGGTCAAAGCAATCCCCGTTCCGCGAACGACACGACCTCGGTGCGGCCCACCACCAGGTGGTCGAGCACCCGCACGTCGACGAGGTTCAGGGCGTTCTTCAGCGCGGTGGTGAGGAACTCGTCGGCCCGCGACGGTTCGGCCAGGCCCGACGGGTGGTTGTGGGCGAGCACCACGGCCGCCGCGTGCAGTTCCAGCGCGCGGCGCACCACTTCCCTTGGGTAGACGCTCGTCTGCGTGAGGGTGCCCCGGAACATCTCCTCCAGGCGCATCAGGCGGTTCTGGGCGTCGAGGAACAGCACGGCGAACACCTCGTGGGGCAGGTGGCCGATGGTGAGGCGCAGGTGCTGCTTCACGCGGTCGGGGCTGTCGAACACCGGGCGTTCGGCCAGTTCCTGGCTCAGGGACCGGCGGGCGAGTTCGAGCACCGCACACACCTCGGCCCGCTTCGCGGGACCGAGCCCGCGCACCTGCCTGAGCTCGTCGGGGCTGGCCTGCAGCAGGCCGGGCAGGCCCGAGAAGTGGTCGAGGAGGTTGCGCGCCAGCTGCATCACCGGCGTGCCGCGCACCCCGGTGCGCAGCAGCAGGGCGAGCAGTTCGGTGTCGGCGAGCGCGGCGGGGCCGCGGGCGAGCATCTTCTCGCGCGGGCGGGCGTCGGGGGGCAGGTCTTTCAGCACGAAAAGATGCTATTTCAGGGCATTTCGGGACCGGGTTCGCCCGGGCACCTAAAATTGCCCCTCAGTCCATCGAACCGGGATATTCCTTGAACCACGTTCAACAGGGCTCGTTCCTGACCCTGCACTACCGCCTCGCGGGGCCTGACGGCGCCGACCTGATCAACACCTTCACCGAGAAGCCGGCCACGCTGTCCCTCGGTACGGGCGAACTCGCCCCCGCCATGGAGGCCCGCCTGCTGGGCCTGCCGGAGGGCACGCGCACGTCCTTCACGCTCGCCGCGGGCGAAGCCTTCGGCGAACGCAACCCCGAGATGCTGCAGAAGGTGAAGGTCTCGCTGCTGCACGAACTGGGCGACCCGGATGCCGAGTACCACGTGGGCGACGTCGTCCAGTTCCCCACGCCCGACGGCCAGGCCTCGTACGCCGGCGTCGTGCGCGAGAAGGGGGCCGACTGGCTCCTGTTCGACTTCAACCACCCGCTGGCTGGCCAGCCGGTCACGTTCGAAGTCCACCTGATCGGGGTGCTGTGATGGCTGAAACACAACCCACCGGCCTCGACGAGGTGCTGCTGGCCGAACCCCGCGGCTTCTGCGCCGGGGTCGACCGCGCCATCGAGATCGTCGAGCGCGCCATCCGCAAGTTCGGCGCGCCCATCTACGTGCGCCACGAGATCGTCCACAACACCTACGTCGTGAACGACCTCAAGAACAAGGGCGCCATCTTCATCGAGGACCTGGCCGACGTCCCCCCCGGCGCCACGCTGGTGTTCAGCGCGCACGGCGTGTCGCAGGAAGTGCGCCGCGAAGCCCAGGCCCGCGGCTTCAGCATCTTCGACGCCACGTGCCCGCTCGTCACCAAGGTGCACGTGGAGGTGGCCAAGCTGCACAAGGAAGGCTACGACTTCATCATGATCGGCCACAAGGGGCACCCCGAAGTGGAAGGCACGATGGGCCAGCTCAACGAGGGCATCTACCTCGTGGAGGACGTGGCCGACGTCGAGTCCGTGCAGGTGGCCCAGGCCGACAAGCTCGCGGTGGTCACGCAGACCACGCTGTCGGTGGACGACGCCGCCGAGATCCTCGCCGCCGTGAAGCGCCGCTTCCCCAACGTGCGCGAGCCGAAGCAGCAGGACATCTGCTACGCCACCCAGAACCGCCAGGACGCGGTCAAGGTGCTGGCCCCGCAGGTGGACGTGCTGATCGTGGTGGGCAGCCCCACCAGCTCCAACAGCAACCGCCTGCGCGAGCTGGGCGAACGCCTGGGGGCCGACGCCTACATGGTCGACAAGGCCGACGACCTGAAGTCCGAGTGGTTCGAGGGCCGCCGCCGCGTGGGCCTCACCGCCGGCGCGTCGGCCCCGGAGATCCTCGTCACCGAAGTCATCGAACGCCTGCGTGCGCTCGGGGCCGTGTCGGTGCGCAAGATGCCCGGCGTCGAGGAGACCGTGCACTTCCCGCTGCCGATGGGCCTCGGCGACAAGGCCATGGCCGGCGTCGCGCCGCGCTGACCTCTTTCCCCTTTCGTTCTCAGACAAGAAGACCGACACCATGCTCGACATCACCCTGCTGCGCAAAGACCTCGCGAGCGTCGTCGCCGCGCTGGAGCGGCGCAAGTCGCCCCAGCCCTACCTCGACGTGGACCGGTTCCAGTCGCTGGAGAACGAACGCAAGGCCATCCAGACCCGCACCGAGGAACTGCAGGCCAAGCGCAACAGCCTCTCGAAGCAGATCGGCGGCATGAAGGGCCGCGGCGAGGACACCACCGCCGTGATGGCCGAGGTGGGCGGCCTGGGCGACGAACTGAAGAACTCCGCCGACCGTCTCGACGTGATCCAGAGCGAACTCGCCACGCTGCTGATGAACGTGCCGAACCTGCCGCACGAGAGCGTGCCCACGGGCTCGGACGAAAACGCCAACGTCGAGCTGCGCCGCTGGGGCACCCCGCGCGTGTTCGACTTCCCGGTGCGCGACCACGTCGACCTGGGCGCCCCGCTCGGCCTCGACTTCGACACCGGCGCCAAGCTCTCGGGCTCGCGCTTCTCGTTCCTGAAGGGCCCCATCGCCCGCCTGCACCGCGCGCTCGCGCAGTTCATGCTCGACGTGCAGACGGTCGAGCACGGCTACACCGAGTGCTACACCCCGTACATCGTCAACCGCGAGGTGCTCGAGGGCACCGGCCAGCTGCCGAAGTTCAAGGAAGACATGTTCTGGGTGAGCCGCGGCGGTGATGAAAACCAGCCCGAGCAGTACCTCATCTCCACCTCGGAGATCTCGCTGACCAACAGCGTGCGCGAGTCCGTGCTGGCCGCGGACGCCCTGCCCATCAAGCTCACCGCCCACAGCCCGTGCTTCCGTTCGGAAGCGGGCAGCGCCGGCCGCGACACCCGCGGCATGATCCGCCAGCACCAGTTCGACAAGGTCGAGATGGTGCAGGTCGTGCACCCGGAGAAGAGCTACGAGGCCCTCGACGAGATGACCGGCCACGCCGAAGCCGTGCTGCAGAAGCTCGGCCTGCCGTACCGCGTGGTGCTGCTGTGCAGCGGCGACATGGGCTTCGGCTCGACGAAGACGCACGACCTCGAAGTGTGGGTGCCCGCGCAGGACACGTACCGCGAGATCAGCTCGGTCTCGAACACCGAAGGCTTCCAGGCGCGCCGCATGCAGGCCCGCTTCAAGAACGCCCAGGGCAAGAACGAACTCGTCCACACGCTGAACGGTTCGGGCCTGGCGGTGGGGCGCACGCTGGTGGCGGTGCTCGAGAATTACCAGAACGCTGATGGATCCGTCACGGTTCCGGAGGCCTTGCGTCCCTACCTCGGTGGGCTCGAGGTGTTGAAAGCTTGAGTTGCTTTCTATTTCTGGGCTAGAATCTGCGGCTTGGCAGCGACCTGCCAGCGGGAAACCGAAAACGCGCACCAGGAGAGGTGGCAGAGTGGTCGATTGTACCTGACTCGAAATCAGGCGTACGGCAACGTACCGAGGGTTCGAATCCCTCCCTCTCCGCCAATGAAAAAGGGGCCCCAATAGGGGCCCCTTTTGCATTGGTGCTGGGGGAGGGGTGAGAACCCTCCAGGGTTCGGTCAAACAGTCCAGTGGACTGTTTGGGCGCGGGCCACCGGCCCGCGGGGCGAAGCCCCGAGGAATCGCCCAAGCGATTCCGAGCCAAACCCTCCCCCGACGAAGCCGAAGGCTTCGGCCGTTGCGGGAGCCGCTTCCGCGTTGAATCACCGAGCGGCGCGGCCTCGATCCATTCGACGCTCTTGCCGAGGCGCATGCTCTAAGGCATCAGGCACAGTCGCGCTCATTCCCGATGCTCGGATCTTCATCCCCAAGATCGCCAGCGGGCACCCCTTTCAATCCTCCCCCTCCACCAAAGCCGGCACCGGCCTCACTTCATCCGCACCCGCCTCGAAAACGATCCGAGCCGGTTGCCGCGCCGGGCCGCCGGCGGGCAGGCAGGCGCCATCCACCGGGATGGACAGGACCCATGACGAGGCGGATCGAAGCAGCACCTGGGCGTTGACGATGTCGTCCGCCGGGGCCTGACGCGGCGCTTCGATCGGCATGCAGCCGCGCAGGTCTTCTTTCAGCCGGATCTGGGCGGCGGGCACCAGGCGCAGCGGCACGTCCTGGTCGGTCCGGATGTTGATCTTCGCCGCCACCCGTTTGGGAAACCAGGCGGGCTGGCCGGTCTGCGAGGGCGCGACGACCAGCACCAAGGCGGCGGATGCGAGTGCGATGGGGACGCCTCGGCCGCGCCGCCACTGCCGGCCTTGAGCGGACATGAGGCCCGCGTTGACGAGGCCGGCGAGCGCGCACAGGACCGCGACGGTGATCAAGGCCCACGTCTCGTCGAGCCAGTTCCTGGGCGCGGAGCTCGCGATGTTCGCGAAGAGCATCAGGGAGGTCAGCGCGGTGAAGGCCATGAGCAGCATCGCCACGCCAGTGTCTGGCCGGCGTGGGGCGTTCCACCAGAACCCCACGGCCAGTCCCGCCGCGATGGCGCCCAGCAAACCTTGCCCGAGGGCCCACGCCTGCGTGACGGGGTCCACCTCGGGGTGCAGGAAGAAGTGGCCGAGCAGGATGAGCGTGGGCGCCATCTGGCAGCACAGCGCCTGGGGGCCGTTGACCAGCGGCGGTGGGTTCGAGGCGCTTGTGGATGCCGCGCCCTCGCGGTGCTCCATGAAGACGATGAGGAGCGTGGGCAGCAGGAATCCCAAGGGCGCGGCCAGCAGCAGTGCGAGGCCGATGCCGAAGGCCGCGGGCGCCAGCGCGCCGAAGCTGCCGAGGTCGCGGGGCCAGTGATCGATGTGCCAGAAGTACGCGCCCAAGAGGGTGTAGCCGGCCACCGGAGCGGCCACCGCGAGCGTCGTGGCGAAATCCCGGATCAGCCTCATCCATTCCGACCACGTGGCCGTGGCCGTTGTGTCTCGCGCCGCGGGCCCGGCGGGGCGGCTGCGTGTCGGAAGGGGAAACCGGCGGATGGGCGGGATCGTGCGTCTGAACATGGCGGGACCGTGGTCGGCGGACCCGCCAGCGTAGCCTCGGGGAGGGGCCTGCGACGGCCGGGCGGCGGCTCAGGTTAGGGCTTGCCTTTTCGCGCCGAGCCACCTCCTCCCGTGCCGAGGGTCAACGGCCGGGCGCCTTCGCGACGCGCCGGCTGTACGCGAGAAAGACGTCATCGCGCACCCACCCAAGTCCTTCGTAGGCTGCCTGCGCTGCGCGGTTCGTTCTCGCCGTGGTGAGGTCCATGCGCGCAATGCCGTTTGCCGCGGCATGCTGCTCCGCCGCGAGCAGCAGCGCCCGGCCCACACCCGCACGCCGGCCCTCAGGCGCCACGAAGAGGTCGTACAGCACGTAGATGGGCGCGGCCTCGACGGAACAGAAGCTCGGATAGAGCTGGCAGAAGCCAAGGGCCGGGTGGTCCGTCGAGGACGCCAGCAGGATGACGGATTCGTTTCGAAGCAGGCGGTCCCCGACGAAGCGGCGCGCCAGGTCCAGGTCGGCAGGCTGATCGTAGAACTGCCGGTAGGCATCGAAGAGGCGGGCGACCGCCTCGAGGTCGGCGAGCGTGGCGGGCTGGATCAGGACGTTGGACACGGTTCGGTCGTGGGAAGCGGAAGGACTGGCAGCAGCGGGCTGCGACTGTACGCGGCCAGCCCCGCGTCCGTCCACCCCGTGTGTCGCGGGGCCTCACTGCGAACTCGGCCTCTCCCCCGCCAGGCGCTCCTGCCAGATCAGTTCCGGCCCGCGCTGCAGCGTGGCTCCACCCCGCAAGCACGGGAAAACAACCTGTCGCCCCCGCCCAATCCAGCTATCCTCCTCAACGCAGTCGTCGTTCTCGCCCCTGATTCCAGCAAGCCCTGGAAGTCGGGAAGCGGGCCAAAGGATCCAGAGGGGAGAAGCCGATGTACCTGCGCAGACACGTGTTGAGCAAGCTGGACGGCCTGGGTGAGCCCGTCTGCCATTACGCCCAGAAGGACGGCATCTGCAAGGGCGTCAGCCTGGAGTGGTTGCGGCGGGTGATGGTCAAGAACAAGGAGGAACTCGAACCCTCCTACTACGGCCTGGGCCACGAGCAGCGTGCGGCCGTCAAGTCGAAGATGGCCAACCGGGAGGCCCGGTGGGGCAAGACCCAGAATGACTTCTACGGCTCGGCGAAACATGCGTTCCACGCGGCACTCCTCGACACCTCGGATCCGTCGATCAGCAAGACCTCGCGCGCCGCACTGGACGAGCTGGATGACGTCAGGGCCACACTCGAAGACGCCTTGAAACGCCCTCCGCCCGGTGGCCAGTACCGGGTGTCCGCCACCACGATGAACCATGCCAAGCGAATGCTTCGGCTGCAGGGAACTCCGGTCGGACTGACCCCGATGCAGGCTCAATCCGTCCACGACATGGCCATCCAGGAGCACAGTGCGAAACAGGACGCGCTGTACGACGAATGGCACGACACCACCCCGATGGAAATGTCCGTGTTCAAGGAGCGCAGCAAGGACGTCATCGAGCTCACCACCGACGACAAGGGCATGGAATTGCGGGCCCGCTTCAGCGGCATGAAGGTGGTCGAAGCTGCCAACACCCTGACGGTGAACACCGAGCGGGCCTATGAGGCCATGCTCATGGCCGTGCGGGATCCCCAGTTGACGCCGGGACGCGGGCTCCTGGTGGCCGTGAAGGCCAAGACGGGGCCGGGGCATGCGCACGCGGTCTACTACAGCCAGACCCACCCGAGCCGCTTCTTGTGGATCGACCCGAACTACGGTGTCTGGCGCATGGAGCGGGTCAATGTGGTCCGCGCCATGATCTATCTCTACGACCACACCGACGTCAAGGGAGAGAAAGGCATCTACCAGCTCGGGAACACGCCGCTGAATCCGCGGGGTTTCGAATATTCCGTCTGGGCCCGGGCCAGCTGACGTTCCGAGTCACGTCCGTGACGAATCACCGGCCCGTCCACCACTAGACTGCACGCGAACCAGGCCTGAGTGCGGGCAAGCCCGGGCCCCTCAGACGAACCACCAGCACCCCAGACGAGGCCCCCGATGCAGTTCGACGACGTGATCCAAACCCGCCGAAGCATCCGCGGCTTCCTCGACAAGCCCGTCCCGAAGGAACTGATCCGCGAGATCCTCACCCTCGCGATGCGCGCCCCCACGTCCTACAACACCCAACCCTGGAACTTCTACGTGGTCACGGGCGATGCGCTGGATCGCATCCGGGCAGGCAACGTGGAACGCAACCTCGCCGGCGTCCCTCACTCCCGCGAGTTCCGCGTCGGCCCCGACTACGCCGGCGCGCACCGCGAACGGCAGATCGGCGTTGCCAAGCAACTCTTCGGCGCGATGGGCATCGAACGCGACGACAAGGCGCGGCGCCAGGAATGGGTGCTCCGGGGCTTCCGCCAATTCGATGCGCCGGTGTCGATCGTCGTCACCTACGACCGTTCGATCCACGGAAGCGACGTGGCGCCGTTCGACTGTGGCGGGGTGGTCAACTGCCTGGTCAATGCGGCCTGGGCGCGCGGCCTGGGCTGTGTCATCAACAGCCAGGGCATCATGCAGTCTCCGGTCGTGCGCGCCGAGGCGGGCATCGCCGAGGACCAGGTCATCCAGACCTGCGTCGCGATGGGCTGGCCCGACGAAAGCTTCCCGGCGAATGCCGTGGTGTCCGCTCGGAAGTCCGTGGACGAAGCCGCTGTTTTCGTTGGCTTCGACGTCTGAGTCGCGTCAATCGCCGCGCATGAAAAAGCCCGCTCGAGGCGGGCTTTCATCAGATCTGGTCGTGGGCTCTTTCGCGGCCCACGTTTACGGCACATTGCGTGTGCTCTTCTTGTTTTTCTCGTCGTTCGAACACTCGACGCGCCGCCGCAAGCGGCTTTTGCCTGTACAGGCTCTGACTCGTCAGTTCAAGTCAGGACGCGCGAGTGTAGCATGGCCGCATGCGGTGCCTCGCACCGGGAGACCGTCATGGCATACCAGCAGATCGAGTCCGGCTTCCGGAACGAGGCCATCGAGGAGTACAGCGGCCACCGGATCCGCGTGGTCAGCGCGTACGACGGGCGAGCCGATCAATGGTGGGTGCACGTCTACATCGCGAAGCCGGGCGGTGCCGAGATGAAGATCCACAGCCTGGATGGCGACCACGCCAATACCGCCGTTGCGGGGCTGGAAGGCGGCTTTGCGCAGGCCAAGGCGCTGATCGATCAATCGGCGTAACGGGGCTTCGGCCGCTGCCCGCTAGTGCCGGTATCGGGCCGCGTCGAGCGCGGGCTGAAGCGCGAACCAGGCGCGTCCCTCTTCGATCGTGCCGCACAGGTGAGGGTGATAGACCGCGGTCGCATTGGCCGCCGAGATGGCAAGGGCCAGGTCACCGGCGGTGGGGTCGACGGCGATGAACGCGACGCGGTAGTTGGGATTCGTCAGGGTCGCACCCATGCGGCTGGCCGCGACGCGGTGATAGGCCGCGGCGTCGATGCTGTGGCCGTCGATCTGGAGGAAATCGTTGTAGATGATCCTCAGGGTTTCGAACCGGGGATCGGCACCCACCCGCTCGGCGGAAAGAATGAACGCTTCACCCGAGATGAACTGGGTGAAGGTCTTGACGACGCACTGCTTCGTCCAGGTGTAGGTGCAGGTCATGGGAGTCCTTGCATGCGCACGGCTCGACTCTACGCTTCGCGGTGGTGACCCCGCGAAAGCGGGATCACGCGGTCATCTCGACGCCTCGCAGCGCCTAGCGATAGACCTGCTGTCCACGACCCTCTTGCCACGCGCCCTGCAGGTGGGCCGCGTCGTCTTCATTGCGCGCACGCAGCCCCATGAGGATGCCGCCGTTCTTCACGCCTTCCTCGTACTCCTTGACGCGTTCTTCGGGCATGTTCCAGCCGATCAGCGCGCCGATCAGGCCGCCGCCGGCAGCACCGGCACCGGCCCCTGCCACGGCCGCGGCGAGGGGGCCGGCGATCACGAGCCCGAGCCCCGGCAGCGCGAGCGTCGTGCCCACCGCGGCGATGGCGGCGGCGATCGCGCCGATGGTGCCGCCGATGGCGCCACCGACACCGGCGCCTTCAGCGGCCTTGTTGCCGAGTTCCGTGACCGGCTGGTCCGTGGGGAAGTGACGTGCGCGGGTGTCGTCGGACATGACCAGGTTCATGTCGTCCTTGGTGTAGCCCCGCGCTTCTGCGGTGCCGTAGGCGGCTTCGGCGCTTTCCCGGTCGGGAAACAAGCCGGTCACCAGCATGCCGGGTTGGGCTGGGGTGGTGGGAGTGGTGATGTCGTTCATGGTGGACCTCGATGCGGTGTGGATGGAATCAGTCGGCCTTGGGGGGCGCGACGTGCGATGCGCTGCCATGGGCAGGCGCGGCCTTCTTCGCCCGCGCGTCGGGCGTTTCCTTGCCGGGCGCCATCGACTTGGCCTTGTCGGTGGCCGTCGGGCCGGTGCGAACGACGGTGCCCACCTCGGCCTTGGGCACGGCCTTCCTCTCCGCGGCGGCCGCGTCGGACGCCGACACGGCCACCTTCGCGGGCGCGCTGGCGGACTGGGCGATGGCCACCCAGCTGGCGGACACGGCCAGGACGGCGGCGGTCCATCTGAGGGTGTTTTTCATGGAGAGCTCCTGATCGTTCGATGGTGAACAACCAGTGTGGGCGCGTTTTTTCCAGGGACCGTAGGAGGTCGCGCCGGTGGGGCGTGGGCCCCGGGCCCGATGCGGTACGCGAGCCCTTCTCTCTGCCGCCCAGACGCCTAGGAGCCTGGGCGGCAGAGAGAAGGGCTCGCGTTGGGCCTGAAAGGGGCCGCCGATAGGCGCAAAGCGGAACCGGGGTGATCCCCGGTGAGCATTTGCAACGACGCCGGCGGCCCCTTTCAGGCCCAACCCTTCGGGCCGGGGCGATTCGCGGTGCCATCCGTCGTTGCCGGCTCGTTGTGTGGCTGGCCACACGGCCTCGCCGGCGCCTCGTCTGGCACCGCGACTCGCCCCGGCGCGAGCCCTTCTCTCTGCCGCCCAGGCTCCTAGCGCGGCGACTTCATCCCCGCACTGATCCGCGCCACATCCTTCCCCGGCGGCATCCCGAAGGCCCGCGCGTACTCGCGGCTGAACTGCGTCGGGCTCTCGTACCCGACCTCGTGCGCGACGGTGGTGACGTTGCCGCCCGCGGCGATCAAACGGGTTCGGGCGTGGAGCAGCCGGACCTGCTTCTGGTACTGCAACGGGCTCAACGTGGTGACGGCCTTGAAGTGCCGGTGGAACGCCGAGACGCTCATGGCGGCATCGGCCGCGAGGTCCTCCATGCGCAGCGGCCGCGCGAAGTCCTGGCGGATGCGCTGGACCACGCCGTTGATGCGCGCGAGTGCCGTGTCCGGCGTGGCGATGTCGCGCAACATCCCGCCCATGGGCCCCTGCAGCACGCGGTACAGGATCTCGCGCTCGTACGCCGGGGCGAGCGCCGGGATGTCGGCCGGGGTCTTCATCAACCGCAGCATGCGGACCCACGCGTCCAGCAACTCCGGCGTCACCGCGGCCACGGAGAAGCCGGACGCCATCCCGGTCCGGTCGGCAGGATCGGGCAGGTCCGACAACAGCGCCGCCAGCAGCGTGGGCACGAGGGTCAGGCTGACGGCGAGGTAGGGCACCCCCGCGCGGCTGCTGCGCACGATCCCCGCGGCGGGCAGGTCGATCGACATCACGAAGTAGGTGGCGGGGTCGTAGTGGAGCGTCTGCCCGCCGACGGTCATGGACTTGCTGCCCTGCAGGATGAGGTTGACCATCGGTTCGTACACCGCGGCCAGCTCGTGCTCGGGCACCGCGCCCTGAACCATCGCCACGCGGGGGATGCCGGTTTCGGTGCGCCGGTTCTGCGCGTGGGCCGCCAGGTTGCGGAGTTCGTCGAGCTGTTCCTGCATGGACGCCATTGAACCGCGGCATCGGCCGGGACACAAGCGCAAGAGCAGGAATGGGCAGGAGTTCGGCAGGAACAGGTGTGCGGCGTGTCCGGTGAAAACCTATCGTGGGGGCTCTGAACTTCAACGGAAAGAACCCCATGGACATCGTCGTCATCACCGGAGGCAGCCGAGGCATCGGCGCCAGCACGGCCCTCGAATGCGCGCGCCGCGGACTCGGCGTCATCCTGACGTACCACCGGAATCCCGACGCCGCCGACCAGGTCGTCCGGCAGATCGAGGCGGCCGGTGGCAAGGCCGTCGCGCTGCCGCTGGACGTGGGCGAGGCCGGCAACTTCGCGGACTTCCGGCAAGCGGTGCAACACACCCTGTCGTCGACGTGGAACGAGAACGGCCTGGCCGGCCTGGTGAACAACGCGGGACACGGCCTCTTCAACCCCATCGAGCGCGTCACCGAGTCGCAGTTCGACGGCCTCTTCAACGTGCACCTGAAGGGTCCGTTTTTCCTGACCCAGGCGCTGCTTCCCTTGCTCAGGAACGGCGCGAGCATCGTGAACCTGACCAGTGCGACCACGCGCGTCGCCACCGCGGGGGTCGCGCCGTATGCGGCGTTCAAGGGCGGACTGGAGGTGCTGACGCGCTACATGGCCAAGGAATTCGGCGAACGGCGCATCCGGGCCAACGCCGTCTCGCCGGGGGCGATCCGCACGGAGCTGGGCGGTGGACTGAGCGCGGAGTTCGAGCAGCTGCTGGCCTCGCAGACCGCGCTCGGCCGCGTCGGCGAGCCCGAGGACGTGGCCCGTGTCGTCGCCACGCTGCTCACCGGGGACGGTGGCTGGGTCAACGCCCAGAGCATCGAAGTCGCGGGCGGATACTTCGTCTGACGGGAGGCCCACCATGCTCGATCACATCTTCCTGACGGTCAGCGACATCGACCGCTCCGTCGCGTTCTACGAGGCGGTGCTTCCCCTCCTCGGAATCAAGGATCGGCACGACTACGACGGCAAGGACGGACCGCCGGGGCATCCGGACCTGAAGGGCTTCGGGGGCGGCGGCCGCATGTTCTTCTGGCTCCGGCAGGGGCCCGCGATGCCTGGCGCCGTTCACGTCGGTTTCGTCGCCGACTCCGAGAAGAGGGTACGGCAGGCCCACGCCGCGGCACTGGCCGCCGGCGCAACGGAGGTCCATCCACCCGGCGCGCAGCTTCACTACGATCCGCGCTATTTCGCGGCGCAGGTCCGGGACCCCGATGGCCACAGCCTCGAGTTCGTCTACAAGAGCTGGCAACACGGGCGCTGACGCGAGGCGCATTCGTTCGGTGAGTCACCTCGCCGAAGAGAGGATCCGGGTGGGTCGACTCCTCTCTCGAATCACGGCCTGCGCGGACCTTCAGCCAGCGCCTGAACCGCGTCGGCCAACCCGAGGTCTTCGGGCCCCAGCACCCGCGCGACGCGCCCCGTCCGATCGATCAACACCACCGACGGAATCTCCCTCGCCCCGAACGCGGCGAACACGCTGCCATCCTGGTCCAGCGACAACGGCAGTGACGTCCGCGTCGCCTTCGCATAGTCCCCCAGGTCCTGCTTCGACGCCCACAGCCCCGACGCCACTCCCACCCACTGCACCCGACCGCCCAGGGACGCCACCAGCTTGTCCGCCTCGACTCGCACCCGCCGGCACGCCGAGGACACCGCCGGCCGCGTCTCCGCCAGGTACGACTCGCACCAGGGTGCGAACAACACCACCGCCCGCGGCTTCGCCGACACACCACCCAGGTCGATGCGCTGACCCTTCAAGGTCGTGGCCGGCAGACTGGGAACGACGTCCCCCACACCGAAGGCTCGCGCCGCGGCAACCGGCGCCGCTGCGGCATCGGACCCCGTGGTCCCCTTGTCCTGGAGGACCCGGCTCAGCGCCGCATGGAACCGCGCATCCTCGAGATGCCCGACATGCGCCACCCGACCATCGCGCCCGATGAGCACATGCGTCGGCGTCACCCGCACGTTGAGTGACCGCGCGAGGCTCCCGTCGTCGATCACCACCGGCATGTGCAGCCCGTACTGCTGCCGGAACGCCCGCACCGCCGCATCGCTGTCGCTGAACCCGGCGTTGACCGCCACGACCGCGAGGTCCTTGCCGTGGGTCTGCCAGATCTTCTCGAAGCCCGGCATCTGCTCCCGGCACGGGCTGCACCACGTCGCCCAGAACTTCAGGTAGACCGGCCGCTTGCCGTACAGCTGCCCGAGGTCGATGGCCTCGCCGTCGAGCGTCTTCAGCACCACCGCGGGCGCCGGACGGCCTTCGACGGCCGCCCCTGCCGATCGCGCTCGCACTTCACCCTCGGGCACCGAGCTCCCCGCCGCGTGACCGGCGAATGGCAGCACGAACAGGATCAGGGCCGTCGCGACCCGGGTCAGGCAAGGTTTCATGAATGAAGCAGCATCGCGTGGTGGAAGGACGCCGATCATCGAATGAGGACGGTACACGGTGAAGGCCCAAGAATTCGCGCCCGCTGTGTACCATCGGCGGATGGTTCCGCACCTCGACATCGCGCTCGACCGCCGCGGCGGTCCGTCCCTCGTCGACCAGATCAGCGGCGCGATCCGCGTCGCCATCGACGACGGCGTGCTGGCCGCGGGGGCGAGGCTGCCATCGTGGCGCGACCTCGCCACGCAGCTCGGCGTCGCCCGCGGCACGGTGCGGCAGGCGTACGAGCGGCTGGTGGACGCACAGATGATCGTGACGGCGGGCGCCGCCGGCACCCACGTGGCGGCTCGCGCGGCGCGGTCGCCGAGGCCGCCGGGCTTGCCCGCGCCGGCCTACGACCACTTCCGCCCCGACTACCCGTTCGGCCCGGTCCCATTCCAGATGGGGGTGCCCGCCCAGGACGCCTTCCCGGTGCAGGTGTGGGCGCGTGTGATGGCCCAGGGCGCGCGCACCGCGGCGGAGATGCCGGTGAGCTACCGCGATCCGCGTGGCGAACCCGTGCTGCGCGCACGGATCGCCGCCCACCTCGCGATCTCCCGCGGCCTGGCCTGCGACCCTGCGCAGGTGTTCGTCACCAACGGCTTCAGCGGCGCTCTTGACCTGGTGCTGCGGTCGCTCGATCTGTACGGCGCCACTGCGTGGACGGAGGAGCCCGGCTTCCCCATCGCCCGCGAGGCCGTGCGGCTCGCCGGACTGGTGCCCGCGCCGGTGCGGGTGGATGCGCAGGGGCTCGACGTCGCCGCCGGCATCGCCACCGCACCCCATGCCGCCCTCGCGATGGTCACGCCGGGGCAGCAGGCGCCGCTCGGCGTGACGCTGTCGCTCGCCCGCCGCCATGCGCTGCTCGACTGGGCCGCCCGCACGGGCGCCTGGATCATCGAGGACGACTACCTCGGCGAACTGCAGCCCGACGGCCGGGCCGCGCCGGCACTGGCCTCGCTCGACCGGGCGGGGCGCGTGTGCCACATCGGCACGTTCAGCAAGACGATCACACCCTCGCTGCGCACCGGGTTCCTGGTGGTGCCGCCCGACCTCGTGCCGCGGGTGCTCGAGGTGGCGAACGCCTTCCTCACCGCCCCCGCGCTGTCCCTGCAGCACGCGGTGGCTGCGTTCATCGAGGACGGGCGCTACCTGCGGCACCTGCGCCGCATGAAGCGCCTCTACCTGGACCGTCGCCGTGGCCTGGTCGATGCGCTCGCGCAGTTGTCGACCACCCACGCGCCCGCGGGGCTGGGCGTGCTGCTCCGGCTTCCCGATGGGGTCGACGAAGCGCGTGTCGTGAAGCAGGCGCGAGCCGCCGGCCTGGCGCCGGTGCCGCTGTCGCCGTGGTACGTCACCCCGGAGCTTCGGCAGCCCGGCCTGCTCCTCGGTGTCACGAACGTGCCCGAGGCCAGCGCGATGGCGCTGTGTCAGCGCCTGCTGGCGATCGTGGCGGCGTGCGGGCCGTGACTCAGCGTGTGGCCGCCGTCACCGCGGCCGGCGCGGGACGGAACGCCACGCCGAAGCGGTTGAACGCATTCATCAGGCCGATCGCATAGGTCAGGTCGGCCAGTTCCTTCTCGCTGAACACGGCGGCGGCCGCCGCGTAGTCGGTGTCGGGCACGCCGGTGGTCGACACGCGCGTCACCGTCTCGGCCCAGGCCAGCGCGGCCTGCTCGCGTTCGGTGAAGAGCACGCCCGCTTCGGGCCACACGGGCACCAGCACGAGCTTCTCGACGGGCAACCCCGACTTGAGCAGGTCGCGCGAGTGCATGTCGATGCAGTACGCGCAGCCGTTGATCTGCGACACGCGCAGGTAGACGAGGTCGACGAGCTGCGACG